>WLWD01002216.1_pt1 | contig 115506 bp, 68 predicted proteins | sample 6712731 | NCBI WGS metagenome assembly WLWD01 (sample SAMN12718690, study PRJNA576275) | sponge metagenome | isolation source: marine sponge | host: Mycale hentscheli | place: New Zealand: South Island, Marlborough, Capsize Point | collected 2014-11-01 | reverse complement strand
GCCCGTTACCCGAACGACCGCGCTTGTCGTTAAGAATTATAAATCTGATACAGTCTGGTATGCTCGTAAGAAAATGTATTAGCGGGGAAAAGTCTGATATAGTTCTTAGCAACCATAATTATGGTAGAAGGCAGATCAAAGCAAAATGGAATAATGAAGAGTTTGGGTACTTTAATACAATTACTAAGATAGCTAAAGCTATACTTTGCTCGTTGTTTATGTTCTGGCTATAAAATAGTTATAAACCAAAATCATTAGGTTTGTATTTCGATTTATAAATCCTCGCCACTCGGGCTGCGCCCTCGTGTCTCGGAGTTTATAAATCGCATACAAACCTCAATTTTGGTTTATAACTTACTATAACATATAGAACTACTTTCTTACCTCAATTCCCTGAGTACTAGTATTTTCTGTAGTCTCTGATTACCAGAATTATCAGTAGCTTTTGACAACAAACACTCGCAGCTACTAATAAAAAGGGCGATTTTTTTTTTGAATTATGTCTGGTAAAAGGTTTCAATACCATAGTAATCATTCGCCATAAGATTTTGCGACTTGAAAAAACAAGAAGTTTTGAAGAACTACTTTACTGTGTTGGAGTCTAACAGTAAGTTTTTAAGTCCTAAGTGCGTCTTGTGTCATTCAGAAACAACCTAATACGAAGGGATAACCAATAAATTTCCTTGAATGATACGGGATCACAAACGGAAAGATTCTGTCTAGTGGAGGTATGGGAAGGGGTAGACAACGAAACAAACACTAACACGTGTGAGGATCAGGAGAGGGAAACATGTAATGTTAATCAATGCTAGAGAATGATAACTGAGTAAAATAAATTGTGCTACTGCGTTCTTACATTGCAATAGGTCAAGCGCCACTGTGTGGTGGGGTACTTATTAGTGAAGAAGTAATGAAGCAACATAAATTAGTGGATAGTGTAAATAATTCAATACTAACAATCTTTGGATCACCTTCTGGTGAGTTTTAGTGCTTCAGTATACGTGTATCATAACGGCTACTTGTTATTGCAAAAATATGTAAGTGTATATTTCATGGTCATCATAAATGTTTTGATGATAATTTAAATGCTGTTAATATGATGATTATGTAATCCGTATTCTAGTCTAGTTTTTGCTGTTCCATACATTGATATTACCACCTTAAAGTTTGGATTTATTCACTAATTGTGTGGCAATCACACTTGAACCTTTCACCGGGGTGCTGCCATATGGTGGTCAGACTACCTGCGGTCATAAAAATTAAACCGTTTTAAGCTATTGATAATTCAAGCGTCAAAATTAACAAACACTTTTCTTTATTACACTTTTTTTACTCACTCCGTAATGTAGGAAATCATGGCATCAAATTAACGTTCAATGGTAATTATAAATTCTCACTTCTACACAAATAGATTAAAGGCTTTTTATTTCTTGCAGTGGTGCCTTAAAAGGTGCTAATTACTGGATCTTATTAACCAACACAATCACTATACAAAGATATATAATATTTAAAACATTTTATAACAGTATATATAATTGCATGAAGTTTTATTTTCCCTGCAGATTTCATACTAAAAATCATGACAAATTACAAGTGTAATGAAGTTTTTCATTAATAACTGTTAAAAAATACTGAGATACTGGCAAATCCTAGTTATGAGCGCACCTCTCTGACCCAGGCTGCCCAGATAACAGATGATTTACTGTATGTCATAACTTTAGTAACACAGTTTGCATATACACAACAACAGTGTGGTATCACAACTGTTGATGTTGCGTTGTATTGTGAGGATATATATATGTTATACTTTGAATACTGCAAAATATCACGAGTCTGTCGGATGTATTGGGGACGAGTGCCGCAGGCACGAGTGCCAATACCCCGATCAGACGAGTGATATTTCGCGTATTCAAGTATAACATATTTATCATGTACGCATGCGCAAACCTAATCTTAGCAACGACCGGAGCTAAACCACCAGTAAGCTAACGTTGTTATGGCTGAAGATATTTCATTACAGGATTTTTTTGATGACGAAGTTCTTGAAATGATTGAGAAACAATCTGAATATCTACAGAAACTCCCTATAGAACCAACTGTTGCTAATCCAGTCTATACTAACGGACATACGGAGAAAACTAAGCACGTAGAAGAATCATCTTCTTCTGTATGTTTGGACGATGAAGAGTTGGAAATGTTTGTGGACCACCCCCAACAATATCTCTCCGTGTCTCTTACGTATTTTTGAAAAGTTTCTTCAAAAGCGTCCAGTTAAAATGTGCAAATCAGAATCCCCGTTTTATTTGGCTGTGAACTACAATTCTCCAATGATGACATTTGGTACCAAAAAAAGAAAATGGGGAAGGATAGAATCAATACAATAATGAAAAAGAAGGCTGCAAGTGCTGGATTGTCTGGGGGAAAAACAAATCATTCAGCTCGAAAAACAATGGTTACATGTCTTACCAAGAATAGTGTACCAGAAACACAGATAATCCAACTAACTGTGCATAACAATCTACAAAGTCTAAATAGCTATAAATAAGCATCATTACAACAGCAAAAGGAAATGTCTCATGTCTTGAGCTTGTACAAAAAGCCTGAAACTAATCCATCTTCTTCATACCCTACAACACCATCGAGTGGTACTATGAACCAAGATTTAAGTGCTTAGTCCTTTTTTGCTGGAGCAACAATCACCAATTGTACAATAAATATTGGTTTTCCTACAGCAACACAAACACAAAGTTTCACCACAATGTCCGCTGCACCTAATGACACACAATCACAAATGAAGTGATTTACAATTCATACATGCCTACATAGCAATAGACAGATATATCAAAATAATGTATTATTATTAAGATTTAACAAAAAAACTAAAAATATAAAATTAGCCTAAGGGGACGCAATAACACTTGTTAGAATGCCCAAGGGGACGCAATATGGGAAAATATTGGGGTAGTTTCATTTGTATTAATCTCTATGGGAGTACTTGAGTTCAGTACATGATAACTACTTTTATTGCTGAATTGCACGTTTTGGTGATGTGAATAGATACCAAATTATTAAAAAAATTATATAATTTATTCTAGATGGCGCAGTACATTTTTTTATATTAACACAAAGTGAATATTATATCAGTTACGTCTTCACAATTACATTTTGTCATTACCTTTCTGACTTGTTGCATACAGTAGGCTCCAAAAATAAATTCCGGATTCTGTTCTGTAGTATGGCCATAAAATTGTAGTTTTTATACTGTAGTAGTTTACTATTACTTATCATACCGTTTTGACTAAACGGCCGACACCATTGCTTAGTGGTAAGAATCAGGTAAGCTTGTCTATTGATTCATTAATATTTTCTAGCTAGAAACTCTTACACAGCTGTATCAGCAAGCAAAGGCCATGTATCACTTGTTAATGCTATAGCGATAGTGCAAAAAATCTTGTACAAAAATTTAACTTGCTTCAATAAAACTGCAGACCGTAGTTTTGAGGGTACATCATTTTAGCCAGGTTTGCACTTTGTACATCTTTAGTTAGCTACTGTGTGACCTCAATGTGTATAAATCAAAACCCATAAAGGCTCTACCTTATTGAGATAACATGATAGCATGCAGTGGTGAAACTGACAATTCTCTGCAAAACAACTTGGAATTGGATGGCTTCATTTTTTTACCCCAAAAGTTTCACCTCAGGAGCAGGCAAACAAAAAAATTGAACGTTATATTGGATAAACTATAGTGAGGCATATGGTGAATGGGAATTATTAAAACGATAATGCAGTCAAACAGAATGGCCGCAATTTTACTTACCATTTTTTCCCCCTTTTTTTTTTAATTGTGTAACGGCCATTCTATGGAATGACATCTGGAATTTTTTTTTGCACATACTGTTAATATGATCTAGCATTATTATGTAAATATTATTACTGGTAAATGTTATGGTGTAATGAAGCATGCTTTTCTGACAAAGCCGAGTTGAAATATTAACTGAATTATTTGTTAAACCTATTCAGATCAGATTGGCACTAAATAATCCCATATTAAGATGTTATTACAAATGGTCATTGTCCTCTGCAGATTACTGCTAGAACATACTTTATTTTTTAGTTACAGCATATCATGGTAGAATTAGTAAGAAATTTATGTATGCCTATTGTTATTTGAAATTATAAAACACAATATTGTGTGGCAGCAGCTAAATTATATTTGTGGCTGTGTTTGATGATGCTCTTAATGTATGGCAATATGTGTCATCTGAATATGTGTATTGTGTGTGTACTCATATGTACATGTGTAGGTATGTGTGTGTATTTCAAATACTCATGTACCTGTGTCTGTGAGTACTGTTGGTATGTGTGTGCATGATATCCTGTGTATGGTGTGTGTTACAAGGGGGAGGGGGAGGAGTTGGAGAGTGGGTTAAAGGACAAAAAATGGGATTAAAGTATATCATAATGTATTTTATTTCCTATGACAAGAAGAACATTTGAATCATGGAAGTATAAAGGAACAATGTAGTAACCTAGATCACGAATGTATGACATCGTATGTGTGAGAATTTTGGATTACTTGAGTCATCTGGCCTTTGACCCTCAGTTGTGTAAATCCCATACTGACCTCCATGTTGTGCTGTAACCTATACATATTACGTGCATATCATTATGTATTTTACATTTATTGGCGAGCGAGCAACACAATTGAAAATCGGGGATGTTTGTTTGGACATACGTATGTCATTTTGTACTTTGACCCTCACGTATTTTTGTGTTCGCTCCGTGTTCGACCCCATCCAAAACTTCACTAAACAGAATCCTCCCGTTTAGCGATCATTACCCGTATCACCTTAGAAATTGAATTGTTTACCGCTTTGAATTCTTTTGCGGGTGCAGTTAAAACTCAATAACTTATGGGAGCTCCATTTCTATTCAGTTAGTGGCGGTGGTAAGTTAATACGCTATTTGTCACAGTTATAAGCCCTACTCAACAGTATTTACTCGAAAATTCATTGTCCACTAGACGAACCACGAAGGTAAGTCTTGCGTAGGTATGTTCAGTTGTATGAAAGTATTGTGGGTTACAACTACTATTAAGAATATCACAAAGAAAATTTTAAATAACGTGACTTGATTTTGTTGCTTCTTTTTCAATTCAAACAGTTGAGGGGAACGGTTCCTATGGCATTTAAACCCCTTTACCGCATATGCGTAATTTAACAACTTGACTTTATTTTAGTAGTTTGAATATTAGTTGTTAAAATCAATAGTTTAACAGTAGTGTAGTTTAAGGCTCGCTCGCCATTTGTGCTCAAGCACACCACTAGTATTATAAAAATTTACCTATACTATACATACAACTGACATTAAACATTCACCTGCATCCCACCCCCACCCCACAATAAGATATACTAGCTAATATTGCCATGAAACTTCATGATACATGCAGGCACATTAATAGAAAAGGGTGCACATTATGCCTGTGGTAACAAAAAGGGTCCAAGTACGCCTACACAAATTGAAAAGAAGACACACACATATATATATATAATATATATATATATATAACTCCCAAACACATTAGTATACAGTTTCACTCGCTCCGCTTAATTATTATTATTATTATTATTATTATTATTATTATTGTTATTATGGATAAGAAAATAGTATTGTTTTGAATGTAAATTGAAGAAGATTTGGCTCCAGTGTTCACCGGAGCTTTGGTTTGCATAAAAAAAAGTATGTAATATAGGTTTAACATCAACTAATTTTTCACCACTGCACAAACTACAAAGCTAAAAGTTAATTGAGATTACCACTGCTTTATATTAACTACACGTAGTAGCAGCATTGTGTGGCTTTACTATACCACTGAATTTTTCTCATCTTACATCCTCTAATAGTGTCTCATTCACTACACTCACTTGCCAATTACAAGTATTTACTACTCCTTACAATAAGCTAAATTTAAATTTCACCTAATATAGTACAATGCAAGTGTATAAGTAACTGTAGAGAATGTCATGAATATTACGAATAATTAATGTGACAGTTGGCCTGACTAGCCAATAATATCAAATTCACCAAAAAAACAAAATCAGGATTGTAAACAGTATTGTGAGTAAACTTAAGTTTGGCAAGTAGTAGTGCCATTTATCTTCAAAGCTTGTGTATAAGTATAAAGTATTTTTAATTATAAACCTCCATTTTTGCTAAAGACTTTGGTTACACACACACACACACACACACACACATGGACAATTTAAATGAACACAATTGTACCTTTCCCACTTGCAATTACTTGGAACTTCCTGCACTTGAAAGGCTGTGTCAATGGGGAATGTTGGCCTTCCTTTAGTTTTCCAAAGTGATCTTTGGAAAAACCAACTTAGCTCAGAGCTTCTTCCATTATTATTGGCTTCAGAAGTAGTCATTTTTGCACTATAAGGATTCAGATGGTGTAGTTTTTTTGCCACACCTGCTTAAAATTGTTTAAACAAATAAAGCAAAGACTTCACAAGAGCAGACCAGGCATTTGTAAGTTCTATTTTTGATTATTTTGTTGTTTTTGTTTCTGTGATTGTGTTGCTTGCTTGATAGGTCCAAGTAGCTATGTTAGCTATGTATACAGTATAGACACTCTACATTGTGTAATTATTTTAAAATAGTTATTAATTTGACATGAACCTATTGATTATTGATAAAAATTGTTAGCATTATAATATAATAAATGTGCTTGTACTGAATTGTTTGGAGTGATCTTGTGGGTTCATTTGATTGAGAATAAACTTTAAAATTGCCTTTTAAAAAAATCAAATTCACTAATTAAATGAACGAGTGGGTGTAGTTAAGTTGGTGTGGTTAGGTGGGTATGCTGCACCAATCCAATTTGGCCTCCTACTCCTCTGATAAAACTTAACTCATAGAAAAAAATTAAGGATATGGCTGCTGCATCATCTTCTTCTAGGACAGTATCTACCTTCTTCCGAACCTAAAGTTCTCCAAAGGTGATAGAGGCAAACATAATCTTTCGTTTTTAAGTAGTGAGCATGCTGCAAAACTGTTTGGCAAAATGTTTAGCGATTCTGAAATTGCTAAGAGCTTCTCTAGTGGTAGTACCAAATGTGCAGCTTTGGTTACAAATGCCCTTGCACCATACTTTAGAAAGAAGTTAGCTGATGACATGAGTTTGTATCCATTTTCTATTATGATGGACGAGTCTAATGACAGCATAGACAAGTCTTGCATCATACTTGTGAGGATTGTCGGAAGTTGGTGACGTCTGTACTCGGTTTCTTGACATGCCAGTGGTCAATATTGGTACAGCAAAAAACCGTTATGAGGCTTTAAAGGTATCATTTGGAAAAATTTGGTCTTGATTTTTCCAAAGTCATAGCTTTCATGTCTGACACAACTAAACGTCATGAAAGAGGCAAGGTCAGGAGTTCAAACATTTATAAAATCTGAAAATAAATTCTTGTACAATGCTCATTTTATTTGTCATCTTGCTGATCTCACTACAAAGGCTGGAATGAAGTCATTTCCTGTTGACATCTACCAGCTTTTCATTGATGTGCTTTATCATTTTTAGCATACATGTAGCAGCAAAAGGAAACAGGAATTTAATGACATCTGGTGCTCACTTTTCACATCGGAGCCTGAAGAAATATTAAAGCACTGCATTACATGATGGCTCAGTCTTCTTCGCTGTGTTGGGCAGTACATTTCACAGTATGATGGGCTAAAATCATACTTTCTTTCATGTGATGATCAACTGATAAAGTATGAAGCATCATAAATAGTTTTGAAATCCATTAACCAAGCCAATCCTTCACTTTCTTTCTTTCTTTTGTCCTTCCTCATATGGATAGGTTTAACCGTGTTTTTCAAAAGTCGAATAAAAACACAACTTGTCTACTCTACTCAGAAATGACTAGACTAGTAAGACTGAACGAAGCAAATTTACTCAATACAGATTCGATCAAGAAGGTAGGAGAAGATCTTAAGAAATTGTGTTTTGGGGGAGGTGATCAGCTTGACAAGGAGAATATGGGGATAGGTACCAGTACATGGGAAGTCTGTTACTGCTTTAGAAGAAGAGAATGACATGAAACCATTTTTTGAAGCTGTTAGAGGATTTTATATTAATACAATCAAAAAAATGATTAAAATTTTTCCTTTTGGTGATAGCCTTATTTCAAGATTTGGGTATTTTTGTACCTGATAAAGCATCATCTTATTCAGTTGATACAATCATTCGGTTAACGATTTCCCAAATTGAATTGTCTGACTGTGAATCCCTTGACCAACTGAGAGGAATTTTTTGATTACACGCTCTCCCCTGCAGATCTTCCTACTCATCAAGAGTACATAGCAGCTGATACAACAAAAAAAATACGTATTGGAAAATATGGGTGGGAAGTGGGAAAAATAGTTTGTCTTGATGGACAGCCCAGGTTTCCTGCTTTGTGTAAGCTTGTTATGGGACTCCTGTCTATTCCAGCATCCAATGCAGATTCAGAGCGAGGATTTTCAATTCTATGAAAAATACATACTGATCAACAATCAAGTTTTTTTGATGTCAGTTAAATTTAATAGCCACAATTGTTGTTTTGATTCTGAACTTTCAGAAGATTTACTTATTTCACTCAGCCAACCATATTTTTAGCCTCATTATAATTATAATAGTATGCATTAATCAATGGGCTTGGTCAAAATGGGTGTGGTAAGGCCGTGTACTATACTATGTACCTATTTTTCATTTCAGAAACTTGGCACCTATGACATGGTGACCTGATGAAGTGGACACATGGTGACATAATGAAGTGGACACATGGTGACCTAGTCAAGTGGACACATGGTGACCTAGTGAAGTGGACACGACATGGTGACATTATGAAGTGGACACATTGTGACCTCGTGAAGTAGACACATGGTGACCTAGTGAAGTGGACACATGGTGACATAATGAAGTGGACACATGGTGACCTAGTGAAGTGGACACATGGTGACCTAGTGAAATGGACACATGATGACCTAGTGAAGTGGACACATGGTGACCTGATGAAGTGGACACATAGTGACCTAGTGAAGTGGACACATAGTGACCTAGTGAAGTGGACATATGAAGTGGACACATGCTGACCATATGAAGTGGGCACATGGTGACCTAATGAAGTGGTCACCATGGTGACCTAATGAAATGGTCAGCATGGTGACCTAATGAAGTGGACACATGGTGACCATATGAAGTGAACAAATGGTGACCTAATGAAGTGGACACATGGTGACCTAATGAAGTGGACACCATGGTGACCTAATGAAGTGGACACCATGGCGACCTAATGAAGTGGACACATGGTGACCATATGAAGTGGACAAATGGTGACCTAATGAAGTGGACACATGGTGACCTAATGAAGTGGACACATGGTGGCCTAATGAAGTGGACAAATGGTGACCTAATGAAGTGGACACATGGTGACCATATGAAGTGGACACATGGTGACCTGATGAAGTGGACACATGGTGTCCATATGAAGTTGACACATGGTGACCATATGAAGTTGACACATGGTGACCATATGAAGTGGACACATGGTGACCTAATGAAGAGGACACATGGATACATGGTGACCGAATGAAGTGGACACATCATGACCTAATGAAGTGGACACATGGAGACCTAGTGAAGTGGACATATGTAGTGGACACATGGCATAGGTGCCGGAGACGGGTAGGCAGGGCCTACTCACTTTTTTTGTGCACTCGCATAGTAGGAATCGTCACAACAAAAAAAAAAAACGTACTGTAATTGGTAAAGATTGTCATCCTGGTATTGGCAGCATGGCCTGTGTAAGTGGTGATAGTAGTGTGGCAGAGCAGAAACCGCACCAACCAAGAAAGTTCAACTTTCCCAAGAGAGATTATGGAAAAAAGGTAAAGTATTAATGTAATAAGTTAATAGTACTAGCTTATAAACATCATTACTGAATTTTAGGTGATCCAAAAACGTTCTTTTCAACCAGGATGGTTCGACAAGTGGCCCTGGCTCCACTACATTGAACAGAGTGATACTGTTTTTTGCTTCACTTGCAAGGAAGCATCTGAAGAATGTAAGCTCCAGTGGTCATTAAATACTGATCCAGCCTTTATTACCACTGGATTTAGTAATTGGAAAGATGCCTGTAGCAAATTTAATAGTCACCAGAAAAGCAAAACACACGAAGAGGCTGTTCCGAAAGTGCTTACAGTTCCAGCTACAATGCAAGACATAGGTATACAGTTAGTATCTCAGATGGAAAGTGAAAGAGCTGATAATAGACACTGCTTTCTAAAAATTATCTCTGCGCTGAAGTTTTTAGCTCAGCAAGGCATTGCCATACGAGGCCATGACAACAAAGAATCAAATTTTTACCAGCTTTTGCAGCTTCTGGCCCATGAAGATGATAAACTTAAGCAGTGGCTTCAGAGAAAAAAAAACAAGTATTGTTCTGGTGATATACAAAATGAAATTTAAAACTTATGGCAAGGCATGTTTTGAATGAAATAACTACAGTACTTCAATCTGCTCCTTTTTTTTTTCTCGCTAATGGTAGATGAAACCACAGATATATCAAACAAGGAACAAGTTGTTTTTTGCTTTAGATGGGTGGACCAGTTTTTGAACACACATGAAGAATTTCTTGGTCATTATTGTACAGGGTCTACAGAAGCTTCAGTAATTTTTAGTGTCATCAAAGATGTGATGATGAGGATGAATGTAAGTTTTATGAAGATAAGGGGTCAATGTTATGATGGAGCTACTTCCAAGTCTGGCTCCCGATCAGGTGTTGCAACACGTATTGTGCGAGAGGAACCAAAAGCTATATATACCCACTGTTACGGCCATTCCTTAAGTCTTGCCTGTTCAGATACCATTAAAAATTGTACTTTAATGAGAAATGCATTAGTTAAGAAATCTCCTAGAAGAGATAGTACTTTAGAGTCACTGGATTCTGATGGCCCAGGATACGCATTTTATGTCCGACTAGATGGACTGTGTGTGCTAATGCATTACAGAGTATATTAGCTAACTATGAGGCACTTTTTAAGCCGTGGGAAGAATCTCTGGAGCATCTCAAAAAAACTGAAATGAGAGCACGTATAATAGGAGTACAGTCATGTATGAGAACATTAATTTGAGTTTTTTTTTTTGTGTCCTCTAGGGTGAGCTAATTCTAACTTAAGTAAAACTTTACAGTCACCAAAGCTTTCAGCAACGGAGGCTCAAACAGTTGTAGCAATGACTGTGATGACATTACAATCTCTGAGAAATGAAGACAACTTCAAGCTTTTTTGGATCTCTGCACTCAAAAAAGGGAATGATTAGTCTGTTAGTGATTCTGAGCTACCAAGAAGAAGAAAAGGTCCTAGAAGACTTGAAGTTGGTGATTCTGAAGGTGCTGTGATTACAGACAAGAAAAGTTATTATAGACTTATATAATATGAGGCATTAGATCACATAAACTGCATAAAGACTCTTTTTGAGCAGCCTGGTTATCAAGTTTATTCACATTTAGAGGCACTCCTTTTGAAAACCGTTAATAAGGAAGACTATTTAGAAGATATTGAATTTGTTTCGAACTTTTACTGTGAAGATATAAAAATGTTGATTTACTGAAGACCCAGTTAAATATTTTGGCTAGTAACATACCAACATTGGAAGTAAAGTATAATTTGAATGATTGTATCAGCTATTTTAAACGAATGTCAGATGGGCAGAGAGAATTATTGTCAGAAGTAATTAATGTTATCACTTATTTTGGTTATGCCAGCTACCAATGCAATTAGTGAAAGGTCGTTCAGTTCATTTCGACGAATACAGAACTACCTACGATCAACCATGACTCAAGAACGTATGAACAATAATATGACTTTAAACACAAAGAAAGAACAAAAGAACTAGATATAGTAAAGATAGCAAATTATTTTATCTAAGGCTCACCACATTGCAAGCAAATTTTTGGCATTTTTGTATGAAAACTTTTTTGTTGATATTATGAATTGTAATGGTCTTATATGTGACCGGTTTTGGGAAAATCGGCCTAAACGCGGCAAACAAATTTTTTCAGTATCCCCGGGTAAAGCCTTATGGGTCGATTTTTTTCGAAAAATTTTTTATGGCAGAAATGGATAGACACCAGTTAGCTCTAGCTTATGACGCAGTTGTAAGCTCTGGCGTGCTGTAGAACTCACACTAGGAGGCTAAAAACACTAGCCGGTTGGACTCGTGTACGGAGAGTTGCTAAGAAATTATTGGCGGGCTTTTCACTAACAGCCAGGAAAAAACTGTAGCTAACTAATTCACTTACTAATCTACATAATTCATGTACTCACGCAATTCTCGCCATCATAGTTTCTTAAAGAGCCCTGCATTAAGCCTTTTAGACTTCTTTCAATCCGCCTGTAACCGGTTTATTCCATAGTGTCCCGGAGACACGCAGTAATAGTATACGGACACAAGGCACGCCCCCTGACCTTAGCAACGCCTTACCCGGCGTTTTTTCGAAATCAGCAATAATAAGTTTAGCAAAAATACTGAAGTGTTGTAGTGCGTAGGGCGAAGACGGCTTGTGCTACAGCTTCCAAATTAGGAGGACGGCATCCCAAGACCCCGTGCAGCCCACTGGTAGAATAAATTAGAAAACTTTAGATGCCGCGTTTAGGCCGATTTTCCCAAAACCGGTCACATATACATTTTATAAAAATTTAATCCTAGAATTTATCGCCACCTTCCAGCCTCCCCATTTTCAATGACCTTCGGCACCCCTGTATTGCATTAATAATGCTCACTAAAGTAGCCTCCCCATTCCACGTGAACGTTCATTTACTCGCACATCAATTGCAATTAGTTCACATGACTAATTGCTTCCGGTTTTTTACCAAATGTATTCCTCATTTACCCCGCTTGCGGTTGTGCCAACTCAACTTGGACATGCTATAGTGTGGAATAAACCACTTATTACTCTGGGCAGAGGGATATGGCTACATATCACTCTCAGGCTTTATTTTCATTCACCTCAGGCTCATGAAAATAAATTATGTGAAAATAAATTAGCCTGCTCTCTTCTCTTCTCTTCTCTTCTTTTCTCTTCTCTTCTCTTCTCTCTCTCTTCTCTCTCTCTCTCTCATCTCTCTCTCATCTCTCTTTCTCTCTCCTTGTAATATTTCACCATATCACACTTACAGGGGTAACACAATTGAAAATCGGGGATGTTTGTTGGAGAGAGAGCGGAGCGAGCGAGACACTCTCAGGGTTAACGCAATCGAGATTTCGCTATATTTATTTATTGGCGAGCGAGCGTAGCGAGCGAGACACTTACAGGGATAACACAATCGAAAATCGGGGATGTTTGTTTATTTATTGGCGAGCGAGCGAAGCGACAGTATTAGTGGTGTATAATGCAAAATCGGGTATATGTTATATATGTATGTATGTATGGATGGTACGTATGCCATTTAACGGGAACGTTTTTCTCCAAAAAAACACAGCTTTTTAGGCTTGATCCCAGTTTATTCTGAAACTACAGCATTAAGCAAGCCTTACTTTATATTTAAGCTCCAAAGTGTGAGAAAATTCCGGCGAAAACGCTTGCTTTTCAAGAAACAAAAAGTTGATTTTACCGGTTACTATGGCATTGACGACCCATTTCCAGACCTAATTTCATAACTTCGCCGTTTTAGGGGGGATACGGAGTGCCGCTTGTTGGTTGTCAAGAGTCATTGGTAGTCAGAATGCAGTAGTATTAATGCTAAGGAACCTATTACTACTCGAGGGAAGCTGCGGTAAGTACGTAATTCCATATTTGTTAGCTAAATATGCAAAAATAACTCTGGCCTTTCTTTTTTGTAGCTAAGAGCTTGTTGTCAACAGTGACTGGTAAATTCAAATAGTCAGAATGACTCAAATTTGGTAATACAAAAGTTACCACTGCTCAAGAAAATGAGGTAAGAAAGTAATTTTTGTATTTGTGTGCTAAAACTGATTGTGTTTTGTTTTTGTAGGTGAGAGCTTGTTGTCAAGAATTCAAGGTAATTCAGATGGTCAAAGTAACTTCAATTTGATACTACAGAAGTTATCAATAATCAAGAATGTGGTAAGTAGTAATTCCATATTTGTTGGCTAAAATTACAAATAATAACACTGGTTTATTTTTTATCGTAGCTGAGAGCTTATTCAAGAGTTACTGGTGATTGAGATTATCAGAATGGCATATGTTTGATACTACAAAAGTTACCATTAATCAGGTAAGAGAGTGATTTTGGATTTGTTTGCTGAAATCAAATGTCATAACTGCTATTATAGTGTTTTCATGAAGTAAGCTAAAAATAGTAACATTTTATGTTACCTAACTATCAGGCTCGCTCGCCATTTGTGCTCTAGCACACCACTAGTTTATTTGTATATATGTATGGACGTACGTAAGGCATTTTTGTACTTTGACCCTCGCGTTTTTGTGTTAGTTCGGTTGTCGACCCCGTCCCAAACTTCACTAAACAGAATCCTCTGTTCATCGATCAGTACCCGTATCACCCTAGAAATTGAATTGTTTACCGTTTTGAATTCTTTTACTGGTGCAGTTAAAACGTGAAAACTTACAGGACTTCCATTTCTATTCGAGTTAGTGGCGATGGTAAGTCAATGCGCTCGTTGTCATGGTTATAAGCCGTGCGCAACGGTATTTACTTGAAAATACATTGTCCATTATCGAAGGTAAGTCGTCTGTGTTGGTGCATGTCCAGTTGTGTCAAAGCATTGTGTGTTACAACCACTACTTAGCTAAAGAATATCACAAAGAAAACTTTTAAATAACGTGTATTGTTTTGTTGTTGTTTTTTTTACCTTCAATTCAAGCAGTTGCAGAGAGTTGTTACTATGGCACTGAAATCCCTTTCCCGTGTATGCGAAATTTAAAAACTGGACCTTATTTTCAGTAGCTTCAGTGTTAGAAGTCAAAATCATTCATATAAAAATAGTATAGTCTTTAGGCTCGCTCGCCATTTGTGCTCAAGCACATCACTAGTTTATCTGTTTATCGGGTACGTGAGACTTCTGTTATCGCCCGCACTTCTAATTACGTAAGTTAGGTAAAGCGTTCACAGTTCCAGTATTTTTCAATTAACGAGCGCGGAGAATCCTGCTGCACTGCCTTACGCAACTTTGTTTATGTGCTAGCTATAGCTAGAGTTTTTGGTGTTCTTCATACTTTAAAAGAAAAACTTCATTCATGAAGATGAACTAAGAGCTAGACTTGAAAAAAAGAATAAGAGAGCGAGAGCCGAAGGAAGGACAGAAACTGAGGAAGAGAAAAGGAAGCAGCTTGAAAAAGGAATGAAAAAGATAGAGCTAGAAGAAGAGAGGAAAGCACACAAGATAAGAAGATTCGGTTGGGGAAAAGAAAATTAATATCTTCTGAAGAAAGCCCACAAAAAAGAATCACCAGGTTAGAAGATAAGTCTGCACTTCAAAGGAAGCATATTCAAAATGAAACAGCAGTGCAAAGAGTTTCAAGGCTTGCTTATGTCAGTACACTTCAAAAAAAGCGGCGGGCAGCTGAGTCTGAGTGTTAGAAGTCAAAATCTTTTATATAAAAATTTGTATAGTCAGCGAAGCGAGCGAAGCTATCGGAGCTGACTATTCTCTAATGAGTTCGCGATATATATATTATATTTAGGTCTAGAAATTGTTTTTGTTCTTGCGTGGGCGTACGTGTGTACCTTTTCTCCTACGCGCTTGCGCGGGCCGAGTAACCTTCTTAGCAACATTTTGTTTTGTTTACCCGCCGTACGAAGTAGCGATGCCCAGTAGACAAAACGTTAGAAACGCTCGGTCAAGAGCTTTGAGGGCGATAGAAACTCCTGAAGAAAAATTAGTAAGGAGAGCGATAAGAAATGAAAAAGACAGGGCAAAGAGGAGGAGAGCTAAAACGAAACAGAAACAGGTAGCAAAGTAAAGAATCTGACAGTATTTTGTAGCCACACCAAGCATGCATGAAATAGCTGTAATTACAGGGAACATGCATCGCTCGCTTCGCTATTTTGTGCTATTAGAGTATAAATGTTTGATATACTACAAAAGTTACCATTAATCAGGTAAGAGAGTGATTTTATATTTGTTTCCTGAAATAAAAGGTCATAACTGCTATTATAGTGTTTGCGTGAACTAAGCTAAGACATAGTAACAATACTTATTTTTATGTTACCTAACTATCAGGCTCGCTCTCCATTTGTGCACAAGCACGCCACTAGTTTATCAGTATATGGACGTACGTATGTCGTTTTGTACTTTGACCCTCCGTATTTGGCTCGCTCGCCATTTGTGCTCAAGCACACCACTAGTATATATATATATATATATAATATATTAATAGTATGGCGCGTAAGTTGCCCATTCAAAAATGTATGGGAAAATCACAGTTCAATTGAAATCGCACGGGGAAAGTGAAATAGCGCGTAACTAATTGAAATACCTCGGTAACTAAGTGGAAACTAAGCGAAATACCTCGGTAGTTAAGTGAAATAGTACGGGTAAGTGCGCACGCTGAGGGAAAGCCATCGTCATGCTGCCAAGAGGACTGTTCATGCCTCAAGTGGTGTGAAGGAAGGAGATAGTGTCATTGTCCATGATGATAGCCTTCCACGTGGGTTTTGGAAGCTAGGACGCGTCCAGAAGCTGTATCCTGGACGCGATGGTCTCTTCCGAAGTGCTCTTGTGAGAGTTGCCACTCGTGAGCGACAGCACACTCTTTTAAAACGACCACTGCAGCGACTATATCCAGTCGAGCTCACAGATGAAGATCCTCCCTCTCCTTAAGGTGGCTAGTTTTTTAACTAGTTCTATGGTAGTTTAGCTAGTTCTATGGTGGTAGTGTAGCTACCTGATGGTCGTTTGGGGCGAAGAGTTGAACTTGTTACAGTTAGCTCTATTTCTTGGGACTCTCTTCTTCAGTTTGGTGATCAAGGAGAATGAAGCACAAGGTAAATGGGACCAGTACCAAATGAATGATTGTAGTGTAGTCCTATATTTCAACAGTTATTACTCAACCATATATTTTTGGCATAATTATTGGTCTTGTCTCTAGTTGTGTTTATCTTGCATACTGTCTTTCTCTGAAGAACATTCACTCTTTGTTACTAAGGCTATGAATACTATATTTGACAAGTTCACCACATTAGCTTATTTCTAAAAGACTATATTATTAACTTTTTCATGATTGAGATACTTAATTTGATATCTTTCATGAATCAGTGTGACATAGTGTGTCAACTTAAAATGCTACTTTTAGAATATCACCCACCACTGATTTCCAGGTTCATATTCTGCATGAAAAAATCACATTTTTAGCACGCTTTGCTATTACCCAGGCAAAAATATTTCATTATTGACCTGGTACTTGGGGATACTCTTTCAGCCATTTAGCTAGACAAGTTAATTATCAAGGCAGGCTAGCTTACTTAGATTTTGACATCATAGTTTTAGCCATAGTCTGTTACTGCACATCAATCTGTCTTTTAATCTGTCTCTATAGTTTTTTATTTGGCAAGGACTCTGTAACTATACATCAGGTACAACTTTTTTTGTAATATATAAGTATAATGTTGGCTGTCCCTTACAAAATTAGGTATAATCCACTAACTCAAAATAAATGAATTTATTCCACCCTAGATATCTTCACAATGATATTTTGAGGTATGTAACCATGAAATGACTCAATGTGATTTCACACTGTATGGTGCAAGCTCATCACCCATGTAGCTATGGCAACCAGTCAAGTTCCACACTTTTCTAGTTTTGCTGCTACCTTCCAGGTGTAGCCATCCAACCAGGTTAGAGCAGCTGCTAAAATAAGGGCTGGGGGTTTGGGGAACCCCTACTGGCAACTTTGTATGTGTGAGTTAAGGTCCTAGTACAGACTAGGTATGATATCTAGGTAAGAATACACAACTTATTACATTCTTCAAAGTGGTGAGCTAGATAGTTCACTCTCAGGCTTGGCTGTTGAAAATAAATTAGCCAGCTCATGAAATATTTCACAATATCACACTCTGACTCAGGTAATAAGTACTATATAATGTATGAGTAATAGCACGGTAACCGTGCTATTCGGGATTAATAGCACAAGTAACACGATAAGCGAGTGTTATTTCAATTGCTTTAGAGTGCTATTGACCCCTAATAGCACAAATTACTCGTGCTGCTATCCCTCACTAATAGTAGGCCAGCTTTTAAAAAAGTCTTTTGCAATTGTAGCTACACTGTATCGTCCAACAATGAGATGGGATCAAGATCTGCTGAGCATAGGTATGATAAAGGACGGAAGTTGATGACACCTTCAATCTCGATAACTGGCTTACATTCGCCGCCTGACCACCGATTTATGGAAGAAATGGAAATCCACTTATGTACAAGCTATCAATGCCAGGTCGAAGTGGACCTCACATAGAAGGAATTTCTAGGTTGGCGATATTGTGCTGCTTAAGGACGACATGATCAGAGAGAGAACTTGGCCTCTTGCCAAAGTCGTACATACTTATCCAGGAGAAGACAACTTAGTTCGAGTGGTGGATCTACTCTGTAACAGACGGGTCTACCGACGTGCGACGAACCGACTGGTTTTACTTGTAGAAGCCCCACCTCTCTCACCTTCTCGCCCTGCCGAGGATGTCCCGGCTTCACCGGAGGGTTTTTGCGAACCACAGGACTCCACCTCGATCAATACCTGAATTGTCAATCATATACATACTGACAATTAGCCTGCTTGCGGGCGCCTCATATCAAACTGAACTTAATGTTATTCATGTGTATCTCCGCCCCTTTCTTATCCATTGCTTTCTGTGTCATGTCTTACCCTATTTACCTGTAATCATTATCTTACCTTGTATTCTTCGCTCAACACAGTTATCCGAGTGCTGCGGGAGCTTACGACTGTCATAGCCTTAGTGTTCAGTGAATAGCTAAAGTGTGAAGGGTCTGGTCCTTCGGTACGCGGACTTCGTACAAATACTGAATGAAAATCATTATCTTTTGTTAGGAAACATAGCTCTGTCAAGGTTAATGCCATATAAATATTAACAAATAATAATAAAAACTTATTAGACACTTGACTCTCTTGTGTCATGTTCAGTATATAGCACTCATCAGTTAAGTTTAAAAAAATGTGCAATTGTTACTTTGATATCATTTTGTCTGCAAAATAAAAATGATAACAGCACATTCATACTAAATCTTGAATAACAGGTAACAATTTCGGTTCTGTACCAAGATATATAACAATATAAATAATATTATTCCAAGCTAGACATTTTTTACAAATGCTATTTTTAGGTACACAATCACTCACATTGTCACACAGTGTTACCTGTTAAGTTTATAGTAAATGCAGTATGCCTAGCTTATTTGTAATTTGTGTTTGTGAAATATTTGGCCTTATCACATTCTGATTAATTTTACATATACAAATAAAGTTGTAAAAACAAGTTAACTTCATATAGTTAACAATAGTCGGTCTTATAGTAAGAAATCATTAATTGTAATTTTTAATTATTATTAACTTCACGGTTAGATGAATTACAGATAGAAATAGAATAGTTAAAAATGATAATAATAAAGTGATTAAAAATATAAGTTTTTTTGAAACTTTGTATAACACAATGACATAGACTATAATGACACAAACTTTTAGTACACTGTTATGCTAAATTTTACTAGTTTGGTAAACATGATAGTTTTCACAAAGTTTACTTTAGTAAAGTGTGGTGTTTACTCCTCGTACGTAAACGAACTATAACAGTATAGAGTACTATGAGTGACATGACAGTCAGGATTAATAATAGATATAAAAGTTCAACTATGGGTACATTTTACTATTTCTATGGTGAAAATTTAATTATAACTACATTGAGGTCACAAAATATTTCCTTCATGATATAAGTAATAATTCATTTTCATAGTTATTTTATGTCTCTTATATTATTTCATTTTTACGAGTTCCATTTAACCTTCTGATGTAAGACATGTAAGTGGCTAGCAGGGCTTCAATTTTATTATAGACTTAAATATTCTTATGAATAATATTAGTGAAGTGAATCTAAAATCCAACATCCACACTAATGATGGATTCATGACTCCAGATAAATCCAAAAGCAATGAGTCAAACATATTTTAAAGATTTTGTCCATAATAATGTTTGAATTCTACGAACTTGTATAAAGAAAGCCAACAAGTAAGACTTCCCTCCTTTAATAAGTTTCGTATGCATTGTTATCATCATATGAAAGTTATTTTTTCATAATAAAGAAAACTCGGTCAGTTAACAATAATTTATATAGACACTGAAGTATACTTATGCTTATGTAATACTACATTTTGTAAAAAATATATATAATCAAAGCAACTTTTTATGTTATGGTGGTGTATTATTTCAATTCACTAAATAATTATACTGGTATTTAATTATTAAAATCATACATCCTGTATTTCCTGTTTCATACACATTCTGTTTCATTTCTTATTCACTGAATTGTGTGTCATTTCAGATGATGCACATATGATTAGTTTACACCAATAGCAAAATACTATTTAAGTTTACTATCCACATTGTCCCTTAGTAATGAGTTCAGCCAAGTATGTCATACCAAAAACATCACCACATCGTATAATGGTAGCTAGTTGCTACTTGTGACAAAAGTATAAACTACAGTACATATTTAGCTATATTGAAAGTTATTTTTCTAATATTATATAAACAGCATGATGAGTCTACAAAACTGATTACTGGAGAATATTCATGTAAAGATAAGTATAATTTTGATACACTGAATTAAAATTTGTATGAATTAAATAAAAATATAATTTTTGTATACAATACTTGTTTATATATAGTAGTAAACAAACAACACTCTATTTTATCAATGTTAATTTATTGGAATTGTCTCATAGCATGGAGTTTTATCATCTGAAGTGGAAGATTTAGTGCAAGAATCTTTTGGGATGTTAACAGTATCATACGATGGATTTATGCCACAATGAAAGTCATCATTAAGCGGTGTACTTTTTACTTCAGAAGGTATGTTGATTGTGTCTTCAAATGCATTCTAAATATAATAAAAAGTACCAAGTTAAAAATCATAGTGTATACATAACTGTACCAAACTCTCAATACAACCATATCAGAATATTACATACTTCAGTTTGAATAACATAGTACTATTATTCTATAAAATATTAGAGTAATATTCTCACTTGACTTTCTAGTCTTATTTTCTTTGTGCTGCAAAACAACATATGGTATTAAAGAAGAATTTTGTAGTTATAATATACATATTCACCTGCCATTACTTCGCTTTTTCTCACACATCAAACCTAAAGAGAATTACTATAATTTATATAATGTGTTATTACAAACATTACACCAACAGCAAACAGCAAGTTCAGCCCTACTGACTGAAATTACTTGTGTTTAGGAGTAAATTTGCAAATAAATACTTTTTCATTAAAAGCAAGTCTTACCTCGTTTTGAAAAAATTAGCACTACCAATAAAATGAAGATTATCGGAAGTTGTAAAATTGCCAAGCTGGATGCTAGTACTAAGTAAGTGTCATTAGCATCTTTGATCACTATATAAGGAAGTACATGTATGCTCAGAATATATATACACAGTAGAGTTACCTTTTAGCTGACATCCATTTGTATAATAATCACTTATGTTATACAGTTGTCCATGCCACATCATGTTATTAATGCTGCCATCACTGACTTTAATATGATTATAACTGTGTATATTATTCCTAGAACTGACTATGTTATATCCTCCTGGAGTAACAGAGCCTTCTATGTCCATCATATTGTTACCAGTGAGATTGAATTGACACATAGGAATGTCACAATCAGAGTCATATTTACATGACACATTGTATCCATTGTGATTTTCACTCAAGCAAATACTAATGCACCTGATACAACATAGGTCTAAAGATGTACATAATAATATGAATGCATAATAATGATGTAAAATTTGAAATCACAATAACATTACTTGAGAAATGTTATGATGATTCCATGGTACAGAATAACATGTTTAAATCAAAGTTAGCTAGTTTGACCTGTCATGAATTCAAATGATGAATGAAGTATAGTGACAATAATGTACATGACATTTGCATTATCCGAATCATATCCTGTAATTCCAAAATATCCCCATGACCAATAAATGTCATACAATAAACTGTTACAAAAAAAAATTCGTCTTGTTCTCCACTCATTTGTTAGAATTATTCGTAAGTTAGCTGAATAATGTATCAAATCTAGACAAGCAGTGAACGTTGTATATCCTTCAGTGGCAACACAGAGAAATATTTTGATGCCAGATTATATTAATAGAAATCTTACCAGCCAAATAAAAAAAAATTATCATAATAAAAATGATAAAAAGCAGTATCATAGTGTTAAAATTATTAAAATTGACTAAAAATAATATAGACATGTAGAGTGGCTATTATGCCATAAATACTGTGTAGTATTCATTTTAATTTGTGTATAGACAAGAAGTTGTGTATTATTCCACACTAATAAATAAGTAATACTTCATAACCAAGCATTGCCTCACAAATACATGTCAGTGTAAGTGCTATTATTCTTATCTAACAACAACTTTGTCATAATATTATGTAACAGGAAATTATAACATGCTTACGGAATGAGAACACTTTTGATGATCTCCATCTAACACTAGAGTTTGATGTAATGACTATGCTATAATCAGATGTTTCATTTATGCCTTCAATTAAACGTGTAGTTGAATTAATAGCAAAAATAACATCAGAAAATAACAGAACATCTTCCTTCTTCAACTCAACTGTAAGCAAATTAATATCTTGAATCAGACAATATCTTGGCACCTATTCATTAATATGCAAGATAATAACATTAAAAACAATACTCTTGTACACATTACCTGTACAGTTAGATTTAATAAAAAGGATTCTCCGACTCTCAGTATTTGGTATTCAATATTATTTGTTGTAGGTATGTAAGGTAGAGTCTTGTTTACACATGAAGGTGGACTTTGTCCTACTATATTAGTAGTTGTGATACACATGGTAAAGGGATCACATGACCTCACTCCTTCCAGTGTGATGTTATAGGAGTCAGTATCAGTCACATACTCAGTGATTACTTTCAATTGACTGGGACCCAAGAATGTGAGAGTAATAGTGAAATGAACAAATACTGTAGGAATGATTCTATAATTCCATGATGTCATCAATGAATAGTCATTCAGAAGTATAGCCAATTCACTGGGAGGATCTGGGATACCTATAAGAGAATTTAGATATACAAATACATAGTATGCACCAGACCACTATTCGTTAGCATTTTTCAAGAAGGTATTTTCTACTGAATTGTACTTTATAACTTCTCCCAATAGAAAGTGCATTAAAGTAAACAAGAATTATAAATAAATATTACTATTATAACTTACCATAAATAGTCAATTTTATAGTACTTTTAAACACTGTACCATTTAAAATATTTGAACAACTCAATCCTGTCACTGATGTCTCCGTTGCGTTTACAGTTATAAACAGTGTGTTAAATACTCTATCCATAAACCTTGCAGTAATGCCAGATATAGTAGATTCTTGAATAAGTGGGTTGATCTCTTGTTCATTTCCATTATTCTGAATTATAGTCCAAGTAGCTATAGTACTACCTTTCACATGACATGTGATATTCCTCTGTTTGTTGATGGGAACATATAGTGGGCCAGTTGGAGAAATATCAACTAAAAACAATATTAAATTTAATTCTAAACTATTGTGTTCTATAAGTTAACTGCTTGACTTAATTCATTAAATGATTGTTACACACTTTTTAATTGTGTATGATAAAATAGTGTGAAATTGAAAATCAGTGTTGTTCCGATTATACAAAACAGCTGTATACGAGATAACAATCTTAATATAATTCAGGTTTTATTCCTGTATGTAAGATCTCTAATTTTGGAGATTTTCTGTTGACAGACAATAGTCTTTAGTGGATATTACAATTTTATAAATATGTAACAGTTGTAAAAATGTCACTTCATTAATCCACGAAAGGTTTGAATACTGACTTTTACCCTAATTTAAGTAAATATAGTAAAGCCAATAGTTTGGAAGTAATGAAGGATATGTTTGTTGTTTAGAACATACAGAAAGTGAATAAACTTTGAAAGGTACACTTACTCGTATGTTCTGTGTATGTTTCATGACGTATCTATTGGATAGATGTGGGACTGCTGTGCTATGCTTACTGTAATAACTTGAATGTAACTGGGAATATTCTATATATTACCTTAGGAAGAAAGAAAGTGCATCATGCTATTATTTATCTATTTAGTCCTGAACTATATGAAGAATATTGAAAATAGTTTGAATTTATTTCTCCATTTTATGTATTTGTAATCAATCAATTCAAATACATCTTCTATAATACCATACTTATTCTTGATTAGGAATGAAATAATTTTTTACTTGCTATGATTTTGCCAAGTTGAAGAGAAAACATACTATGAACTATAATGGAAAAGTATTGAACCTATAGACCTTTAATTGTTAAATGGCAAGTTTTACTTGTGACAAGTATAAACACTAAATAAATTATAAGTTCAATAATTAGCTGACAACCGCCACAATCTATAGAGTCTGGCTATTTAGAACTGAAAGTTGCCCCAGTTTACATTATTTTGTCATAGTTATCATTCCTAAATTTGTTAAGGACATAATTATGACAGTTTTGAGGATAAAAATAGCTAATGCCAACATTAAGATTATTGTAGTGATGGTCACTCCGCTAATACGGACAATATAATGTGTACTTTATTCCATTTATGCCATTTGCAAACAAAACATAGTGGTGACAGAGCAAAGATACCCAATGTGTTCAAGGGGAAAATCATGTCAAACGTAACAGTTTTTGTTGCAAGGGTCACACAGTAATACTGACTACAATAACAATGTTCTGTTTCTGCTGCCTTCAAACAATTAAAATGGTGATATGGCGATGATATCCAGTTAGGCTCACAAGAGAATAATGTCCTATTTTCAAAGGGATGAAGTGACTGTTGATTTATTGGTAAAGCCAGCTATAAAGAAACCTACTTGTTTGCATATATAAAATGAACATGACATTTCACTTTATACCCTTTATACATGGAAAGCTGTCTCCTTAGAGAAGAAGCTAAACTAATCAGAAAAGCTCACCGATATACATTTTCAACCCGAAGCTTCACTACTTTCAACTCCATTAACTTCCCTGAACATAAAGTAAACTACATCGCTGGCAGAATAAATTATTTGCTCACGTAACAGTGACGTAACGCTAGGGGGCGGTACCGGTAAAAGCTGGTACCGGTAAAAAGCTTCGCGTTTTCTCAAGAATCAGCCCGAAATAAAAAAAAGTAGCACAATAGGTCTTAAATTTTGAGTAAGTTCATACCTAAATCAGCAGTTAATTGTCAGAAAGCAGAGCGTGACAGACAATCAGACAGACAGACAGATAGGATGACTACTGTAACCCTCTGCCCATGGGTACTGAGGGTTAACAATGTAAACTGTTTGCAGTTAGAAAATGACATCACATGCAAATTTTTTGTCACACAAAAATGCCAGGGCTAGAATTAGTCCATACATATCAACAAGGGCAAGAGGGCAACCACCTCCTCATCTTCAAAGTGGAGGGGGTAGCTAGTGTACACACTTAGCAAAGAATACAAAGACTAGAATGAGTAAAAAAATTTGTCTATAATCTCAGATAGTACAGTGGGCACTCTATAGAGTTGATTCCAGTAATTATGGAATGTGATAATATAGTAAACAAATATAAAGCAGGGGCAGCGGAGTGTATGGTCAGGCTGGACAGGCTATGGCTTGACCACTTTATTTGGATAACTTTACTTCATAGCGAAAAAACTGACACTTTATCTTTTTAGGCATGTTTAAACACTCGTTGCAAACAATGATCACATAGGAACATTATTGTCATTTTGGTAACTTACACTGTAGTTAATTGTCATTTGATTAAACCACATATCTAGTTAAAAGTAACACTTTTCATTACATATCTCTGAGTACTGGCCACACATATGACCACAGCTTTTCCTGGCCTGACCACTAAACAAAGCTTCCTCTGGCCCTGTAAAGGGTTCAGTAATTTCAACAAGATGTGTCATCCAAGCAATCAAGTAAATGTGGCTAGTTTATCCCTTTCAAAGTCCTTATTTACCTTGTCCATTGACCAGCCAAGAAAAAGTGATAGTGAGCATTAAAGACACCAGCATTTTTATTCCCAATAGTTGATGATTACAGCAGTAAGGCTCTAGTTTAGTTAGGGTGGATTATGTTCCGCTGTATGCGAGCAAGTATTTTTTGTCTATTCCACCTCCCACATCATTCCCCTCCCCCTGTCGCCAGCCTTTTTACCAAACCGGTAACATCCTTTCCTTCCCCACGCCCCCAATAACAAAAGGTAAAGGATCGACTACGCCTGCTTTGAGTGCACCCGGCCGGTTTAGGAACTTTTGAGGAAATCGTTTCCTATTCAAAACGGCTCTTTTACTAAAGTGACGTCCTTGACATCGAGCCGTCATTACCACGTCAGCAGAGTAAAGTACCTAAACTGTATGAATCTGGAACAGCTGAAGGTCATGTTCACCAGTCTGTACATGATTTGTACAGGAAAGACTATTTTGAAGCTATCGATTTAGCAGTGAATTGCATACAAGATCGATTTCAGCAAGCAGGCTATGAAGTGTATAAAAATCTTGAGCAACTACTTTTTAAGGCAGCAATAAGCTCAGATTTCTCTGCTGAATTCACTTTTGTTACATCTTTTTTATGGAGAGGATTTGCAATCTGAATCATTGCGTGCACAGTTGCTTGCATTTGCAATTGAGTTTAAACGAGTGTTTTCAAAGACTACATCCAACCCCACTGTATATGATATCAAAACGTTTTTTGTTCATTATCTGTAGCCCAGAAAAGTCTTTTGTGTCAGGTCGGCATTGTGCTAAAGCTTGTACTTATTATGCCAGCCTCTAATTCCACATCAGAGAGGTCATTCAATGCTCTTCGTCGTGTAAAGACATAATGGGACAAGAGAGGCTAAATCACCTCATGGTGTTGCATGTGCATAAAGAACTAACAGATGATTTGGATTTAATTAGTATTGCTAATTAATTTGTAGGTGACTCTGAGCACAGACTTAAACTGTTCGGTACTTCTCTTAAACAAGTTATCATTTGCTCCTTTCTATTAAACAAGTTATCATTTGGTACTTTCTATTAAACAAGTTATCATTTGCTCCTTTCTATTAAACAAGTTATCATTTGGTACTTTCTATTAAACAAGTTATAATTTGGCACTTTCTATTAAACAAGTTATCATTTGATACTTTCTCTTAAACAAGTTATCATTTGGTACTTTCTCTTAAACAAGTTATCATTTGATACTTTATTAAACAAGTTATCATTTGGTACTTTCTCTTAAACAAGTTATCTGGTACTTTCTATTAAACAAGTTATCATTTGGTACTTTCTATTAAACAATTTATCTGGTACTTTCTATTAAACAAGTTATCATTTGGTACTTTCTATTAAACAATTTATCTGGTACTTTCTATTAAACAAGTTATCATTTGGTACTTTCTATTAAACAAGTTATCATTTGGTACTTTCTCTTAAACAAGTTATCATTTGGTACTTTCTATTAAACAAGTTATCATTTGGTACTTTCTATTAAACAAGTTATCATTTGGTACTTTCTCTTAAACAAGTTATCATTTGGTACTTTCTATTAAACAAGTTATCATTGATACTTTCTATTAAACAAGTTATCATTTGGTACTTTCTATTAAACAAGTTATCATTTGATACTTTCTATTAAACAAGTTATTATTTGGTACTTTCTCTTAAACAAGTTATCATTGATACTTTCTATTAAACAAGTTATTATCAGTACACAATTTTTTCATCACATATTTCAACACTATAATTCTATATGATTAAAAAAAAGTACACTAAGCACAGAGGAATCAATTAGTGTAATTATGATAGTTAATTATATACTTCCTGTTTGGAGCTGTGATGGGCGTGGTCACAATGGCCTTACCAATGTCCAGGAGCTTGCTCCTCCTCTGTACTACTACTATACTGAACAATCAATGTCTTAAGTCATTCTTTCAGCCACCTTGCTCAATTACCTTTACTTGAGTAATTGTAAGTGAACTTTCTAGGGCTGCCCTAGAAATAAGTGCGGAACATTCCTTTCGAACGCCATTCATTCCCCTACTATAATAAAAATTTAGGGTGTCTTGTTGAGCTGCAGTGAATTTCTTATTATTTTTTCCAGCTACGACCTCCACATTGGCTTGTACATCATCCTGTGAGGATGCATAGTAGTCCAGCTCCAGGTCTAGTACGCAATCCGAGGAATTATCAGCCATTGCACGGCTTCGCGGTCTGAACGTGGGAGGTGGGCACGTACGCATGACGATCTGTACCAGTTCTAATTCAGGTGGGTGTTCCAGCTTATAATTCAGCCACGCCTACTGGAGGGAACTTTCGAAGGAAATAATTTCCGTAAAAGAGCCGTTTTGAATGGACGACGTTATGTGCAGAACGGCTGACCCTCACCTTTGACCTCAGAGCGCAGCCGATCAAATGAACTTTGAACCTTAAGCACGTGCGCATGCGCATATGGCTGACCATCTCTGCGCGGCTGACCATCGGACGACGTTATGTGCAGAACGGCTGACTGACCTCAGAGCGTAGCCGATCAAATGTACTTTGAACCTTAAGCACGTGCGCATGCGCATATGGCTGACCACACTGTTAAAATTATAGCGTGAAAACCCACCAAATTCACACCAAACTGGTGGTGTGAATGCCCACCACCTATGCATAGTGTGTCCTTCACACTTTCTTCCTAGTGTGAATGCACACTTAGTGTGAAATTCACACTCAATGGAATAGCATGGACCCTTTACCGAACATTAATTATATTCATATACAGGCAAAAACCAATGCTATTATTATTGTAATATACCTTATAAATGTTTTGTACACTTGTGTGCTAGATAAGACAGTTGACTAAGATTTTAGTCATCTGATTAATGAGATCTGGGATTACACCAATCTCTTTTTGGAAAAAAATGTTGATATGTGTTACAAGAATCAATGTAACTTAAAATAATTCAGCATTAATGTAAGTATGAGTTCATAGTGATTGTGGTGAGAATTCACACTAAATTTGGTGTGTACTTCACACCTAAACTATGAGGTGTGCGCATCACACCATATTTTGGTGTGACTATTGTTACAAGTGATTCATGCTTAATTTGGTGTGAACTACACACTTTTTGGTTTACAGTGCATCTCTGCGCGGCTGACCATCTCTGCGGGGCTGACCATCTCTGCGAGGCTGACCATCTCTGCGGGGATGACCATCTCTGCGAGGCTGAACATCTCTGCCGGGCTAAACATTGCTGCGTGTGGCAGAACATTGCTGCGTGTGGCTGAACATTGCTGCGGGGCTGACTATCTCTGGGTGGCTGACCATTGCTGCGGGGCTGACCATTTGTGTGCCGACAGACCCACCCCAAGCAGCACCTCAATCATGCTAGTACATTGGAAAAATAGCTGTAGGTACACATCAATATTTTGTAACTGTAGTTTTATAATTATAATACTTGTTCACACAACAATCAAAGGGTGTGGCTTCAATTTTGGGCGTGACTGCTTATTCTAAAAGTTGAAGTAAATGTTATACTGGTGACACATATTCTTAAGTCGACAGACCACAACTCCATAAAGTGAATGGAGCAAACTACATGTGTATGTATCTAATAGCGACAGTGAGAGCAACATACAAGTACTTTTCCTGCGTCCATGCATCTTACTCGCCTCCTCCTCCTTTCCCCCCTCCCCCACCTCCCTTCCCCGCCCCCACCTCTTTCCCCCCTCCCCCACCTCCCTTCCCCACCCTCACCTCTTTCCCACCCCAATTTGTTCATAGAAATGTTTCTCCAATGTTTTAGAGTAAATGGTAGCATTGTTTACTAGTTAAATACAGCTTAAGTAATCGACGTGATGACTCAAGGTAGCACTAAGAGGTCACTAACTGAAGAAACCTTGAGCTGAGCTGCTGGATGAACCACACCTTGGTCACAGTACGTCCCTCGTGATCCTTGAAGAAAGGGCGCTGGGCGGGGCCCCTGATCCTCAGATAGGCGCGAATTGCCTCCACTGGGCAAATGTTAGTGCCGGTTCTGCCCACAACCACATCAGCACCATTCCCTTCTTGGTCGCTTTTCAGGTGGATCTGGACCATCGCTGGCGCTGCAAGGTTATCTACGGCCACGTCACCCCATGCCAGTTTCACTGCAGCATCCCAGGCCAATACTGATTCCGGGAGGAGTTCCCCGAGTCTATAAAAAAACGAAAAAGGCCATTGCTGCCACCGCCCAGAGCATGGTCTTGTCTGGGTTTACTGATCCTACCCAAGTCTTTCGAGTACCCGGATGGTGATTGGAAGTCTTACTCTGGAAGACTTGCCCCCCGACTGCTGTCTCATCCTACTGATACCCGCTTGGACCGTCTTCAGCAAGGGGAGCGAGGACTGCTCTCTCGAATCTGGCAGGCCCATAGAGATCTGGGCACCCCTTACCCCCGCCAAGTAGCACTTTATTGTCTGTGGTGCTAAGCCGAGTTGAGCCAGGTACGAAGCAAAGTAGCACAGGAGGAGTTTGTGCACCGGGAATGGGTCCCCAACCGTGTAGGTTGCACAAAAACGTGCGAAATGTCCCATGGCTGCTTTGTATGTCTTGTGCGTGGAGGTCGCTAGGCCTGCCTGAATGTAGCCCCGAAGTGCTGGCGCCAGTTCGGACTGCTCCAGTCTGCCGTCTGGTCGAGGAGGAGGTCCAGTAGCTGAGGAGCAACTGGTGAGGGGCGTGGATCTGCTGACTGCACCTGTGAGAGGAAGTGAACAGCATCGTCGCGTGACAAACTATCCGCCAAGTGGTTAGCCCTAGTTGTTGAAGCCATAACTGAAATAATCTTCTTTGATTTGTATACTTTATTTATTTCATGTTATTTCACTTACTTTATTTCCTTTCCCTATCTTTATTTCTTTTCTGCCTTCAGTTTTCTCGTCGATGTCTTCGTCAGAGTTCTCGTCGTCAATTATCGCTCTTCATGACTTCGAGCTATTTATATCGCCCTTCATTACCTCGAACTATTCATCACGCATATCCCCCAACATATAAACAGTTGTCATAGTTCAAGTTTTCAGTTCTCGCTTGTTATTCTTAGTCATCTATTGTCTCACCCTTGTTTTACAGCCAAAGAACTCATCCAAGGTAGTCAAACAGTTTTTATATCACCGATATTACTTATATCATATTTAAACTGTCTATTTTTGGTTTCATCTTTTACTTGTAAGGACTACATCTTTCACTTAGTGCTCTCGGTGCCTTTGGCATATGTTCTTTATAATTCATGATTAATATTTTAGTTATTTATTCAGTAAAGAACTGACTCAGAAGGTGACACCAGTGGTTGGGAGTTACGCCCCAGTTAATGAGAGTAGCATCAGCTCGCCCCAGCAACTTGGTTGGGAAAGAGTATCTTAGTTTGGGTATTAGCCATTCCGCAATCTAACATTTTTTGGTCCTTCGAGCCGGATACTTCAACAAAGACCTGTCGTACTCATATTCGTTTTGGTATTTTCACTACTTGTGAATTTAAACTTGTTTCTTTCTATTTTTAGATGGAACTAATCAAACGCAAGCGTGGTGGTTTTACTGGAGCCATCACAAGGGTCTATAACAAGGGTACACTTACCCAAGAAGAAGACTATTCTTCACTCAACCTTGGACAACTGGAGCGCCAAGTTGAGTCTATCCGCTCTGCCGATGCTTCCTATAGGAAATTGCACGACGAGCTACTTGAAACTTTCGCCAATGACGTCAACTACGACGAAGAATCTGACAATTTGGAACAGCACGAAGAGTCCGTGGAGAAAGCTCTTAGTGTAGTTCACCAGTTGATTGCTGTTTTCAAGGTCCATTCAAATTCAATTCAAATTTTGGCCAAACTGGATTCACTAGAACGTCAAATGAAGGATCAACCTGAGAAATCATTTCAGTCAGTGATTTCCAAACTGGAACGATATGAAGCAGTGGAGGATATCCTGAGGGATTCTACTATTCCTTTAACTCATATCATTAGACGATTGGTTTTAGACCTTGAACCTCGGATTTTAAATATATGTTCTATAGATAAATCGACTACTACTCTGGATTTGGATGCTTCAAGTGCATCCAGTTCTACTCAATCTCATGTGAAACTACCCAAGCTGACACTTCCTACCTTTCAGGGAGATCCATTGAATTGGGCAGCATTCTGGGAGAGATTTGATTCTGCTGTGCACTCAAATTCAAACTTGGATAAGGCAAGCAAACTCACCTACTTAAGAGAAGCAATAAAAGATTCTAAAGTCATACCTCTTCTTCATCGAGCAACTTCATCTGAAACTCAGTATGATGATTTGGTTCAAATGCTGGTTGAGAGATATGATCAAAAAGATTGGTACATCAAACTTATGCCCTATCTTTGATAGAATCCTCTTCTATCAAGCAAGGTACCCATGATGAATTGTGTATGTTCATAGATACTATAGATTATAATATAAGTTGCCTGAAAGATGCTAAACAATATGACTTAGGGCCGTTTCTAACATCTGTTCTTACAACCAAATTAAATAAGAAACTTCAGGAGTCTTGGCTTACTTACAGTAAAGATTATAAGTAGGTACCAGATGTTTCAGTTTTCTTGGCATTTCTAAAGAACAAAATGCAAACTACCCCAATGACAACCATTTCAGTTTCTAAGCTTGAGGTTAAATCTGAGTGTAACCAGGTTAAAAAACATAAAACCTCTGTAAATGCCTCACAACCTGACAACTCAAGGTCTCATTGCTCTGTATGCAAAGAAAATTCTCATCCTCTGTATTATTTATGTCCAACTTTTAAATCAATGAGTGTTGAAAACAGAAAGACACAAGCTCACTCCTCAAAGGCCTGTTTTAACTGTTTACATTATGGACATTCCTTAAAAGAATGCAAGAATACTGGTCGTTGTAAAAAATGTTCTAAATCTCACCATACAATGTTACATAGAGAACAAACAAGCAATAACAATGTTGAAACCAACACAATTGTTAATTCTACTGAAGTTCCAATTGAGCACATCAAACCTCAAGGAGAGATCTAATCTTCATTGTCCATGACCAGTCAAGTCATTCTAAAAGGCCCATCTGGCAAGCAAATTGTGGTTAGAGCCCTTCTAGACTCTGGAGCAGGACTTTCTCTGGTGTCTCAACGAATAGTGAAACAACTTCAACTGCCGAAATCTTATCACAGCATCTCTATATCAGGAGCCATGGGAGCACACGTGGGATCTATATCACATATAGTTAACTTAACTATTGTTCACAAAAACTCTAAACAATTTAAACTAAATTTCGAAGTTGCAGTGGTCTCTAAAGTAACATGTGATTTGCCATCAGTTGATGCAACTCACCTCAGAAACTTACCTCATTTGAAGAATCTTGACTTGGCAGATCCATTGTTCTTTCAATCTGGCAAAGTAGATTTGTTGCTAGGTTGTAATATATACCAAGATTTGGTACTTCCAGGTATAAGAAAGGGTCGACAAGACCAACCTGTTGCCAAGGATACTGTCTTTGGCTGGGCAATTCTTGGTCGCTACAATCGAAATGATTCATTGCGAGACTTTACTTCAAGCTTAGCATTTCATGTCATTCCGAGTCCAAACACAGATGCTCTTCTGCAACGCTTCTGGGAAATTGAAGAAGTCTCAGAAAACTCCCATTCACTTACCCATGAAGAAAGTATCTCTATTGACCATTACAATACTATTCATGTATTTTCTGTAGGTCGATACAAAGTGACTCTTCCCAGAAAGCCAGATGCTCCAAAACTCGGAAACTCTAGAGCTCAGGCATTGCAACGGTGTTTTTCCAATGAGAAGTCTCTCATCAGGAGAGGTAACTGGGAAGCCTTTCAGCAAGTTGTTCAAGAGTATTTGGATCTTGGCCATGCTAAGTTAGTTCCTATTCCAGCTCTTCAACTCTCTTCCGAAGAATCATATTACATGCCAATGCATGGTGTTGTGAAGGAAAGTAGTTCTACCACAAAGCTCAGAGTAGTTTTTGATGCCAGTGCTAAGACCACTTCTGGTTCTTCTTTCAATGACACTCTCATAGTAGGTCCTACATTGTATCCCAATATATGTGATATTCTCATAAGATTTAGGACCTATTCAGTGGCCGTTTCCTCCGATATAAGCAAAATGTATCGTGCTGTAGAGCTCTGTGAAGCAGATCAAAACTTTCATCGCTTTCTTTGGAGACCAGACACCGTGTCTGAAGTGAAAGATTATCAAATGACTAGAGTGACATTTGGTGTCGCCTCATCTCCAATCGTAGCAATCCAATCACTTCATCAACAGACTGCTCACGATTTTGGTGATTCATTTCCACTAGCTAAACCACATGTTTTCTCTTCTATGTATGTAGATGACTGTTTGGCAGGTGCAAACACTCCTGAAGAAGCTATAGATCTATACTCGCAACTTCGTGAACTCCTTGGTAAAGGTGGATTTGATCTCCGCAAGTGGAGAAGCAGTTCTAAAGAAGTTTTGGATGCTATTGATCCATCCCTGCATGAGCCTACTCCAGTCAAAACTCTGTCAGACAATACTACAGTGCAGCATGCTAAGGCTCTAGGTTTGGCTTGGGATTCCACTGCTGACACACTGTATGTAAGTGTTGGAATAATTAATTCCCATAGCTCCACAAAGAGAGAGGTTATTAGTGACATTGCACGCACCTTTGATATACTTGGGTGGATGGCTCCTGCGATTGTTGTCATGAAAATTCTCTTTCAGCGTTTATGGGAGCTCAAACTTGGCTGGGACGAGGAAATTCCATCAGATCTCCAGGAGCATCATCAACAATGGAAAGCGCAACTTCCTTTGTTGAAAGACAAACCCTTTAATAGGTGCTACTTCAGAACTTTATCTGTCAAGGAATCAGTCGAACTTCATGGTTTTTGCGATGCTTCTGAAGCTGCTTACTCTGCTGTTGTTTACGTTCGTGCAACGTATTCAAATGGACCACCCACTGTAGTATTAGTAGCTGCAAAGACTAAGGTTGCACCACTAAAGAAGCTGTCTATACCCAGGTTAGAACTTTGTGGTGCTCACTTGTTGGCTAAGCTACTTAATTCTGTCAGACTTGCTATGGGAATTAGCTTAGATTCTGTATTTGCTTGGTGTGATAGCACCATAGTTTTGCACTGGTTGGATGGTAGTCCCCGTCGCTTTAAAACGTTTGTGGGAAATAGAATTTCTAACATTTTAACTTTGTTTCCTTCTAGTGTTTGGCATCATGTTCCCACAACTTCTAATCCAGCTGATTGTGCTTCTAGAGGTCTTCTTCCACAAGAGTTATTGACCCATGATCTCTGGTGGAACGGTCCAAAATGGCTTCATTCAGATCCCATTGATTGGCCTTCTCAACCAATGTCACCTCCTGTAGCATGTACTTCAGAGCTCAAAACTGTTTGCACTGTCACTTTGAATTCTGTACATTGGATTGAAGGAAGGTTTAGCAATTTTAATCGGTTATTACGAGTTAATGCTTGGATTCACCGATTCATCTCCAACTTGAAGCTCAAAAGACTTCACAAATCAATCAACATGCATTCAAGATTGTCAGTTTCAGAGCTGAATTCTTCAGAAGCACACTTATTTTCTTTAGCCCAAAACCGTCATTTCCATGATGAGCTTTTGCAACTCTGTCATGACAAACCGATCAAAGCAAATTCACGTCTTATATCTCTTAATCCATTCATTGACAAAGATTACCTGCTGAGAGTAGGCGGTCGTCTCTCAAATTCATCTCTGTCGTTCGATCAAAAACATCCTGTCATTCTTCCTAACAATGATATACTGACCGGTTTATTAGTTTCTAACTTACATGTTTCTTTGTGTCATTGTGGTCCTTCTCTCCTTATCAGTTCTGTAGGTTCAAGAATCCACATCATAGGAGTCAGACGACTGGTACGAGACATTTGCCGGAGATGTGTCACTTGCAGGCATTCAACAGCCAAGGCTCAAAAACAGCAAATGGGTCAACTTCCTAAGGCCAGAGTGATTCCAAGTCCTCCATTCACAATAACTGGATCAGACTTTGCTGGGCCTTTCTCATTGAAGAAGGGTCACACTAGGAAACCTGTTATTATTAAAGCTTATTTGTGTATATTTGTTTGCTTTAGCACAAAGGCTACTCATCTGGAATGTGTGTCAGATCTGTCTACGGAGGCTTTTCTTGCAGCGTTCAAACGTTTCATTGCTAGACGTGGTCTTCCACAGGAAATATTTAGTGATAATGGGTCCAATTTCAAAGGTGCTCACAATGATCTCCAGAAATTTTATCAGGAGTTGTCCTCGAAACCTACTAAAGATTCGGTTCACCAATATTTACTGAACCATCGAATCAAGTGGAACTTCTCTCCTGAAAGAGCACCACATTTTGGAGGACTATGGGAGGCTGCAGTGAAGTCAGCTAAATTGCACCTTCGTCGCATCATAGGTCAACAAATTCTTAATTTTGAAGAATTTTCTACTGTTTTGTGTCAGATAGAAAGCTGTTTGAACAGTCGTCCTCTTCTGTCACTTTCAAGTCATGCAGACGATGCTATTGATGTCCTGACGCCTGGACATTTCTTAATTGGGAGGCCCTTAAATGCCTTGCCTGAAGCTGATTTGACCGAAGTTCATTCTCCCCTCAAACGTTGGATGCTAGTCCAAAACATTTCTCAACACTGGTGGCGACGATGGTCGAAAGAATATCTTCAGCAATTACAGCGATTGTCAAAGTGGCAACGTCCTATGCAAAATTTGACCATCGGTGACATTGTTATCATCCTTGAAGACAATCAATTTCGTAATCATTGGCCTCTTGGTAGAATCGTTTCAGTCTATCCTGGAAAAGATGGGAAAGTTCGTGTGGCTAGTGTTCGTACTTCTACTTCTATATACAAGCGTCCAATAACCAAACTCGCACTTATTCTGTCAGAGGAGTCTGAAAAGGACAGTCGTCCTTTGGCGGGCGGCATGTTGAAGCCATGACTGAAATAATCTTCTTTGATTTGTATACTTTATTTATTTCATGTTATTTCACTTACTTTATTTCCTTTCCCTATCTTTATTTCTTTTCTGCCTTCAGTTTCCTCGTCGATGTCTTCGTCAGCGTTCTCGTCGTCAATTATCGCTCTTCATGACTTCGAGCTATTTATATCGCCCTTCATTACCTCGAACTATTCATCACGCATATCCCCTAACATATAAACAGTTGTCATAGTTCAAGTTTTTAGTTCTCGCTTGTCATTCTTAGTCATCTATTGTCTCACCCTTGTTTTACAGCCAAAGAACTCATCCAAGGTAGTCAAACAGTTTTTATATCACCGATATTACTTATATCATATTTAAACTGTCTATTTTTGGTTTCATCTTTTACTTGTAAGGACTACAGTCCTATTTCACTTAGTGCTCTCGGTGCCTTTGGCATATGTTCTTTATAATTCATAATTAAACATTTTAGTTATTTATTCAGTAAAGAACTGACTCAGAAGGTGACACCAGTGGTTGGGAGTTACGCCCCAGTTAATGAGAGTAGCATCAGCTCGCCCAGCAACTTGGTTCCAGGTCCTTCCAGAGAAAGACACAATTAGATAGTGACCCCGCCTTGAGTTTATAATGTCCCTCCAATGGCATTGATGAAAGTGTAGCTATGTACTGCAGGGTTCAGGTCTTCTTAACCCTTTCACCGCCGTAGACGCCACGTGGCGTTTTGCATTTGGTCGGCTGTTCTCCTGTAATAAAATCGAAATGATAATACAGGTATTAGTTGTTGTTGTTTTTTACAATTAAAAAAAAATATGGCTGCTGGAACGCTAACCGTTGAGTTGTTTGTCCTCCAAAAAATATTTAATAGTACGAGGTTGAGAAGCTCAGAATCCATCAAATAGAAGATGAATAAGCATGTACTCTGTTTGAACCACAGCTCTGAGACATTCAGAAATTGAATTTCAGTTAGTGTGGTTGGTAACAGTAAGTCCAAATTTGTAGCTATTTGTTGGACTAATAGACTTTTTTTTTTGCATCATAGTAAACAGTTTTGACTGTACCTGCTTTTAAAACATATCTCGTTGCTGAATGTCTGTGCAGGAAAAAAAAAAATATTATTGGCGAGCAGAGCAAGCAAGACACTCTCAGGGGTAACACAATTTAAAATCGGGGATGTTTGTTTGTTTATATGTTAGACGTATGTATGCCATTGTGTACTTTGACCTTCTCGTATTTTCGAGTTAACTCAGTATTCGACCCCGTCCCAAACAGTATCCTCCGGTTTAACGATCATTACCCGTATCATCCTAGGAATTGAATTGTTTACTGACACTTTGAATTTTTTTGTGGGTGCAGTTTAAACTCAAAAACTTACTGGAGTTCCATTTCTATCAAGTTAGTTGCGGTGGTAAGTTAATACGCTATTTGTCATAGTTATAAGCCCTATGCAACAGTATTTACTTGAATATTTATTGTCAACTACATTTAACACGAAGGTAAGTCTTGCGTACGTATGTTCAGTTATGTGAAAGTATTGTGCGTTACAAAAATATCCCAAAGAAAAAGTTTAAAGAACGTGACTTATTTTTTGTTTCAATTGAAACAGTTTCGGGGAGTGGTTACTATGGCATTGAATGCCTTTACCGTATAATACATGATTTAAATACTCCACTTTTTTTTAGTAGCTTGAATATTAGAAGTTAAAACCAAACGTTTAACACTCCAGTGTAGTATTAGGCTCGCTCGCCATTTGTGCTCAAGCACGTCACTAGTTACATTTTCATGTTACCGATGTCGTCATAAACTTGGCGGTGAAAGGGTTAATGAATCTTACATTATCTGGAAATCACAGGACCATAGAAATACTTGACTTCAGCCCCTGTGTAAAAAATGACTAACTATCATCTGTACCATTACTTTTCTTCTTTCACTTATTTCACTACTGTAGCTATGTGTGTGCGTGTGTGAGACCAGGTGATTGTGCATGGCTATCGTCAGGTCATTGACCAAATGATTCGGGAACTATTCACCTTTCATTTGAATTCAATACTTTACAAATGAAAAGTTGAATCAATATAATGTGTGTGTGTGTGTGTGTGTGTGTGTGTCCGGCCACACATACAAATGGTTTCAAAGGATTATTCTGTTAGTAAATGAAGTGACAAGAGTTCTAAAAGTTCAGACTTTAAGTCGCTCCCTATATATTTCAGGTTGTCTAAGTGTGCATTAAATGGAAATATCTACCAGTCAATTAAAATGATTTATATTAAATAAAAAAATAATTTCACAAGGCCTCTTTCTTGTTAGTGGAGTTAAGAAGTCATTCCAGAGTTCCTCACCTCTAGTTGTATTGAAGTCCAGGAGTCATCACGTGTACACCAGTGGAGTAGTCACTGCACCATTACACCTGCCACTTCACACTCCTACATTGAAAGTGTATGTCTCAAGTAAAACTAGCTCAACATAATTCAAGATTCTCAGATTTGTGTTTTCGTGCTTGTAATTTTAACACATGTAGACATTTTTTAAGAGAATCAAGCTAGTTTAGTACAGTACCTTCCATATTATATTATATTTATATTAACTACCACAAAATGTTATGAAAAATTGGGGCAAATGTCTCCACAAAAGTCAAACTATCTGGGATATGTGTGTGTGTGTGTGTGTGTGTGTGTGTGTGTGCATGTGGATGATGGGAGGAGGGGAGCAAAGGGAAGCAAAGTACTTCCCTGTCTAACTCAAGTGCAGTGGAGCCTCCCTATTCCAAAATCTTCCATGCCTCTGGACACCAAAAAACAAAACAAAAGTTTATCAATTGATGAAATCACGAAGAAAGCATTTTATCCAATAAGACCACATTTATTATTTCCTTAGCCCCAAAAGATATTACTGCTCCGTGTCATAATTTAGCAGCACAATAGATAGTACAAGCTAAGCATCCCCAATGCACTTGCCACAGTCTGCCCTACACTGCTTATGTGGAAAGTTGTTTAGTACAAACGACGCTGATTAAATTAGACCAAGAATTAGGTTAGCCATTGTAATCTAATGATGACTAATTGACATTTGGGGGAAAAAAATAATCACATATCAATGTATTCTATTTTTTCCCTTGTAAATATTAATTTTAGGGTGTCTTTAATCCCTAAGGGGTGGGGGAAGGGCAGCAAACTAGATTTAAGGAGATGTAAAGCCTCATTCCTCCGCTCCCTGAATAACAACAACACTGGTTTTACACAAGATAGAGCAATACCATATAACTGTGGTTAGGAAGCAAACCGATGGGTCCAGCCACTAGTACTACGGCTTTAAGTCATGAGCTGAAACATCATCGCTAAAGTTAGTACAGCTAGCAACTTTCTTAGAGAGAATCATTCCTGGCATCACGTGATAAAATGCAGAGCAGTGGTAGAATATGAGAATGAAGTTAAAAGTCATGCAATTGCAAACACACACACACACACACACACACATACAAAGCTCAACCGTGGTAATTATATCTGCAATAATTGGCAGCGAGCGAGACACTATCAGGGACAACACAAAAAATCAGGGATATATGATTGTATATATCATATATGCTTGGACGCATGTATGTAACTTTTGTACTTTGACTCACATTTGTTGTGTTCATTCGTTACCTTGGTTAACAATGCGCTGTTTGTCATCGCTGTTTGTACTTGAAAATCCATTGCCCAACATGCCAAGCTACCAAGAGACTACAATGTATATCTTGTGTTGGTATATCCAGTGAACGCGTGCATGTGAGAGTGTTGTGTGTTACATGTGCTGACTAGCTAAGAACAAACAATAAATATACATTTGCTGCTTTGTGTGTCTTAGGTTCCTTCCTGTTTCTTTTGTTAGTAAGCAAGTCTTATATAGAGTTAGGATGTATACAGTGCAATAATTTCTTGGAAAACCTTGTTTTGCTTGTACGCTAATTTAAAAAAGTCGGCCGTGTAAATTGTTCAAACAAATTGTGCATGATGATTTTATAAAGATGAATTTTACCCTTTGACCTTATATGTCAATTTTTTTTACTGAAGCACATCACAAGTATAATGCCTTTCCCCCCAGCAGAAGGAAGGGTGTGTATGGTCAGTGAAACTACACCACCTCTTCACTACCGTACAAAAAACATTGTGTACTGGCTATAAATTATATAATACAGATAAGCTTTAAATAAGAATAATAAACAAAACAAAAACAAAACAAATGAAGCAGCAAAGCTGCGAACCCTCAGTGCTATTAAACATTACCTAGCTATTATAATAATATAATCTCCTTCAAAAAGAACAAAGCAATCTGTTAGCTATTTTAATGAGGCATCAATATAGCTCAAGTAATGAAAATAGTACATGGGAATGCTGTCTTCATAAGAGAAGCTAAACTAGCCAGAAACACTCACTGTTATAATTTTTCAATGTGAACTTCACTTCATTCAAATCCATCGGTTAACTTCCCTGAGCATAAAGCAAACTACACTGCGGGCTGCAAGAAGTCAAGTGATTATGACGTGACGCTAGGGGGAGTTACCCAGCTGGTACCAATGTGGAGCTGAAAGCTTCACGTTTTATCAACAATGAGCCCCAAATTAAAAAAAAGTAGCACAATAAAAGGACCTTAATCTTCTTTCTGAATAAGTTCATACCTAAATCACAGTTAATTGTCAGTAATCTCCAAAATCAGAGCATGACAGACAGACTGACAGGGAAACTACTACAAACCTCTTGCGCATACGCGCTTAGGGTTAACAAACAAACAAAAAAACAACAACAATCGCTAACCAACATTGTCTGTTGAAAAAAATTAGCAAATTAACTGTCTACCAGTCCCAAATCCACATCGTGACTTATAAGACCTGCAACTACCTCTATGAGGTCATACGACTTGCATTTGGTAATGGTCATCAATACTATACTGTATCATGCCAAGTTGCTTATGACCTTAGTGGTTGTCATAGCTCCTATGACTTGTCCTAGTCTTATTCTATGAACTGCATGTGAAAAATGGACATTTTTCTTCCATCACTGCACATCTGAATACTGGAAGCCAATATATTTGGCCAACAGAAGAAAATTCTTGTTTCCTATTCTCACAACATCAGCTGAAAAATGCACAAATGCTTCATAGTGACATTAGACATTGGGGAAAGAACATACTCATACTTCAGAAAAAGCATATGATGACTAAGTTATCAGGGTGTCATACTGGATTCTGCGCTGGGGGTGGGAAACACTGGTGTACTTGGCCAGTCTCATTTTGGAAACCCACACTGCTTTGATGGGCATGCCTATGTGAAAGTGTGTATACCTTATACTGACCTGTGCTTTGTCACATAATTAAAGCTTATAGCTATTGTAGCTTACTAAATTAAAATTCTAGGGGAACTAAGGCTTGGAAGAGATGGGGGATTTCAGGGTGCCCCTATCACCTTGGCACGAAACCTGGTTATACAAGCTAATATGACACTGTGCTTCTGAAGCTGTGATATTATCACTTGTACGCTTAGAGAACTGACAAATTTATTGACATTGCCTCAGAGATACATAAAAAACGGATAATCACTTAATAAACTGTTTAAACCATAATTAAGCAATGGGCAATCTGAAAAAGTCCTTCAACAACAGCTCAATGAAGAATAAGCAGATAAGTAAAATGATTTCACTGAAGTTTATCAGAATTGCATGAACTAGAATGACAGGACTTCATTTCATACACGATTTTCACTGGGGGGGGGGGAGGGGGGAGAGAGAGAGAGATAAGAGAAAGATTTGTAAAGTCACAAAAACCGTTTAGCCACATGAAAATGGTGAAGTCATGATCACGAAAACTTCGACAAATTACTACAAATTCCTACATTTTTTTCATAACTTACATTGAAATAAATTCAGAAGGGGTAAAAAAAATTAGGGTGGGAATCCCAGGGCTCCCATAACCCGCATGAAACCATGGGCTTAAAACAAAGTAGAAAATATAATAATACGTTGAGCTGTATGCAATAATTATCTCCCCTTCATTGTCCAGGAGCACACTAAAGGATGTTAGGGTGGCCATGGGAAAAACTATGAGTGAGGATAATTTTGGTGGAGCATGTTTTGGAACAATTCAGTAACTAGAAACCATTCCAACATGCACCCACACTTTCTCACAAAGAAATGAAAATTTTCAAGAGTACTGTGGAACAAACAAACTGACGAGCCCTTGTCATAATATATAGCTAAAACTACCACAAAATATCACTATCATAATTCAGGCCACCCTTGCTGTTTATTTTCATTAATTAATTAATTCATACAGTAGCTATACATAGCTTAGAAAAAATTGTTCAGGAAACACAACTTCACCAGGGAAAAAAAAAGACCTGGGTGACCCCGTGCAGCTAAAATACTTAGAAACCCACTGACCGCTAGCCATAAAACTACTTACCCCAGAAGCATAAGCCAGGGTAGGGACAGCGAAGCTTCCTTCAAGTTCACCAAGACACAGTAGCGTAGCCGTAGTAGGAATCAGTAGACTATATTATAGCGCGCAACAATAGTTTAGACGACCACTTCCAGTCAAGAGTTTTACTTATATTATGGTAAAGCGTTTTAAACTTATTTAACCCGGCGATACTTACCTACACGTAATTGGAAAAGGGTTTTCCATGAGAAAATGCAGTATCTTTGCGAGGCTGCTTTTAATGGTCCAGCGTCTAGCGCAGCGAAGTACTTAGGGCCTGAGGGCGGTAGTTCAAGATGCACAGAGCGGCACGCAACAGTACATAGCCTAACAAATATTTAACGTAGCTACATTTTCATCAATGCCGTTGGAGGGACATTATAAACTCAAGGTGGGGTCACTATCTAATTGTGTCTTTCTCTGGAAGGACCTGAGTGATCAAGTAAAAAACTACACCGGTTATAAAACTGTGCAGTAGTATGCACACTGGATATGCTTGCGCTTATGAGGGATTCTTCTTCAATTAATCATCAGCCATGTTACAGTTCCTAGCTTTCTAATTTTGCTTAATAATATAATGCAAGAAGTTAACTAAATCCAATTAGTTAAAACGAGCACCTTCAAGCAGTGTGGAGTGTGGTGAGAGGCTATCAAATTGCAGAAAACCAAGTCACATTTTTGTAGAACTTAAAGCTCACCATTTCTCCCTCTGACTGGCTAGTAAATTTTTTTTTTAATGACTCTCAGTTTATTTGTGATCAAATATAAAATATACTTGGCACAGTACAACAGTTAACGAGTATGAATATTTATGTTCTTCATCCACAGCTCCATGTTATACCAGCATGCCTTTATTGCTGCAATGAAACAACAAATAAAACAAAACCAACAGAAAATTATTATAAGTCAGCAGGTTCATTATAAAATGTTGTATGTAAAAAAAGTATTCCTGAAAGGGTGTTACCTATTATTCCTGACAAAAATACACTCTTTTTGGTATAATCATAGAGTGTTTCGCAGTGTGAGTGTAACAGCACACCCTATGAGTGTAACAATACACCCCAATGCAAAAAAGTGTTCCAGTACACCCCACTTAGGGTGTAACTAAACACCCCGGTTTTTACAGTGTGGGAAATTCCCACCCAAGAACCTGTTCGTCTCTTCCAGATGTTACTACCACTTCTTGTGAATGCAACAAGGGATTCTACAAAAGTACAGTGGAAGGAGTTTGCACAGGTATTAGGATATACAGTACTTTCAATTTGGCAGACATTTTGACTATATTTCAGTGTTCTTCCGTTGAATACAGCTGAGTACATTTAATACCTGATTTATCGATACATTTTTAACATGTTAAGCTCATAAAATACCTTTGATTATAGTACAAAACTGTGCTAAGCAATGAAATTCTCAAGATTTCAATTTAATGAAATTATATATTCACATTTAAATGATACTACTTAATTTAATCTCAATAAAACATTTTGATTTAATAGTTATTTTACTGCATAATTGGCTAAAGTTTCTGACCTAGCAATTACGTAACGAATAATTAAACAAGTACATCTGGACTAAGTTACTAAGTTTTGTAACCCATTTTTCCAGTAATAACAACCGGGACTGCTGTAGACTTACATAAGTTTACCATTCTTTGTCGAGTTAGAGCTAATGAGCAACATTTCTTAGTGAATGGTCAAGATTGACTGGACAGAGGATTGTAGTATGGTCTAGAATTACCTTCATGTGGGGTAGTAATTAACCCTCCTGTCACTCAGCAAAATGGATGCTGGACTTTTGATGTTGTCAGAGAAATGTGGTTACTGATCACTCATGAGGAAGTGACAGTAGTGATGCTAATTAGGTTAATAACTAGCCACTTTAACAGCTGTCCTATAGAGTAGTTGTAGCAGTGACAATATTTTTCTATGACATTGTTTAGCTTTCTCTTACCATTCTTATATTTCCACTACATTGTGAAGCAAACCATATTTTCATGGTTTGCAAATGACAATGACAATAGGTATTTAATTGATACATACCTGTAAAGGCTCGAATTAAGTCTTATACAGAATGGCCTCTCAGTGAAGGACCAGGTGTCTACTTGCTCTGACGCGTGGTATTAACTATTCGCAACCGCTGGCGCAAGCTTGTGGTCTTGAGTAGTCACCTAAAGCGCGTACTCCCTAACGGTGGTACTTGCCAGGGTTTGTAGAGGTAGACAACACGTTTTCATATAATAAGACAAGACAATATATACAATACATCAGGATGCAGTGAGGATTGGGTTACAGCACATATGAATATCATTAACGGATGGCATGGATGGGAAAGGGTCGACATTAGAAACAAATGGGAGATGCATACATTTGGATAAGATAAACATTAGAAATAAATGGGATGGCAATACACAGGGATAAATTGGATGAATGAAAAAGTTCTCTGTTCAGATCAGAAGCAAGTTCAGTCTTCTTGCTGAGGATCCTGGACATACTCCGGGGGGGCAATGGTGTCGTCATCCAGGAGGAGTGGGACTAGTCGGCAGGCAGGGCGGCTGTAGGATCGGCCATGGCATCTGAGAGTGACGGCTCTTACAACTCCATCGTCACCAGGTTGTACGTCTTCAATGACAACAATTGGCCAGTCTCGATTGCGCAGTGCTTCGTCTTTGACCAGGACTACGTCACCAGGTTTGATCTGGTAACCAGGACGCTTCCATTTATTCCTCTGACTACAGGCAGACAAGTAGGAGGAGGTCCACTGACGCCAGAGGTTGGACTTCATTCTCTGAACCAAATTCCAACGACGCAATGACGAGGTAGGTCCAGTAGGTGGCAGCTTGGAAGGAGGGGCTAGGATGGGTCTACCGATCAGGAAGTGACCGGCAGTCAGGAATGTTCCTTCAGATGCTTCCTCTGCGTGAAGCGGTGCTAGTGGGCGGCTGTTTAGGATGGCTTCTGCCTCCGTTAAGACAGTGTAAAGTTCGTCCCAACGGAGGGCTTGGGGACCGACATTCTTTCTGAGTAAAGTCTTCATAGACTTCACTGCAGACTCCCACAAACCGCCAAAGTGGGGAGCTCTGGGCGGAATGTGGTGCCACTTGATGGAATGCATGGTGGTGAATTGCTGAATGGCATCTGTGGTCTTCTTAGATTCGGTGAAGCGCTGTAGCTCCCGGATCTCCTCCCGGGCCCCATGGAAGTTGGTTCCATTATCTGAGAACATCTCAGCAGGGCAGCCACGTCGGGAGGTGAACCGGGAGAAGGTGGCAAGGAACTCCTCAGTGGAGAGGGATGAGCAAATGTCGAAGTGGACAGCCTTCGTGGTCAAACACACGAATATGACCGCGTAGGCCTTGATGAAGGAAGGCTTGCGGGTGTGACCAAGCTTGAGTGTAAAGGGGCCTGCAAAATCAACACCTGTCCTGTGGAAGGGCGGGGCAGGGGTGGTGCGAGCAGCTGGCAGCATTCCCATCAGGTGATGAAGAGGCCTTGCATATGCTCGCTGGCAGATGGAGCAGGTCCTACTGACAAGTTTCAGAAGGCTGCGTAGATTCGGGATCAGGAAAGACACTGCGAGAACGGATGCCATAGCAGTGACTCCAGCATGACTGTATACTCTGTGCAGGGTGGCAACCAATAGTTTTGTCAATGGTGACTTGGCATGGAGTAGGGTCAGCTGCAGCGGAGTGGAAGGAGCTTCAGGATCTCTCACACGGCTCTGTACAACAACATGGCCATGAGCAGAGAGGGCTAGGAGGTATTTGGAGATGTGATGGCTCTTTGGGAGGCAGGAGGACTTCTCGGCGGCTTGCACGACGTCCGGGAAGTGTTCCCTCTGGGAGAGGTAGTATAACCGGAATTTAGACTTCTCTATTTCCTCGAAGGAGAGATGACCAGTGAGGCGATCTGTGTCCTTGTGCCTAGCATTGGATACAAATCTCAGTAGCCAAGCAACAACTCTCACCAACATGAAAAACGATGAAAATCATGACCATAGAGAGTGTAGAAACTGCTTCTGGGCAGGTGGCAAGTCCAGGCAAGGTTTGATAGTCACAGTAAACACAGCGGCTGGAGGCTTGGAAAGTTTGGAGCGTGGCCAGTCCTGCTGGGGCAGGGAAAGCCAGGGTGGACCTGACCACCAGAGTGCTGACATAGCCAGGTCCGGCCCCCGCATTCCCCTGCTTGCTAAATCAGCAGGATTGAACTCTGAGGTGACATGGCGCCAGGACACTCCGGGTAAAAGTTGCTGAATCTTGTAGATGCGGTGTGATACAAAACGATCCAGCTGCGTGGGAGTCTTCGGGATCCAATGCAGCAGTATCTCACTGTCAGTCCATGCATGAACCTGTAGGAAAGACATATCAAGCAGGCGTGAACAGTGACACAACAACTCAGCAAGTAATACAGCTCCGGTCAACTCAGCTCTGGGCACAGTGATAGGATGGACTGGTAGCACCCGAGCTTTGGCCATAACCAGAGTGGTAGTGGTGGTTCCATCTGCATGGATTGTCCGCAGATAGATGGCTGCTCCATAGGCCACAGTGGAAGCATCGCAGAATCCATGCAGCTGCTCTTGGAGTGTTGATGGAGAAGGACAGAGTCTTCTGGGGACTGGATGGGCGTTGATCGCAGGCAAATCTGTTATCCAGGTGTCCCAACGCAGACGCAAGTCTTCTGGGACGGGTTTGTCCCAGGCCAGCCCTAGCTTCCAGGTGTCCTGGAACAATATGCGTGCCAGAACGACAGCTGGGCAGAACAGACCGAGAACGTCAAAGACGCCGGCTGTCCCGGAAGCGATCACTCGCTTTGTCACTGGGTCTGGTGAGACTGTGAGGGATGGAATAGCAACAAATAAGCTATCGCTCACCGTGTCCCAGTGGATGCCAAGTGCTTTGTGGGCTAGGTTGGGTGGAGTGATGGCAACTGATGTCTCCTCCTTTTCGCACAGGTCAGGCGGGATGGATTGCAGGAGCTCCTTGGAATTAGAGCGCCACTTGCGCAGAACCATGCCTGCGCGAGAGAGGAGGTCACAAAGCTCGGCTCTAAGCTTCATGGCAGTGGGCAAATCATCAGTGCTGTAGAGAAAGTCATCCACATAAAATGCTTCTCGGATGGCCGTGGCAGCGGTGGGATGGGAGGTGGAATGAAGGTCGGCGAGGGTTCTCAGGACTTGAGTGGCCAGGAATGGACTGCATTTGACGCCAAACGTCACTCTCTTCATCCTACAGTCCAAGACCTGGCCTGACTCTCCTCGCATGAGGAAGCGGTGCCAGTCTCTTTCTCCAGGATGTAGCATGATTTCCCTGAACATCTTAGAGATGTCAGAGCTCATGGCAATGAAATGGCGGCGGAACCGAGTCAGGACATCTACCAAAGGAGGATAGAGGTTCGGTCCTGCCAGCAAGGTGTCGTTCAAGGAGACACCGTTCGACGACCTGGCAGAGGCGTCGAATACTGCTCGGACTTTGGTGGTGGTCGACGTCTCCTTGAACACACCGTGTACTGGCAGGTAACAGTGTGGATGGCGACTCACTTCACTCTTGGGGATCACTTCGGCGTGGTCAAGTGTTAGATACTCTGTCATGACAGCCGAGAACGCCACCAGCTTGTCCTTGGCAGTCAAGGAACGCTCATTAGCAAACAGTCGGCTCATGGCTTGCCTTCTGGTGTCTCCGAGCTCTGAAGGGTTCTGGATTCTGGGCAAGGAAACATAGAATCTGTCATTGTCAATCTTATAACTAGCCTCAAACCCCTCAACAACTTGCACGTCATCTTGGGAAAGGGCTGGAGATTCTGGCACTCTGTCTAGCTCCCAGAGACAGCTGAGTTTGTCCTGGAGGTTGTCTGGAGCAAGGGTTAGGACTGGAGGACGGCTTAGAGGTTCTTCTGTAGGACCAGACAGGCACAAGCCTAGGCGTGTGGGAAGAGCTAGGAATCCCTCAATGCAGAAAGGGGGTCCTGTGGTTAGCTCACTGGTTTCGCCTAGAGGCAGAATCAAATCCATCTCACCACCCAGCTCGGGATCGGCTAGTAGGTAAGATGAGAAGGCAGGGTTGTTCCGGATAGAATCTTTATTGGTTGGATGGTCGAGCTTCTTCAGCGACGGAATGACGGTGAATGCTATTGGTGCTGTGGTGAATGATCCATCTCTGGACTGGATCCGGGTCATCACACCAAACTTGCTGGTGGTAACGCCGCCTAACCCCTCCACGGGTAGGCGTTCGTGGACCCTAGTCAAACCTGAGTCCATGGCCAGTCTCTCTGACATCACGGCAATGGATGCCCCTCCATCTAAGAGTGCTCGTGCCTGGACACAACGGTGACCATTCTCCATAATCACCACAGCGGTGTAGAGAGATCTTGGATTTCTTGGGAGCTTGGCTTCTTCGGTTGATGTGGTAGTGATGGACATATTGGCAACAACGGTGGGAGGTGTGGTTTTTTCTCTTTCATGGTGGAGCATCGTGTGGTGACGACCGCCACACGTCTTACACGAAAACTTGTTTGGGCAGGACTTGTAACCGTGTGCATGAGAGAAACAATTAATGCATAATTTCTTCTCCCTCACCAACAGATTTCTTTTGTTGACATCAAATCCCCTGAAACTGTCACAGCGGGTAAGTCCATGGAATTCGCCACAGGCTACGCATCCAGATGACGGCTTCCGGTGGCTGGACTTAGGAGTAGAGAAGGAAGGCTGTTGCTGGGGAGTGGACTCGAAGGAGTGGACAGAAGAGGCGGTGGACGAGCTGGCAGCAGCGTTATTGAAATTGACCAGCCACTTCTTGGTGAATTCAATAATGTCCTCCATGCATGGCACGGTGCTGGCATCCATGGAGCGCATCCACTCCGCACGGCAGGGTTCTGTCATCATCTGGACGGCCAGGGTAGCCAGGAAGTGTGACGAATCTGTACCTGCAATTGAGATGAACCTACGCCAAGGAAGACAGAAATTGTCATGAAAGTGTGTAAAACTGTTGAAATCAAACCCTATCTTGGATACACTTTGGATTTTCCTCGTCAGGATGGGGCATACGATGTTGGGTGCACCGTAAACAGACTTCAGCTCGGCCATCATTTTCTCTAGGTTACAGTCAACGTGTGGCAAGTTATCCAGGAGTCTTCTGGCCTTGTCCGGCTTCACAGCACTTCTGAGCAGTCCGCGAACCTCCATGGGACTGTAGCCTTTGGCTCTAGTCTTGATGGTAGAGACAAACAGGCTCTCAAACTGCTCCCAGTGCTCAGGGTCTCCATCGAAGGATGGCACCTCAATGCGCAGTGCATTGTGTCCCGAAGAGCAGGTAGAAGCAGAAGAGGGTGAGGCTGAAGCAGGAGTAGGAAGCGGGGTGCCCTCGTGCCTGAAGAGAATGTCACGTGCTTCTTCGAAGGCGGTGAATCTGTCACGGAAAGCTGGAACAAGTCGGTGGCATTTGCCGGAATTGAGGAATGGAGTACAGCGTGAGATGAAAGACTGGAACCGGGCCTCGAATCTGGGAGAGGTGGTGTCAGTCGCGGCAAGCAGAAGCTTCATTTCACCCACTATGCTGTTGCTGTCGGACCACAGCTGGTATCTTTCCCTTACTCTGCGTAGAGTCCGGCGAAGGTCGGTGTGTATCTCGTCGTGTCTCTCGGACTCAACTAGCTCCGATTCATATGCTTCCTCGGAGTCCAGCACAAGATCGTTGATCTGAGCTTGTATCTGGTTGTGAGCAGAGACAGTCGAAGACAACTCATCGGACAGGCCATCAATGACGACAAGATCTAAGTCATCAGGGTGGCAGGTGTCCAGGGATTGGATTTTCTTGAGTAGCTTGGTCACAAGACCTCGCTTGTGTGCGCGTTGACGTCGCAGGCGGTCAATGGCGGCAGTAGGATCTGGATTCTCTTCCATGACAGATAGGATGATACACAAATGGAATGGATAAGGAAGATGGAACTCCACAAAGTCGCAGGAGACGGTGTGAGGCAAGTCCCAAGGTGTTAATTGGAATGAAAAGGTGTCGATAGGCAAGTGCGAAGTAGAAGCAAGCAGACGGCAGAACTCGTAGCAAACCGATCCTGGATACTCTCGGACGGAGCACGGAACAGCAACGAAGTCCAGTCGGCAGAGCTCGACGTTGGCACGGCACGGGCTCGAAGGACCAAATGTAAAGGCTCGAATTAAATCTTATACAGAATGGCCTCTCAGTGAAGGACCAGGTGTCTACTTGCTCTGACGCGTGGTATTAACTATTCGCAACCGCTGGCGCAAGCTTGCGGTCTTGAGTAGTCACCTAAAGCGCGTACTCCCTAACGGTGGTACTTGCCAGGGTTTGTAGAGGTAGACAACACGTTTTCATATAATAAGACAAGACAATATATACAATACATCAGGATGCAGTGAGGATTGGGTTACAGCACATATGAATATCATTAACGGATGGCATGGATGGGAAAGGGTCGACATTAGAAACAAATGGGAGATGCATACATTTGGATAAGATAAACATTAGAAATAAATGGGATGGCAATACACAGGGATAAATTGGATGAATGAAAAAGTTCTCTGTTCAGATCAGAAGCAAGTTCAGTCTTCTTGCTGAGGATCCTGGACAATACCCTTACATTAATAATAGTAATTTTGTGAATTTTACCGTTACACTTTTCCTTCAATAAATATTTAAGGTAAAATTACTGTATCGTAATAGGAATGACTAAGTTTTGCTACTGTTGATTTTTCTTCTTCTTATGTTTTCTGTTTTTTACTAAAAATGTTGAAATTAGTGAAAGAGTCAAAGAAGTTAATATAATACTACTGTAAAATTTATATGAAGTACATGCAAGTATTATGTATGCATGTACTTCATATAAATTTTACAGTAGTATTATAATAAATTACCATTATTAATGTAAGGGTATGTAACAATTAAATACCTAAGAAGTAATTGTCATTGTCATTTGCAAGCCATGAAAAAAATTTGTTCAGGTATTTGTATAATTGCTAAAACAGTGAGTGCCAGAAAACCTTATAGTATTCCCATTAAATCTACTTCATGGCTAATAGCTTAATTTTTATTTTATTTTTATACATAGAGTTTATACCACACAGTATATAAAGTGTTACAAAAGCTACACCTGTCTAATGTAAGCTCCCTGTCTTTGTTTTATTTAACTGGATGAATTAGCACATAGTTTCACAGTACAAATTATATAGAACTCCTTACTATACCAGAAGGGGCAATGTAATACACTTTCACTAGTTTCATCTCCTAGCCTCATTCAATATCTCTTATTTAAGGATGTCAGCATCCAGAATTTTACTATGGCTTAAGTACAACCAGTGCTCCCAATGTTGATTTGTGCCACCAAAGAAGATATTCCATATCTCAAGACCTCTCACTGTTAACTTAATTAAGTTTTTAATGTTTTCGTGTGCAGATAAATGCTATAGTGTTTCTAACGTTTACTGAAGCATTTCCTGGTGGATTTATCTTGAATAGTCTAATAACTATAAAATGGACTAATCTATTCTTGAATAAAAGCATTCCCATGATAGCTCCATTCTGGACATTTCCCTCAACTATTGAGCCAGTTTGCTATTGGAATGCAACTGACTATGAGACAATACAAGAGTATCTGCATATCTTCAAATCAAAGGAAGGAGTAGTAGACTTCAATGCAACATTATTATTTGCTACAGCCTGGGAATATCCAGCGCATGTGAATATTATCGTAAGTTATGGCTCAAAGATAAATTTTTTGATTCTTTGAATTTTAACACCACGAGTAAGTGAGTTTGTTTTAATAAAATGAAATTTAAAAAAGGAAGCGTAGTGCTTAAAAATATAAAAAATGATGTAGAAGTAGAACATAAAATATACCAAGTGGTAATATATACTCTTTTTTTTGTTTACTAAACTTTATCATTGAAGTGATTATATGCATAACTTAAGTTTTGCTTAAAACATTAATTTAAGAATAAGAATCTTAATGTAATAATAGCATGAAAGACTCATGGTAGACTGGAAAAAATGTAAATTTACTGAGCAAGTTACCTACTTTTAACGGAAACACGTAATTCGCGAGGTGGCTTCACAGCGCGGGTTACCCATTTTTGCGTAACCGCCATAGTACCCGCTTCAATTAGCTACAGCAGCAATCGCAAGTGTTTCAAGAGCTCCCACAACGCCATAGTGATTCTCCTGTGAGGTAAGTGTAAGGGAGACAAGTCTTAATGACCCTTACCATAGAAATATTTTTATTATTTGTAGATTGAAATTGTAGCACTGTTTGTGTATAAAGAAAATCATCAAAGTTACAAAAAAAAATATGCATAGCTATAACTAATAGACAAATATATTTATCAATTAATATGATAGAAAGTTGTCAATAAAATTTAAAGACTGCCAAGAAGTCTTCATAGAGGGCAGTGATGAAGAATTTTATGATCTCAAAGAAATAGAGATAGAATAAGGCAGAAGATTTCTCAGGTGTAGAGGTCCGTGGCCAAGAAGTCTTCATGGAGGGCAGCAATGAAGAATTGGATGACCTGGAAGAAATAAAGGTTGAAAAAGGCAAGCTATTTTAGCTTCGTTTGTTCATACACAGAGGGTATATAGATTTTGAGACTTTCTTCCTCCCAGTTCTCCCCTACTTGAAGGTAGTCTCGCGTAGCCAGACCCTTTACCAATCGTAACTGCTACGCGGGGAAGGAAAGGGTCTGGGAACATACAATACAACGACTTGTTCAGCAGCACCCCAAAAAGGGTGCTCAATTATCACATTCCAGCAAGCTTGCGGTATACTGTGTGACGTCAACATCACATCTGGGAGGGTGAAAACGTTGCTCAACTTCATTAAACTGGTTAAGTTGTTTTTTGTAGGCGATTTATAAGCACTCCAGGCAAGCAATAAACGTACGAGCATGAATAGGAGACATGCTACCCGGACGTAGTTGTGACGTCATTGGCTACCACAAGCATTGGAATGTGATAATTGGAGCATTTTTTTTGGGGTGCTGCTGAACAAGTCGTTGTATTGTATGTTCCCAGACCCTTTCCTTCCCCGCGTAGCGGTTACGGTTGGTAAAGGGTCTGGCTACGCGATACTAACTTGAAGGTGCCCATAAAATGGATTTCTTAGGAGAAAGTTTCTCAGGTATGAAGAGAAGGATGTGCAATCTATGTCAAGAACAGTAACAACAGACACATCAGGGTACGGTACAGTGGTAATTATGGGGTGTGGCTTTGTCACCATGGAAGTTCAATCGGACTGCTTCATAGTATTATCAAAAAAAAATCATAGAATTACAAACACAGTAGTCTATATAATTTCTTGTTATGTTATATATTGTAATATTATCCTAGTATATGGCACACACACAAAAAAATTAACAGCCAGAATCAATGTTACTGAATTATTTCAAAGCAAGCGGTTGGTGAACATTTAAAACAACAATATATAGCTATGAAACATGAGGTCTCTTAGCCTAAACTTCTACAATACTGATGCTAACAATGGTATACTTACCTTGAAGCTTGTAGTTTCCAATGAGTGCGCACTTCATATGCTTCATACGCCTAGAAACTGAACAAAACTTAGCCCTGGGTGGTGGAGGGCTTTAGCTTCAATCTGTTAATACATCGCCGTCAGTTACTTCGAAGCGTATTACCTCTAGACAAGAAAAAGCTCAGGCGGTTCAAACCTCGAGGTGACGGTCACGATTTCTTGTAAACAATTATTATTATTTTTGTTTTTTTTTTTAACTGTTATCACGCATGCGTGCAAATATCGCAAAAAGAAATATGAAAAGAAAAAGGAAAAAGACAATAAATATACAAAAAGTTCAGTAAACAATTTCGGAGTACGCGCACGTAATCGCGAATTTAATTTCCGGTGTTATTGTTACCAAATTGTATATGGCCCAAAACAAGCAGGCTAAAGACTTTATGATAACTGAATGGGAACTTTATTTTGGCCCTCCTGTAGTTGAAACCCCCCCTCCCCCTCTGAAAAAAGTGATGCATTAAAACAAACAACAAGTAAATTATTTTTCAAGAGAAAAGAAAACTAAATGAACCATTAATCTGTGTACAATCATATTTATGGTTTGGTATCTATGTATTTTATTATGTAATTTGTATGATTTCATGAATATTCTAAGATACGGGCAATTCCCAGTTACGGGCACTCCATATTCCCAAGGTTACCGGATAAGGGAGAACTTACTGTATATATAATATACACATAATAAATATAGTTATTTTTAATTATAATTAAGTGAAATCCCTTCGGTTTTTCAAGGAGGTATGCTCTAGGTAATATATTACCTTCAGTGCAGTGCAGCTGTATATAGAAATCCTCTAGTTGGTTAGAAATCATCAAAATTAATGAGGTGAGGCGACATTGGCATGGCAACATGCATTGTTAAGGTGTTAGGAACAGTTGTTATGTCTGAGTATTGTGTTGTGCATCTCCTTTGTCCCTATGTACTGTTATAGCAGCACTATAGATGCTACAGTTTAGGGCCTTGTGGAATGCTAAAGGTGGTACTTTCCTCTGAGTTTATATCTGACAAACTAGGCTTTTAGGCCCAGTTTTGAGTGAGCCTGCTAAACAAATACTACATAATAGTTAATATTCACTTAGCCATTTGTATATAAACTATAATGTACTCAATATAATGTTTGATACAGGTTAACTCCTATACGTTGTTGAAAATATTTTGTCATCTTCAGGCAACTGCATAGCTCTTCCAAGTTCCGCTTGCACTAGAAACTCTTACCCAGAAACCTGCTCAACTCTTCCTGATGTTTCTACTACTACTTGTAACAACAATGAAGGATTCCAAATATTTCCAGTTGGGGAAGTTTGCTCAGGTAATAGAACATAACTTGGTGTAGTTATTAGGAAGCCGCTAATGAGCGACTGGGAATAAAGTAGCTAGAAAGAGTAGCTGAGTATTATGCCCAGATGGATATCAATTATCCTCCCTTCCTCCTGTAACAAATTATTGAACAAATTTTTCCCATCAATCCATACTGATCAGGAGACAGACAGGGGTGATGGAAGTGAGGGGGGAGGGGAACACAGCCCCCTCCCCTCCCCCAGATTAATAGATTGGGGTTACAGGGAGCACACAGTAAGCTCATCATAATTGTTATACTTTGTAACCATGGGGTGCATCGCAATTGCCTACCGAGTAGACTCTAGTGGCAGCAATTATTGACTGTGTACGTGAGGATACTCCTTTACAGATACCGGATGTATTATCACTCTGCTATATATTTGGTGGTGGTATTAAACCATTCCACTCAATTACATAAGATATTAAATTATAGAGAGTTAGAAATGAATACGTATATTAATACCAAATATGATGTACGAGTACATTTGCTGCATGTAATTATATTATATCCTGTTAAAATACCCACAAAATTGAACTGTATAGTTCACTAGTAAGAGCATAGAATATGATTTAATATTAGCATAAGCTATGTATATTCAAGGGAGATTGGAATCTATTTATTTAGTTTACTATTTAAAAATGCTCTGTGAGTCCAAATGTAAAGGTTTTTATAATTGTAAATTAAGACTAGAGATAATATTAAAGAATCACATTAAAAATGTCTCCCGCAATAAGATCTTTCTCATCCTCAACTGAACACCAATGTATACCCCGGCAAAATGAGCAGCAATATTCAGACATAGTTATTCGTTAGCTACTTCAGTTCTATGATTTTAGTACAGATTTAGCATTGTTCTAAAAATATTTGAGTGCAGTACCGTAGAAATTCAGAAGCAAGAGACATATAAAGAGCTGAAGAAAGAAAAGCTGGGGGATAAAAAAAGCTGAGATTGTTCACAAAAAACAGGGCAAGAGAGGAAAACTTGTGTAACCTTAGCTAATTGTAGAGAATGATAACTGAACAAGATAACTTATGCTACTGTATTTTTACTTGGCAATGCGTCAAGCGCCACTATGTGACGGGGTACTTGCTTTTATCTAAATACAAACTGCACATCTTTAATAAGTGGACTCAAAAATAGTCAGGTTTTGGTTGCAGTGGTTGACGACTGCCATTTTCTGAACAAAATCTCAATCAGGAATGATGGAAGTTGTTTCGTAGTGGGAGCACATCGTGTATTACACAACTTTTATTTATAAAGTAATAGTGAAAATTAGATTGAACATTATGATGTTAAAGTTTTAAATAATATGATTTAGTCAAATTTGTTCCTTAATATGTTTCTTTCATATCTTCCTATCAATTCCTTAGTAATGTCAGTCAGTTCAGTATTGTTTTCTTTGTCTTCATGAATATGCATAAAAATGTATCATAAAAAAAGTGCTCTACTTTCATCACAATCATCAATTCTTCTCTCTTTACCAAGAAACCAAAGACAACTGATTTTCCATTATGACAGTAGTAAATACCAACCGTGTTCTGTAGTAAGTAATGATGTTGTGATAAACAGCTTACTTCGTTGCTAGAATTGAATACATGAGCACATCAATTATGAAATTCAATCAAACAGGATCTCCGAAATAAAGCTTTAAATATAAAATGAAGAAACTGAGAGTAAAGGGGACACAAATACACTCACAGCATTAACTATAGGTATGGACTGATGATACACGTGAGACTGTTATAAGTTTAGGCTGAGCATGCTCAGTTAGTTTATGACCACACCTTACCATATGTACTGGTAACTACAATAATATTTTTAACATGCAATTGTGTAAGGTATGCTATGATGGCGTCTGTCTAGGATGAGGGTGGTCCCACAATAATAACATTAATTTCTTTAAATTGTTAAACTTTACTGCTTATTTAATAATTGAGCTGATACAATTACAATTATTGAGGATTATATTCATGACCTGAATGGGTAGCTACAAATTGGTGATTAATTATATTTTATAATAATAACGGAGTCATCGTCCTTACCATTTCATGTTAAACCACCATATAGAGTCATTTTCATTCATTCATTTCTAACAATCAGTTTTTGGGTAGTATTTCTTTTGCAAGTTTAATATCAGTGGTCCATTATAGTGTATGTTAGTCAATTTTACTGGAAATTTAACGATATAATTAATAGAATTACTGGTCATTACCACAATATTAAAATTGTCTATGTTTTTATTATTTACAACTTACAGTCATCTGTATACAGGAAGGCTTTGTGAAAGTAACATTAATTAATTCTTGTCATCAGCCTATTAAATAGTTTGTATTTGTAAGTGTTCTAATATGCTTAACTAGATAATTTCAAATTGTTTATATATTTAGGTATTATGTCATTTCCTAATGAATTAAAATTGTGCATGGATGAACAATTTCCACACTATAATGAAGGTACTACAAACAACTCCAATTTTCCTATACCAACAGGCATATGATTCAGTTTATGTAAGTAATACATTATAGAAATATTACATATTATATATATATAATATATATATATTATATATAATATATATATCTTTATCACTTCACAATTTTTTAATTGTGAAGGCTTTTTTAAACTATACAAAATTAAAAATATTTGGTTGCAACTATGAGTCGAACCCAGGACCGCTTGTATAGCACACAAGTGCTCTGCCTCTGTGATACACCAATCACACTGCAAAGATACACTCCAATTCTTTATTAATACTGTTAAGAAGTACCGTTATGCTACAGTCTCACTCTCAACAGACCAACAAAAAAAAAATTTCAAAGATTCTCATTATTTTGTTGAAATTTTGACCAAATATTTTTAATACTGTATTGTTTTAAAAAAGACCTTGAAAGAGAGAGAATACATCTAATGAGTAAAATAAGGCTGAGAAAATTATTGAGAACAGATAAATTAGATGAGAAAAAAAATTCAAGGAATAATAAGAAACTTTGAAAATAGAGAAATATATTTGGTCTGTTGAGAGTGAGACTGTAGCATAGCAGTACCCCTTAACAGTATCAAAAGTGTTTGTTCGCTGGGTGGTTGTCGTAGCTCAGTGGCAGAGTATACAAGCGGTCCTGGGTTCAATTCCCGGTGGCGACCAAATATTTTTAATTCTGTATTATTTAAAAAAGCCTGTGAAAGAGAGAGAATACATCTAATATGTATTTATATAGATAATCGCTGTGATGTATTTGGTGTTGTGCCATAAGGCACCATTTTCCGAAGCTTGTTCACAATGAAATTGAATTTAATATTGTCGTACATAGATAAACTCAAGAGGATCTTTAACATTTTACGGAAGCATTTTCTGGTGGATTTATTCTTGAAAGTCCAGTAAATATTACGTTGACAAATCCATTCTTGAATAAAAGCATTCCCATGATCGCTCCTTTCTGGACCTTTCCCTCAACTATTGAGCAAGTTTGCTATTGGAATGTAACTGACTATGAGACAATACAAGAATATCTTCATGTCTTCCAAACAGAGGAAGGAGTAGACTTCAATGCAACGTTATTATTTGCTACAACCTGGGAATATAAAGTGGATGTCAACAATTCAGTAAGTTAGGTTGCATTATACACAATAAAATATACCAAGTAGTTGTTAAAGATTTAGATTTCATAATGATACATAAAGTTAGACTATTATAATGACACAATAATGTCACTAATTTGGTAAGTTAGATTAAATAATAATACAATGATGTCAATAATATAATAAGTTTATGTTTCATAATAATACGATACGATTTTTCATTAATACTACCCAACTGTTTACTTTTTTAGCCATTTGAATTTTTATCACAACATGCTCTTACATATCTTCCAGCTAAGTGCATCATTTTTTCAGTTTCTTAGTTTTTATTTGTTTCATTGACCAACTGATGAAGATGGTATGGGACTTAAACATCTTGGTTTGTTTTGAATTGATATACTATGTAAAAGTTCATCAATAATCAATCATTTTCGGAATATAAAAGACAATGTAATAATGAGTGTAACTCTTAATGATATATAAGTTAGATTTCACAAAGATACAACAATGAGAGTAAGTAAAGATGCATTTGTTTGAGGGTTGTAAATCCTCAAGCTCACGTGACTCTAAAGGCGAAGGACCAGAACTCTAACCAAAACTTTAACCAGAGCCACCCACACTCGGGCATTAGTAGCTGCCAGGAAGACGGATACTGAATTGGTCAGATAGGGTCAGACTAAAAGCGAACTTCGCTTGTGCAGTCAACTTAAAAATAAAGGTTCAAAGGCAAAAGCTAAAGATATACACCTTACAAGACATTTTATGTGAAGCACAATGTCACAACCAGCAGTGGGTTTGACCCATGAATAACATTATGAAGAGACAACTTGTGATATATTTGTGTGTGCGTTGAAATGTTTATGAGTGATGATAATGATGTTCATTACTGTGGCGGTTGTTCAGTCAGTTGGCCTGAACAGCATTAAAGTAGTAAATTTTATATTAAATAATTAATTCTCTTAACTTTGAAATTGCAAATAGTGTATGATTAATAATACACACTTATCCAAAATTTTATAAAAATATTTTAAAAACAGAAATATTCCTGTGTCACCACTAGGTGCACCCATATTTCCTTTTCAATTAAAATCATTTGTCTAAGATAGCTAATTGAATAGATATTTCTACCACTCTACAGTGGACATCATCAGTTCTTAGAGTGTTTGAATAATTTTTATAATATAAAGACCAGCTTTAGACCATACAAACCTTTCAGTCAAATATTATTACATGCTTAAACTCCCATCCCAATGAATGAAAGAAATGGTGATGCTTACCAGATCGCTTGAGGCACCTGCAAAAAATGTATATATTGGCCAAACAGGTTGTATACCACCTCACAGAGTTAAGGAGCATCGAAGAGCTCTAACATTATTCGATACAATATGATTATAACAATTCAGCTTTGTCATAAAATGCTATGAGAAGAAACCATCAAATTGATTGGAGTAAAACTAAGGTGAACTATATCCAGAGGTGCTTGCTTGAATTGTGGTGCATAAGAACAAGCAGAGACACAACAGGGAGAATGGATCACTGACAACACTGAGACCGCCTAAAGGCCTGAGGACACATCAAAGTAAACATATTTTATAATATCTTTGCAATCTATAACATTAGTGGATGTAGCATCTATTTGCTATTCAATATTTTAGACCAGTAATTTAATTGAGGAGAAAAATACTTTAAATCAGGGAATTATAATGATAATTTCAGTATGAAAGGTTCTTACAAAATAATTGATATCAATAATTTTAGCTAGCAAGGCATACACTACTAACTTCACCATAGTTACTATTACTGTAAATGTAATTTAGAAAATTTTCAGGCAAAAGCAAACTTGGTAAAGTGGGGGTTCCTTTTAACAATTACTACAAATTGTAGATTTGTATCATCATTATTATGTATTAATATATACATTTGCATCATTATGATAGCACTTGTTCGTTTTTCTTTTCTTCAAAATACAGATAACATCTTTCAAAATTCAGGCCATTCTTTTAACAGATGGACAGAAGACATTGTCTAGGTTTCTGTACAATAACACACACCATCTACCGAAGATATCCAATACCTCATAGGATTCAATGCTGGGAACCATATTGATGGTTTACAGTTTGCCAGACAGAATGGGTCACTATCGTCAGAGTTACTAGATATCCTAACAAGAATATACAGTATAGGTTGTAAGTGAGAGCTTATTTGGAGTTAATATTGCTATCTATTCTATTATTGTAATGTATTAAATTAATTTTCAATTTTGTCATATAGAACATATCTTATGCACTACACACAAGCATGTAACTATTAAATTCCTTTATAGTACAGTCATTATGATAAGTCAACCTTGAACAAATTGCAACAAAAGCAAACTCAACTGATTATGTTTCTTTATAATGTCCTCTATAACAGCAAAAAAGTCTTAAGGAATCCTCCTGGGGGAACATGGTGAAAATCACTAAAATGTGTAAATCACTTAATTCTTAATTAGCAGTTTGTGGTTTTTTATATTTTTGGTCATATCTTTGTTTTGGTACCTCTTACATCAACAGCTAATGTACCATCAGATAGCTCTTAAATAGGTTTTTGCTGTTATAGAGGACATTATAAACAAACATAATCAGTTGAGTTTGCTTTTGTTGCAATTTGTTCAAGGTTGACTCAATACTTTTGACAAAATGATTGTACTATTAGAGCAGATTGTGTTTTAAACAAAATAGTCATTATAACAACGACTACAATAAGTACATACACTTCATTTATGTAAATTGCATTGAAGTTTATTATGCTTCTAGCGAAGTCGTTATTTCAATACATAATTCGGTCACATAAGTACACTGTAGTCTACTAATTGAAACACTCCTACCCCATGTGATTATGATGCGATGCTAGGAGGTATTGCCCATAAAAGCTGGTACTTACCGCGGAGCTGAAAGTTTTGCGTTTTCTCAACGATTAGCTCGAATTAAAAAAGTAGCACCATAAAAGGTCCTAAAGTTTCGTCCTGAGTAAGTTCATACCTAAATGAACTGTTTATTGTCAATTAAAAAAGTAGCACCATAAAAGGTCCTAAAGTTTCGTCCTGAGTAAGTTCATACCTAAATGAACTGTTTATTGTCAGTATTCTCCATAATCAGAGCGTGATATACAGACAGACAAAGAGACGGATAAACAGACAGGACGACTACTATAACCCTCTCAGGCATGCGCGCTGAGATTTAATGAATACTACAAATTATCACAATAAGAAGGTTTTTGTTCATTCAGTCTGTACTACAAATTAGCAGCTATAAAGTGAAAGAATGCATAATGAATTAATTGCAATTTTAATCACTTGAAGGCAGTATACTATCTAAAGTAGAGTCAATAGGTTTTAATGTTTTTAATAATATTGTTTTTCCTGTGAGTTTTTAATCATAGTGATTATGTATACTTGTGCAGCTTGTCGTAGAGTCAGGAATAGCTAGGAGTTTAATCTAGGCTTTCTCCATTTTCTCTGTTCTTCTGTGGGAAAGAACAGCTTGATGATACCCCAGTCAAGCTTATCAAGGCTAGTCCCAGGAAGGTACACTGCCACCAAAGTGGTACCAAACTCAACAAAGAGTATCAAGTCTTAGTATTTTTTATTTCAAAGGATAGTGTTAAGCTACTGCATAAAGAACTCAGAGACCTGCCACCAATGTAACATACAAACACATAACATAAAGATCTAATTACCAATGAGAGGATAAAGTACAAGATAATTGAATTTGGTGAATGTGCATATAAGTGAATGGCAGCATGAATAGTTTAAAGTTACACAAATTGTTAAGGAGGGAAGGAATACACACATACAAACATGAGTTCAACAGTGAAATATTGTTTAAGGTTACCATTACCCCAATCCTCACTATCAAGGTGCTACCCTGGTGGTTGTACTTGTGGTTGTACTTTGGTTGTACTAGTGGCTTAGTGGCAATAGAGGTACTTAGCAGATTGATAACATTTCAATTCCAAGGAAATGAGACTGAAAAAATCAAAAATATAACAACAACAATAAATAATAATAAAATAAATAGTATTAAAGAAACAAATACAAGTCAATGAAAAGAATTGAATAAATTATGGTAAGAGTATTTAATCAATATAAGTTATGGTTGCTACTTCAGGCTCCCTGATACAGCCTATCCCCTGTCTTGGACTTGCAAGCTCTGGGAGTAAAGCACCAAAATAGAAGTCCTTTAGTTTAGGAATCTGTTCTTTCCACCACATCACATCTCGGTATTTTCGCTCAATGCATATATCTTTCTCCGTACACACTATAAAATCGCACCATTCCACATCACAGCAGTACATTTGGCATTGTACCTGATAATAGTAATCGTGCCATTTCTTGAGCGAATACACAGACGAACCAGAGTCCTCCAAGCAAAATGTTTTGCTTTCACTAGCTTCGGTAATTGTTTTCTCTCTCACAGAGAAATTTTTTTTTTTATTCTACAAGGCCCTTTGGTGAGACCGCAGTTGGGTCATGCACTATCCCATCAGGACTAGCAGCCAACCATGGAGTATCCACACTAATTACAAGCCGAGACAATACAACAGTTAATGCCAAATGACCATTCCATTGTTGATGTGCCACATACTCTTCTCGAGCCTTATCTTCTCTGAGAGTACCATACATTGTGGCTTTGCTCCCTTTGAAAGTGCTGTACAGTAACTCTTTCACCTTGTTACTTCTCTTTGTATTTCTTCTCATTTTGGCAATGCCACCAACTTGTGATGCTGTCAATCTCTTGGCTCCTTCTTGTACCCACACCGCACAACTATTTTGCTCACGTGTTGTGTGTTCAATACTTGTTCTGTCTCGAGTCGACACTGCTACTTGAGTGGAGTAAAAAGTTCTCATCAGTTCCTGTAGACACTCGGGTGAAATCATCCACAACCTCATCAGGCTCAATGACACCATCACGTCTATTGTACGCTTTGTGAGCTGCAATTGAATCATCATTTTGAGAATACTTACTCCTTCTTCTGCATTCCTTAGCTTTTTCTGATGATCAGCTATGCACCCTAATTGTACAAGATCCCAGTCTGAAGTCAGGATCAGCTATACACCCTAATTGTACAAGATCCCAGTCTGAAACCAGGATCAGCTATACACCCTAATTGTACAAGATCCCAGTCTGAAGTCAGCTATACACCCTAATTGTACAATTAGATACCAGTCTGAAGCCAGGATCAGCTATACACCCTAATTGTGTATTTAACCCACTCAACTCTTAATGATGGCCATTGTTACTGAGCTATATATATCCTATTTACAGCAGGAGATGCTAACGCATCATTGTGTGCAGTTGTTAGTTAGAAGGTAGTGTAGGTTGGTAGTTGGTGTTATTATAACACTATACGTTGTATTTGCCAACAATTGGTTAGACAACAATAACAACAACAAAAAACACATCATCAAAAACACCATAACAAAACCACGACAATCATCAACAGAAACCAAAACAGCAACAATAACAAAAAGAGTAACAATAACAATAATAACAACAAAAATAATAATTACAATACTAATAATGATGATGATGATGATGATCATGATGATAATTATGATGATGATGATGATAATAATAATCATCATCATCATCATAATAATAATAATAATAATAATAATAATAACAATAAATATTATCATAATAATAGTAAGAAGCAGCTACATGGCCCCTGAAATTACTAAGTGATGAATGCAATATACAAGAGCATTGTCCTGGAGCATAAGCTAGTTACTGCTAATTTGAATTTGCAAATATATTCGGACATCTTTCTATAATATCCTGGAGCAGAGCAATTATTATGATGCCACACTAGGTCTGCATGGAGTCTTAACTGTTTATGCTCAACTTTTTCTAGCACATTTATTTTGGGTTACAAGATCGGCAAATGGATCTACCAGTTCATTTCAAATTGTTTACATTAATATTATCCAGAAGCATTACCAGTTTATTTCAGAAGAATTATGCCAACTCATCAAGATCACCACAACTTACACTTGCTATTAATTTAAAATTTATAATCTTATAAATGATCAGAATTATATGAAATATTAATAGACAAAAAAATAGGACAAACACTTCATGCTAGCTATTAACACCACCACAGTAATTGTTAGTAAAATTTGATATCTTTATTGCATTTCATAAATGTCTCACATTCGTGCCTCTCTAAGGGCACTGTCACAGGAAAATTATTGTCACGCATTGTTCCAATTTCTTTGTTAATTTTTTTTATTACTCTGTGCAGTATCACCATGATTACCACCACTCCGAGAGTGAGTAACAAGGATGAGCCAACTGTGAATCCAATTATGGCGTTCACTGAAACTTTATATAAAAAAATAAATTAAATCTTAGGAAAGCATAATAACCGTAGCGAATTATCTCAGTTCAAACAGCCAAGTTTTAATTAAACATAATAATATGGCTGAAAGTTTGCTATCAGTGATTATTCAAGCGAGAACAACTGAATCATTAAGATAATGTTAAGCCATTAAAAAGTACCTTTACATTGTCTCTCCCATAAATATATACTATGCAATTATCAACTTAAAATAAAAGTTGTTCAGCACTGCAAGGTTGTTTAAAGTATTGTTGTCCCTTACCAACGCAATCATAATTTCTCCAGCTTTTCAATGGACCACATCCTGGTGCACATTGGAATGATCCCAGAGTGTTAATGCACACTTCACCTTTTTGGCAACTTGATAAAGCACACTCATTAATATCTAGCAGTACATTGAAGAACAAAGCCTGATAACTACATTTATGAGCTTTGCACAGACACATATATTTTTTTCTTTCAATGTAAAGTACATGAGCATTATTAAGCATTGAAAGTTTGGACATTGTTTTTACCTGCACAAGTGAATCCTTTGTTTACTGAGTAATAACCACGATTACAAAGGCATTCATATGATCCGTTGTTGTTTAAGCACTTGTGATAGCAGTGGTGGCTGTTGGTTGCACATTCATCAATATCTAAGCAATCATTGCTTCAATAGTGATGCAAAGTAAAATTATCACAAAACACTACATTTTTTAAAAACTGATAAATTAGTATACCAAAGTAAAGCAAATTATTTGAAATCTACATTAAAGTAAACTATATTTCAATTTGTTCACATGCGAGAGAAAGAACCTCTGACCGCCATTACTGATTACAAATTTTCACCAGCTTGAAATTTATTCATCAGCTATTTTGAACCCTTAATTAACTGCAGAACAAATTGTATAGTGTAAGGTCCTTTGTAGCGATCTTCCCATTTACCACCTTTTCTTTCTTTATGTTGAGTGTTTTCCACTAACACTTTAGTGCCAATCTGAAGTTCCTATATACAGAATTATGTTCATAACATTGTTTATATTCAGACAAGGCATAATAGTATTATATATACTTGGTTACTTTCTGGTAAATATTAGATATAGTATTTAAAATAAGTAAAGCATAGTAAAATTGAAGCAATAATTAAATATAAATACCTCAGTAGAATGTCTGCTGTCATAATACTTTTTTTGTGCACTCTGAGACTTTGCAATTGTTAAAGAAGCAGCTTCTTTTACATCTTCACGAATTAGCATCATGTTATCAATAAAAGCCTCCACGTCCGATTCACCATCCTGTACTTTTTGCAGCAATTCAGAATCAATTGGTAATAGCGGTTGCCGATGGAACATCATGAAGAAGGGAGAATATCCTGTGGATTTTTGCTTGGACACACGATACGCAGATAATACCGTTTCCAGCTTCTCATCCCAGTTGGTTTGATCTTTATTGACTAGTTTTGCCAATGAGCGACTAAGGGTTTGATTCAATCTTTCTGTCAAGCCATTACTCTGAAATTATAATAATATGCTTAAAAGTTATTATGAAGAAAACTTTTTTTTTAAGGGCACCTCAGAGCTCTACACCAAGTCAACCAGCACAAAATTCACTGAATAATTGAGCTACAGTAGTGCACTCTTAGTGCCATACTAATGAATTGGTTCAGAACAAACTGGGTCCCCTTGCTCTAAAAAAAAAGGTTTTTTTCCACAAATAACGTTGTAAGAAAGTACAAATGTTTCCTGTACTAGCAATTTATTGGATAAGCATTGGACTTTTATAATTCACTACACAAATCTAACCTGAGGGTGATAAGCTGTAGTGATACGATGACTAGTGTGGGTCTTCTTAAACAAATCTTCTGTGGTTTTGTTAACAAATTTTCTCCCTTGATCACTAATGATAGTAGAGGGACACCCAAATCGGCAGAAAAGCTGTGAATAAGGAAATTAATATATATCTCTCACTGTAATCTAAATGAATAGTTATAAATAAAGTGCCACAAATCATCAGTTATTCCACTCTAACTGTGTAAAGAAAATCAGCAACAGAAGCTGCAGATTTATCATGAAGGGGGTGTGCCTCAGCCCATTTCGAATAATAATCAATGACCGTAATGATATATTTATTTCCTCTTGGAGTTGGATGAAGTGGGCCAATTAAATCCATACCAAGTTACCTCCAAACTTCACTTTTTACAGGAATTGGATGCAAACTAGATGTTGTCTTCTTCAATTTGTGATTATGTCGTTGGCATAATATCACAGGTCTTGATCTGAAGTACAATCACAATATAATATTCTTTATTCATTATTCCTCACACTTTCAGACATTAATCAAACTTTAAAAAAATTTCACTTAGCTATTTTCCAAAAGGAATTCATATCTAACTCACACTAAATAATTAACTGGCAGAGTGTAAGCCATATGTATAGTTGGTCCTATACAAGTATAAAATAAGAAGTCTTGCAACTTTAATTGCTTGTCATTTATGCTGCTAACTCATGAGTATGAATGTTGATATTGATTCCAATTATAATAGGGAACTATATAAAAAGTTAAATATACTTACATATTCACACACTTGGCTATACATAGCTGGCCAGTAGTATTTTTCATTTAGTTGTGATAATACTTTGTCCCTCCCTAGGTGAGCGGCATCATGAGTGACCTTGACCAATCTATGCTGCTCTTGCTCACTTTGTACAACCAGCCTTGGTGTTCTTTTGTCCTTCCCTCCTACATAATGCAAATGACCACCTCCTAAAACAAAAAATTTAGATCTCTTTCGTAATCCTGACTTGTACACTTTGTCTACACCATCAGGATATACACCAGATTTTAAGTAATTTGTAATTGCAGAATCTGAGTATTTGCTATTAGCAGGTTTAGAGAAAGCTTTAGCAGAAGGTGGATCCAGGGAAGCCTTAGCAAGAACTGGATCAGGTGAAGCCATGTAAGAACAATTTACCAGGCCACCACATCCACGAGAAATTAGCCGGGGGAACCCCAAATCGCTGGGGGTGTGCTCTAAATCGCTAGCGAATCGGGGGCTCCCAGGAGTTACCGATTCCCTAGCGATTTAGGGATGGGGGTGTGCGTATCGCTGGTATCCCCATATCGCTCCTACACCGGAATCGTCATTCGCTGAACATAATGTTTTCTTCATCCGGTAGGAGTCGGGATGGATAAATTAGATTCATCCGCAAAAACAGAACGAAGATTTTGAATTTTAATCTCTTCCCTGGGATGAGGTTAGAGACTACAATGGCAACACTAGGCTATTATTTTCTAATAACTTCAACCCTGGCGTTGTCCATTTATACAGTTCAAGTCTGTGAAGGTGAGTATCTGTTTGTTGTTGGCAGTTTAGGACTCATAGCTATAATTTTTTTTTCCAATGACAACGTTATGAGACGCACTGATACCAGTTACCAATTTATCGGTTGGTCGCATGTATGTAGCTAGTAGTTGGGATTCAACTAGGCTAAGACGGTATTTTAGGATGTGGTGATTCCAAAACCCACATCAGCAGAACGTGGCTAACAATTATACATTTCTGTAATAGCTGGAAAGTTTAGCAAACACATTGAAGTCATCACTTATCTAAGCTCTGTGCACTGTCTACAACAACTAACTAGACTGAGTACCTAAACCTGGCATTATTTAAGAAAACGGCTTGTTTAAGATTTTGTAGATTCTTTCTTTCAAGAGCAGTGAAGGATTCATAAAGATAATCAGATCCTGTTAACTATCTGTTAAGTAATGAGTCTTTGGAAATGAGTGCCATGAAGTGTTGTACATGATTGTTGTTACTCTTGTTGCTGGTGATGTGGTTATTGTTACTTTTGTTGTTTCTAAGTTAGAACCAAGGTGCTACTATAACCCCCACCAAAACATGAACATTTGACCATTTCAAAAAACCTGTAGATGTAACGCTTACAAGAAGTAACCATTTAAATGGTCGTTAAGTAGGGGTCTGGCTTTGTTTTAGCTGGCTTCCTGAGGGCTGTCCAGAAATGCCGTAAAATGTCCATCCCATCCCACGTCCCATGGGATCATGGGATTACATGGGATTGTCCATCCTATCCCACAGCCCCATGGAACTTTCCACGGGATGTTCACCTGTTCCTCTACAGATGCATGTGTCCTACAGTCCATCCCATCCTACAATCACATGGGATCGTGGGACATTCCATGGAATGTCCACCTGTCCCTCTCACTGACACATGAATATTTACTGTCCACCTCATCCCACGGTCCAATGGGTCTGTGAAGTAGATTGCGTGTAGCATTAATAATGATAGTGAGTGGTTTTTATTAATATTAACATACTTGTAACTTTGTCCACAATTACTCTTTCTTGCGTATTAAACCTAGCATGACACTTCCTTCGCTTCGCTCAGTTGGCTTGTCAAAGTGTGTCGTCGCGCCTTAGGCGCTCTGCTAATCTAATGCTAATCGTGCCATGCGCTTCTTGCGTGCGCTCTAACTTGACTCTAAGTGTTCATTATGTCAATACTTTCATGGGATCGTGGAATGAAATGAACAGTGGGAGTATCTGTAAGAGGGACATGTGGACATTCCATGTAATGTCCCACTGTCCCATGGGACTGTGGGATGCAATGGACAATCCCACTGTCCCATGAGACCAAGGGATGGGATGGACAGTGGGACACACACGCATCTGTAGAGGGACAGGGGGACATCCCGTGGAATGTCCCACTGTCCGGTAGGACTGTGGGATGGGATGGACAATGTACGGCGTTTCTGGACATCTATGGAGGAGTTTTGACATTACAAGGCTAATTTGTAACCATACAAATTTGTACAAGCAGGTCTAGTATTGGTTTCAAAATTAGTGGAATCCATAACAGCAAAAACATGGCTTTTACCCCTACTTAACAACCAGTTAATTGTGTAGCTATCAAAAGCAATTTATATACGAACTCTTTGACGTAAGTGTTATTTTGTATAGTGTGTATACTCAAGCCATGTGGAGGACATAAATGCTCATACTAGTACAGCATGGCATATACCTAAGTATAACATGTGAGCTATGTGTGGTAGGTTAACTGGGAGGTTGACAAGAGATGGGTAGAACGAAGCTGCCACCAGAGTCCTGGCAGGCTGATGTAGGTTCTAGCCTCAGATTATTAGGGCTTAGAGGGTTGTTGGACACAGCACTTAGCATATGTTTCAGTTTTATCACCAGAATTGAGTAACAGAAGTGCAAACGGCCAGGTATATATGTGACCGTCTACGGGAAAACCGGGCACAACGCGGCATGCGTAAATATCGAGAAAAAATCGATCGATTTCTTAAAAATGTTTTGTTTCAAGCGGACGAAAGGGAACGGTTAGGTCTATTATAGCGGGAACGACTTAAGCTATGACGATAAAACTTGGAGAGCTCAATATCTGGACGCCGACAACTCAGTAAGTGCAAAAATTTTTTTTCGAAGGGTGCCGCGTTGTGCCTGGTTTTCCTATAGCCGGTCACATATTAAACTGTTTAAATGTGGCATGAATGGTCCAGAACATAGGTGGTGTTTAGAGGGACAAGGGAGTGAAGGGAAATAACATAATGCATAACATAAATTCATTAGTGTCAAATTACAATTATTGAAGTGAATGGAAATGTATGCAACTGAGTGAATGTGTAAGTTTGTGTGTGACTTTGTTATGTGCGAGTTGGTTCTGAAGGTGTGGTTATTCCAGCACACTATGTTGGATACAAAAATGCAAGTGTGTCCCAGACGATATGAAGACCAATTATTTGTTAGTATGTAAACATTATTAGATAATATAATTATTCACTCTTTTTCCTATCATTGCTATTGTGGTAATGAGCTAATGCAGTAAAAATAGTGGGTAATTTCACACAGCCACATTGCTTGACATAATGAGTGCTTATTAGGAATCTTATTAGTGTCAGATATAGCTGAGCTAAGGTGCATAGCTAGGAAGCCCCTTTTCCGTTAAAACAAGCGTGATATTGTATTAATGTGTATTAAGGGTGCTCGCACACTTCCCACACACCTCCCACGTGGTTAATTAAGTCTGGTTGCTAGGGAAGAATTTTTATTTTTCTGTTGCCACTCCAGAACATTAGGTGGTGTATATAGGGAAAAGGGAGTGAAGTGAAATAACATAATGCATAACATAAATGCATTAGTGTCAAATTACAATTATTGAAGTGAATGGAAATGTATGCAACTGAGTGAATGTGTAAGTTTGTGTGTGAGTTCGTTATGTGCGAGTTGGTTCTGAAAGTTTGGTTATTCCAACACACTATGTTAGATACAAAATTGCAAGTGTGTCCCAGAGGATATGAAGACCCATTATTGGTTAGTATGTAAACATTATTAGATAATATAATTATTCACTCTCTTTCCTATCATTGCTGTTGTGGTAATGAGCTAATGCAGTAAAAATAGTGGGTAATTTCACACAGCCACATTGCTAGACATAATGAGTGCTAATTAGGAATCTTATTAGTGTCAGCTATAGCTGAGCTAAGGTGCATAGCTAGGAAGCCCGTTTTCCGTTAAAACAAGCGTGATATTGTATTAATGTGTATTAAGGGTGCTCGCACACTTCCCACGCACCTCCCACGCGGTTAATTAAAAATTTATGTATTTGTTTGCTTATTTTGTGTGTCAATATATTATTTTTTTAATTGGTAGTTATGGCTAGAATAGCATTACACTTTTTTTTTATTATTTAATCATATGACTTACATATTGACCTTTACAGGTCCTAATCGCGTGGTTTCCAAGCCGCGGGAATAGTTAGAGAATATCCTGATCGCGGGAACTCTCCCCACGCGTTATCAATTCGCGAGGTACTACTATTCCACGAAACAGGACGCCACATTTCTGTGGTTAAATTCACGGAAAAAAGTACACGCGCATTGCTATGTGCGAGCACCCTTAAGCTATACATGTTAGGCTCTAGAATCATGTACCAATTATTTAATGCGGTAGAAAACAAACAAGGAAAAGCAACACAACTACTTCACAAGTTATTAAACATACAACATCACAAGTTGAGTTTTAATTAAGCATACAAAACCACAGATTAATCTTACTAAACATAATATATTATATTAGATGTTAGAACAGAGAAAGTTTGCTATTATTATAATTTTTTCAGCCGAGAATGACTGAAAAGTCAAAAACTTTGTTCAAATAAGTACAATGATACTATATGCTAGTAATTTTAGCTGGAATGTCTCTTGGTGCTACTTGCTAATATTTAGCATGCACCATGAAAAAGAGAAGCAATGATAGGATTCGAACCTATAATAATGTTTACCTTATTTATCTGGGTAAGTTGGATATAAAGACACAATACAATTACTAACAACAAATAGAACTAGTGGTGTGCTTAAGCACAAATGGCGAGTGAGCTAGCCTGCTTTAAAGTGATTAATAACTATGAGCTGTAATTATTGCTAGTTTTCAAGGCCCACAACTAATTACTGAATCATAGACCGGTTCATTACTTTGTTGTTTCATCAAGAAGCTTTACCAACTTGAGAGGAGCAGGCAATAAAAAGGTCACACATTTCATATAAATAAGCACACACACACACACACACACTCACACACACACACATATATATATATATTTATATAATATATATATATATATATATAATATATATATATATAATGAATAATTATATAATAATATATATATATATTTATTGTTCAGGACTCTCCTGGACAAGTGGCACAGGCTGGCCCTGGCCAAAGAACAATAAACTGCTAGCTTAGTCATTCACCATGTATTGTTCATTAACTTAACTTACCTACCCTTTACCCACCATTAATGATATTCTTTTTCAAGATCACTGACTTCCGGTCAATGGTCCCTATTATTTAAGCTGGTTTAATTGTTGTATTTTTTGTTGCCTATCAGTGCTAACCTTGACCATTACACTGTCAAAAGAGTGCGCATTTTTGTGAGTGTCTTTGCAAGGCTGAAAGCTCGGTGGCCATCGGCTGCGCAAAACATATTTTTCATGGCACTATAGTAAATAGGCAGTCTGGTCCTTCGACATAGCTAAGCTGGGTAAAGAAGTGACCATCAGCAGGGCTATACCAACCATTTGTTAGAGTCCTTTTCATGGTTTTTCGAGCCGGATAAGCATACTTAGCTTGTTCTGGCAACCTATTAGCTACCTCCAACTGCTCCACCACCTGACTGATGCTCTTCTCTCTATAGTCGCTCTGGAGTAACTCCATTTGCCACTCGATTGAAGCCCCGCCAAAGTCAAATTCCACCAATCAATCTGTCAACTGACCTTCGAGACTCCTCACCTACGTCAATCTCTGGAAAGATCGTCCCAGATTTTCCCACCTCAACTTGATTTTTCAACGCCTTTCAATTTTTTCCCCCAACTATGGATCCTGAAGGCAAAGAAGCAGACCCTGTCTCGGTTAGCAAGGCTCTAGAGTCTCTTTGACGCAAACGCGCTACTCGCCACGGTAACCTGACCCGCCTCCACAAGAAAGTCGATAACCTCAGAGCAGTTCCTCTAGCCAAGAGCCGCAAGTCCGATGTCGAACATCTTAAGATTCTCATCAAGGCTGATATCGAGATACACCAAGATCTCCAAGATCAGATCGAGGAGCTCATTGACGGTGATCTCTCCCTAGAAAGCCATGAATACGAGGAACACACCAGCCAAGATGAAATCAACGACGGCATCCTCAAGGAATGTCGAGATCTCCTCAGACTTCTCTGTTGTTGGGAAGAAGTTCAAGGACTCATCAGAGAAGCAGACTTCTTGGACAAACCGTTCGACACTACTGCTTCCTACCTGGCAGACGTCAAGGACTTCGCCAAACGAATCAATGCCACCCAGACTCAAGCTATTAACTTCAGGGACAACCAGGAACTGGCTGACATCTTCACGACCTTATGGAAAAGAGTCCAATACTACAGGACGCAAATCGACAGACATCTCACTACCTTCACTCCAATGGATTCAGCCTCCACTACAACACCCACTGTGGCCAGAGCTGCACCAATCAATGTAGAACTGCCAAAGTTTGATGGGGATTTTCTCAGTTGAGAAAGTTTCATACTATGTTTACTGCCGCTATCACCACCAGAGATGTTGGGTTCTCTGAACTCGATAAGAAATGTCTCCCATTCTTCCCAAAGATGTCAAGGACATCGTGGACAATGCGCCAGAGAAGAAGGACCTCAGCCAGCTCCTAGAGCGACTAAAGAGAAGATATGGAAGGCCACAAGTCGTTGTTCCTCTACTGATCAAGAAGATGGAAAGCCACAGTCCTTCAGCTTCGAGTCCAGCGCATCCACACTCAAATATTTAAAGGATACGATGCCTTGGAGCCCTACATGGAAAATTCCCTCTCGTCCTATCTCCTATACCGAACCACTATGTCTCTGACTCCTGCAGCTAAAAAAATCTGGGACAATGCCGTGACTAAAAGGGAAGTCAAGCCAACCTTCGGCGACTTGATGACCTACCTGGATAATCGTCTCGATCAGCTTGCCCCGTCTAATCAGTTGAATTCGAACCCATCGTCTTCCTCTGCCTCATTCACCTCCAGTCCTTCCCCAGCCAAGAACAAGGTCAAATCCAAACCCAAAAGTCTAGCCTGCGAGGACAAGCACGGACTCAACAAGTGTTCAGTCTTTGCCTCCTTCAACACCGATTGGAGAAATAAGTTTGTCAGGGACAAGAGGCTCTGTATCAACTGCATTTCTGATACACATGGTTTTAAGATTTGTCCTTCTCATTTTACTTGTAGGTCCTGTGGTCAGCGCCATCACACCCTACTTCATAAAGACCCTCTTGAACCCACTGCCGCCTCCTTCTCCCTTGCTGTTGACAAAGAGGAGACCGAGGTTCCCGATGATGATGCCAACATCTCTCCTTCCTTCTCGAACACCATTATCGTGTCCATCTCTTCAACCGATGGAAAACCATGAAGGTAAGAGCAATCTTGGATTCCGGAGCAGATGTTTCTCTCATGAACAGTTCCCTGGCTACCTCTCTAGGACTCAAGAGGATCCCACATTCTCTCTCTTTTACAAGCAGCTTTGGCTCTGGCAGGAGCACTTTCTGTGTTAAGACCTAACTTCATTTTGATGATAGCTCCTTCACATTGACGTCCATCTCCTTTTCTGTACTATCCAAACTCAACCCACTCCTGTTCCAGTCGACAAGAAGTCTATCACTGACTTGCCCTTAGTCAGAGACCTTCACCTCTCAGGACCAGACAAGGGAGGATCAGTTCAAACATGGGAGGATCAGTTCAGCTCATCCTAGGGAACATGGATATGGAGCAGTGTGTCTATGATGGTCGAAACATGATTGAGGGTATCAAGATCATAAAAACCCCGTTTGGCTAGTCCATTGCTGGACCACTCTACGGAATATCACCTGTCAACGTTCTCAACACGACAACTGAAGAAGACAATCTGGACAAGAAGCTCTCCCGTCTGTGGCAACTTGACCAGATCCCCTCCCAACCATGACCCTGTAGTGGCTGACTTTCTTTCTTCCTACTTCCGGACTGAATGAAGATTCATGGTCAAACTGCCACGGAAATCCTCAGCTGTCCAACTAGGGAAGACTTGACCCCTAGCCCTGAAGAGACTTCTATCTGACGAAAAGACCGTCAAGAAGAAGGACAAGCTCCTAGATTTCCAAGGTGCTCTTGTGGAGTATCTCATCCTCGACCATGCCGAGGTCATCCCTCCGACCCAGATAGCCAATATTCTACACTTCTACCTACCTGTGCATGGGGTTTTCAAGGACAGTTCAACCACCACGAAGTTGAGACCTGTCTTTGATGCCTCTGCCAAGTCATCTACTGGAGTGAGCCTCAATGATATCCTGACCCAGGACCCTGCCTGTACCCTGCCTTGGCTGATGTCATCATCTGATTCCGGACACACAACATTGGAGTTGCAGCAGACATCTTTGAAATGTTCAGAGAGGTACTCTTACACCCAGATGACATGGATCTCCTTCGTTTCCTGCTCAGAGATGAACATGGCAACATCCAGGACTGCCGGATGAAGAGAGTAACTTATATCCTGACCCCGGACCCTGCTTGTACCCTGCCTTGGCTGATGTCATCATCAGATTCTGGACACACAACATTGGACTCTTACACCCAGATGACAGGGATCTCCATCGTTTCCAGCTCAGAGATGAACATGGCAACATCCAGGACTGCCGGATGAAGAGAGTAACTTTTGGTGTGACCTCCTCACCCTTTCTTGCCAGTCATGTGATCAAAACATTGTTTGACCTTGTTGTTCCTTCTCACCCTGTGGCCGCCTCATTAATGTCAAAGGACTTTTATGCGGATGACCTGATCTCCGGTGGTGCCACTGTTGATGAAGCTTGTACCCTGAGAATTTTTACTTGTGATGCTCTACTTTCTGCTAGGATGACCCTGAGGAAGTGGAGGACCATCTCACGAGAACTGAGAGACTCCATTCCACGAGACCTACAAGAAACCACACCTCTGGTTGTGTCCTCAACTGATGCAATCCCAAAACAGTGGGTATCCACTGGAATGTGACCTCTGACACCCTTCACGTGGCTACTCCTCCTCCTACAGTTGCTGCAGATGACATAACCAAACGCATGGTAGCCTCCGGGACAGTCAGGGTTTACGACATTATTGGTCTGTTCTCACATTCTATTGGGCCAGCCAAAATTCTACTGCAAGAGCTGTTGAAACTTGACTTGGCCTGGAACAAGCCTATTCCGTCTCACATAGCCGACCAATACAGAGACTGGATCCAGCAGATCCCTTCTCTTACATCAAATCCAGTGCCGAGAAGACTGTCCTCCTCCGATCTTCCCGTCATATTAATTTTTCTCCATGGGTTCTCAGACGCCTCTCAACTCGCCTATTGGGCCGCTGTGTACCTGAGAAGAATTCATGCAGACAACTTGACTCACTGTACTCTCCTGTCTGCAAAGTCCAGGGTCATGCTTCTCAAAGCACTGACCGTTCCCAAGGCTGAGTGGCAAGCTGCTCTCCTGCTCACCAAGCTGCTCACTTACCTTGTCTCTCAGATTCAGGTGCCCATCTAAGACTGTTATGCCTGGTCAGATAGCCAGATTGTCTTACACTGGCTCAATAACTCCATCCAAGCTCCAGCAATTCGTCCTCAACCGAGTGAAGAACATCACAGAATTCCTCCCTGCCTCGCAAAGGAGATTCGTCAGATCCCAAGAAAACCCCGCTGACTTGGCCAGCAGAGATTTTTCTCCTCAGGAACTCCCCTTTTCCAAACTCTGGTGGCTTGGGCCGCCATGCCTCCAGACTCCTGGTCGTTTCTGCCACTCTAACAGACACTTCCAACCCTGCCCTCCAAGTCTCTTGCCTGACAGTCTCATGTGAACGTGACAGGCAGGAGATGGATTTCCAGTCGAATCTAGCCAGTAGATTCTCATCATTCCTACGCATGACAAGGGCAATAGGTTGGATCTCCGATTTATCCACAACGCCCAGAAAACAAGACAAAACGTTGTGTCCTACCAGTTCTCCAATCGTCAGAGAGTGGCAGAAATGGCCAGGAGTGAGGCATGGCGGCCCAAGCCATCAGTGTTTGGAGGAGAGGTTCCTGAGGAGAAAGACTTCAGCTGGCCAAGTCTGCGTGGTTTTCTTGGGATCTGATGAATCTCCAATGCGAGGCAGGGAGGGATTCTTGAGGTGGAAAGGCTGTGATTCATCTGTCTTCGTTCTGACTCCACTGGTGACCAGGAGTAGGCCATCTTGGGAGATGTCCACTATGTAGTGTCTGAGACAGTGTCCTCGTGGGAGTGGCTTCCCCTGCTGGATGAGCGAGAAGACACCAGCAAGAGACTCTCGTTGAGACAACTTGAGAATTGTTGTCTTGGCTCGTCGTGTCCAATGGACACCTCCAACCCTGCTCCCCCTGTCTCCTGCCTGACTGTCTCATGTGAACATGACAGGCAGGAGATGGAATTCCAGATGAATCTAGCCAACAGATTCTCATTACTCCATTGCATGACAAGGGCAATGGTTTGGATCTCCGATTACTCGACAACGCCCAGAAAAACAAGACAAAACATTGTGTCCTACCAGTTCTCCAATCGTCAGAGACACGACAAGCCAAGACAACAATCCTCAAGTTGTTTCAATGGGAGTCCCTTGCTGTTGTTTTCTTGCTCATCCAGCAGGGGAAGCCACTCCCACGAGGACAAAGTCTCAGAAACTACATACTGGACATCTCCCAAGATGGCCTACTCCTGGTCACCAGTGGAGTCAGAAAGAAGACAGATGAATCACAGCCTTTCCACCTCATTCTGCTTTCAACGAAATCTCGACTGACCATTATCCTACTCAAGACACTCCATCCAGGCATCTTCGTGTTCGCCTCCATCCTGGGTCACACCTACTGTATTTCGGAACTGCGCAACACCCTCAAGAAGATCTCCAGATCCTGTTCCAACTCTCAACGAGCCTACGGACAGACCTTGACGACACATGGGCCTCCTACCTAGCAGACTAACTACTCCAGCGCCACCCTTTGTAAACGTTGGAATAGATTTTGCCGGCCCCTTCACCCTAAGACAGGGCTACACCAGGAAGCCTGTGTTGATCAAATGCTATTATGTCATATTTGCTTGTATGTTCACGAAATGTGTTCATCTTGATGTTTGTGCTTCCTTGTCCAGAGATGATTTCCTGGCCACCTTAAAATGGTTTACATCCAGACATGGGGTCCTGTGCATTCGTGGGACGAACCAGAAGACAAACCAAAGATGCAGACAGTAGAGTTTTAGGATCTAAGGATTCTTGCTGTTTGACGAGAAGTGCGACCTTGGTTACGTTGCCCTTAGCAAAAGCTATGGCACGTTTGTAGTCCGTGACAACTGCTTCAAATCGGCTAGTTTACTATACAAACTTTACAAAAGTGTAGTATTCCGAAGTATCAGAGTGGTAGTTCCAAAAGCATTGGAAAAGAAATTTCAGGTAGAACCAAAGTATTGGACTGAGTTGAAAGGAAGGTTACTGGATCTCTGTAGCTAGATTCCACGGAGTATCCGGCTCGAAGGACCAAATTATGTAACGACGGTAGAATGCCAAGGAGAGAATAATTCCCCAAGTATGGTTATTAATTAAAGTTATAAAGAATAGTTCATGTAATACAGCGAGTAACTGACCTCAAATTTTTAAATATAAGAATGACCAAAAAAAGTAACTAAGAAACATTAAAATGGAAAACGGACTTGAACATCGCCGATCGCCGAACATCGACGTTTAACGCCGAGTACAAGGCGCAAGTGCAAAGGTAAAGAGACTAAAATGAAATAGTTTGTGTAGGACTAAATGAAATAGTTTGTGTAGGACTTCTTTCCTCATTCGGCTTGAACAATTACTATTGTTGTTGATTTTTATGTGATTGGTTTACTAATAATAATTCTGTTTTTTTTATCCATTTATTACTTATGTGTCTTGTGTAATAGCCATAGATAATTGCACCCAAGGAGACATTAGACTTGCTGGAGGAAGCTCAAGTAGAGGGCGTGTTGAGATTTGCCACAACAACATCTGGGGTACAGTTTGTGATGACTTTTGGGATAATGTGGATGCTCAAGTGGCCTGCACACAATTGGGTTTTAGCTCTCAAGGTAAAAAATCAATATAAACGTATATTATACAGTATGATATGTTATGTGACACTAGTAACTTAGAAATAAATGCTATATGTACATGTTTAGATTTTGCAGGACTATTTGGTTGGTAATCTTGTTTAAATATGTGCTCTCTGTACCCACAAGTACATATCCGTTTGTTAGCGGATATGTTACCCCAACAACTGCTAACAGTATAATTAAACTTGTATTGTGTTTATTTTGGGAAAATATGCACTATGAATAAGCCATGAAAGTATTCAATATAGTCTAGAGATGATGGTAATTTTTTTTCAGATTGAATTCCTAATAATAATGAATTATTTTTTATTGAGAAGAAAGAAGGATTTACCTGAGTGAGCTAAAAGCATTTACCATAAATGACATTATCTAGCACATTAAAAGGTAACAGATAATTCTGTGGAACTAAATGCTGTGCATTTAAGGATATCTCAAGCAACAAAACTTATCCAAATTACTACTAGTACATGTTCATAATCGATAATTTTTTAGATCACAATTTGCGATTCTCATTAATATTTTAGGCGCATGTGTGATCAAGTACTAAAAGAAATAATGCAAGTATTATCTGACTCCGAATGTATTTGAACTACTCTGTCTAAGATATTTATTTAGAAACTATTAGGCTTGTATCTTGATGCAGTGACTAATCTTATATAATAATATAAACCATTAATTGAAATCTAGTTGGCACATTGTTATCATAATGGTATTCATAAAAAAATAATATTCTTGTAGGAGCTGTTGCCATATTCTCAGGATTCACTGATGGCACTGGCCCTATTTTGCTAGATAATGTCCAGTGTATTGGGAATGAGAGCAGCCTCATCAGCTGCACTGCTAACACAATTGGAGTTCACAACTGCAATCATAATGAAGATGCTGGAGCCATTTGTATGAGTATGGGTAAGTTTTCTTTTAATTCTGCTGAAGTCATAGGCAGAAAGTGTATAAAATTTTCTGACTAAAAATGTAAAAAAAATAATGATTTTAAGTGCATTGGTACATCTTTAAATGAGTTAGTGCAATGTCTAGTGATAAGTAGTATCAAGTTTGACATAGTCAAAAAATACTATAACTTGATGTAGCTATCTGAAATGGAGCTATTACATAGCTTTACATAGCATATAAATTATTCATCTACAAGTACTTTTGGGTTAGAGAACATTAGCCCCTGCTAATAATAATAAATTTCACAAATAGTTATTGATTTTAATCATATTGATTTTTATAATAATATTAAATTATTCGTTTAGTCCCCTATTCTGTTTTCTTCTTTATGTGGACCTTTTTAGAATTATGTACCCAAGGAGACATTAGACTACAAGGAGGAACAGCAACCAGTGGTCGTGTTGAGATTTGCAACAACAATGAATGGGGCACTGTCTGTGACGACTCATGGGATAATGTTGATGCTCAAGTAGTTTGTCAACAGCTAAATATTCGTTTTGGAGGTAAAAAATGTATACACAAGTTAATAAAAGTAAAATATTAGATACTTCTAACCCAATTATTAACATTTAAGACAAGTTAATAGTTTTCAAGAAAATGTTGCGATATTTAAACAAATTTATTACTAACTTCTAGCATAAAAAATATTAAATTGTTACTAATGAAAACACTGCAAAAACCTCAAGTAATTGTAGTTACTGAGATAAATATATAAGCATTATGATTACAAGGTTTGATTAAAAATAAGAAATTGATTATATCAAAGTTTGTATTATTACTGGCAAAAATGATTAATTGCTCTTAAATTTGTGTAAATTACAAATACAGTAGGACCTCAGTATACTGAACAATTTGGGACCACATGGTGTTCGTTATAGTGAAATGTTAGTTATACTGTGGTTCATTGAGTTTAATAAAATTTTTACTTCAAATTGTACATGCCAGCTATGGAGACCAGTGGGAGTAAAAGAGCTGCTTGTGCAGCAGCAAAACAGCCGCTTTTGCAGTGGGTTTGTGCCAGCAATGGAGACTGGTGAGAGCAAATCAGCTGCTTTTGCAGTGTGGTTTGTGCGCAAGCGTAAACATTTTGCAACATGCACAGTTCGTTATACCGAGTCATCTGGATAAGTGAGTTCCATTATACTGAGGTCCTAGTTTATGTACATGATTATAAATATGTGACAGTCTATGGGAAAAGGGGGCACTTCACTTAAAAATTGAAATTGAGATATAGGCTCCAAAAGTAAGTCATAGGAAAAATTCTTTCTTTCTCCTATTTTTGTTTTTTGCAGAATTAGTCTTAGTGACCCTTACTCTAAGTCTATGCCAAATTTCAAATGCCGAAACAACTTAAAAGACCCCAAGCGTGCCATGGAAAGACAAGCTTCTTTTTATTCTCTCTCGTTCTCGAAGTACAATAAACGGGGAATGGGCGGAGTTTCAAACAAGCAGCTAAAAAAACGGCATAGCTTTGAGAATAGTGCATGTAATCTACAGCTTACCTCTGGCTGAAAGTTTAGCACTACATGGAGTAGAATAGCCAAAAATTCCGACAAGACAGGCTGTGAAGCGCTGTGAAAGCTAAAAAGAACTCTACGCAAACTTCGTTAGTCGCCGTTAAAAAGCGGCTGTACGATTTAATTGCGTATGCGGAGTACGCCGTTAAGTATACGGAAACATTAATTATGCCGGAAGTGGAAATTCAATTTATGTTTTCTCGATTTCTAGTTTAATTGCTTTGCTGAATACAGCCCAGTTCAACTGCCAGTTTCTCTGCAAGGGGAAGGTTTTACCCTCCAGTATTTTTGCACTAAGTTGAGATAAATTGTAGCTTTTTATTAGCATAAATAACTCAATTTTTTTTGTTTGAGTGAAGTGCCCCCTTTTCCCATAGACTGTCACATATATTTTACAATGTGACCAAATAATGTAGCATTAGTTTCTATTGATAGCACAGTATTTTTTTCTACGAACACTAAATAATTAGATGTGAAATTTTAAATATATTCAAGCTTTTTCTTACTTTAGGTGCAACTGCTATAACTTCTGGGTTTACCGATGGAACTGGTTCCATATGGCTGGATAATGTTCAGTGTAGTGGAGATGAGGCCAGACTTGTTAATTGCAACGCTCGGCCAATTGGACAGCATAACTGTCGTCATACTGAAGATGCTGGAGTGAACTGTATTAGTGAGTTAACTAGAACATTTGTAGACTCAATATCTTCAAAAAGTTTAAACAATGTCAACTACTTTAGATTTGGTACCATATATACTTTCTAATTAATTGACAGTTGCGGTATTATCTCAATAAGATATGATACCATTCTAAATTCTGAGGTAATGTACTTTTCCTGTGATATTTCAAATTAACGTTGACTGGCCTTAGCAATCTATTAAAAAAGGATTTCCAATCTGTTTATTTACTATAACGAATAAAAGTGAGATGATATAGCTACTCAGAGGGAGTTGAAACTTGCAGATTACAAATTCAGATATAGCTACTCAGTAGTAGTCTCGCGGGCCAGACTATCTGGAGGCGCGCGCGCTAGAGGCGCGGAAAAAGAAATGAGAGTCTGGTGACTCTGGACACTTTACCGTGACACTGAGGAATGTTTCCCACGCATTTCTGAGGGTAAATTGGTAGGTGGCTGACGTATTTTATTGTGCGTGCATAAAAGTCAGCCAGTTGTAATTCCATTTGTTGTACGGCGGTATGGTGCAGAAAGCAGGTTGTTATGAGTTAGTTTCCAGAGCGATTAGTGAGGCTTCAAAGCTGCTTGGTTAAACTAGGTTGAGAGAGGGACAGGAGCTGGCAATAAGGGAATTTCTGAAGGGCAAAGATGTTTTTATCAGTCTTCCTACGGGGGTCAGGAAAATGACTTTGTTGTATGATTTTACCTTATATCTTCTATTTTATTCGAGGAAGGTGTGACTCATTGGTACTAGTAGTTAGTCCAATTATTGCTGTCATGCAAGATCAAGTAGATATTTTGCATACAAAAGGTGTAAAAGCTGTGTATGTTGGAAGTGCTCTTGCCCGTGTTATTGAAGAGATAAAGGTTGGAAAATTTCAAGTTTTTTTTTTCAGTCCAGAATCTTACTGACAGAATTAGACTGGCGAGATGCGCTACACTCTAAAGTGTTCATAGAGCAACTTGATGGATATAATATTGTGGATGAATCCCACTGTGTAAAACATTGGTAAGCAATTGAAATGACTTTGTATTTGTTCATTCAAACTACATCATTGATATTCACAGTAATGATTGTAATTTTCTTTATACTTATTTTTTAGGGGTACCGAGTTTCGTAAAGAATTCTAAAACTTGGGTGAAGTGAGACGTTTAATTCCTGATCATGTGCACTGTATGGCATTAACAGCTACTGACACTAAGACAACCAGGAAAGCTATTTGCAATGTTTTGGGGATGCATAAGCCTTTCATCGTATCTGAATTTCCAAATAAACCAAATATAAAGTACATCGTCCATAAACGACCTGGAGCATTAGAAGAAACCTTCTCAGTTATCGCTGAACAACTGCTACAGCAGCGAACTGCAATTGATAGAGTCCTTTTTGTTTGTCAGATTTTTGATGATGTTTCCCCTCTGTTTTTCATAGGTGCTAACTTTCCAGAATCTATTTCAGGGACAGAAACCACACCCTGGCCACACCCAAATAACACACAAACAATGACATAATTTTTAATGACATCATCTATGCAAAAGTTTCAAATTACAATACATCAGGCACATGCAAATAAAGCGAGCTACAGCAATTTTGCTGTAGCAGCTAGCTTTAGCCTTTTACTTGTGGCATTTTTATAGTTAGTGTGGTTACTAGTAGCTTTGATTAGGTCTAGACAGCCAGCTGGCTAGCACAGCTGTAAGTAAATACCCAAAGGCCTACTACTTCACTCATAGTTGCCAAGTATCCCGGTTTTTTTAGCCTTTCCCGGATCCCGCCCGGTTTACTTACTTGCAATAGGATTTCCCGGAATTCTTACATAAGCCCACATAACTTTTTCCAGGAATTGTTACATAAGTTAGCCACACACCTGACCACCACCACAACAGAGAGCTGCACAGTCATGCACAGTCAGCAAGTCTGGATAGAGTTAACCGATTATCGGTCAAATACTCGAAATCGAGTACCCGTTATTAGGTCCACGTAACGCCAAATACTCTATTCCGCTTACAACAAAGGGGGTTAATAACTATTAGCCAACAGCTGCACACAATAGTCTGTAAGTTAGTCTGCTTGATATCAGTTGTTTGTGTAGTGGTATAGCTTTCTGTACAGCATATCTACAAGGGTGGTTACTATAAAACATTTTTCATATAAACTTGGTTGAAAACACTGAAATAAAGAATAAAATATTATTGTATGAAATTATAGCACAACAGCAAAAGTTCATCATTTGGTACAGGTGAGTGAATCAAGAATGGCTGAAGTCTTCTCAAGGATGTTAATGATTATTCAGTGATATTCAGGATCCAGAGTTGGAACACAAGTAGCTATAAATAGCCAGGCTATTTTGGTAGACTGTTGGACGTCAGTGGTGTTTTCAAGCGAAAAATAGACCTGGAAAGTATCAAATAGAACAAAGAAATGACACAGAACTTCACTTATTACTCCTTTCTGATCAAGATTATTTGCAAAATTCAGTTGTTTCTGTTGTTTACTTCCGCTTGTCAAAATTTAGTGTATGTATGTCTATGGTCAACTCACCTCTATCAGTTGCTTCGTGAGTCCATTCCTGTTTGACTCACAACCATTACTGACATCTCTGTGGGTGTCTTTCACGGTAATACCATAGCTAGCTTTCTGAACCTAAGCAACGCGAAGTAGCGTGCCGAAGCTTAGCAACGACTTAGCAGATTTTTTCGTAGCCCAGGCATTATCTTCTATAATCACATGCACAGTCTGGAACACTCGGGCTCTTAAATTCTTTCAGCATTATTCATGCTATCTTAATGATATTCATGATGGTTAATTAGTGGGCGTGGCCTATCCCAATTTTTCATTTTAGAAAGTTGGCAACTATGTTCACAAGCCTGCAGAGCTACAGTGCACTTTTAATACTATATTCTAAGATAGGATGAGTAAAATGTTCACAATAGATAAAATAAGAAATAAGAATATGACAGAGCAACCTCACAGACTCCACAAGGTGTACTTGACAAAATGAGTGTTGTAACCGTTGAAGATCTCTAGCCGCGAAGTCCAGGTTGTTCCTGAAGAACGACAGAGGTAAGGTAGGTCAGGTTCGGTTGTTCGAAAATTCGGAGAATGTATCCGGCTCGAAGGACCAAAAATGGACGGTCATGTCCTGCCAGAAAGACGTCTTGCTGTATGAGAGAGCAGTGGGGTTGTAAGGCCCACAGATGCTCTGGACTTTGTATCTGATTATCTTTGGAATCCGGCCGCTTAGCCCAATGACTAGATACAGCCAAGTTCCAACAATCACAATTTAGTTTAATATAAGAAACAAAGACCAAATAGAGTCAATACAGGAAAAAATGAGTTAATGAGTAACTAAGGAATAATAATACAATGCATGCATTTATGAACAAGTTCATGACAACGAGTTTAGTCGAGATCGACGACTTGCGATGAACGACGAGGACGAGGACTTGGGCTGGCGCGTGGATTAAGACTCCTGGCATCCTTGCAGGCCTGGACACACTCCTGGGCAGGAAAAGATCCATCAGACATCCGAAGAAGAGGAACCAATTTCTCTATTGTCCTTCTGTACTTCTTTCCATCACCAAGAACCGTAGCTACCCTTACGAGACCGTCAGCTCCAGGGTGAACTTCTAGCACTCTGCTAAGGGCCACATTCGATTGCTGCAGTTCGATTCATTCATCCTTTAGTAAAACTATGTCGCCCTTACTCAGATTTTTTTTAACACCTCTCCATTTTTCTCTTTTCTGTGATGACTGGAGATAGATTTTATACCACTGATTCCACAGATCCGCTGATAATCTATTCACCAAGTTCCAACGACGTAAATTGCATATTTTGTCTGTAGAAGAAACTCAGGAGGGCAAAGAACGTAGCAGTCTGCCAATCAAGAAATGACCAGCAGTAAGTATTTCAAATCCATCTTGAGAAGTGGAATGAACCGGCAGAAGTGGTCGACTATTGAGTGTAGTTTCGACTTCTGTTAGAACCGTGGTCATCTCCTCGTAGGTTAGACGGTGATTACCGACGAGCTTCCGTAACAAGATTTTCATAATCTTTACCCCAGCTTCCCAGATACCGCCAAAGTGTGGTGATCTACTGGGTGAGAACTTCCAGTTGATGGATCTTACTACTGAAAAGTGATGAATAGCATCTTGTGTTTTCTTGCTTCGTAACATGGAACAAAGCTCAGTCAATTCATTCTTGGCTCCTACGAAGTTTGTTCCGTTATCAGAAAAGATTGTCTCAGGAATACCACGTCGAGCCACGAAACGTCTGAGGACCGCCAGGAAAGCTTCAGTTGTCAGATCCGAAGCCAACTCGATATGAATTGCCTTAGTGGAAAAACAAACAAATAAACAAACATAAACTTTCACTAATGTAGGTTTGCGTGGGTTTCCCCTCTTGATCCATAGCGGTCTGGCATAGTCTATTCCAACGTCTTCAAAAGGAAGTGAAGGGTGAAGGCGCTCTGGTGGTAGCTGACCCATGAGTTGCTCTGCAGTTTTGGCATAGGCACGCTGACAGGTCACACATGAACGACTGATCACATGAAGTAGAGACTTCAAACTACTGATATAGAATTCATTTGCTAGGATAACCAGCATGGCTCCAATACCTGCATGTCCTGAGTCTAGGTGAACCTGTAACACTAAACACTTGGTTAAAGTATGGTGACTACATAAAATGATAGGATGTTTGAAATGATTACTAATAGTAGCATGATTTAACCTCCCACCAACCCGTAATAAACCATCTTGACCTATGAGAGGTTGTAATGAAAGAATGGATGACTTTGTGGAAATAGGTTTGCCATAAGAGAGATGATATATTTCAGAGTGATATGATTGTAATTGAGAAGTTAAAATGAGCAAATTCTTGGCAGAAGTTATTTCTGGGAATGTCAACTGATTTTCTTTGATGACGTTGATTTTGCGAGTATTTGTGATAAAACGTCTACACCATGCAACAATGGTTACTAATGTATGGAAAGAAGAAAATCTATCCCAAAGATCAAAGTCTGGAGCAGGTTGTTGTATAAGTAGTACTGTGGACTTGAGTTCAGGGAGCTCTCGGCTCAAATTAATGTCATGTCTCCTGGGCCAATCTTCAGGAGGTTGAAGTAACCACACTAGTCCTTGCCACCACAAAGAACAATCCATGAGCTGCTGAATGTGTAGACCGCTTGAAGCAAGATCTGCTGGATTTGCTTTTGTAGAGACATATCTCCAGTGTTCAGCAGGTACCAGTTTTGTGGTCTCTAAAACTCGATTTGCTACATAAACTTTCAAGAGGGTTGGTGACATATTCAGCCAACCAAGAACAGCAGATGAGTCACACCATGTGAATATACTGGACATAGAAATGTCTAGATCCTTTGAAACCTGGTAAATGAGTCGAGCTAGTAGAAGAGCACCACAGAGTTCAAGCCTAGGTATAGTGCTGCCATTAAGTGGAGCCACCTTAGTTTTTGAAGTAACCAAAGTAACAGTGACTGTAGAATTTTGATGAAGCAAGCGAAGGTAGACAACAGCTCCATAGGCAACCTGAGAAGCATCACAATAGCCGTGTAGTTGTCTCTGTATTACTGGTGAGTCACTACTTGAGTAGCTTCTAGGTACAGGATGTTGAGTAATAAGGTGTAGATTTCTACTCCAATTCTCCAACACAGAAAGAAATACCGGTGGCAATAGATCGTCCCAGCCAATCTTTGCTTTCCAAATTTGTTGGAGCAAAATTTTAATCAGAACTGTTGCTGGAGAATACCATCCCATAATGTCAAAAGTTTTTCCAACAACTGAGGCTAACTGACGCTTTGTTGGAATAGTAATGTCATTGAGAGTAGGTGTGTGAACATGAAGAGTGTCAGTACATGTATTCCAATGTATGCCTAAAGTTTTAGGGCATTCAGAAGGAGAAATCATTAGGTTAGAATTGTCAACTTCTTTGAGTTCCAAAGGGAGTTCAGAAAGTAATTCAGGTGAGTTAGATCTCCACTTTTTAAGTGTGAAACAAGCCAAGGACAAAAGTGAATTGAGATCTCTTCTCAGCTGTTTAGCTTCAATGAGACTGTCAGCCCCAGTGAGACAGTCATCAACATAAAAGGATTGATTAACAACTTGGGCTGCCTTGGGAAATGTATTCTTGTGGTCTTCAGCTACCTGTAGTAGAGCTTTAGAAGCTAAGAAAGGGGAGGACGTAATACCGAAAGTAACTCTGCGCATTCGCCAATCCTGAATTTGGCCGTCTGAGTTCTCATGCAAGAAACGGTGGAGGTCTCTGTCAGGTTCTGCCAGTCCGATTTCCCGAAACATTTTCGATATATCAGCTGACATTCCTATCTTGTGCATTCGAAACTGAGCTATGACAGTTGAAAGAAGAGGATATAAAGAAGGACCCTGAAGTAAGATTTCGTTGAGTGAACGTCCGTTGGAAGAGACAGCTGAACCATCGAAAACAATGCGTAGCTTTGTTGTTGAACTGCTTTCTTTGATCACTCCGTGTGTGGGAAGGTAGAAAACCTCGCCTTTTGGTTGTAGTAAATCGGCTTTTGGTACAAGTTCAGCATGTCCTAGAACTCGATACTCATCCAAACCCAAATGAAATGCTTGCCACTGATTTTTCTTCATAAGAGACTTCTTGTTCTGCTAATATCGTTTTAAAGCAAGGCTTCTGGATTCACCAAGAGAGATGGAAGGGGTCTTTTTAGGCAAGCTCACTGAATATCGTCCTTTAGAAACTCTAGTTGTAGAGCTTTGAAAATATTCAAGTGCAATTTTGTCTTCTTGGCGTAGTGTAGGCTCATTAGGAACCTCTTCTTGACGCCAAAACCACTGCAGGATTTCGTCTGTTCTTGTGTCAGAAGACGTGAGGTTCATGCAGGGTGAGTATACACCAGGGTTAGACGTTTGACCTCCAACAATCCATCCAAACACTGAATTCCACGTACGGAATGAACGGTCAGAAGTTGACTCAGATTGGTCATAAATACACCGATTGGTATCAGCTATGCTAAGAAGCAAGTCAATTCGACCAGATTTGCCGAATTCAGGGTCGGCAAGTTGTTTTCCCTGCTAGAAGGGTAAGGATCTGATGCTACTCAAGTCTTGAAGGGCATAGTCTGAGGTGATCTGGTCAACTACATGTGCTCTTATAACTACTTCTTCACCTCCCGTCTCATTGGCAGAGGTCAATATACAAAAGACTTCATTCTTTGAAGTGACGCATTTCGTCCCGTTGAGACCTGTAATCTCGTGGACAGAACGTTGCTTCTTCGCTTTGAGAGATTGTGCTAATCTATTTGAGATTAGAGTTATACCTGAACCAGTGTCCATGAGGACTCTAGCCTTGCATTGCCTTCCTGGAACTGAAACAGTAGCTAGAGCAGTAGCTGGCATAAAAGCAGTAGACGTAGGAAATGTATCGGAAGTTCGCTGGTAAAATGAGGTATCCAGTGGGAGCATCAGGCGGTACAGCTGTGTCGGCAGAGTTAGTAGCTACACTATTCGATGCCTGACTATTAGGCGTTCTAGGGGAAGCAACAGGAGGAACAGCTGTGTCAGCATAGTTAATAGCTACACTTTTAGATGCGTGATTATTCGGCGTTCCATGTTAGAGACTGTGATGCTTACAACCACATTCTTTGCAAATGATTTTGCTATAGCAATCTTCTATGGAATGCGTTTTACTTAGGCAATTGAAACACAAGCGGTGTTGCCTAGCGAAGTTGTATCTTTTATCTGCTGTAAGGCTTTTAAATTGTGAGCATTGATAAATTGAATGTGAAGAGTCACAGCAAGGACAGTGTTCTTGATTCTGACCGCGAACATGCAAAGCTTTTGGTTTTTGAGAAAAACGAGAGGTATCAATATTTTTTGTAGGAGCTTGTGATTGCGTTACAGTCTTTGGTGAAGCTACAGCTTCAACAGCCTGAGAACGACATTTGAAGAACTTGAGCAAATCAGAAAGAGTAGGTGGGGCGATAGAATCAGAGGTAAAGTCTGACCAAAGTTTAATAAGAACGGTAGGAAGGAGACGTTCTATCATTGCTACAATGAGCTGTTCATATGTTGCACCATCACAAGACTTCATGTTACTAGTACGACGAGTCAAATCATGAATAGTCTGGCATAAACTCTCATAAGTATCTTGAATGGGCTTTAATTGAGTCAGCTTCTGAACGTGATGTCTATACACTATCTTGTTGCGATCATAGCGCTCCCGAAGTGCCGCCACACACTCACTATAAGAGCCAGAAATGCTGTGAACACGCACAATAGCCTTAGTCCCTTTATCGGACATAGCATTCTCTAAACAGCTGATCTTTTCATGTTCTGATAAGCTAGTTTCTCTGCTAAGTCGAGCAGAGAAAATCGACCAAAATTCACGCCAATCGAGGACATCGCCCGAAAAAGTAAGAAGATCCAGCTTAAGCCGGCTGTGATGATAAGGAATAGCATGATTAGCACTTGTTGTACTAGCTGAGCTTCCTGAAGAAAGAGTTACCTTAGGTTCAAAGTCAGTAGAGGCTTTGTCTAATAGTTTCTTCATAAGAACATCTACACTGTCGACTAATTTGCTAATATCAGGACAGCTAAGATAAGAATGAGCTTAAGTAAGAAAGTCTTTGTATTCTATTTTCAGCTTATCATAAGAGTCTCGGCAAACTTCAGAATTGAGTGAGGAAGTACTAAGCAAGATGTCTGAATCATGTCTAATACGACAACCAGAACACCAAGCTTGAAGCTGATTGTACAAACATTCATAATCATCAAGTATTTTGGAATGTTTAAGTAATAATTGACTATCCTTATCTAACTCGGTATTTTCCTCCCCAATTGGAATTAAATTATGAATTCTATTCTGTAAGGCCTCATGATCATTAATTAGATCTCTAAGTTTGTACAGCTTACTAGTAACTTCTGCTTGTTTTATGTCTGAAAGAGGAGTCTATGAATAATTGGACTAAGTCTGCTCCTGATGAGTAATTTTACTGCGTCGGGCTCTCCTCTTTTGCTTGAGGACCGTGATATTGGTGATGTCGGCATAGACAGCTTCATAGTCAATGGACATGACTGAATAATACCTAATTGTTGTAAAGGAGTAAAAGTAAGTAAAACAATTGAAAATGAGGTGACTGAATGAAAGACCGTGTGAAATAATGAAGTGATCCTTGCGATCAATGAAGATAGGATGAGTAAAATGTTCACAATAGATAAAATAAGAAATAAGAATATGACAGAGCAACCTCACAGACTCCACAAGGTGTACTTGACAAAATGAGTGTTGTTACCGTTGAAGAGCTCTAGCCGCGAAGTCCAGGTAGTTCCTGAAGAACGACAGAGGTAATAAGGTAGGTCAGGTTCGGTTGTTCGAAAATTCGGAGAATGTATCCGGCTCGAAGGACCAAAAATGGACGGTCACGTCCTGCCAGAGGGACGTCTTGCTGTATGAGAGAGCAGTGGGGTTGTAAGGCCCACAGACGCTCTGGACTTTGTATCTGATTATCTCTGGAATCCCGCCGCTTAGCCCAATGACTATATACAGCCAAGTTCCAACAATCACAATTTAGTTTAATATAAGAAATAAAGACCAAATAGAGTCAATACAGGAAAAAAATGAGTTAATGAGTAACTAAGGAATAATAATACAATGCATGCATTTATGAACAAGTTCATGACAACGAGTTTAGTCGAGATCGACGACTTGCGATGAACGACGAGGACGAGGACTTGGGCTGGCGCGTGGATTAAGACTCCAGGCATCCTTGCAGGCCTGGACAGAATAAATAAACATAATTAATGAATCTTGATCGTGTAATATTGTCATTAAACTTTTGTGGTTGCTTGTGTGAATTGAAATGCACTTGTAAAGAATGTAAGTTAAGTATCTGTACATTATTACCAGCAGATGAAATGTTTCGGCCAGTTCTCACAAGGCTTCGAAAATAGGATCATTGAGGGTGATAAGAGGATTCATCACTTTGGCAGTGATGTCCGTGATGTGATCAACATAGATGCACAACCCAGTTGTCTCGCAATCAAACATAACCAGGGGGGACGAGAATCACCAATTTACAGGTGAATCACATGCTTCATCACTGCCCCCTCCTAAATTTTGCTGATGCTCATCTTCTAGGTCAGGATAATTATGTCCTTGTCATTGTCCTCGATATCATCCCTGCCCTCCCCGATGTATTCTCCCACGTACTTTCCCTGTCATTTCTCACAATGGTGTTATATCAAAAAGTTATTTATTTATTTGCTTATTTTGTGTGTCAATAAATTATTTTTTTAATTGGTAGTTATGGCTAGAATAGCATTACACTTTTTTTTTATCATTTAATCATATGACTTACATATTGAACTGCTCAGGTCCTCAATCGCGTGGTTTCCAAGCCGCGGGAATAGTTAGAGAATATCCTGATCGTGGGAACTCTCCCCACGCATTATCAATTCACGAGGTACTATTCCACGAAACAGGATGCCACAATTCTGTGGTTAAATTCACAGAAAAAAGTGCACGCGCATTTCTATGTGCGAGCACCCTTAAGCTATACATGTTAGGCTCTGGAATCATGTACCAATTATTTAATGCGGTAGAAAACAAACAAGGAAAAGCAACACAACTACTTCACAAGTTATTAAACATACAACATCACAAGTTGAGTTTTAATTAAGCATACAAAACCACAGATTAATCTTATTAAACATAGTATAATATAATAGAAGTTAGAACAGAAAAAATTTGCTATTAATATAATTTTTTCAGCCGAAAATGACTGAAAAGTCAAAAACTTTGTTCAAATAAGTACAATAATACTATATGCAGTACTTTTATCTGGAATGTCTCTTGGTGCTACTTGCTAATATTTAGCATGCACCATGAAAAAGAGAAGCAATGATAGGATTCGAATCTAACTGACCACAAAGATATAATTATAAGAATGATCAAAAAAGGTAATTAAGATACATTATAATGGAAAACAGACTTGAACATCGACGATCGCCAAAAATCGACGTTTAACGCCGAGTGCAAGGCGCAAGTGCAAATGTAAAGACTAAAATGAAATAGTTTGTGTAGGACTAAATGAAATAGTTTGTGTAGGACTTCTTTCCTTATTTGGCTTGAACAATTACTATTGTTGTTGATTTTTTATGTGATTGGTTTACTAATAATAATTCTGTTTTTTTTATCCATTTATTACTTATGTATCTTGTGTAATAGCCATAGCAACTTGCACCCTAGGAGACATTAGACTTGCTGGAGTAAGTTCAAGTAGTGGGCGTGTTGAGATTTGCCACAACAACGTCTGGGGTACAGTTTGTGATGACTTGTGGGATAATGTGGATGCTCAAGTGGCCTGCAGACAATTGGGTTTTAGCTCTCAAGGTAAAAAATCAATATAAACGTATATTATACAGCATGATATGTTCTGTGAAACTAGTAACTTAGAAATAAATGCTATATGTACATGTTTAGATTTTGCAGGACTATTTGGTTGGTAATCTTGTTTAAATATGTGCTCTCTGTACCCACAAGTACATATCCGTTTGTTAGCGGATATGTTATCCCAACAACTGCTAACAGTATAATTAAAATAGTATTGGGTTTATATTGGGAAAATATGCACTATGAATAAGCCATGAAAGTTTTCAATATAGTCTAGACATGATGGTAATTTTTTTTCAGATTGAATTCCTAATAATAATGAATTATTTTTTATTGAGAAGAAAGAAGGATTTACCTGAGTGAGCTAAAAGCATTTACCATAAATGACATTATCTAGCACATTAAAAGGTAACAGATAATTCTGTGGAACTAAATGCTGTGCATTTAAGGATATCTCAAGCAACAAAACTTATCCAAATTACTACTAGTACATGTACATAATCAATAATTTTTAGATCACAATTTGCGATTCTCATTAATATTTTAAGCGCATGTGTGATCAAGTGCTAAAAGAAATAATGCAAGTATTATCTGACTCCGAATGTATTTGAACTACTCTGTCTACAATATTCACTTAGAAACTATTAGGCTTGTATCTTCATGCAATGACTAGTCTTATTTAATAATATAAACCATAAATTGAAATCTAGTTGGCACATAGTTATCATATGTCATTCATAAAAAATAATATGTTCTTGTAGGAGCTTTTGCCATATTATTCTCAGGATTCACTGATGGTACTGTCCCTATTTTGTTGGATAATGTCCAGTGTATTGGGAATGAGAGCAACCTCATCAGTTGCACTGCTAACACAATTGGAGTTCATAACTGCACTCATGATAGAGTTGCTGGAGCCATTTGCACGAGTATGGGTAAGTTTTCTTTTAATTCTGCTGAAGTCATAGGCAGAAAGTGTATAAAATTTTCTGACTAAAAATGTAAAGCAAAAAATGTAAAGCAAATAATGATTTTAAGTGCATTGCTACGTCTTTAAATGAGTTAGTGACATAGTCAAAAAATACTGTAACATGGATTACAGTAATTACATTTTGTGTGAACTGAAATTCAGTTATAAAGAATAAAGTATAGAATAAGTTAACATAATGATTGTAATGTAATTAATTTTTTGTTGTGTCTTATGTGAACTGAAATGCACTTGTACAGACTGTAATATAGATTAAATTAACATAATGAATCTTAAATGATCAATGTGTTGGTGGTTGTATATGTAATATAATAAAATATGAATAATTCAAGTGTAATTTAATGATATAGGTCAGTAAACTTCTTGCACGTTCTTCTATCCAAAGTTTAATTTCAGTATATTGAAAATTATGTTGGAACTCTCAGTGGTGAATTGCTTATGCGAGCGGTGAGGAATTATTGTAAAAACTTTAGTTATGTTGAACAGTTGCTCTAAAAGTTATTTTAGGTCGGATGTGTTCAATTTTACTGTATGGGCAGCTGATTCCTGAGACACTCCATTATGTAAGTCCAAACTAGACAATATTGTGGTCAGTTGCTTCAGCGCATGTGATACACTCAAAATCAACTCCTCTGTAATATTTGAACCCATTCCTGCTAAGATCATCTTGCATTCTCTATTCAAATGTTCCATGTAGAGATCTGCTGGAATATTTTTAGCCTCTCGACCATGTACATTAACTATACGATTCCATTTCAACTGGGCAGCCATTCGTAATGCTTCAGTGGCATAATTTGTGCGACCAGTTGCTGTATAAATCAGCAGCATGTAGCGCCAGCATCGCATAATACGATTACCATCACCGTCCCATATTGCATCTTTAAACTCTAGTAATAAAAGTCCACTTGATAGCATACCACAATCATGTGCATGTACTCCATCCTGAGGTGGCTCTATAGGTGAGGAATTTGCACTTGGATTGTTAGTATCAACAAATGTATCCACAAGTTGTGCAATAGCAAGAAGAACTATTGTTGATCTGCAGTAAGGTCTTCAGATTTATCGGGAGAAAACATCATACTTGGACAATAATCTAGGCTATTCATATTCAATATTGTCATTGCAGCTGACAAATATGAGCTTCTGTTACAAGAACAATAAAATCCTCACATGCATCAAGGTTATCCATTGGTTTCTAAATAACATTAAGCCTGTTGATTAAGTTCCTCAATTGATACAAATTACCACCATCTCTTCCTGATGAAGTATTGTAATATTGTTTCCACATAACCTACATGATTAGTCAATATATCAGTAAGGCAGTATTGGCATATAAAACTCCACCACTTTCTCTGTCCCACCATAACAATGACTTAGGTGAGGGAGGCTGTAAATAGGACTCAGACAAACCCTCAATATGAGCTTACACTGTAAAAAAAGTGGTGGGAATATCCCACCAAACTTGGTGGGACAGCTTTGTCTCCACAGTCCCACCAAACTTGGTGGCAGAATCACACCAATATTTAAGTGTGAATGTCCCACTTTATAAGGTGGGAGAGTCCCACTATAATCAGTGTAATTTTCCCACTATAATTAGTGTAATTTTCCCACCATAATTAGTGTAATTTTCCCACTATATTTAGTGTATTTTTCACCACTTTATTGTATCAAATTAAATAGATAGAACACGCACACAATAGCATTTAACATAATCATAAAAAAATATGATTTTATTACAGAACACAAGTTTAAATGTTTTTAAGACAAGCTATAAAATGCTTGACTGATGCAGGTAATTTAGAGTTCTTGTTCAAAAATACATACTCCATGAATGCATAAAAATTATTACACCCCTGGGGATAATGTATATTAAAACAAAACAAAAAAGCACTTAACAATAGAAGTGGTATGTTCTCTATAGGAGTGCACTCGCACACGATTACTTTATCCACCACAAGGAAAGCTTGCTCCCCACTCCAACACAATAATGTAAGGAGACTTCTGTCCCTTCTTGATAAAGCCGGAAACATCACCCTGCAAAGAAAAAAAAATCTTTTGTCAATTATATCAGCTTCAAATTTCCTAAAAATAAAAATAGATTATGCACAAAGCTAAGGCTTTTCACAACCATAAAACCCTGAGGGATGTACCCAACGCAATCCCAACACAATTTTGTAAGCTGAAAACCGTAAACAACAAACTACCTGAGGATAATAATCAAGTTACAGTAGGAGACACAGAAAAATTCCGAATTCCGTTCCGTAGAACGGCCGTTGCACGATTAAAAAAACGGGGGAAAAAAACGGTACGCCGTTTGTTAAAAACGGCCGTTCCGTTCGACCACGTTACCGTTTTAATCTTTCTCGTTCACCGTATGTCTCGCTCAAAGAAATGTAAAAAATCGTTTATCCAATAAAACGTTCCGATTTTTTGTTTATAGGATCCAGAGGCAAAGCTTTTCGGGTTAAAATTTTTTGAAGCCATCCTATTCGAAGTTGTCTCGCGGAGAATTGTTAGTTCGACCACCGCACAGTATCGACGTTTTCTCGAAGTTAGGGCCTTCTCCGGCTTAGATTTTTTACTACTGGAGGTCCATCGGTAGCTAACAGAAGATCTACGAAGTGCGGACCTCGTAATAGCTCTGTGCCCAACGGAATTTCGGTCTGCAACTTTATTGAAGCAAGTGAAAATTTTGTACGAGCTTTTTTTCACCATCCACGTAGCGTTTAATGGTTGATATAAGGCCTTAGCTTGCTGATATAGCTATAAGAAGAGTTTCTAGCTAGAAAATATCTGTGAATCGACGGAAATGCTTCACCGTTTTAGTAAACGGTGTCGGCCGTTTAATCAAAACGGTACTGAACGCAACGATAAAAACTACGGTAAAAAGACTACCGTTCCACGGGCGTTCTACGGGACGGAATTCGGAACTTTTTTTTGGCGCCTACTGTAGAATATTAAGTGTCACTGGCAAATTCTGACTTAATGAAGCCCCATAGGTGCGAACCCTCAGCGCCACTATACACTAGCTAGCTATTAAACCATTTCCCAGACCTATCAAGTATAAACAAAGGTGTGCATGAAAACAGTAGATGTAAATGCGTCTTAATAATGGAATCCAACACACTCAGAGATAGTTTTAACACACAAGTCAAGTGCTTAACTTTTGAGCATAAAGAAAACTACCTTATGCTGCAAGAAATTAATAGCTCACATGATAACATGTGACAAAATGGGTGTTACCCACAAAAATTCGTACCTATATGGAGCTGTAGCTTCGTGATTTCTCAAAAAGTATCACAACAAAAGGTTTTAAATTGTCCTTCAAATTAAGTGCATACCTAAACAGTTAATTGTAAGTAATCTCCAAAATCAGACAGACAGACAACAGATAACTCTCTCGCGCTGAGGGTAAATAAAGGTGGTCTGACAAAGTGTCAGATTGTGCTTATACGAGTAAGGTGACAAGGTTAAACACATATGTTCACCTGGCAAAAAGAATTTTTCTTACATGCATTAAGTAGCTCAGATTTTTAAGGTTATGACCTTATTTTAAAATTGATATTTCATGGTGTAATTAGCTTTAGGCTTACCTGGCTAGGGCAAATAATTTTTCTATAGTCTGCTTTGTGTCGACTGTCAGGAATTAGGCTAGTGACCAGAGCCATTGTACTGAGAGAAGTGTTCCAATCTGCATACAGGTAAGAATAGTTAAACTCTAATAAAAGTGCACCATCAATAGTTACCATTTAACTGTATCTCAGCTTGAATAACGGCAAGAGAAGGCCGGATTCCACACTCAAGTTCCACTTGCTTGAGGACTTTCGGTACCCAATTCTTTTTCCACTGCTCCACAATAGAGCAGAAATCACGTACGCTTGCATGCAGGTGGCTGTGGCATGCCATCATCATCACTGTCAGGAAAGGCTATAATAATAATAATAATAATAATAATAATGAAGCACCAAAGGTGCGAACCCTCAGCGCTACTAGCTACATAGCCAGCTATTACAAAATAACCTCAGACTGAAAGAATAATTTATTATTTACTATTTTAATAGGGCATCAATATAGCTCGAGCAATGAAAACGGTTAATTGTCTGTAATCTCCAAAATCAGAGCGTGACAGACAGACAGAAAGACAAACAGACAGGACGACTACTATATAACCCTCTCGTGCATGCACACTGAGGGTTAATAATAAACAACAGTTTTACCAAGTTATCTACACTTACAGTGGGCTCTAATTGGAAGAGCATCTCGGGATGATGACCCGGAGCTGCTCGTTTTCCCAGATTTCTTCCTGTTGCATGTAGGTGGCTGTGGCATGCCATCATCATCACAGTCAGGAAAGGCTATAATAATAATAATAATATAATAGTAATAATAATAACAATTTCACCATGTTATCAACACTTACAGTGTGCTCTAATTGGAAGGGTATCGCGGGATGAAATAATAAAAACTAAATTTCACCACATGTGACAGTCTACGGGAAAATCGGGCACAACGCAGCAAGCACCAAATTGGACAATTTTTTACCAAAATATTTTTAATGCTTATATTATGGAATGATAACCTCTGTCTCTGAGTCTGAGGATGGTACAGTGCATGTTCTACAGTACGACTGGGAGGAACACTTCCAGCCATACTTCAAGAGGGGAGCCTTTGATGGCATTACGTCATTCCACCACCTGATTTTCTCCTCAGGTACACCAGGCAAAGTTGGTTGTGAAGATGCGATGTGATGCTGAGGAGAAGACACTGTAGTATCTGCATGATAAAATCCGGGACAAAGACATTGTCTGTCCTCCACCTCATACTCACACACCTCACAACCATGACTCCACACTTTTACCATCGACATCTCCTTCTCCCTCTCCACCATCCTCCCCCACCCAAAATAAGCCGAAAAAGTAGAGCCAACAAATTTTTTATTAAAGTTCTTATTAACTAATCATAATTACGTCATGATACATACAATTGCAACTTACCTGTAGCTACTATGCCAACAGTATCAAGATTCAAGCTAGAATATCCTTGTATAGCAGCAAGAACCCCTGATCACGGGCATTCATTGCCTAGAAAAACACGAAAGAGAAGAAACGGAGAAAAAGGAGTAATAATGCAGAAAGCTATTACGAACTAACACTAGTACGAACAAACACTACAACAAACAAACACTAGAATGAACAAACACTAGAACAAACAAACACTAGAATGAACAAACACTAGAATGAACAATCACTAGTAAGAACAAACTATAGTATGAACTAACACTAGTACGAACAAACACTAGAACAAACAAACACTAGAATGAACAAACACTAGAATGAACAAACACTAGAATGAACAAACACTAGTAAGAACAAACAATAGAACAAACAAACACTAGAACAAACAAACACTAGAATGAACAAACACTAGAATGAACAAACACTAGAATGAACAAACACTAGAATGAACAAACACTAGTAAGAACGAACAATAGTATGAACTAACACTAGTACGAACAAACACTAGAACAAACAAACACTAGAATGAACAAACACTAGAATGAACAAACACTAGAATGAACAAACACTAGAATGAACAAACACTAGAATGAACAAACACTAGTAAGAACAAACAATAGTATGAACTAACACTAGTACGAACAAACACTAGAACAAACAAACACTAGAATGAACAAACACTAGAATGAACAAACACTAGAACAAACAAACACTAGAATGAACAAACACTAGAATGAACAAACACTAGAATGAACAAACACTAGTACGAACAAACACTAGTATGAACATACACTAGAACGAGCAAACACTAGTACGAACAAACACTAGAATGAACAAACACTAGAACAAACAAACTCTAGTACGAACAAACACTAGTACGAACAAACACTAGTACGAACAAACACTAGTGCGTGTGAGCACACAGTGGTAATACTAGTGCGTGTACACAGTGTGGTATTACTAGTGCGTGCACACAGTGGTATTACTAGTGCGTGTGCACACAGTGGTATTACTAGTATGTGTGTGCACACAGTGGTAATACTAGTGCGTGTACACAGTGGTATTACTAGTGCGTGTGAGCACACAGTGGTAATAATAATGCGTGTACACAGTGGTATTACTAGCATGTGTGTGCACACAGTGGTAATACTAGTGCGTGTGTGTACACAGTGGTATTACTAGTATGTGTGTGCACACAGTGGTAATACTAGTGCGTGTACACAGTGGTATTACTAGTATGTGTGTGCACACGGTGGTAATACTAGTGCGTGTGTGTACACAGTGGTATTAGTAGTGCGTGCACACAGTGGTATTACTAGTGCATGTGCACACAGTGGTAATACTAGTGCGTGTACACAGTGGTATTACTAGTATGTGTGTGCACACAGTGGTAATACTAGTGCGTGTGTGTACACAGTGTAATACTAGTATGTTGGTATTACTAGTATGCGTGTGTACACAGTGGTAATACTAGTGCGTGTGCACACAGTGGTAATACTAGTGCGTGTGCACACAGTGGTAATACTAGTGCGTGTGCACACAGTGGTAATACTAGTGCGTGTACACAGTGGTAATACTAGTACGTGTACACAGTGGTATTACTAGTATGTGTGTGCACACAGTGGTAATACTAGCGCGTGTATACAGAGGTATTACTAGTACGTGTGTGCACACAGTGGTAATACTAGTGAGTGTACACAGTGGTATTACTAGTGCGTGTGAGCACACAGTGGTAATACTAGTGCGTGTGCACACAGTGGTATTACTAGTATGTGTGTGCACACAGTGGTAATACTAGTGCGTGTGTGTACACAGTGGTATTACTAGTATGTGTGTACACACAGTGGTAATACTAGTGCGTGTACACAGTGGTATTACTAGTATGTGTGTGCATACGGTGGTAATACTAGTGCGTGTGTGTACACAGTGGTATTAGTAGTGCGTGCACACAGTGGTATTACTAGTGCATGTGCACACAGTAGTAATACTAGTGCGTGTACACAGTGGTATTACTAGTATGTGTGTGCACACAGTGGTAATACTAGTGCGTGTGTGTACACAGTGTAATACTAGTACGTGTACACAGTGGTATTACTAGTATGTGTACACAGTGATATTACTAGTATGTGTGTGTACACAGTGGTAATACTAGTGCGTGTGCACACAGTGGTAATACTAGTGCGTGTGCACACAGTGGTAATACTAGTGCGTGTACACAGTGGTATTACTAGTGCGTGTGAGCACACAGTGGTAATAATAATGCGTGTACACAGTGGTATTACTAGCATGTGTGTGCACACAGTGGTAATACTAGTGCGTGTGTGTACACAGTGGTATTACTAGTATGTGTGTGCACACAGTGGTAATACTAGTGCGTGTACACAGTGGTATTACTAGTATGTGTGTGCACACGGTGGTAATACTAGTGCGTGTGTGTACACAGTGGTATTAGTAGTGCGTGCACACAGTGGTATTACTAGTGCATGTGCACACAGTGGTAATACTAGTGCGTGTACACAGTGGTATTACTAGTATGTGTGTGCACACAGTGGTAATACTAGTGCGTGTGTGTACACAGTGTAATACTAGTATGTTGGTATTACTAGTATGTGTACACAGTGATATTACTAGTATGCGTGTGTACACAGTGGTAATACTAGTGCGTGTGCACACAGTGGTAATACTAGTGCGTGTGCACACAGTGGTAATACTAGTGCGTGTGCACACAGTGGTAATACTAGTGCGTGTACACAGTGGTAATACTAGTACGTGTACACAGTGGTATTACTAGTATGTGTGTGCACACAGTGGTAATACTAGTGCGTGTATACAGTGATATTACTAGTATGTGTGTGCACACAGTGGTAAAACTAGTGCGTGTACACAGTGGTAAAACTAGTGCGTGTACACAGTGCGGTATTACTAGTGCGTGTGCACACAGTGGTATTACTAGTGCGTGTGCACACAGTGGTATTACTAGTATGTGTGTGCACACAGTGGTAATACTAGTGAGTGTACACAGTGGTATTACTAGTGCGTGTGAGCACACAGTGGTAATACTAGTGTGTGTGTGTGTGCACACAGTGGTAATACTAGTGCGTGTACAGTGGTATTGCTAGTGCGTGTGTTCACGCACTAGAATACCAGTACGTGCATGAACGCACTAGAAATACCAGTACGTGAGTGCACGCACTAGAAATACCAGTACGTGCGTTACCAGTCACGTGCGTGCACGCACTAGAAATATAAGTTTGTGCATGCACAGATTAGAAATAATAGTATGTGCGTGCATGCACTAGAAATACTTGTAAGTGCATAGGTATACAAACTTTAATGAACACTTAAAATTACTGCTTGGATTAACAACAGACTTACTTACCTTTATCTTTTCTTTATAATTCCTACTTCCATGGTACCTCACTAGATAAGCAGGTAGCAGCAGCACCAATATTCTCAAAGCTAAAAGAAAAGAAATAAAAATACAGCGAAAATGGCTACCAGCAACAACCCCGAAATAAGGAAAGACTTCCTACCCTTTATAAAAGCTGTTTCCGTAACAAGATAGCCTATCACTACCAACATAGAACTACAGACAGGCACACTCACCTTTGCACAGTAGACAAGAAGACTAAGAGAAGACAGTAGCAGAGCTTTCGTTGTGCTCGGCGGATTACGTGTGGTGTAATAAGCAATAGTATACGGATTGCGGTTGAATACGGAATTAACGCGGGCACGCCCTTTCTGTGTATTATCTCGGAAACGGTTCGCGCAGTGGCTCCCCGTACTGTTGTGTTAGCACTGTTCTTGATCCTGTCCCAAATTTCTCTAGACAAATTCTTCCTATTCATCGATCATTACATGTGTCACCCTAGAAATTGAATTGTTTCTGTTTTTAATTCTTTTTTGCGGGTGCAGTTAAAGCTCAAAAACTTACCCGAGTTCCATTTCTATTCGAGTTAGTGGCGGCGGTAAGTTAATACGCTATTTGTCTTAGTTATAGCCCTATGCAACAGTATTTAATTGAAAATTCATTGACCATTAGATCACTCATGAGGGTGAGTCTTGTGTAGGTTTGTTCAGTTGTGTGAAAGTATTATGCCCTACAACTGCTACTTAGCTAAAGAATATCCAAAAAAATAATGTGACTTGTTTTTTATTGCTTAATTCAAAGAGTTGCGGGAAGTGAATTACTACGGCAATGAATACCCTTTCTTGAGTGTTAGAGTTAAAATCAAACTTTTAACAACAGTGTAGTGTTAGGCTCGCTCGCCATTTGTGCTCAAGCACATCATTACATATTGACCATTTTATATAACTAATTTGTAATCAAACTTAGCTCCCAATTTCATTGATATTATGACAATACGTAATTGAAAATGGGGTTAGTGAATTTTTTTATAGTGTTTTTTTTTTTAGTGTACACCTAAGGAAATATTAAAAGATATAAATTTACCCATAATAAAAATTCAAAAAAATTTAAGCAAATATGTAGTTGAAGTTTTATCATTACTGTGTTTATACAGTAGCTTTAACTTCATCAACAATAAAAAACCCTGGACTATCTTCTACTGCTACAGTGGATGACTCAACATCACCAGCTACAATAACACCAATAATGAATGCAAAAACTACAGTTACAGTGAATGACTCCAGGATATTGACAATCGGCGTCACGAGTGGTGTGATAGGAGCTTTGCTCATTGTTTGCATTGTAGTCGTAGCAATTCTGGGAGCAGTTCGAAGGGGGATCAAAGTCAGAAATAGGAACAAGCTGGTTTTTCTAGACTGTAAGTTTAATCAAGCTACAGCCGTCAATGAAATGAAGAGACCAAGCTTAACGTATGCTGGTTCCATGATTAAACTAGTTCAGCTTCCCAAGGAGCTCAAAATTCCTTTCCATCACTTGAAGTTTGACCACAAAATAGTTGGAGAGGGTGAGTGGGTTTATTGATTTTACTATTTTAGTAAACTACAGCTGAATTATGATTAATAAATACCACACATTTAGACTGAGTGAACTTTCTATATCCACTGAGTTTATGGATGCACTATGACTCTAGATCATTTTATAGTACCTAAGTAAGTAAAAAACAAAACAATTAATTTTGCTATCAGCAGCCAGTATTTTCTCATTCTGACAGCCATATTATGTTAATGTGATATATATAATCTCGGAAACATATTACCTTTACAAGAGTATTTAGTCTTAATAAAACATTACTTTTATACTTGGAAAAATAGAGTAAACTCCAGTGTCATTATAAAAACTAATAAATATTTTATCTTAGGAGAATTTTGTACAGTGTACAAGGCCAGATACAGAAACCAATTTGTAGCTGTAAAAGTATTAAAAGGTAAGGATTGAGTTTATTTAATCTACATGTAAGTAAAAGTTTCAAATGTTTTTATATTCTGTTGTTAGAAATCTTTTCTTTCTTGTTCCATTACCTAATTACATTGCTTCCTTTAGAACATTACTTAGCAAGGCTGAAACAGTAGTCACAAAAACGGATTTATCCTTCATCAGTATAATGGATATGGCTCTATAATATTTGATTACATTTTAATTATAGTGATATTAATTGCAGTTGCATTTCTGAATGCTCAGAGTGCCACATGATGCCCTAACCAAAATGGTAGTCTAGCCATTTGTACTGAAGCATTCCACATTGAAAACCTAAACATTGCTTACGTCAACTATCCTTATTAACTTCCTGTAAAATGTTGAAAAATACTACAACTAAGTCAATCTCCTCACTAGTACATCAGAGCAAGCAGATATTACAGGCTCCAAGTGCCTGGATGACCCTGGGATAATTATTCACTTTGTGTATGATTCTAGAGATTGATTACATATTTTACCTGATTAAGTAAATGGCAAAATCGTATGGATTGACCATACCACTGCATTATGGAAGGCTTCACAAGGAAATCAAATTATGAATTACCACACATTTAGACTGACAGTGCAAATGAGATCTCTCTATATCCTTCTTGTTTATTGATGCAATATAACTATAGATCATTCCATAGTAGCTTAGTAAGTAAAAGACCAAACAATATTGCTATCAATGGCAAATATATTCTCATTCTAACAGCCATTTACTATGTTACTTAAAACTTAGTCCTAAGCTAAGTTTTAAGCAAGATGGCTGTTCGAATGAGAAAAAAATTGCTATTATTATAATTATTTAAGCCGAAAATGACTGAATATTGCTATTATTATTAGTTGCTGTATTATAAACCATTTCACTAGCTATTTCAGGTACCTTTGAAGTTAGAATGGCTGTTGAAGAAATCATGCACATGACTCATATTTCACACCCGAGCATTCTGAGCCTGATTGGTGCTAGTGTGGACAATCATTTCTCCCCGTGCATCGTCATGCCATTCATGTGGAATGGAAGTCTTGATCACTACTTGAAAAGAAGCGAAAACAAAAAGAAATACTTCTTACCGGTTAATATTGAAGGAAAGAAAGCCGATGTGGTACGCTTATGTTATAGAATACTTTGATATTTGAATTTGAAAGCACAAATCTTGCTCTAATTAGGAATAATAATTGACTATTGCATTTTCCAATCTTCACAAGTCAGCCCTGATAGACATCCATAGTAGAATAAGTTACGGCAAAGTGAACTTCATTTTGTTTTAATGAGATGTTCCTGCATACTAGTCAAACAATTGAGCAGATAGGGCAAGTACGGTTTGTAGGTTTAATTATAATGTCAGAATATTTGAATGTACTGCAAACCATTGTATTCATTTTATAATGCATTGTTCCGTTCTGTTTCTGCTAACAAATAGGAAGTAGCTACAGGGAAGTTGCTGCAGATGTGCCTGCAAATAGTACAAGGGATGTCGTACTTGAGCAGTGAGAGAATTATCCATCGGGATTTGGCAGCAAGAAACTGTATGTAAGTTAACAATGAGGCTGGAAGGCTAAGTCAGCTACAACAGTAACGTATAATTAGAAATTGGCATGCAGTTATTATTATGGAAGCTGCAACTCATTGTAGCAGTAAAGTACCTATTGTAAGTTTCATATGGACTTAATAAGATGCTGTTCTTTTTTATATATATCTTGATAATTAAAAATATCAAACCTACTGGTGGAATGACTAAATAACTAACTAAATCATTAAATTTATACATGAATATAATATATATATAATGTATAAACTGAAGCTAAAGCTATGAGGGCCAGTCTTCAGTAAGTATGTTATGGTATTTTTCAACTTTGTAGGGTAGATTTAAATGGCAACATTAAAGTGGCTGACTTTGGTCTCTCAGTGACTATTTCTGAAGATAAAAACTACTTCAAATTAATCGATGAAACACCAGAAAAGCTTCCAGTGCGATGGATGGCAGTGGAAAGTATAGTCAATTTAAAGTTTTCAGAGGCTTCAGATGTAGTAAGTTAAATGAAAACTACTGATCTATTTTTTCATAAACACACACACACAATTAATATTTTTATTCAATACCATGAAATTGTACCAGAACAACATCACATAATTAAAAACAACAACATTAGTTACACGAGTTGTTAAATTATCAGGGCCACTTTTTAGAAGTGAAAAGGTTTGTCATCATTTTTCGTAGTATTTGTGGAAGATGCCAGTTCATTAAAATATGAGCTCAAGCCCACCACTATTTTATGTACATGTGAATGTGTGAATGAGTGCAAAGGAGGTGATTTAAACTTTAGGAGCCATTGCTACACCTATTGTGGTAGGTGTAGTCATTTAATTATATTGGGTGATATTAAATTAATGAAGAGAACTGTGTAATGCATTCAAAATATTTGGAATGAAATTATAAAAATTAGTTTTTAATGTTTGTCTTAATCTGCAGAATTTCCTTGCTTGTAATTCTTAAATCACATTTAATTACATTGGCAAAGTCATGTATTTCTTGTATTAGTTCTGGCTCAACTCTGAATTCTAGCAGCTTAATCAGAAAGCTATTACTCAGTTAATAATGTAGAAAATTATGGAAAGATAGAATAGTGCGTATTATAAAAGAATAGCTTTTATTTAATTTACAGTTGCGTGAATGTTTCAAAATTTTCAAATCTTTTGTTGTTGTCAATGTGTTGTTTTAGTGGTCATATGGGGTCACATGTTGGGAAGTATTTAGCTGCGGCGACAGACCTTATCCCGAATTATTGAACAAAGATGTCGTTCAAAACATAAAAAATGGACACCAAATGAAGAAACCTTCAAACGCCGCCTGCAATGATTCTATGTAAGACAAATTATTGACGAAATCATGATGTAAAGAATACAAAGTATGATCAAGACTTAGTTCACATCCTAAAAATGTCAATAATCTTCACTTAAATGAATATAAATGAACATTCAGTCATTCTTGGCTGAAGTAACTAGTGATGTGCTAGAGCACAAATGGGAGTGAGCCTAAAGCTACACTATTTTTAAATGATTGAGTGTAAACACTTAGAAAATGGTCGAGTTTTTAACTTATGTATATTGACGGTAAAGAGGATTCAATGTCATAGTAGCCCACAACTTTTTGAATTGAAAGAAAAAAGTCACGTTATTTGAAAGTTTTTTTTGTTATTATTCTTTAGTTGGGGGGCTTTTACCATACAAAAATGCTTTTTTTCTTTTTGTCATAACTTTACTATGCATGCATACTTTTTTTTACTTTTAAGTTCAAAACATTGCTCATCTGAAACACTTCAAAATGAGCTAAAAATATTGGCAGAAAACCACACCCATCAAAATATTTGGGCGTTAACGTCTAGAAAACCCTTACCCGCTCTGCCGCAACTTAACCCCTCCTACTTCAACATCAATACTTCAAACTTCACACACACATTCCTTGATACCTTGTTAATATAATGAATGCACAGATTTTTCTAATTATTTTTTGTTGATTTTATATTAATTTTTTTTATAAAAAACAGCCGTTTTTCAATGAAAATGTGAAAAAACGTGAATAACTTGATAACAAAAAATTTTAAAAAAAATTTGTGCATTTATTTTAAAGAGTAAAAAAAGAGCTTTCAGATGATATAAAAACATCACTGTAAAAAAATAGTGATAACAAGTTATGATTGGCAGAAGGTTGACAGTTCCACTTTAGAGATAATTGAGGTTAACCACAAAACAAGTTATTCCAGCTGATAATGCCTGTAATAGGGGAAAATGAAGCATACAATGGTGACCCAGTGTAAAATAAGGATTTACTAAGTTACCTTGTGAACATAGGTCACTCCACAGCAGTTGATATAAGAAAATACTGTGAATATAGAGGTATAATTCTGACAAGCAGCACTACTCAATGCACCAGGAAAGTCAAACATTGCGCACCTGGGCTTCCCTTGACAGCTTCAGAGGACAGCAGCGTTAGGTGGGGGTTGGTTTCTCGTATAACGGTAAGTTGCCACGTGGGTGGTTCCAACATGCAACTGATCCTTATAACGCAGACCATCTCTCCGTAAATATGAGGGAAGTTTTAGCCATGAGGATGATAGGTCGGGGTAGTTCTTCGTTGGAAACTGTGGCAGTGAAAGAGCTTCTCTAAAGTACCATTGAACAGCCCAATAGAGAAAATAAAATTTGCTGAATTAGGCTTGTCCATTCTGGCAGTTTCAGAACTACTGTTTGGCAATTCAGGAGAGGGTTTACTACCTCTGGGACGCAATACAGTGGTAGAGCACCTAGAAACAAACCCTAATGAATCACCACTAAGTTTTAGCTTACTAACTGACGGTGGGGTGGCTTCCTTTTCCACTGGTGTAGGCTCCACTGAATCCTTCCTTCGATATGGAGTGCACAGGAAGCCTCTAGGGCGCTTCCTAGATCGTTTTCGGTCAGACATAGTGGGACAAAATAGCGAAAGACATTCTACAACACCAACTTTGATTCGATCAAAAAAGAAAGAACACTCCGCGTGCGCAGTCACTCACACTTATCCCAATTGGAGTGCAGTTTACGTGGTTGAATAGCTCTTCCTGTGTGCTTTATTTTGAACTGCAATAAGCTATAGTTTTGTAAACAAAGACAGACGGTAACGGTAAGACCTGAAAGATTGGATTCTTCCTGGGCGGTGATACAATAAATAGTGTTGACAACAAAAATTATAACTAAATAAAGAAATGTCCAATTGACTTGAAACTTTGGGAACAACTTAAGAGTGCTTTGACCTACAGAATAAAAAATTAAAATTAAAAGTAAATAAAATCATTTTTGTATGGTAAAAGCCCCCCTTAAGTAGTAGCTCAAACGCGCAACACTGTCACACACTTGAACATTCCTTCATATAATACTTACCTTCGTAGTAGTTAGTCTAATGACCTATGAATTTTCAAGTAAATACTCTTGCATAAGACTAATAACTATGACAAATAGTGCACTTATCACTTCCAATAACTCGAATAGAAATAGAACTCGGCAAGTTTTAACTGCACCCGCAATAAAATTCAAAATGGTAAACAATTAAATTTTTTGAAGATGCGGGTAATGATCATAAAAGAGAGGATTCTATTTAATGAAATTTGGGACGGGGTAGACCTTCGAACTAACACAAAAATGCCAGGGTCAAAGTACAAAATTGATATACGTACATCCAAATATTTAATATAAACCAATATTTCCGATTTTTAATTGTGTTACCCCTGATAGTGTTTCGCTCGCTCACCAATTTTGATACTAGCAAATTTTCTTGTTTTAACACCCAATATTATGTTAAGTAAACTTAACATTACAACTTCTTGCTAAAGTCCTCACTATTATTAAAAAATATAGTTAGCTACATACATTTTTCATGCAATATATGTGCAAATTTGACATTTTAATTCTAACCGGTTTACGTAGTGTCAATATAACATTTGACTGTAAATTTCGATTAAGCTAATTCAATGATTAATATTTCTGCAGATATGAAGTAATAGTTTCTTGTTGGGCTTTGGATCCAGCAGATAGACCAAACTTTCAATGTCTTGAACAGAATGTGTCGTCTCTGCTAACCAATTTAAAAGACTATCTTCCACTGATGCCTGAATCATCTGATACAAAATAATGTAGTAAACAATGACAAAAAAATATTTAATATAATAATCATGTGACTTTTCAGACAAAGTTTAAGACCACTTCTCTATCAATCCATTGTTATTATCACAAAATATGACATATTTTTATCTTTTAAATTTCACAATTTTAGTTAGTGATTTGCTTATGTTTTATATAAACAAAAACATGAAGTCTTTCAATAAACTTAAATACTCCATTAATCTTCTAGATCTAGTTTAAATAATAATGTCCATTTTTTCTCACTAAATAAAGATGAGATATTTACAAAAATTAAATTAAATTGGTAGATAATTTTTTTCACTTAGCTTAATCGCACCAGATAGTGGAGGTCATTAATTAGAACTTCAACTGTCAAAAGTGATAGTGATTTTTAATTTTAGTATAATGTATGAGTGTGTAAAATGACTATACTGTGAACAAATTGATAGATTAAAATTTTATTGACTGCTAAATAAGAAAGTCTAGCCATTAATCATAAGAGAATTACTTTGGAAGCAAGTGAGGAATACACTGATGTTATGAAAAAAACATTTGAGTCAATATCTTTCAAATTGAACACTCTTTGATTAACTATAGGATGTACATAAGAGCTGGTGTCTTACAGCCAGAATTGCTATAGACAAGGTACAGACATCATTAATATAGCTAAGTGGTGCAAATCCACTCCCGAATTATATATTGAGTAATTGTATATAACAGTTACCCCATATCATCAAAACTGCCTAATGTTACTATGTGCAGTCTACAAATGCGTGACTGTAGTTCTGTTGCTCTTTGAGACTCTTATGTTATTTTTCCTTGTTAACTTTTTTAATTAATTATAAAAAAGGGATCTTTTCTATTAGAGGAATAATTAGAGGCATAATAAATTAAGGCATAGGCTTTGTTGTGCTAAGTCGATTTTTTCATACAAGATTAATTTTTAACTATACAAATTACTACATGTAATTTTATTATATTCTTCATTTGGCCTTTGTATGGTTTCTTGGATGGTCAATTACACGTAACTACATTGATGAGGATATGAGCCTGAAAGTTCCTGTATTGGTGACATGTTTCTATAGTAGCACAATACTGTTTTGAGATAACTTGTTGGACCCCTGATTATTGCCCAAATAACAATTGCCTAGATTAATAAATTATGTTCATTATGATTTCAATCAAACTATCATTTGAGTATCTGAATAATAATGTATAAAGAACACATTTTTAATGTATTTAGCTATAACGTTACATGGTATTGTCATTTAATAGACATTATTATCATTATAGTTATTATTTATTATTATATGAATCATACAATTATTCATAATTTATTTGGTTGTAACATTACAAGGTGTAGTTATTATTCGGAAATTTTTTCTCGGTTTCTTTATTGTTTAGGTATAGTGTCTCTTACAAATAAACCATAACCGTGCATCAATGGACAATATCCATACTTTAAGAAAGTATCACTTGCAACTCCAATTATTCTGTACAGACAGGAGTATGATTCTATTTATGAAAATAATAAATACTGGACCTTTCCCTCAACTATTGAGCAAGTCTGCTATTGAAATGCAACTGACTATGAGACAACACAAGAGTATCTGTATATCTTCCAAACAGAAGAAGGAAGAGTAGACTTCAATGCAACATTGCTATTCACTACAAACTGGGAATATACAGCGCATGTCAACAGTTCAGCAAGTTAGGTGTCATTGAAGACCTAAATTATTCCAAGTAGTTGTTGTGAAGGGAAGAGCATGGGCCTGAACACTACTACAGTAAATGTTACTCCCAATTTGCCCTTACTATAATAGTACTAGAGTCCTTGTGAAGTCTTTAGTGTATGTCAAACTCAAAGATTTCTCTAAGGTTGATTGAAATATTATCAAACACAAAATCTCCACAAGCTAATTGAAATTCATTTTATACTACAATGACTCCGTTTGTAGTTACCCTTGTGATTCTAAAGTTACCCAATTATGATGGCTGCAGCTAATGATGTGCTTGTTGATACGTTGATACAGATAACTAATGCAGCTACCAGTGAAGTTGTGGTTACAGTTAGTTGGTCCCTCTACAGTTGTTAATTCGCTGAACTTTGAAATTATAGGTATATGGATCAGTGTTTTTTTTTTGTCGTTCTCACGATTAGATTCATAATCAATCAGGAATATTTTTTATAAATTTTTGTAAAGTCTGACGTAAATGTATGAGGATAGGCCGACACTTTTGTATTTTGTAGAAAATATCGCTCCATTATCTGCAGAAGTACTAAGAGAAGTTGTAATATTTGCATGCAGCATAGATACGAATATTTATTTAAATTTGTTTTTATAAAACTAATTTACCAAAGTTTTATGCCAGTCCAAAACATATTGTGTAAATAATTAATATACATAGGAAAAAACTCATAAAAAATGAATCGCACATCTTAAGAAAAAAGGAAGCTAATTGCATAAAGATTTTTGTGAGAAGAGTGCAGGGAACTTAGCATCATAGTTATGTCAAATTGGAAGAATTTACCATTAAAACCTCAATTATGACTCTAGCTTGCTATTGCTTTTTAAAATTTTGTTCAGGGGATGTTATCACTTCATATAGTATAATGTATTCGACAGTTTAATTAGTAATAATCATGTTTAAAAACTTAACTAGGTTTAAAA
>WLWD01002233.1_pt1 | contig 115600 bp, 81 predicted proteins | sample 6712731 | NCBI WGS metagenome assembly WLWD01 (sample SAMN12718690, study PRJNA576275) | sponge metagenome | isolation source: marine sponge | host: Mycale hentscheli | place: New Zealand: South Island, Marlborough, Capsize Point | collected 2014-11-01 | reverse complement strand
TACATTGTCCACTAGACTACCGCGAAGGTAAGTCTGTGTAGGTGCATTTCCAGTTGTGTCAAAGCATTGTGTGTTACAACCACTACTTAGCTAAAGAATATCACAAAGAAAACTTTTAAATAAAGTGTATTGTTTTGTTGTTGTTTTTTTCTTTCCAAGCAGTTGCAGAGAGTTGTTACTATGGCACTGAAATCCCTTTACCCTGTATGCTAAATTTAAAAACTGGACCTTATTTTCAGTAGCTTCAGTGTTAGAAGTCAAAATCATTCATATAAAAATAATATAGTCTTTAGGCTCGCTCTCCATTTGTGCTCAAGCACATCACTAGTTTATTTATTTATATATATGGACGTACGTATGTCATTTTGTACTTTGACCCTGCGTTTTTGTGTTAGTTATGTGGTCGACCCCGTCCCAAATTGCACTAAACAGAATCCTCTGGTTTATCGATCAGTACCCGTATCACCCTAGAAATTGAATTGTTTACCGTTTGAATTCTTTTGCGGGTGCAGTTTTTCTATTCGAGTTAGTGGCGGTGGTAAGTCAATGCGCTCTTTGCCATGGTTATAAGCCGTGCGCAACAGTATTTACTTGAAAATACATTGTCCACTAGACTACTGCGATGGTATGTCTGTGTAGGTGCATGTCCAGTTGTGTCAAAGCATTGTGTGTTACAACCACTACTTAGCTAAAGAATATCACAAAGAAAACTTTTAAATAACGTGTATTGTTTTGTTGTTGTTTTTTCCCTTCAATTCAAGCAGTTGCAGAGAGTTCTTACTATGGCACTGAAATCCCTTTACCCTGTATGCTAAATTTAAAAACTGGACCTTATCAGTTGCTTCAGTGTTAGAAGTCAAAATCATTCATATAAAAATAGTATAGTCTTTAGGCTCGCTCTCCATTTGTGCTGAAGCACACCACTAGTATACAAATAAACATCCCCGATTTTCGATTGTGTTACACTTGTAAGTGTCTCGCTCGCTTAGCGCAAATGCATGGCGAGCGAGTAAATATATGAGTATAGGTAAAGATGATTTGTGAAGGAAATCGCTAAATAATAGCAATGATTAGGCATGAAGAGTTAACAATAACAGAATTACCTGAATAAACTTCGAAAGCAGTGGCAAAGAAGCGCAGCTTGACAAAGACTTCACAATTGTTTCAAGAAGAGAGTAGCTATAAACTTTTTGGTTGAAACAAAGTTGCGTAAGGCAGTGCAACAGGATTCTTCGTGCTCGTTAATTGAAAAATACTGGAACTGTGAACGCTTTACCTAACTTACGTAATTAGAAGCGCGGGCGAAATTGTTGACGTACGTATACATTATACTATAGTATGTCCAAGTTGAGTTGGTGCGGTAAAAACCGTTAATAACTTTTGAACGGAAGTAGCTACGCTTCCGGGGTTTGTACCATTCGAAAGCTGGTACCGAAGCGGTCCAGAAAATTCCCTTTAAAAACTTCTGAGCCAGCGGGAAAGTGCAGTTTCAAAACTCAATAGAAAAGTCTATGGGAATAAATAAAACCACACGTTTCCCGCGCTACACGCGGCGAGATTTAGTCACGCGCTCAAACCTGGCCAAACACGTGCGCAGTACCTCGGAGACAATTGTAAACAAAAAGCAGTCGTAGTTTGGAGACTTCGTTTCTACCCTTCTGCTTGACATTCTGGTTCATTTTAGGCTCAGGAATTTGTTGCTATTCAAGGCTACTTAACAAGAGCAAGCTACAATGTGAGATACGTTTGTATCACGGGTTGCTTGTCCACTCAGATTTTCTTACCTGTTTAAATAGGGCCTATTTATTTAGAAACTCAGCCAATTTACTGTTTGCTGACCAAGATAAGATATACAATTCATCATAGACTCTATATGCCACTATTAATGCTTTAGCTGTCCATTACTCCTCATGTCTATATAGGTACAGTTCTCTATGGTTATGGTGATGCTATTTACCACCGTACAAATTCAACTGCTGCTTGTATCTACCACAATTTCATGTCATCATAAAATTATATAATATATATATTGTACATGTCATTATAAAATTATATTAATTGTCAATTTTTTTTGTATAATTTAAAACAAAGTTGAAATTTAACAAGTAGATAGAAAATATAGTAAAATCATGAATAAAATGATATGAATGATTCAGTGTGAAGGACAAAGTAATACTGGAATGTGTGTGGCCATAGCTAAAGTGTAGGTGATGTGCTGAATTCTTCACATTACTGTTGAGTACTTCAGAAATTCGTCACACCAAGAAAGTAAGAATAGAGTTTAAATACACGCTTAAGGGTGCCCGCACATAGCAACGCGCACCGCCTGTAGATCCGGACATTAATTTATTCCCCGCCAATACCCCACCATTCGATAACACGCGAGCAGAAACAATCGCGCATTAGTAGCAGAAGTATACTTTGCGAAGTTGTGGTGTTTTAGTTTAGCTTCTTGTTGTCTTTTATTCGTTTACAGCAACTCTCCATACGTTGTCTGAGCTCACGCAGCAAGTTGCACCAGGCTGCCTCTCCACCAGTAGCCGTTCTCCGGACTATGCGCTCCTGAACTCAAGTGGATGGATCCACCAGGCTCGATTTCTGCGGAGCGAAGACTTCCCAAGCTGCGCAAATCTAATACCTTCACCTTTGGCTATCTCCAATAAACTGCTCTCTCTTCTGACTCTCTTGTTATTGTTGTATTGATGTTTGTTTACTCTTGATATAGGCGGGCTCTTTTTAGAACCAATACAAACTAATTGAAAAAAAATTGCTCGCTTACTCGCATTACGAGATATGGGGGTGGGGCTATTTCTTAAGAATTGCGAGTGGAATTAAAGTTCCAAATTTTGGGTCAGTTTTTCTTGGAATCTAATAATGAGAACGACACAAAAATTTTATACACGGGTAAACCAAAAAAAAATGAACTGCACTACAGCGAGAATTTTTCAATATCTTATAAATAGAAAAATTGCGAATATATCATGAAGTAATATTGAAATGGATAAGAACTCGCTGTCTTGCAGTAGAGTATCGGCTCGGCTAGTAGTGCACCAAATTGCGGAGCTCCAACTTACCGCACCGCTCCAAAAAAGTGCCCCAAAGTTTTATAACCAGGCCCCGATATTTCCTCCAGATTCGCTCTAAAATTAGTGAGCGGCTCCTTCGGCAGGTACTTTGTCCTTGTGTTGTAGTGGAGAAGCCCCTGTAAGTATACAATAGTAGTAATCGTGCATAGCAACCATCAACAAAAAATTGCGTAGGCGGTGTGCGGGCACCCTTGACTTACTTGAGGAGGCATTCAGCCGCGGTCCTGTGCTTCTTTCCTCTAAGTTTTGTAGCTCCAGATAACCCTCCGCAACCTTCAACCAGTTTTAGCGCACTACTTGAAGCTCGTACATACGAGTGATTAGTTATAACTGGGCATATATTGAATACAGCTGCGGAAGAAACTGCCATAGCTTCTTTTTCATTTCAACAAGTAAACTTACGGTAATAATGCGCACCTTGGACCCGCCCCGTTTTTAATGTGGGCGTCGACGTTTTCGCGCGTTTGAGCTACTACTGTCATGTGACCTTAATTGGTCTCCGATTTCGCCAAGTGCATTCCTCTTTTGCCACATTTGTGGTCGCGCCAACTCAACGTGGACATACTATAGTGGTGTCCTTGAGCACAAATGGCGAGCGAGCCTTAAACTACACTATTGCTAAATGATTGATTTTAACAACTAACACTCAAGCTACTAAAATAAAGTTGAGGTTTTAAATTAAGTTAATGCGGTAAAGGGGTTTCAATTCCATAGTAACTGCTCCCCGCAACTGTTTGAATTGAAAAAGAAGCAACAAAATCAAGTCACGTTATTTAAAATTTCTTTGTGATATTCTTAATAGTAGTTGTAACGCACAATACTTTCACACAACTGAACATACCTACGCAAAACTTACTTTCGTAGTTCGTCTAGTGGACAATGAATTTTCAAGTAAATCCTGTTGAGTAGGGCTTATATAACTGTGACAAATAGCGTATTTAACTTACCACAGCCACTAACTCGAATAGAAATGGAGCTCCCATAAGTTTTTGCGTTTTAACTGCACCCTAAAAACAATTCAAAGCGGTAAACTATTCAATTTCTAAGGTGATACGGGTAATGGTAGCTAAACCAGAGGATTCTGTTTAGTGAAGTTTGGGACGGGGTCGAACGCCGAGCGAACACAAAAATACGGAGGGTCAAAGTACAAAATGACATACATACGTCCAAACATATATCTAAATAAATAAACAAACATCCCCGATTTTCGATTGTGTTACCCCTGTAAGTGTCTCGCTCGCTATGCTCGCTCGCCAATTATATATCTGAAATCTCAATTGAACACGACTGATAGTCAGCTTCGCTCGCTTCGCTGACTCTCTAATGAGTTCGCGATATATATATTTGGCGAACGAGCGTAGCGAGCGAGACATTACAGGTATAACACAATTGAAAATCGGGGATGTTTGTGTATTTGTATATATGGACGTACGTATGTCATTTTGTACTTTGACCCTCCGTATTTTTGTGTTCGCTCCGCGTTCGACCCCGTCCCTAACTTCACTAAACAGAATCCTCTGGTTTAGCGACCATTACCCGTATCACCTTAGAAATTGAATTGTTTACCGCTTTGAATTGTTTTGCGGGTGCAGTTAAAACTCAAAAACTTATGGGAGCTCCATTTCTATTCGAGTTAGTGGCGGCGGTAAGTTAATACGCTAAGCCCTACTCAACAGCATTTACTTGAAAATTCATTGTCCACTAGACGAACCACAAAGGTAAGTCTTGCGTAGGTATGGTCAGTTGTGTGCAAGTACTGTGCGTTACAACTACTATTAAGAATGTTACAAAGAAAACTTTAAATAACGTGACTTGATTTTGTTGCTTCTTTTTCAATTCAAACAGTTGCGGGGAGCGGTTACTATGGCATTGAAACCCCTTTACCGCATACGTAATTAAAAAACTCGACTTTATTTTAGTAGCTTGAGTGTTAGTTGTTAAAATCAATCATTTAACAATAGTGTAGTTTACAAATTGGCATGCGTAGTCAAGATATTTATTGCTAATTTGTAGCTGAACCTCTGAACTTGCCATATTTGGTTAATTAGCTCTACAGACCCTTAGGGTGGTATCCTAGAAGAATAGCGTCTGTTTAACAATACAATGGTGTCCTTGAGTCTACACCACTATGTTTATGAATATGATAAGGATATTAGTTGCCTTTAAGATCCATGCGTAACACTAACTTCAGCCATTGTTTATATCAAGATGCTGAGATTGATTTTTGATGACAATAATACAATGGTTTCCTGGTATCTCGATATTTTTTACTTCATTTATTGCAATGGTTTTGTTATACTATTTAGTTCTGTCTTGCTTCCGGATGTTCTTCGAGATCATCGCATAAAATATTTACCATCTGATGATGAACACAGAGAAAGGTTTACAGTAAGAAGAAACCACATTTTGGAAATCGCAAAAAACAACTCCTTATTTTGTGGTTCTGATACAGCTAGATGCCCTCTACATAATTTAGTTGAATTAGAAAGAAAAACATATTATTGTGTTGGAGTAATAATTCCCCTAAGTTTGATACACGGAGGGCCAGCTCCTCATTTTTTTTCAGCTGGTGTAGCAGACTATATTGTTAAAGGCATTGAAGGAGTTAATCCAGATGTTCAGGAGGTTCCAGATGATGTTATAAGGAAGTCCCTTGAAGAGGTTTGTCGTTTCTTTAGCAATTACTTATTTACATTACGTAATTGTTTTTCCTTTTAGTTGCAACATTGTGTGTCTGAGCAATCTTTCAGAAATATACTCTCAAGATCGATACGATTTTCGATTTGAAGTGGGCATTGCTAAACCCGTTGAAGATTTACGTTTTTCTGAAAGAAATGAATTGGTATCGTGCATTACTAAGCATTTTGTTATCAATCGAGTTAAGGCAGAGTTAGACCAAATTTGTAGTGGTTTATCAGACACATTAAATATTCTGAGTAAAAGTTGACAGATTCTTATTTATATGATCTGTTTGAGCCCAAGCTATCTCCAAGAGGGAGTAATGCTAGAGGGAAAGAGGAAACTGCAATGATATACTGGACGCATTTACTTCAAGATATCCATGGTAAAATAGCGCTCTATTAAGAATAGTCGAATCTATTTTTTAAGTTTCTTTTTTTGTTTTTCTTTTATATAGAATCCAGCAGTGGAGAAATAGTTGTGAATGAAGCAACCTTCATGCTCAAGCTGGAAAATATATTGTCATTTGCCACAGGAATAACATCCCCTCCTCCTGCATTGGGGTTCACTGAAGATTCCAAATTTCCAACAGCAAACACATGTGCAAACATGTTAAACATTCGCGTAAATCATGATAATTTTAGCGACTTTACTCGGCATATGTGCTATGGCATATGCAACACAGCTGGTTTTGGACTGCTTTAACATTATTGTAGCAGCTATGTACCTGTTTTTGTTTTTTTGTTTTTTAACTGTATTCTCTTTCACTTACTAGTTACAATCAGTCTACTTTTGTTACATTTCTATTAGTGATATTAAACTTGAAATAAAACAATACCATGGTTATAGTTGCTCATTTGGTATATCCAACTATACTAGTAGCTAGTGACAGAAGGAAATTCTAAACATTTGTGACCCTCTAAGTGCAGGGAATCTGAAGTGGCCTATCTATACTTTTCCTAAAAACATGAATCCTAAAGTTAGTACTGAGAAAAGTATCTTAAAACTATCCTGCTGAAATCATGAACTTTTGCAGGAAACATAGCTATATGTAAAGGTACCTGAAGATAGCTACAGGTTGGAAAAACTAAAGGTAAAATTGAAGTCTTCATTTGTGCTAAAACTAAGATTAAAATCATTATTGTATAAAAACTATCAAACTCTAACCAAAACTAAAATAGCTAATAGTTTAATCAAAACAACAACGTTTAAGTGTATTTCTGCTCTAATTTTTTACCCTAAAGTAGCTAGCTAAATCACATACCTTTTAAGTAGCTACCTAAATAACACCTGGGTGACACATTTCAAATGATGTCATCAAGCTCCCTGTCTCTAATGTCAGGATAAGATGTTTAAGCAATGTCTTCTTGATTTAATTTATCTTCAGTAAGCATAGACAAATTTTTGCTAGTAGCTACAATGTTAACACATGCCAACACGCAAACCTTCAATTAATCAAAAAGTGGAAGGGGGATGACCTCCCACTTTTCACAGTGGAGGGGCAACCACCCCCCCCCCCCCCCCCCCTGCCCCCATCCCTCATTTTCTCCACCACTGGTACTATCTCTGCTTCTTTTTTTTTTTTTTTATCACCATGAAAAGTGAAGAGACCCAATATACTAAACTTCTTCAATAGAAACTTCCAATAAGTGCCTTCTGGAATGTTTGTAAAAGTGATTAAAATGCATGATTACAATGGCTACAGTGCATCCAGCTTAAAGAACAAACAATTGATTTTTTTATATATTTAAACTAGAATACTTTACCATGCCTGTGACATATCTCTTCTTTCTAGATTCTACACCAGTTTCCAGAGTACAACAAGAATTGGCCCAACAGAAATCATAGAATCAGTCACCTTACATAGACTTTCAATACATTAGCGCCATTTTATTTTGACGTCACCAAATCGCTGTCATTCGTGAGCCATCCCGCAGTTCTTATCAAAGAATTCTTCTGATTGATCCCCTAGCCCTAGCCCTAGCCCTTGCGCTGCGCTATAATTGGTCACGCGCGGCGCTATAATTGGTCACATGATTTGATTAACCAATGAAATGAGTTTTTTGATAAGAACTGCGGGAGTGTAGTCATTCGTCACAAATCGTCAGTTCAAAAACTTGCGCGTTATGCCCGACTCCCCCGTTGGGGAATTTCCCCAAACGCCGCGCGCGGACCGATTGGGTAATCCCCCACTTCATTAATAGCTGATGTTTATTAATAATTAACACAATAAGTTCAGTATATCTGGAAGTAGATCTATGGAAGAAAATGCTTTCAAAAGGAAAAGAGGAGAGCTTGAGTTGCTGACTGACATCAGCACTATCCACTAAATGCAACCAGTAAAAGGGCATGCACAGCAAAGACAGGAGAAAAGATTGAGAATATTCTGAAGGTGAAGGCCATCAGGGGAAGGCATGCATCAGCTCCACCACCAGAGTGTCCACCATCTCGACCTAGTAGGATGAAGTCCAAGTGTACAACTTACAATGAACAAATGCCATTATGCCATATAATTAAACATAGTCCACACATAATTACAGAAGGCATGCATACACTACAAACTTGCACAGAAAGAAACACGAGTTTTGTTACTCAAAAGGCTGTGGCACTTCAGATGTTTGGTGCCTGCATTTCTACTGGAATGGGGATTCTGGAAGCTTGCAAACTAGCAGGTCTTGCAACCGGCTTCAGTGATCAGAGCATTCGCAAATGGGCCCAGGAGATCTAAGCGGATTTCTTTGGGATCCTGTTATCCTTGGAGGACTTGACAGACGAGAGGCTGGATGACGAGCAGGAGTCTGGAAGAAGGAAGCATCCCAAATGGCAGTCAGTCACTGTGTCATAGGGTAGCACTGTTTCGTCAGAGTTGACCAGCTAACCCCAACTATCTCTGCTATCTTTGTCCAAGAAAAGTGCAGAGATCTCAGGTACTCTACTTCTTCAATAGAAACTTCTAATAAGGGCCTTCCAGAAGGTCTGTAAAAGTATAAGAATAAATATTTCACTGGGATTAAAAGTGCTACATCACCTGGCCTCTTCTCGTGATGTAAAGTAGCCATTTGCAAAAGAAAATACGCACCAAGCTTAAGAGAGACCCTTTACCGAAAATGGGCAGACTGTGCAGTAAATGGGGCATATAACAATTAGCTATATGTTCCCTCATGAGCTAAATGTCGCCTTCTAAGGTAAATATCACCTCCTGGACTAAATATAGCCTTCTGAGCTAAATGTCGGCTCCTGAGCTAAATGTCGCCTCCTGAGCTAAATGTCGCCTCCAGAGTGGGTTTTGACACAAACGGCGCCTGAGCTAAATGTCGCCTCCTGAGCTAAATGTCGCCTACTGAGCTAAATGTCGCCTCCTGAGCTAATGTCGCCTCCTGAGCTAAATGTCGCCTCCTGAGCTAAATGTCGCCTCCGGAGCGGTTTTGACACAAACGGCGCCCCATAGTAGCGATGCCCAGTGAAACAAATTCTGCGAAAGAGAGACGACAAAACGTTAGAAACGCTCGGTCAAGAGCTTTGAGGGCGTTAGAAACTCCAGAATAAAAATTAGTAAGGAGAGAGATAAGAAATGAAAAAGACAGGGCAAAGAGGAGGAGAGCTAAAACGAAACAGAAACAGGTAGCAAAGTAAAGAATCTTTCTTTTTGAAAAGCCATTAAATGTTCCTAATTTATTTATTAGACTATTCCTGAGGATTACGGTACCAGGAGTCTTCATCATAGAAAAAAGCTACCACTATTGTTTTCTCACTTTGACAGTATTTTGTAGCCACACCAAGCATGCATGGAATAGCTGCAATTACAGGGAACATGCATCGCTCGCTTCGCTATTTTGTGCTATTAGAGCGCATCACTAGTAGCGTAAGACCTCATATATCGGCCGAACTTTGCCCCTATTAGGTAGCCTCCCGAATTTACAATGCAGTCTTGCAACTTCTATGCATGCTAAAAGAGTATTTATTTGGCTACCCATTCAACTGCTTACCACTTTCCTATTTCTTCTTGTAGATGAGATGCTACCGCTCAAAGACTTGGAGGTCCGTCCTCACAATTATCACTCACCGACGTCTATTATCGTCTACCCATGCAATTCTCAACAAACGATTATCGCCCAGTGAGAGATTTTTGGCTCCTAACTTGTCCGCAATGCTTTGTGTGATATTAGCAATTCGATTCTATTACTTTGATGACCTTTTACCATAAAAATTTAAAAAATCTTGTGTACAAAATATGAATTATGCAAGCATCAAAATTGCACAGAAATAGGTCTGTAACAAGTTTATTAATGTAGAGTATGAAAACAGTATGAATTTTATCAAAATGAAAAAAGAAATAAGTATGGGTATATTGTACAGTTACATTAACATATGGGACATAGTTTATCATTGAAGAGGCCGGTAGGACGCAATCTGAGTGGATCCATCTGCCCACTGGCATTTCAACCATGTCCTGCCAGTCCCGTCATCTTCATCATAGGATCCCATACACACACAGCACACACTCTCATTAATAAATTCCGGTGGAATGAGAATTTGTTTTGCTCTCTTACGCAAAGATCGTCGTGTAGCTATCACTATGCTTTTTATCCTTTATTTGCAAATACGACTCCACCAAGCAGCAAACATCACGTCTCGTCTTGCCATAGCCAATTTCTGCACTTTAATAGGTAGTCCACCAACATGCCTTCTTCATCAGCAGTCAAATATTTCACAGGCCCTGGCATAGTTCCATGGCTAACCCTTCCACTTAAACGGTCTTTTAATGTTGAACGAGGAACACCATTAGCATCTGCAGCTATATTACCGGACATTCCTTTCTTCACATCATTAATTGCAGCCAGCATTTGCTTGTTTGTCCATTGTTTCCTCTTACTGCTTCGATTTGGTTGTTTTAAAGGACTGGCCCCATCTTTTCTCCTTCTTCTGAAACCTTTGTTCTTTTTGTTAGCCATTGTAGCCTACATGAAAAAGCAACATATTTTTTCTAGGTGCTACCATATATATCAGCTACACCTTTTAGTTACAGTATCACAAAGTTGTCTAGCTATCAGTATTGTTTTACTAACAGCTAAAACTGAGCGTCAACTCCCATTCCCATCCTCAGATATTTCCACCGTCCACTTACCACCTTCCACTCTCTGTCTCCGTCTCTCTCGAGCAGCAAAACTTAGACCGTTACACACGCAACACCCTAATTCTAGTAGCTAAGTTTACTGAAATCCGCGCACTACCGTCGTATATTACTAAAATCCGCGCACTACCGCCGTATATTAATAGGGCGACAATAGAGTAGTCCGGGACCGATAATAGACGTCGGCCGATATGTGAGGGATATGTGAGGAATTACGGTAGTAGGAGTAATAGCGCAGGTAAACGTGATATTCCGGATTAATGGCACGAGTAGTACTATTTCAATAGCTTTACGAGTGCTATTGATCCCTAATAGCGCAGGTTACCCGTGCTATCACTCGCTAATAGTAGGCCAGCTTTTTAAAAAGTCATTTGCAATTGTAGGTACACTGTATCGTTCACTCATTGTCACTTTATTTCAGGATTAGCTTCCTCTGGAACTTTGTTTTCAACATATGGCTCCTCCTAATCTTGTTTCCAGCTAGAAATTACTCGAACTGTACGTTTCCAAGGCTAACACTGCAGCGTGCACACTTACCCGTACTATCTCACTTAGCTACCGTGGAAACTTTGTCGACACTTTCCGTGATAATGAGGTTGAGGGAGAATGTCTATTCACTCTATGATGTTTTTTTCAAGTGTGTTTGTTTTGGTTTTGTATTTTATCAATGAGTGTTGTTTCGCTGGCAAATGTATCATCAATTTTCATTTAATTATTTAAATTTTATTTTTGTATTGACCTTGTAGGATTTACTGAATTATTTGACATTATTTTTATCTGTACTCGTGATACTAAACTATAAAATTTAAAAAGTTATTAACAACCAATTGGCTCTAACTTAGATGTGTAGTGTCCAGTGTAGCCAGCCAGACTAAAATTGTGGCACACTTAGCTAGATCAGTTTGGTGTGAAGTACACACCAATTTCAGTGTGAGTTCACACCAATTTCATTGAGTTCACACCAAAAATAGAGTGAACTCATATACTCATATCAAATGTGTTTTACCAAGTTGCTAATATTTTTATTATAATTAAAAACTTTTTGATATTATTTCCAAAGAAAGATGTTACAATTACAATAAAACTAAATAGAAGTGAAAAAATGTTTCACAGTAATAGATGCTTTATTTATAGGAAAATTTAACAGCAAAATTTCAAGAAAAGAAAAAAGTTACTATACTCTATCGGGTATTTTATATTAAAAACAAAATAGGCTGACAATAACACAAATGGAATATAGTCAAAATTAGTAATTTCATTAATTATGTTTTTATCCACTACTAGGAAGGCTTGCCCTGGTTTTTTCAACGTCCCCGTCACCAACACATAGGGAGTCAGCATCCCAGCATCTTTAACAACCGAGGCCAGATTTGTGCAATCCTGAAGAACAGGAAGAAAAAACAAGTTATAATTTACTATACTTGTAATGCCATTTTTCAAGGTACAACAAGTACAGCATTAAATTTTTAATTAAACATTTTCTCTATCACAGTGTTATTACACCTATCGTAAACAATAAACATTATTTTTAATATCTTTATAGACTTCACCTTTTAATTAAAAATTTCCCATTGAATAACCTACTTCCAGACCAAATGTCATTTTTAAACTAGTTTCTTCCCTCTCCCTTGTTTTTATAACACACAAATAAATACATTGTGTTAAAAAAAAAAAAAAAAAAAGCGGCCAGGTAGATAAATCATAAGGTAGACAAAAATGTAAAAATTGTAAGGGAAAAAAAATAAATAAATAAAATAAAATAGGGAAAAATAAGAAAAAGCGAACAAAAGGTAAGAAAAGGGAGGAGGAGAAAGGGAGAGAGAGACAAAAGTGAAGGGAAAAACAGGAAAAAAAAAGGGAAAAAAAAGAAGCTAAAATGCTGTCTTTTTCTGAAACAATTTAATCAGCAAAGGAGGGAGGGAAAGAAAGAAAATCCACCTAAGTAGCTGAATAATTCGAGAATGGTTCAGGCCACGAAGTGGCTGCCAGCTATTCTGGATTATATGAACAGTGTCTCCAACCTTACGGATCCATCCGTAATTCTTACTGAAATGCTCCTCAAGTTACGGACTACGGAGATGGCGCTCTAATTACTCGTTGCATGCACTAGCTGGTTAGGTAAAGGATCTCGTGCTCTAGACTATGCAAGAGTTGAGCATTATGTCTGACTCTGAAGGAGAGGCTGTCACTGTGGTAGAGGCTAAGGATGTTGTTCCTGCTGCAAAAAGAAAGTGTCTCAGTGGGGGAAGATTTAGGCCTAGCTGGAAGCTCCCAGATGGAATTGTTGCAAGTTCAAAAGGTGAGAGATATGCCTATTGCAAGCTATGCATGAGCCATTTTAGTTTACTACATGGAGGTTTGAATGATGTCTCCCGCCATGTCAAAGGGCCTGCACATCAGCAGAGGAGCCACTTTAAAGGATATGCTTGGACAATTTTTCAGCTCACAACTTTCACTTGCTCGAAAGGCTGCAGAAGTCATGATGTCCAACTTCATAGAGCTATGCTCAGGTTGGAGACACTGTATGAAGAAGGTGAAGTTGAACATATCATCACGTATTTGGCCAGTTTTCCTACTCGAACAGCTAATTATTTGTCGCTTAATTGGAATAATTTAACTTTATATACCGTCCTCCCCGCCTATGGGTGTGGCCATCAACGGTATAAGACCATTCGTGTGCATGCTCTTGTCGGCTTGTCGGCCTTTGATTAGCTCATCCCAGCTATCCTTCGGCATTAACATCCGCACCCTTATTATATTTTTTTATTATTTTTTATTTATTTTTTTTTTAAATTTATTTATTTTTTGCCTTGACCCTTGATTATGCCCCATCCAGGGAGGGTGGGCGGGACATCTTCATATAATCCAGAATAGCTGGCAGCCACTTCGTGGCCTGAGCCATTCTCGAATTATATTTCAGAAGGCTCAGTCTCACATATCAACGTGTTGTTTGTAGCTACCTCACTCCGGAGGCTTGCCTGCTGGTGACAGCACCGTTCTACCAAAGTGTGGGTTCTGTTGTGACTTGTGATAGAATTTCTGGAAGACTGACTCCGAGCTCCAATCTGCTGCCTTAAGGCCATGCTCGAAGTCGCTCCTCTTGTGGAGTGACCGCTAAAAATATTTGTGTCAATGCCTGCACACTCTAGCATGGTTTTTAGCCACCTTGCAATGGTACTAGGTGCCACTGCTTTATGTGGCTTGATCGTGCCAATCAGCACCTTTGTGACCTGTCACCTGCAGTGTTCTTCATTCTTTCTAGGTAAGCCTGCAGTGTTGTCACCGGGCATAGCAGTAGATTTTGTTTGAAGGATGTGAAAAAGAAGTCTTGAAGGGGTCTACCCTGTCTGGATTGTTTCGTAAGGTGTGTAGGCGTAAAGCTTACTCCCTTTGGGTGAGGGTGCATGGCCCCCACTTCAAGCTGGGCTAGATCAGCCGATCCTGATGGTCTGGTAAGGGATAGGAGCATGACTGTTTTAAGTGTGAGCTCTTTCAAACTTAAGCCATTGTTAGCGCCCATGCTTGTAATATGATCCAGCACTGTCTGCACTATCCATGTACTAGTGTATTTAGGTAAGGGTGGTCAAGTATTAAATACCCCCTTAATTAGCCTAGTGATTAGTGGGTGTTGTCCTACCTCGTACCCTTCCACCTTCTCATGCACCGATGAGATGGCTGACCGATAGGCATTGAGTGAGTTATATTTATATCCTTCAGTAAATAGCTCCGCCAGGAAATTGGCAACGTCTGTTACAGGGCCTGAAAATGGATTGGTACCCCGTCTACTACACCAGCTATGCCATCTCCCAAAGTGGGAGTTGTAGGATTTATTTGTTTTTTCCCTCCACGAGCCAAAGATGAGCGAGCTAGCTTCCTTCGAAAGCTTGTGATCTCTGCACTTTTTCCCGGGTATGGGCCAGGCGGCTAGCTGAGGGGTTCTCATCTGTGAGCGACTTGTTGCTTGTCTCTGTGGGGGAATCAGGTGTGGGGCATCTACCATCATCTCCAGTAGAATTGGGTACCACGGCTGGGTCCACCACACCGGTGCTACTAGCACCATCGAGGCTTGCTGAGCCTGAGCCTGTGCTGCCACTCGTCCCACCAAATTCCATGGCGGATTCGCATATGTCCAGACTTGGAGGAAGGCATCTGTTGCCGCTGCATATGGATCTGGTTGCCAACTGAAAAAGACTGGGCACTGTGTTGTCAGTCTGGAGGCAAACAAATCCACCTCCATTGGGCCCCAGAGTTGATGGATTTGTTGAAAGACTCGTGAGTCGAGTTTCCAGTCCGACCGGTCTAGCATAGTGCGAGACTCCGAGTCGGCCACTTGGTTCAGATGTCTTGGGAGGTGTTGTGCCTTGATAGTGATATTCCTCTGCAGACACCATGTCCACAGCTCCTTGGACAGTCTCACCAGCTCCCTGGAGACTGTACCTCCCTGGTTGTTGACATAAGCCACTGCCGGTATTGTCCATCTTCAAGAGTACCGACAGGCCCGTCTGTCCTTTTGTGAATGTCTTTAATGCCAATGTTGCTGCCAGCAACTCCAAGCAATTTATGTGCAGGTTCTGCTCCTCCCGTGACCATGGCCCGCCAGTCTGTCGGTGGTTGCAAACTGCACCCCACCCTGCCAGTGACGCATCTGATTCTATCACTAAGTCCACTGCCTTCCGCAGCATGCTCTTCCCGTTCCACTGGCTCAGGTGATAGTCCCACCACCTTAGCTCGTCCAGGCAGTCCTGAGACAGCGTAACTTCTACTTTGTAGTTCTGATTGCTGGCATTCAGGGCGTCTGTCATGGCCATCTGTAGGTTCCTGAAGAATAGTGGGACAGGTGGTATGGTATGGCTGGCTGCATTCATCTTCCCTACTAATCGGGACAGAGTTCTCACTGGTATTTCCCTCTGCTGGGCCAGTTTTTGGGCCTCCGCCCGGATGTCCTTTAATTTTTTGGCAGGCAACCTCAGTTCCATCTTTGTGGGAGTCTATTGTCATTCCCAAAAGGCAACCTGGTGTCTGGCTTGGTAGGGAGAGAAGCCCTCATTGCCTTGACCTGGTCGATATGGTCCTTGGCCTTCTTGGCAAACTCCGTGCCAAACAATGAGGGTGGGGCAGACTGGAAATTGGTTGCCTCCTTGGCCACTGGAAGCAGCGCCTTGTTTAGGTCTGTTGTGACCTTTTCCCTCCTGAGGTGGGTCATCTTGACGCTGGCATTGCTCACCAACTCCGTGGCGGCAACGACAGCTTTCTTGGCCTCCTCCCACGTTGGGGGTCCTCCCCTTTGTTTTGCTTCCAGCTGGTGGGTAAGGGGTGCCAGGGAGTCAAGCACCAAGGACTGGAGTCGGGCGAGTTCCTTGTCGGCGTTCCTGGTGGCCATAGACACTTCACCCTTGATGAAGCCATCTAGTTGCGGGGTCCTCGTGGCCGGCACCTTCGAAAGTGGGTAACGCCTCCTCACCTTCAAGAGGGCATCGTTCCTCAGGCCCAGGGTGCACCGCTCGGTTAGGAGCTCCGCGGTGGCCTCCGAGACCTCCACCAGGTCTGACTCTTCGTCCGAGTCCAGGAAGGTAGGGATAGGCCCAAGGTGATCTTCCTCCACTGACGGGTGCTGCTCCATCCGATGGCCCCAGTTCTCACTGTCAGCGCTCTCCCGCCTCCGGTGGGGGCGCTGCCACTCCCTCCTTCCTGACCTGCTCCGAGATCTGGAGGGGCTGGGGTCCCTTCTCTCCTGCCTGCTCCGAGACAGGGAACGCATGGAGGGCGACCTTGACCTGTGGCGCCTCTCCGTGTCTTCCACTACCGACCGCTCTTTCAGGCAGTCAACGTCTTGCCTCAGGGAATCGAATTTCGATGACAGCTCATCAGAGTAGTACCATTAAAGACAGGAAAATCTTATTACATCACCATTACCATCGTCAATAGGAAAAAGAAAAGAAAACCTGCTGGAATGTCGTGAGGATTCTAATCTTGCTTGTTCCAGAATATTGACCCTCTTTAATACCCACCGTTCCAAAGAGCTCTCCCTCAAGGTCTTGGATTTTGTAATGAACTCCATCTCAGTCATCAACTAAATGGAAACAAAAAAATAATAATGGCCTCACATTCTGCTATAACAAAAATTACTAACCATATCAATTTCTTGCAGAAAGGGAAACTTTTCAAACATTTCCTGAAGGGAAAGGGAATTGTCCAATATTTCTACACGCCTAAACGAGAAGGAACGTTCCATCAGTTCCTTTATGATTGAATAGTGTGAGAGTCAGGGGCGTAACTTCCTGCTCACGAGCGTTAGTCTAGGTAGGGGTCGGCGGAGCAACAAGGATAGTAAAAGGTACTCCAAAGCCAACTCTCCTCGAAGGACCAGGATCCCTTCCTTTACCAGTTTCTCAACCTTAAAGTGGAACCCGAATAGCGCGCAAACTATCTCAGAAACAGTGAGACGGATACTTCGCCGTCGTGGTAGAACTGTCCTGAGTCTAGCTGTGAGAGGCACTACCCAAATTCCCAGTCAATACTATTGGCTCAAAAAGAGATCATTAACTATTTATGCAACTACAGATTATAAGTGAATGCTCGATGATACATACCATTGGGTTACCGAACTCATGAATAACATTAATGTGACAAATTGGGTAAAGGGTGGAACAAAACAATAGTGTGTGAGAATGAAAGTTCAAGTGTTCAATCCTTGCTGGAAGTGGGCGTGGTCAGAAGTTATAAGGTGAGCTCTTATTGTTGGAGTGTAGAGGCTCCAACATCCTGGGGGGGACGAGAGAGCTGGTCTTCTCCTGTGATGAGGACCAGTCGATGAGTTGATCTCTTATACGTCTTTCCCTGGCATCTGAGGTCCACAGCACGCACAAGTCCATCGTCTCCAGGGTAGGTCTTGAGAACTCGAGCCAGAGGCCATCCGCGGTGCTTGAGCACTTCGTCCTTGAGCAAAACAACATCTCCTGGTTGAAAATTGCGAGAGGGCTTGCTCCACTTGGTTCTCTCTAGCAAAGATTGCAAGTATCTGGCACTCCATGCTATCCACAGATCATGCTGCAAGCGCTTTACCAAGTTCCATCTTCTAAGTGTAGAGATCTTGCAGGTGTCATCAACTGCAGTTACTGGAAGTGCTTTGAGAGGACGTCCTATGAGGAAATGTCCTGCAGTCAAAACAAGATCATCATCCACACTGGTGGAAGACAGTGGAGTGAGAGGACGAGAGTTGAGAATCGCCTCAGCCTCAGTCAGGACAGTAGCCAACTCTTGAAAGGTGAGGATGTGAGAGCCCACCATCTTCCTGAGCAACGTCTTCACTGCTTTGACACCAGCCTCCCAGAGACCGCCAAAGTGGGGTGCTCTGGGTGGTTGTTCGGGACTACACCCTCCAACCGCCAGAACTGATTGCCGCATGAATGGAACATTTCATTTGTGTATGTGTGCGTTTTTCTGTAGCGCATGCTCAGTGTTTTACTTCTATATGATGCTCACTTATGTTTTGTTCAGTTCACCTTGTGCTACTGTCAGTTCATTAAAAGACTTTGAATTAGTTTACTTGTGTTTGCGCGTTGCCCACTACTGGGCTGGTCCTTCGCCTACTGAGCTCAGGGATTTACAACCCCTGTTCATGGTCCTTCGAGCCGGATCCGCTACTGGTGACGGTGAGAGTACCAGCGAACCCTAGCTCTACTACTATTAGCTATCTACTCTGCTCTGGCCTACTACTTGGTCACTAATTAGCTATTGCACTACCTGCTGAGTGTAGTTAGCTAGCTACTTAGGCTATTTTGTTAGTCTAAGCTGTTGTCTATTCGTTGGCTTCCCTGCGTTGGACTTCAGTAACCATCCCTTCAGGATACCTCTACACGGCATCGACTTTTCGATTCGCCTACGTTTCTTCTGGACGCCCCGGCACACTCCTTTAGTTGCTCTCTTCGAAGGACGCCATCGTCTTCGTGACTCCTCCTACCTCTAATATCTTCCCGCGATTCACACTTCAGGCTTCCGTCACGTGACCAGTTCTGCACTTTGGCGCGAAACCACTTCTCTTCAGATAACCCCTTACCAGGTTTTTATCTTTCGTGAACAATTACCGTCTCAGCTTCAGCATCTTCTGTGCAACATCACATTACCGCTATGGACTACTCCATTGTTGAATCCTACTCACCTTCAGTGAAAGAACACTCCAATTTATTCCTCTTCAAGGAACAGCGCCTACTCACTTCTATTACTTACCTACTTCTTCTAAATTGGTCTGCGCTTCTTTCTATATCATGGCCACCGTCACAGTTCCTCAGGCAAGGATCAGAAGATCTACTGCTCGCACCCGAGCTACTAGGCAGATCCATAACACAGAGAAGCTTCTCACACTGGACATTCGAGATATCCCTACAGATGACCTCCGGCGGAAACTGGAAGCATTCAAAGCTGCCATGCAGGGGGAACTTGAAGCTCAGGATCAGCTGCTGAATATCATGGCAGCAGAGGGAGCAAGCGAAGAGGATTTGCAGAAAGAAGTGGACAACAATTTGAAGGTGGAAGACATCTACGACGGGCACATTGAGAAGATGCAAGATGCCATAGACAAGGGAACATTTTTTCTCCGCCATCAGGAATTGAGGAGCTCTGCGGATTCTTGGCTGATGCATGGTGTGCCCATCTCTGCTGAATTTGCTACTTCTGGCAACAAGTTGGTGTCTGAAATGCAAGGCCTCATCAGGTCACTGAATCCACATTCAACCCATGCTACCTTGGGTACCATTCTCACCTCACTCAAGAGTCAGCTGGAACAAGTTATGACTGTGTTACACCAGAAGGTTCCTCCTTCAGCTGCTGCTGCTGCTGCTCCAGCAACGGCTGCACTTACCCCAGCCAGGAAACCTGCTCCGTATCAGATCAAGGCACCCACCTTCAGCGGGAAAGCCCTGGACTATCCCTCCTTTGAGGAAAGACTGACTGAGGTGATGAAGTGTCACTGGGACTCCTACACAGACAGTGACAGAGTGTCTATTCTGTCAGAAGCTATGATGGATCCTTCTGCTAAGGAACTCGTCAACACCTACGCCTCCTCTGGATATGAGACTGCTCTCAAACAATTGAAGGAGAGGTACGGTCGTAACTCGGTAATCTATCCCAAGTATGTGGAAGATTTGGTTGCAAGATCAAGATACGAGTACGACCAAGAATGCATGACCAACATAATTCGTAGAGTGGAATACAATCTGGATGCAATGGATAAGATAGGAGCAAAAACTATTGAGCAGATGGTTGTGGCACTTGTGGTCAGGGACTTCAACGAGGAGTTACATAAAGAATGGGCCCGTCACTTGGGGTCCTCAGACAAGATTCCAGACAGAGAAAAGTTGATGGAGTTCGTGAGACCTTTGTCCCACAACCTGCCAGCCCGCTCCAAGCCTCCCAACCATCATCCCAATAACTCCAAAGCCACTGCCAAGAAGGAAGACTCCGTCTCCAGCCCTAGCTCCACTTCCAGGAAGTCTACTACTTCCTCTGCTACCAACATTCACAACAAAGCCTGCGCCCTCTGCAAGGGCTCCAATCATTCATGGGCTCGATGTCAAATCTTTCTCGATGCAGATCTCAACCAGAGATGGGCTCTGATCAGGCAGCACAAATATTGTGCTAATTGCCTGCATCAGAGCCATCAGGTGAACAATTGTGCTTCCACATTCACCTGTAGAGAATGCAAGGCAAGGCATCACTCTCTCCTACATCGTGGTGATGATACCTCGGCTAACAAGACCAGCAAGCAGACAGGCAACACTCTCATGACCTCCGTCAAGCCCAAGTCTTCCCCTACTGATAAGAACACTACTGTCAAACAGCTAAGAGGAGCTTCGATTCGAACAGCATTGTGCACTGTCTACAATGGCCACAGGAGCATCACCATCCGTGTGGCTTTCGACACATGCTGCACTCACTCTATTATTACAGAGAGAGTGGCTTCTCACCTTCATGTTCAATGGTTTCCTGTGAATGTGGACATGAAAGGTCCGGTGTCAACTGTCCATCTAACTCATGGTGTCACCATAGAGGTTGGTCCAGCTTTCCCATCGCCTGAGAAGGTTAAGTTGGATGCAGCTGTCACCTCACTTTCATTCTGCTCCACCCCTCCAGATGGTGTAGAAGATCTACTTCAGTTACCCCTTCTGCAAGGACTCAAGCTGTCCGATGCCGAGTTCGGTGGTCCCATAGACTTCATCCTTGGGACCTACGACCAGTCAGACTTCATTACTGCTGAGCCCACTCGTTTCTCACGTGATCAACACATCACTGCTTCTTCGACTACTCTTGGTTGGACAGTTACAGCACCCACTTCTGGAAAAGACTCACTCACTATTTATTCAGTGGAACTTCAAGAAAATCCATTGGATCACCTGCTGTCTCAACTATGGCAGCTGGAACAAGTGCCCTCTCACAGTACCTTCAGCCCAGAGGAAGAATCAGCGCTCCAACAGTTTCGAGACACCGTTCAGATCCAGGAGGATGGAAGATATTCAGTTTGTCTCCCAAGGGTCAACAATCCACCCAAGTTAGGGCAGTCACTCAAGATGGCCACAAGTCGTTTTCTCTCGAATGAAAGGTCATTGAAGAAGAGAGGCAAGCTTCTGGACTTCAACGACGAGCTCTCCGGCTATCTCACCTTGAAGCATGCTGAGACAGTTCCCACCAACGAACTGGGCAGAGATCATTTCTACTTACCTGTCCATGGAGTATTCAAGACCAGCTCCACAACCACTAAAGTCAGGCCAGTATTTGACGGCTCTGCTAAGTCGTCATCTGGAGCTTCCCTCAATGATCTGCTGCTGACCGGACCTAGCTTCTACCATCACATTGAGGACATCTTGCTGGTGTTCCGTCAACACAAAATTGCATTTTCTGCGGACATCAGCAAGATGTTTCGAGAGATACTGTTGAACATGTCGGAAAGAGATTTGCACAGGTTCCTCATCAGGAACAGCAGTGGGGAGCTCACTTCATTGAGGATGACGAGACTCACCTTCGGGGTCAAGCCTTCCCCCTTCCTGGCTACCCAGGTTCTCCTTCACTTGGCCAACCGTTTTCAAACTTCACACCCTCTGGCAGTCAGTTGTGTTCGATCACACTTCTACGTGGATGACCTGCTGACAGGAGCCGACAATCTTCAGGATGCAGTCGACAAGAGGGAACAAATCTGCTCTCTTCTATCTGAAGCCAAAATGCTCATCAGAAAATGGAGGACAAATGACTGTTCATTTCGTTCTACCATCCCTACGGAACTGATTGAGATGGCTGATCTCGAGCTACCCTCTGCCAAGGATTCGTCAAAGGCTCTTGGCATCCACTGGCAAGTTGCTGAGGACTGCCTTCATGTAGCTGCTCCTGACCCTCCACAATCTTCTATTGCTACAAAAAGACTGATTTCATCTATCTCTGCCCAGATTTTTGACACTATGGGATTTTTTGCACCTTACATTGTCAGAGCCAAGATTCTCCTGCAAGAACTCTGGCTTCTCAAGATCAGCTGGGATACAGCAGCCCCTGAGCCTGTGCAGCAAAGGTGGGTTGCTTGGACGAAGGATCTTCCCCTAGTCACAGCACACCCTGTTCCAAGAAGATATCACTCCAATCCTGCAAGAGTGAGATTTCAATCACTTCAAGGTTTTTCAGATGCCAGTGAGCTGGCTTATGGGGCAGTTGTTTACATGCGTACTGTGTTTGAGGATGGAAGCATCAACTGCTCATTTGTGATTGCAAGAGCAAGGGTGAGACCGTTGAAAGTCACTACAATACCCAAGCTTGAGCTACAGGCAGCTACTCTGTTGACGCAGCTGCTGGTCTATACCTCCAAGTTATTGAACATTCCCAAGACCCAGATCCAGCCATGGACAGACTCCTCCATTGTCCTCAGCTGGTTGAGGAAGCCTCCGCATTCTATAACTGAGGTCTTTGTGAGAAATCGTATCTCCACCATTCAAGACTCCCTGCCTGATAGTCTGTGGAGACATGTGCCTACAAAGTCCAACCCAGCCGACCTTGCAAGTCGTGGCACAACTGTTCCAGAACTTACTTCTTCTACCTTGTGGTGGTCAGGCCCTGCCTGGCTCAGCTGCTCAGAGAACAACTGGCCTACAGCTAGCGCTACCCCCCTGCCGCGGGAATTGCCAGGGGTAGTGGCAACAGTGCTCTCTACAGCACTGTTGCCTGTGGAGGAATGGTGGGTTTGGTCCAACTACAGCAACTACAACACTTTGCTACGGATCCTCTGCTGGATCTTCCGTTTAGTCAGGAATTCCAAGCCTGGCTCGACACCCATCAAGTCTACAATGCTCACTTCCTCTGAACTTGCTGATGGCAGAAGATTCATCATCCTGTTTCAGCAACGGCAGTCCTTCCCGGAAGTCATAGACTGGCTCAACAAGAAGAAAGCCATTCCTGGTTCTCATTGCCTGGGGGGAATGGTCGCATTTCTGGACAAAGACGAACACGCCATGATAAAGGTGACTGGACGAGTAAGAGCTGAGCAGTCCACCAATCCCAGAGTACTCATTCCCCTATCCATCAAAAACAACATCACCAAACTGTTTGTGGAAACAGAACATCGAGCTCAACTGCACCCTGGCACCTCAACTCTCATCAGTATTCTTGGACATGTCTACTACATTCCAGGATTGAGGGCATTTCTCAAGAGGCTGTCGAAAAGATGTTCAACCTGCCAACAAGCCAATGCAAAAGCTGCCACACAGCTCATGGGACTCTTACCTTCAGTAAGGACTACCCCCAGCCCTCCATTTGAGATGGTGGGTATAGATTTCGCTGGTCCTTTCACCATCAGGAGAGGACACACCCGGAAACCCATTCTGGAGAAAGCCTACTGCTGTTTATTTGTGTGTATGGTTTGTAAGGCTATCCACTTGGAACTCTGCGCTACATTGGACACAGAAGAGTTCATGGCAGCACTGTCACAGTTCTGCAACCGACGAGGCACTCCACTAGCTATCTACAGTGACAACGGCTCCAACTTCATTGGAGCCAAGTCTGAGCTACAATCCATCCAACGCCTACTATCACAAACATCAGATGCCATCTCCCACTTCACAACAGCCAAGAACGTTGAATGGCACAACATTCCCCCCAGATCGCCCCATCATGGAGGATTATGGGAGGCAGGAGTACGGGAGATGAAACGCCTCCTGAGGAAGATGGTGACTCCTCACCCACTCAGACACGATGAGCTTCAGACTGTTCTCATTGAGGTTGAGGCTTCCCTCAACAGCAGGCCACTGGTGGCTCTGGGAGCAACTGAAGCAGACATGGACCTAGCACTCACACCTGGCCATTTTTTAATTGGCAGGCCTCTGAGAGCTTTACCCACCAAACCTGCAAGTTCAGCTCAGCTGCCCCATCTGAGACGTTGGCAACTGGTTCAGAGACTCCAGCAAGATCTCTGGCATGCATGGAGAGGACACTACCTCCAACATCTACAGACCAGACGGAAGTGGAAAGGAGCAGGCAGCACATCCATTAGCATAGGAGACGTCGTCTTCCTCAAGGATTCAACATTGGCTGATGGACGTTGGCCACTGGCCAGAGTTGTTTCAGTCTGCCCCGGAACAGATGGCACAGTCAGAGTTGTCGAAATCAAGTGTGGCAACTCCACCTACAAACGCAGTATCCAGTCACTGGTAAAACTCCACCTGGAAGACAATTCTTCTACTTCAGCTACTACCACAACTCCAGATGCGATTGGAGAAGCAACTACTACTTCATCATCATCCTTGGTTCCGCCGCCCCCCAGTATGTTCGGGACTACACTCTCCAACCGCCAGAACTGATTGCCGCATGAATGGAACATTTCATTTGTGTATGTGTGCATTTTTCTGTAGCGCATGCTCAGTGTTTTACTTCTATATGATGCTCACTTATGTTTTGTTCAGTTCACCTTGTGCTACTGTCAGTTCATTAAAAGACTTTGAATTAGTTTACTTGTGATTGCGCGTTGCCCACTACTGGGCTGGTCCTTCGCCTACTGAGCTCAGGGATTTACAACCCCTGTTCAGTGGTATAAAGTGCCACTTGATCGAGGAGGATGTGGTGAAGTGAGAGAGTTCGGTTGAGGAGGATTTCATCAAGTTTTGAAGTTCCTGGATCTCGTTACGGGTTCCCTGAAAGTTTGACCCATTGTCAGAATGGATGTGGCTGGGCGTCCCTCTCCTGGCACAAAACCTCTGCAGTGCTGCTATAAAGTCCTTAGACGATAAGTCTGCACAGAGCTCCAGATGTACAGCCTTCGTAGTGAAACAAACAAAGACACAGACATATGCCGTGATAATGACAGGTCGGCGAGTATGTCCTTGCCTGATCTGTAAAGGACCGGCAAAGTCGATACCAGTGATTGCAAACGGAGGTCCAGGGGTGGTCCTTGCTGAAGGAAGTAGGCCCATTTGCTGGTTGAGGGGTCTAGCATATGCCTTCTGACAGGTAGAACACTGCCTGCTCAGTAGCTTGAGATGGTTTCTCAGTCCAGGAATGTAGTATGTCTCGGCAATGATGCAGAGAAGTGTAGCCACACCAGCATGAGAATACTGACGATGAAGAGTAGAAATCAGAAGTTTGGTGAGTTGAGACTTGAGTGAGAGTGGGATCAGGGACTTGGGACTCGTTGAAGTGTGTCATACTCGTCCAGCTACTCTTAGCAGCTTGCCTTCATCTATAGAGACACTCAGTTTGGCAAGTGGATGCTTCTTGGGGAGATCTCTGCCTCGTGAGAGAGAGGCGAAAGCGTCAGAGTAGATATCTTGCTGTGACAGTCGCAGAAGAAGTCGTGTTGCAGACTGTACTTCTGAGCACAGCAACATTGGAGCAGTAGATCTCGAGCCGCGTGTGTGTTTAGAATTGTAGTCAAATCTTCGTATCCAGGCAACGACTCTAGTGAGGCGATAAAAGGATGAGTACTTCTTCCACAGAGGATTGTCATCGGGTTCTGCAGAAACGACAGAGATGGCCACTTTAAGTTCAGGAATAGAGCTCGGAGGAGTAAACTGGGGCTTCGGCCATTGAGCTGGAGGAAGACTAAGCCATGGAGGACCATGCCACCAGAGATCTGAGGAGATGAGACTGGATGGAGTGGTACCACTGCTGAGCAGGTCTGCAGGATTATCCTTGGAGCTGACGTGCCTCCAATGAGTAGAAGGAACTGCTTGTTGAATTGCAGAAATTCTGTGTGCCACAAACGTCTTCAGTGAGGATATAGACTTCCGCAGCCAGCAAAGAACTATGGATGAGTCTGTCCAGGCATAGATGTGTGGATTGTCTATGGCAAAAAGTTTGGCGGTGTAGAGCAGGAGTTTGGATAGAAGGTGTGCAGCCACTAGCTCAAGTCGAGGAATGGAGGTCGATGACAGAGGTGCCACTCGAGCCTTCGAGTAAACTAGAGTGATCGACACAGAAGTATCTTCATGAACTGTCCTGAGGTACACTGCAGCTCCATATGCAGACTGTGAGGCATCAGAGAAGCCATGGAGATCTCGGAAGTGAACTGGACTGTCATTGCTGACAAGCCTCCTTGAGATAGGATGATTAGAAATAAGAGGAAGTTCTGAAGTCCAAACAGTCCATTTTTGAGACAGATGGCTGGGAGCTGGAGAATCCCAGTCAAGTTTCATCCTCCACATCTCCTGCAGCAATATCTTTGAGGGAATGACTGCAGGGGCAAAGAGACCAAGAACGTCATAAACCTTGGCAGAGAGAGAAGCAACCAGTCTCTTTGTGACAGGGCTTTCAACAGCTTCAGGTACTGCCACATGGAAGGAGTCTTGTGAGACATCCCAGTGCATTCCAAGTGTTTTGGACGATGAGAGTGGTGATGGGAGTTGAAGATCGGCGGTCTCCAACAAGTCTGGAGGTATCGTGTTTCTGAAGTCCACGGAGTTGCTTCTCCATTTCCTCAACGTCATGCCAGCCAAACTAAGGAGGTTACAGAGCTGTTGGCGTATGTGGTCAGCTTCAGCATTCGTGGCAGCACCAGACAGACAATCATCCACGTAGAACTGAGTGAGAATGATCTTAGCAGCTAGGGGATGAGTCTCCATGTGTGTCTGGGCCAAGTGTTGAATGACTCTAGTGGCTATGAAGGGAGAGGAACGAACTCCAAAGGTCAGTCTCTGCATACGGTAATCTCGGATCTGTCCGGTCTCGTCACGATGTAAATAGCGATGCAGATCTTTCTCCTCCTGGTGCAAGACGATCTCCCTGAACATCTTGGAGATGTCGGCACTAAATGCTATCCAATGGCATCTGAAGGAAATTAGAATGTCAGTCAACTTGGGATAAAGGTTTGGACCCGCTAGAAGGCAGTCGTTCAGTGAGATACCTGTAGAGGAAGGAGCTGAGGCGTCAAACACTGCCCTGAGTTTAGTAGTTGTAGAGGCTTCCTTGCAAACGCCTTGGATGGGCATATAGTAGGATGCCTGAGTCTGAAGATCAGCAACTGGAACTAACTCAGCATGATCCAGTGTGATGTACTCCTGTAAGACAGCTTGGAACTGCTCCAGCTTAGCCTTCCTCTGCAGAGATCTTTCGTTTTGAGTGAAACGTCTGAGAGCCATGGGTTTGGAGATCCCTAGCTTAGGTGTATTCAGCTTTCTAGGAAGCTTCACCACATAGCGACCATCTTCTCTGATTGTGTAGGTATCATTAAAGTGTTCCATTGCTCGAGTATCCTCATCTGTCATCACAGGGTCTTCAGGAAGGCGATCTAACTCCCACAACTGCTGCAGAGATTGGTTGAGTGGGTCGGCTGAGACAGGTGGACCTTTCGTTGCTATGTGATGTGTAGTGTGATGTTTAACTGGACAGTCTGCTATGTCCACTCTGGTGATAGACGGGAACTCACGGAGCAGGGCAGAGAAATCGGCATCCAGGGGGTCTGTCGGGCACGTTGGACTAGGAGAAGTATCCAGAGTAGCTATACCTTGGGTACGCAGTTGAGTGACCTCGTCCCGGAGTTGGTGGTTTGTAACATCTACCAGCAAGGTGAAGTGATGAAGAAAGTCCGCACCAAGAATAAGACGACTGACATCAGCTAACACAAAGGCCCAGCGAAACGTACGCCTGAGGCCAAGGTCTAGAGTGAGAGAACGGGAACCGTATGTTGGGATGGAGGTATGAGCTTCAAGAGATATGCCAGATTCATGTGAGCATTCTGACGAAGAAGGGGGAATCACACTTACAGCAGCACCAGTATCGACTAAAAACTTGAAGCCAGACAGACGATCCTTGATGTAGAAAAGGCGACTTGTGTGTAGGCCAGGAACACTCGTCGCCGCTAGTGCCTGGCCAGGGAGTTTGACTGATAGCTGCAGGGAGATTTGCAACGTCGTGCCTGACTGCCAAACTTCTGGTGGTACCAGCATACCGTGTCGGAGAGTTGTCCAGAAGGATCAGGTGAAGTGGACGCACTGCGTGTTGTAGGGGTTGGCGAACGACGCGAAGAATGACCACGACTAACTGAACGACTTGCAGGCAGAGAAGGAGAGTGAGCAAGTTTCTTGACTAGTTTTTCATGACGGGAAACTTCTGCTTGAAGGTGTTCTACTTCAGCAGTAATGGTTGGGGAAGAAGCAACACTTGCGATGGTCCCAGGCGGAGTGGCAACTGCAATGACTTTGTCTGCCAACTCAGCAAGTTTGTCCAAGCCAGTACTATCTGGGGTTGAAGCTAAAACCATTCTTACGCTAGGAGGAAGTCGTTGGAGGAAGAGTTCACGCAGGAATGACTCATCAGCCATGGCAGGACGATCTCCTAACAGTTGCTGCATCCTACGCAAGAGTTGAGTAGGCTTCTTGTCTCCCAGCTCTTCAGATGTGAAAAGAAGTTGCAACTTGCGCTGCTCGGAAGCTGTAGTACGTTTTGTCAGCTGTGTTTTAAGCGTTTTGTACGGGTCGTCAGTAGGAGGCCTGATCAGCAGGTCCCTGACTTCTGCTGCATATTCGGGCGAGAGAGAAGAAACCACGTAGTCAAACTTGGAACGCTGTGCGACGATACGGCGGCAGGCGAATTGTGCTTCTACTTGCGCGAACCAAAGCTCGGGGTCCGCGGGCCAGAAGGGCGGGAGCTTCAGTTGAATGGATACGGCTGATACGTCGGGGGCTGTCCTTGTAAATCTAGTAATTATGTTTGTGTCACTGATTTCACGTCTCCTCGGTGATCCGTTCTTCAACATTGCAACTAGCTATAGCTGGATCATTATTAAAACACAATTGAATGTTCTATTGCTTTCTGAATGTTTTCACACTCTGTTTACCACACTTTTTGCCACGTAATGCATTTCAACACCTCAAAGTATAATTTCTTACATTGTGCGGGAACAAAGGCTACCTGAAATAACCTCTGACTGGGTGTTCTCCACATTTAATGAAGATATATCTCAAACTATATCTTACTACATTATTATTATTATGTCACTAGCTGTTGTTATTTAACTAAACCTGTTCAATGATAATGATGAGCATTTAAATAGTGCAATAATAGTGCCTTGGGCACTTGGCATGTTGATTTAGATGCTACTTCCTTATGGCCCCTTTATTGTCAGGCCAAAATAGCAGATAGATGAAATGACTATGATGACACTTTATCCCAACATGATTGGTAGGGAACGATGATGTATAACAATACACTGGAGCTTTAATAAACGAGACCAGACAAAAAGTATGTTGCAAGAGTAAAGAAACTGCAAGGAATTCATCCTATGGAGTCTATATGTAAAGTTTGAAGAAGAAGGATGGGGGAGGAGGAGGAGTTAGAAGAGAAAGATGACCAGTTGGAAGAATGTATCAGTGATCGTCCCACTTACAGTGAAAATTTAAAGTCAGGAGTTGGCTTCATAAGTTATCTTAATCGTTGCATGACTAATGAAGACTTCAGATTACTACCTGAAGTGAACGCTAGACTTGTTTGCTTTCAGTGGTTACCTGGGCATTCCTCAGAAGAAGTTACAAAAATGTGATTTAATATTGCGAGACTCTAGTTTGTCTGGAACGCATGCTCGTGAGCTTCGTATTTTCCCCGTTCTCTCGTTATAGCGTTTCTGAAACTGGTGACGCCTTGTATTATCTGCAGTTGGTTTTGTTCTGATAACGAGGTCGGTATAGGATATAGTTAAACTATCCAAAGAGCGAAAGCAAGAGAAAGTTCGTGTGTTGTAGACATGAATTTTGAGGAAGAAACTCCTCCTAAGCACAATGGTACACATTCCACCGAGTCCAGTATTCCATCCAATTCATCAAGTAGTCCATCTAACAATGTCATTCACTTTGACGCCCAAGTAAGCCTCTTTAAACCCTCCAAAAGATTCTTTTGCCACCAAGATTTGACATCATCATCAATGGAGGAGTCAGAGGAGGAAGAGTTAGAACAAGTTGAGTCAGAAGAGGAGCAATCAGAAGAGGAAGATTCAGAGGATGAAGAGTCAGAGGAGGAAGAATCAGAAGAGGAAGTAAGTGAGTCAGAAGAGAGTGAGAATGTTTGTCTTACCTCCGATTTAGACGACTCAGTATCCATTATGTTGAGCATTCCTGAAAATGTGATGCATTTTAACACCCAAACAAGTCTGTTCAAGTGCTCAAAGAGATTTTTTAACAATCAAGACTTAGCATCACAATCACTTGAAATATCTGAGGGGGAGGAGGAGTCAGAGAAGGAAGAGAATGAGGAGGAGATGGATGAAGAAGATGATCCTGAGGTGAAGGACGTAGAAGAGGAGAATAATGAATCAGAGAAGGAGGATGAGGATGTAGAGGAGAAGGATGAAGAGAACGAAGAGGAGGAATTGGAAGAGGAAGATGATGAGTCTGAAGAGAGTGTTAATGATTGTCTCACTTCAGATTCAAGTGACAGATTCTTATATACATCGAGCATTTCCTCTGATCACATCTTTCATTTCAACCAAAATACAACTCTCTTCAAATATTCTAGGAGATTCTTCAAGCAAGATTTGACATCACCATCAATGGAGGAGTCAGAGGAAGAAGAGTTAGAACAAGTTGAGTCAGAAGAGGAGCAATCAGAAGAGGAAGAATCAGAGGATGAAGATTCAGAGGCTGAAGAGTCAGAGGAGGAAGTATCAGAAGAGGAAGTAAGTGAATCAGAAGAGAGTGTGAATGGTGTTCTTACTTCTGATTTAGACGACTCAATATCCATTATGTCAAGCATTCCTGAAAATGTGATGCATTTTAACACCCAATTATGTCTCTTCAAGTGCTCAAAGAGATTTTTTAACAATCAAGACTTAGCATCACAATCAATTGAAATGTCAGAGGGGGAGGAGGAGTCAGAGAAGGAAGACGATGGGGAGGAGTTAGATGAAGAAGATGATACTGAGGTGAAGGACATAGAAGAGGAGAATAACGAATCAGAGAAGGGGGAAGAGGAGATGGAGGAAGATGAGGATGTAGAGGAGAAGGATGAAGAGGATGAATCAGAAGAGGAAGATGATGAGTCTGAAGAGAGTGTTAATGATTGCCTAACTTCAGATTTAGATGACAAATCATTCTATTCATCGAGCATTTCCTCTGATCACGTCTTACATTTTGACCACCATACAACTCCCTTCAAGTATTCCAAGAGATTCTTCAATCATGACTTGACATCACGTTCAATTGAAGAGTCAGAGGATGAGTCAAGAAAAGAACACAATGATCATGATGAGGAGGAGGAGGAGGAAGAGAAGGACAAAGAGGATGGAGAAGGAGAGCAATCAGAGGGGAAAGTGTCAGAAGACTACAGTATAACATCTGATGATTTGTATTGTTCACCATCAGTAGTAGTGGAGGCTAGTAATTATAATGGGGATGGAGAAGAAAATCCACATGCTGTGAAATATTCCTTAATTCAAAGGACTTCGCATAATTCACGCAATGTTCCTGTAAGTTCTTCTATAATTTATAGTTATTTAATAATGTTTATTGTATGTTAAACATTTTAGGTGTTTAACAGAAAGAAGAATTTTTGGCTGAAGGAATTCAAAAGGACATTGTCACTAAATTTGAAAGGTGTATTTTCTTTTCAATTGTCCCGTGACCGACATTGATTATTTCATTGGTGATGTGAACATTGCTATTATTAACATAACATGTTTAGCACTAATGATGTGCATTTGTCAAAGTTAATAAAACATAATTCAGCATGAAAAAATAGTTTTAAATGTTATAAAAGAAGCCAGATTGAGTTCTTTTGCCATAAAGGAAATACTAAAACTCTTTCCAATGCAGGATGAAGCGAATTGCATATTCCATTGGAATATGGAGTGTACTAGTGAGCAGAGTGTGAACAACGTGCACCTACTCCTGAGGGTTTGCTGTTGGACTATTCATAAGAACAGCCAGTCATGGTTACTTGCATTGAACTTGATGATGGTCACTTAATTGAACTTGATGATGTATGCTCGTGATTGAGTTGAATACAGAAGAAGTGGGTGAGTTAAATACAGTAGAAATAAACCACCAAACAGCTTACTTAGCGAATGACTATTGATCTTTTACCGCAACAAAACCACCATACCTATATCACTGTAAACCAAAAGGTGTGTAGTTCACACCAAATTAAGCGTGAATCACTTAGTCACACCAAAATATGGTGTGATGCGCACACCTCATCGTTTGGGTGTGAAGTGCACACCAAATTTAGTGTGAATTCTCACCACAATCACTATGAACTCATACTTACATTAATGCTGAATTATTCTAAGTTACATTGATTCTAGTAACACATATCAACAATTTTATTCCAAAAAGAGATTAGTGTAATCCCAGATCTCATTAATCAGACGACTAAAATTTTAGTCAACTCTCTTATCTAGCACACAAGTGTACAAAACATTTATAAGGTAGATTACAGTGATAATAGCATTGAGTTTTGCCTGCATATGAATATAATTAATGTTCGGTAAAGGGTCCATGCTATTCCATTGAGTGTGAATTTCACACTAAGTGTGCATTCACACTAGGAAAAAAGTGTGAAGGACACACTATGCATAGGTGGTGGGCATTCACACCACCAGTTTGGTGTGAATTTGGTGGGTTTTCACGCTATAATTTTTACAGTGTATTACTTATTTCCCATTTTCAGTGGTTAAAATAAAATAAAATATACAATCTCTATTCTATTCATTGCATATATGAATTCTAATAGGCGAATGTTGTCAAAAAAATAGAAAAAATAACAAACAAATACACACAAAGCTAAAAGTTTCTAAGGCTACTTAAGTTTCTATTTGCCTTTTGGCATCTTGTCATGATTTAATACTTTCAGTAGTCTTCATCAAATTCATTCTGCTCCATTTCTGTGTCTTCAACAGATTGTTCTGTCACATGATGACGACGGCATTTAGCCCTGTACTGCCAAGAGCATGTCATTTTGTAACATTTGCACACCTTTGTCTTAGAGAGGCAGTGTGGGTTAACACAAAATCTGTTAAATTTGATTTGACAAGATCTACGCTTGGAAAGGCATCGAGCAAGAAGCTTGCAAGAGCCTCTCTTCTTACCGCAGAGTTTACGACGAAGGCAAGTCTGCTTGGCACATCGTAAATATTTTATGCAATGCTTGCTAAGCTTTAGACTAGCTAATAAATAATACTATATTATTTTGAAACCTCACCAGCATAGCTTGCTGGAAAGTAGGCTATGGCAGCCACTGTAAAAAGGAGCAAATATTTAAATCCTGTCATTTTTAAGAAATATAATTCTAAGGAGATTTTTTGAAGTTATGAAGTTGATTCTACTTTGGTTTGGTTAGCCTTTCTCTTAAATAACAAAAGTTTCTTGTTTTCAATTCTTAAACTCTATTCCGTACATATGTTCACATGAATATGAGCTACAAAAAGTGGAAGCAAATCTCAAATGACAGAACTGCTATATTTTAAATGTGTAAGGGGTATTGTTTTCCCTATGAAGTACTTAATCCATAAAAGTGGTACTGATTTCTTAACAATATTTACTGAGATAACATTTATACTTGTCTGAATTGAGTTTAAATTAATATATCCTTGTCATGTGGGAATACTTACAGGAAGGAAAGGGAAGGCAGAACCAGGCATGTGTAGTTCATATTCATGCAACAAAAAAATAACAATAAAAGAATAATATAACAATAACAACAGTAATTATGATAATAATAACAATAATAATAATAATAATAATAATAATAATAATGAATAACAATAATAATAAATAATGATAATAATAATAATAATAATAATAATAATGATAATAATAATAATAATAATAATAATAATAATAATGATAATAATAATAATAATGGTACATACTTAATGCTATCTGAATGTAATTGCTCTACTGTGGTTGAAAGTATTTTATTACTATCACCATGGCTAAGAGTTTGTGATGCCTTCATTGACAGACTTTCTTATGTAAAGTCAAATTTATTATTAGCTAGCTGCAAAATGTAGTAAGGGTATAGTTATTTTATTGACGAGTTCCTGATGTATGTGTTTGGCCATTCTATTTACTTGCAGAAGCCTGGCTATCTTAAATTTTTTTCTTGGAGATTTGGAAACAATTTAACTAATTTTTAAATCTATTTTTCTGAAATGTTAGCTAAATTCAAGAATAAAATTAATTGATAGTCTGTCAAACTTCCTTATGTATTTAATTTAGACAGATTTACCCTGTTATATGTGAACCTGAGCATTTGCTGCAGTCTCACCAGTATGAAATAAAGTGCATGATATGTATGTTGGCAGCACAAGACCTTGCAAATAAACTACTTTATGTAGTATGCTTCAAGAAAAGAATTGCTATAGTCTGCAAATTAATGCCTAGGCGCCAGCCCCCTTCACTTCGTAGTTCTCTGCCCGCGTCTGAGTACGCTGGCAGCGAATAACCCACTTAACTAACACTCACCACTAGCTTGCTTCTTCGTCATGGTAGCTCTCTCCCTCTGGTCCGCAGCACTAGGCTGAGTTGGTTGGCATAGGTGGCGGCCGGAAACCCCGCCCCCCAATCAACCAAGGCTGACTGGGGCGCTATTAATGGGGCGGGGCAAGCCCCTTTAATCCCGGCAACCACGTTATCATGATAGAACAGTGAAGATACACTGTCTACCGGAGGGTACAAAAAAAAAAAAACAACCACAAAAACTGGAGAACAAACAACCTACACACACAACTCCTAATGTTAATCCCCCCAAGTATTCTGGTAAAAGGTGTGGGCGGGTGGGTAGCAAATACACTTCTATGGTATCTGGCCTACTTCGCGTTCACGACACCTTAGTGTTTCTATTTGACGCACACTGTATGTATCCCCACCTCGTGGTCCTCTCTTACGCTTGCGCGTGAGGAAGAAAACCCTTCCCCACACAAGATTGGGGCATTCTGCCCAGTATTAACCCCACCTAGCATGCTGCTAAATGGTCATTAATCCCTAGGCGCCAGCCCCCTTTACTTCGTAGTTCTCTGCCCGCGTCTGAGTACGCTGGCAGCGAACTACCCACCTAACTAACACTCACCACTAGCTTGCTTCTTCGTCATGGTAGCTCTCTCCCTCTGGTCCGCAGCACTAGGCTGAGTTGGTTGGCATAGGTGGCCGCCGGAAACCCCGCCCCCCAATCAACCAAGGCTGACTGGGGCACTATTAATGGGGCGGGGCAAGCCCCTTTAATCCCGCCAATGGAGGCACGACCACCCGCCCCAGACCCAGCCACAACAACGGAGGAGAGGGAGAGACTCCAAAAACAAATAACAACATAGGTTATGTGATAACTGAAAGTTTGCATAACAAATAGGTGACAGACATGTTATAAGTGTATGCTCTAGTCAGTCTAGCATAATCTAGCAGAGTACGTTGCCAGCTGCTCACGTGGGATTTTTATGTAGTCCAGGTACGCCAGGCTCTTCCAGCGACCCAGAGTCCTCACCGTGGAATCTTCCAGCCCTCTTGCAGCTGCAGTGGTGGCCGCACCTATGCGAAAACTGTGGCCAGAATAGTGGCCCGGGTTGACACCAGCTACATCCAATGCTCCTTTCACCGCCGAGACGAGCCGCTGTCTGGTGAGAGGTCTACCGTCATGGAAGCGGAAGAGTGGGCCATCACTGTTGCCTCTTACTATGAGATATGCCAGCATGGCCGATACAGGACACAGCTGTGAGGGAACTTTCCCAATGAACAAGGAAGGGGTCAGTCTTTGATGATTTCAGACGCACCTCCATATATGATGGGGATAGTGGGTCATCCACCAGAATGTCCCCCCAAGAGAGATGAGTAGATGCATCATAGGCATTGTCATCGGGGACAGTAAGCTCTCCAATTCGCATGAAGCCAAAAAGGCTAGACAGCAAGCTGCCCAGAGCATTGCAACATCAGCATCGTCCACCCTCGTATCCCAAACTGACTTGATTTTGTATAGTAAGTCGGGTGTTATCGGTCTGCGTTCTCGCTTTGTAACACCTGCCACGCCTTCTGCTCGCTTAACACCCCTCAACACATAGTGCAACCTATGCAGGCCTTGGGAGAACGGGTCTCCCCGGCCTTCCGAGATGTGCCAGTGACGTATTCCTGCCATGTACGACTTGATGGTGCGATGACGAAGGCCGTTGGTAGCGAGGGTAGCGGCAAAATGGCAGAGAGTATCTTCTACCACTGGTATAGGGGCAAGATTAGCAGCTGAGCATTCCTTCAAGTATCTCCTGACTCCGCATGCATAAAGTTTGTGGGTGGACTCTGCAAGACCCATCAGGTAATATTTCTGAACATCGCCACCCAATCTACCTTTGTCCAGTCTGGAGTCCCGTCCACCAAGCACTGGAGCAGGCCCTCGTGGATGGGAGTCGGATCCCTTGCCGCCTCCGGAACCAAGTTCTGAAATAGAGAAAGTGAGTCCCGTGATAGAGCATCAGCAGCGCCATTGTCAACACCTGGGATGTGTTCACACATGAATGACACATCCCACTGAGCCAGGAAAAAGGACAGGCATCTCATGAGGTGCATCGCTCTGTCCATCTTGCTCCGCCCTGAATTGACGATGGCGACAACTGCTGCATTATCGCACTTGCAGCGAATTGTTGCACCCTTCCAATTACGACCCCATACCGCTGCAGCCAGGACAATTGGTAGTAGTTCTTTAACTGTGATGTGCACATCACTCCAGCATTCTGGGAACCTCAGCTGGAACCATTGCCCAGTGGACGTGAAGGCCCCACACCCCCACGAACCTGAAGCATCAGAGGTGAGGACAGCCCGGGGCACCTGCGTGACCACACTGCTCATTGGGCAGTGCCCATTCCACAGGGGTAGGAAACAACCCCACCACCTGAGATCAGAGCGAAAGCCGGCATTCAACCATACTCTGTGATGCAAGGCCCGCACTCCCTTAGCAAGGTCAATCATGCGGCGAAGGAATTGGCGACCAGGCTTGATGACGCAGCAGGCATGCTGCAAGCAGCCAATGATGGATAGCAATTCCCTCTTGGTGCACGAGGATTTTGTGCCCCACTCTCTAATCATGGCCAGCAAACGACTCAACTTCTCTGCTGGAAGACTCAGGGTCATGGAAATTGTATCCATCTGGATTCCCAGGAAGGTCAGCCTTGTGGAGGGACCCTCCGTTTTTGCAGGTGCCACTGGAACACCTAGTATCTCGCATCGGTAGAGGGCCCGGTGCAGCGACGCACCACACTGGGCCAGGTCGGGTGGCCCGAACAGCAGGTAGTCATCCAAGTAATGGATACCATCTACATTGTCTACGTTCAAAAGGATCCACAACAGGCCATCGGCAATGGCATTGTACAGCTTAGGTGCTGAGCGAAGGCCGAAAGGTAACACCTTGTCCACATACGTTTTGCCCTTCCATTTCATACCCAACAGGTGGCGGTCATCAGGGTGCACGGGAACCGTTCTAAAAGCCCCCGACACATCGAACTTTGCCAGCGCTGCACCCCTACCAATCTTCAGAACATTCTGGCTAGCAGTATCTACTGATACATACTGTAAGCTGCACAACTCGGAGCTGACCCCATCATTAATGCTACTCCCAGCAGGAAATGAGAGGTCAACTATCAGCCTCCACTTCCCAGGCACATGGCCCTTTGGCACCAGCCCGAAACGATTAACAAGACTGGCCTCCCTCGGCTCAACTGGGCCCAAGATCCTTCGTTCTGCCAACTCAGTTGAGATTAACTGGTCTATAACACTGGGTCTCTCCAAAGCTGACCTCATATTTGACCCCGCCCCAGTGCACCTAGCAGACTCATAACTGAAGCCGATGCGGAAACCTTCCCTCAGACCCTTCACCAAGTAGGAATGGTACCTTCTGTCAGGGTGATCGGCTAGCATTTTGTCCCACTCATCTGCTCTCATTGGGGTCACAACATGGTCCCAACCAAGAATGTTTTGAAATACAGAACTTTGACTGACTGGGCGCTTCCCGTCGATGGCCTGCAAATGGGCCATATAGGCATACTGCCCATTACGAACCCCTATAAACACACAAGTGTATGTATATAATTCCCCGTAGACTACACTGGACTACTATTAACAGAGTCTAAAAATCACATAGACCACGGATTACCACTCCCTTAGATACCAATTCATTAATTCCATCATACTACAGATCTAGTCACAATAATGGATGAACCATGTAATGACATGACTGGCAACAGTTGCCCTAAGTGTCGAGTTTCAGTTCTGGCTTAGGGGGCGGGGCTCCTCTCCTTCGAGACCCGTGGTGCAAAATCTCCTGGCATGATCACCACCACACTTCGCGCAGCAATGTGCGAACCGACATGGGTGGGATGCACACGGCCTACCATCATTCCACGCAAAGCAGGCTTGAACCCTCCTCCTCTTGGCCCTGACCGGACCAGGCTGTGCCGGTGTGTGGGGTGGCCGCTGAAGGGGCTCCGACCCTTCCACCATAGCCTGGGTGAACAGGCACTGATTGAGGCAAAAGTTGGCCTCTTCCATTGAGGAATAGCTGTGGCGCAGTGACGTGTCATGGTTCTTCCACCATCCAGTGGTGGAGTGGTTTTGGCATGACATGACTACGTCAAGGTGGCCCCACAAAGCCACGGCTTTCTCAGGGTGGGATCGGCAGATAACACCTGCATACTGGGCGAATCCACTAACCCAGGCATCTCGGTTCGCTACAGGGCGGAATGGTTTCGCCTTAGATGGTTTTTTGGTCCTCCCCATCAGTTGCCCGCTTGAACTCTGCCCTGAGCGCCTCCTCAGATAGCTCGTCCATGTCCACGAACTCTCCAGATAGGATGCGTTTGACCAGCCTAGCCGGGACAGTTGGCAAGGTCACGCCCATAGAAAATTTTCGAACCTCCTTCACCTCCAGTGAAGTGGCATCACCTGGCTTCGGCTTGTCTTTGCTCGACTCAGCCATTGCCGCGCCATCCGGTTTTTCGGCATCCACAGTCAATGGCCTCTCTGGAGCTGGTGACCCTTTACCACTCGTAGAGGACTTAGGGAGACGCAGTGCAGCCACAGCATGTGGATCAAATGCTCCCAGGCCAGCGCCTACAAACAGCGACAGAGGGACCATTAGACAAGTACCACGACTATGTAATGGCTCAGCAATGTGGCCTAGCAATGTAATGGCAAATTTCAAGAGCCATCATGCTCGTATATAGTATCTCCAGACAGCCGGAGCCACTATGCTCGTACACATATCATCGCCAGAGCCACCATGCTCTTTAACAATCTAACTAGGCCACATTGCTCTAGTACAAATCTCCACTGAAGCCACAGTGCTCAGATACACAACCCAATAGAGTCACACGCCCATCCACCTGACCCAAGAGCACCATGCTCAACTGGGACCACATGCTCGTATACACAATGCCACTAGCTCCACGAGCCCACCTACATATCACGAACTGAGCCATATGCTCCTATGCACATCACCCCCATAGCCACCCGCTTACATCACAACTAGAGCCACCTGCTCATCTATTCCCCGTAACTAGCTTCACGTGCCCATATACACATAGCCAGTGTCGTACGAACGACCTACTCCCCGTCACCAAAACAACTGGGAGCCACATGCACTATGCCTTAAAAGAACAGACAATACGGAGCCACGTGCTCCCCCACACAGAACATTGGGAGCCACATGCTCCTCAACACAGAACATGCAGTCCTCAACATGGAACAATTGGGAGCCACATGCTCCTTCACACCAAACACCAAAGCAATTGGAAGCCACATGCTCCTCCATGCGGAACATTGGGAGCCACATGCTCCTAAACACAAACAATAGGGAGCCGCATGCTCCTTGTCACGAACAAATGGGAGCCACACGCTCCTCACCACAGAACAATTGGGAGCCACAAGCTCTGCACCACAGAACAATTGGGAGCCACATGCTCCACACCACAGACCAATTGGGGGCCACACACACCTCACCACAGAACAATTAGGAGCCACATGCTCCACGCCACAGAACAATTGAGAGCCACATGGTCCTCACCACAGAACAGTTGGGAGCCACATGCTCCTCATCACGAAACAATTGAGAGCCACATGCTCCTACAAATAACTGGAGACACATTCTCGTGCTCCTCGAACCAGACCATATCTACGTAATTGTCATTACAGCCCTTTCAAACAAGTGACAAGGGATACCATAACCCCTCAGTGGCATACCTGCTGAAGATATGTGTATTAACATGCACCATGACCCCATGAAAATCATGAAATGACAACAACAAAAAACTGGTCATTCTGTCCCATAGCTAACAAGGGGTATTCAACTCTCTCGAACAATGACTAACTCTGCCACAGTAACCACTCTATGATAACTAACAATACCACGACCAACCACCTACCGGCTATGGCTCCACCATGCGTTTTGTCAGGGGGCCCTGTAGATCCCACAGCTCCTAGCTGCTCGCTAATGGCCTCTGCAATGAGCGCCTTGACCAGGCTGATGTCCAAATCGGGGCCGTCCCTAGACGCCGACGTGGACGCACCACCGCTGGGAGCGCCTATATCCCGGCGATCGCCGGTAGCTCCACTAGTCGAACCGCCAACGGCGCCGGGGTGTGTCTTCGATTTCTCCGACATTGGTTACTGTAGCAAATACACTTCTATGGTATAGCAAATACACTTCTATGGTATCTGGCCTACTTCGCGTTCACGACACCTTAGTGTTTCTATTTGACGCACACTGTATGTATCCCCACCTCGTGGTCCTCTCTTACGCTTGCGCGTGAGGAAGAAAACCCTTCCCCACACAAGATTGGGGCATTCTGCCCTGTATTAACCCAACCTAGCATGCTGCTAAATGGTCAATATTTCTCCACTGAGCCACTAAGAGGTTAAAGTGATGTTGATGTCGCTGAGTTACGCATGACATTGAAATGGATATATATAATTTATGTGCTAATCTTGAAGAATGCTGAAAGATATGTGGAGAGCGAGTCAATATCTTCCTTTGCTTTTTATGTATCTAAAACACTCCTCTACTTTGCTCATGCAAGAAATGAGGTCACTAGGTCGTAGATTGTCCCTACAGCACTTAGCTACAACATAAAATATCTTATAGAGTGTCAATAAAGAAAAGTGAGTACAGATGATTTGCACCACACTCTTGAATACTTTTAACTGTTTCTCAGGCCTGGTAGCAGATTCATATAGTAGGTTGGAATAGTAGGGTTAACTCTTTATGAAAGCCCTACATCTGGTATGTGCAGTTGTTACACCCCGACTATATATTGTGACTGACTGCAACTAGCTTCCTCAGAAGTATCTGTTCCTGTGAGTGCACATACCTACAGCAGTTTGGCAACCAGACTCTCACTGTAATCCGTGTGAGTTTCTTACCTCAACTGGACTGGTCAGAGGCAAGAATGATTCTATGGGCTGCAATTCTGAAACGAGTGCCTGTACAAAACAGGTTTTTTTTTGAGACTTTGTAATTGTTTGTTCTTATAGGATATAGAGGTCGAAGAGGAGGAATCAGAAGATGATGGGTTTGAAGAGAATGTAATCGATCACACTTCAGATTCAGGTGACAGATTATTCTATATATCCGGCATTCGCTCTGATTACGTCACACATTTTGACTAAAATACAATTCTCTTTAAGAAGAGATTTTCACTCATGACTTGACATCACCATCAGTTGAAGAGTCAGAGGATGAGTCAAGAAAAGAAGATGATGACGATGAGAAGGAGGAGGAGGAAGAGGAAGAGGAGATTAGAGTAGGAGAGGAGACAGAAGATGGAGAGGAAGAGGAGGAAGATTCAGAGGATGAAGATGTATGTATGCTCGTGAGTGATTTAAATACAGAAGAAGTGAGTGAGTTAAATACAGTAGAAATAAACCACCAAGCAGCTTACTTAGCGAATGACTATTGATCTTTTACCGCAACAAAACCACCGTACCTATTACTTATTTCCCATTTTCAAATTTGATGTGGTTAATAAAATATACAAATCTCTATTCTATTCATTGCATATATGAATTCTAATAGGCGAATGTTGTCAAAAAAATAGAAAAATAACAAACAAATACACACAAAGCTAAAAGTTTCTAAGGCTACTTAAGTTTCTATTTGCCTTTTGGCATCTTGTCATGATTTAATACTTTCAGTAGTCTTCATCAAATTCATTTTGCTCCATTTCTGTGTCTTCAACAGATTGTTCTGTCACATGATGACGACGGCATTTAGCCCTGTACTGCCAAGAGCATGTCATTTTGTAACATTTGCACACCTTTGTCTTAGAGAGGCAGTATGGGTTAACACAAAATCTGTTAAATTTGATTTGACAAGATCTACGCTTGGAAAGGCATCGAGCAAGAAGCTTGCAAGAGCCTCTCTTCTTACCGCAGAGTTTACGACGAAGGCAAGTCTGCTTGGCACATCGTAAATATTTTATGCAATGCTTGCTAAGCTTTAGACTAGCTGTAGTAGCATCTTCCAAACCAGAATCTACTACTTCTTGTTCATCTGCAACATCTTGGCCATTTGATAGTTCTTCCAGCTCCACATGAGACTTCTGCTCCAGCTGAGCGAACTCATTCGGTGTTCCCATTGCCATTTGGTCTTTATCTATAATAATTGTATTGAAAGGTATACCATATTAATCTTAAGTAGTAAATAATACTATATTATTTTGAAACCTCACCAGCATAGCTTGCTGGAAAGTAGGCTATGGCAGCCACTGTAAAAAGGAGCAAATATTTAAATCCTGTCATTTTTAAGAAATATAATTCTAAGGAGATTTTTTGAAGTTATGAAGTTGATTGTACTTTGGTTTGGTTAGCCTTTCTCTTAAATAGCAAAAGTTTCTTGTTTTCAATTCTTAAACTCTATTCCGTACATATGTTCACATGAATATCAGCTACAAAAAATGGAAGCAAATCTCAAATGACAGAACTGCTATATTTTAAATGTGTAAGGGGTATTGTTTTCCCTATGAAGTACTTAATCAATAAAAGTGGTACTGATTTCTTAACAATATTTACTGAGATAACATTTATACTTGTCTGAATTGAGTTTAAATTAATATATCCTTGTCATGTGGAAATACTCACAGGAAGGAAGGGGAAGGCAGAACCAGGCATGTGTAGTTCATATTCATGCAACAACAAAATAATAATAAAAGAATAATATAACAATAACAATAGTAATTATGATATTAATAATAATAATAATAATAATAATAATAATAATAATAATAATAATAATAATAATAATGGTACATACTTAATGCTATCTGAATGTAATTGCTTTACTGTGGTTGAAAGTATTTTATTACTATCACCATGGCTAAGAGCTTGTGATGCCTTCATTGACAGACTTTCTTATGTAAAGTCAAATTTATTATTAGCTAGCTGCAAAATGTAGTAAGAGTATAGTTATTTTATTGACGAGTTCCTGATGTATGTGTTTGGCCATTCTATTTACTTGCAGAAGCCTGGCTATCTTAAATTTTTTTCTTGGAGATTTGGAAACAATTTAACTAATTTTTAAATCTATTTTTCTGAAATGTTAGCTAAATTCAAGAATAAAATTAATTGATAGTCTGTCAAACTTCCTTATGTATTTAATTTAGACTGATTTACCCTGTTATATGTGAACCTGAGCATATGCTGCAGTCTCACCAGTATGAAATAAAGTGCATGATATGTATGTTGGCAGCACAAGACCTTGCAAATAAACTACTTTATGTAGTATGCTTACCATACCTAGCTTTAAGACTTATTTGATTGACAAGAAAAGAATTGCTATAATCTGCAAAATATTTCTCCACTGAGCCACTATGAGGTTAAAGTGATGATGATGTCGCTGAGTTACGCATGACATTGAAATGGATATATAGAATTTATGTGCTAATCTTGAAGAATGCTGAAAGATATGTGGAGAGCGAGTCAATATCTTCCTTTGCTTTTTATGTATCTAAAACACTCCTCTACTTTGCTCATGCAAGAAATGAGGTCACTTAGGTAGATGGTCCCTACAGCACTTAGCTATAACATAAAATATCTTATAGAGTGTCAATAAAGAAAAGTGAGTACAGATGATTTGCACCACACTCTTGAATACTTTTAACTGTTTCTCAGGCCTGGTAGCAGATTCATATAGTAGGTTGGAATAGTAGGGTTAACTCTTTATGAAAGCCCTACATCTGGTATGTGCAGTTGTTACACCCCGACTATATATTGTGACTGACTGCAACTAGCTTCCTCAGAAGTATCTGTTCCTGTGAGTGCACATATCTACAGCAGTTTGGCAACCAGACTCTCACTGTAATCCCTGTGAGTTTCTTACCTCAACTGGACTGGTCAGAGGCAAGATTGATTCTATGGGCTGCAATTCTGAAACGAGTGCCTGTACAAAACAGTTTTTTGTTGAGACTTTGTAATTGTTTGTTCTTATAGGATGTAGAGGTCGAAGAGGAGGAATCAGAAGATGATGGGTTTGAAGAGAATGTAATCGATCACACTTCAGATTCAGGTGACAGATTATTCTATATATCCGGCATTCGCTCTGATTACGTCACACATTTTGACTAAAATACAATTCTCTTTAAGAAGAGATTTTTCACTCATGACTTGACATCACCATCAGTTGAAGAGTCAGAGGATGAGTCAAGAAAAGAAGATGATGATGATGAGAAGGAGGAGGAGGAAGAGGAAGAGGAGAATGGAGTAGGAGAGGAGACAGAAGATGGAAAGGAAGAGGAGGAAGATTCAGAGGATGAAGATGTATGTATGCTCGTGAGTGATTTAAATACAGAAGAAGTGGGTGAGTTAAATACAGTAGAAATAAACCACCAAGCAGCTTACTTAGCGAATGACTATTGATCTTTTACCGCAACAAAACCACCGTACCTATTACTTATTTCCCATTTTCAAATTTGATGTGGTTAATAAAATATACAAATCTCTATTCTATTCATTGCATATATGAATTCTAATAGGCGAATGTTGTCAAAAAAATAGAAAAATAACAAACAAATGCACACAAAGCTAAAAGTTTCTAAGGCTACTTAAGTTTCTATTTGCCTTTTGGCATCTTGTCATGATTTCATACTTTCAGTAGTCTTCATCAAATTCATTTTGCTCCATTTCTGTGTCTTCAACAGATTGTTCTGTCACATGATGACGATGGCATTTAGCCCTGTACTGCCAAGAGCATGTCATTTTGTAACATTTGCACACCTTTGTCTTAGAGAGGCAGTGTGGGTTAACACAAAATCTGTTAAATTTGATTTGACAAGATCTACGCTTGGAAAGGCATCGAGCAAGAAGCTTGCAAGAGCCTCTCTTCTTACCGCAGAGTTTACGACGAAGGCAAGTCTGCTTGGCACATCGTAAATATTTTATGCAATGCTTGCTAAGCTTTAGACTAGCTGTAGTAGCATCTTCCAAACCAGAATCTACCACTTCTTGTTCATCTGCAACATCTTGGTCATTTGATAGTTCTTCCAGCTCCACATGAGACTTCTGCTCCAGCTGAGCGAACTCATTCGGTGTTCCCATTGCCATTTGGTCTTTATCTATAATAATTGTATTGAAAGGTATACCATATTAATCTTAAGTAATAAATAATAATACTATATTATTTTGAAACCTCACCAGCATAGCTTGCTGGAAAGTAGGCTATGGCAGCCACTGTAAAAAGGAGCAAATATTTAAATCCTGTCATTTTTAAGAAATATAATTCTAAGGAGATTTTTTGAAGTTATGAAGTTGATTGTACTTTGGTTTGGTTAGCCTTTCTCTTAAATAGCAAAAGTTTCTTGTTTTCAATTCTTAAACTCTATTCCGTACATGTGTTCACATGAATATGAGCTACAAAAAATGGAAGCAAATCTCAAATGACAGAACTGCTATATTTTAAATGTGTAAGGGGTACTGTTTTCCCTATGAAGTACTTAATCAATATAAGTGGTACTGATTTCTTAACAATATTTACTGAGATAACATTTATACTTGTCTGAATTGAGTTAAATTAATATTATCCTTGTCGTGTGGGAATACTCACAGGAAGGAAGGGGAAGGCAGAACCAGGCATGTGTAGTTCATATTCATGCAACAAAAAAATAATAATAAAAGAATAATATAACAATAACAACAGTAATTATGATAATAATAATAATAATAATAATAATAATAATAATAATAATAATGATAATAATAATAATAATAATAATAATAATAATGGTACATACTTAATGCTATCTGAATGTAATTGCTTTACTGTGGTTGAAATTATTTTCTTACTATCACCATGGCTAAGAGTTTGTGATGCCTTCATTGACAGACTTTCTTATGTAAAGTCAAATTTATTATTAGCTAGGGGTATAGTTATTTTATTGACGAGTTCCTGATGTATGTGTTTGGCCATTCTATTTACTTGCAGAAGCCTGGCTATCTTAAATTTTTTTCTTGGAGATTTGGAAACAATTTAACTAATTTTTAAATCTATTTTTCTGAAATGTTAGCTAAATTCAAGAATAAAATTAATTGATAGTCTGTCAAACGTCCTTATGTATTTAATTTAGACTGATTTACCCTGTTATATGTGAACCTAAGCATATGCTGCAGTCTCACCAGTATGAAATAAAGTGCATGATATGTATGTTGGCAGCACAAGACCTTGCAAATAAACTACTTTATGTAGTATGCTTACCAAACCTAGCTTTAAGACTTATTTGATTGACAAGAAAAGAATTGCTATAGTCTGCAAAATATTTCTCCACTGAGCCACTATGAGGTTAAAGTGATGTTGATGTCGCTGAGTTACGCATGACATTGAAATGGATATATAGAATTTATGTGCTAATCTTGAAGAATGCTGAAAGATATGTGGAGAGCGAGTCAATATCTTCCTTTGCTTTTTATGTATCTAAAACACTCCTCTACTTTGCTCATGCAAGAAATGAGGTCACTAGGTCGTAGATTGTCCCTACAGCACTTAGCTATAACATAAAATATCTTATAGAGTGTCAATAAAGAAAAGTGAGTACAGATGATTTGCACCACACTCTTGAATACTTTTTAACTGTTTCTCAGGCCTGGTAGCAGATTCATATAGTAGGTTGGAATAGTAGGGTTAACTCTTTATGAAAGCCCTACATCTGGTATGTGCAGTTGTTACACCCCGACTATATATTGTGACTGACTGTAACTAGCTTCCTCAGAAGTATCTGTTCCTGTGAGTGCACATATCTACAGCAGTTTGGCAACCAGACTCTCACTGTAATCCCTGTGAGTTTCTTACCTCAACTGGACTGGTCAGAGGCAAGATTGATTCTATGGGCTGCAATTCTGAAACGAGTGCCTGTACAAAACAGTTGTTTTTTGAGACTTTGTAATTGTTTGTAGAGGTCGAAGAGGAGGAATCAGAAGATGATGGGTCTGAAGAGAATGTAATCGATCACACTTCAGATTCAGGTGACAGATTATTCTATATATCCGGCATTTGCTCTGTTTACGTTACACATTTTGACTAAAATACAATTCTCTTTAAGAAGAGATTTTTCACTCATGACTTGACACTACCATCAGTTGAAGAGTCAGAGGATGAGTCAAGAAAAGAAGATGATGATGATGAGAAGGAGGAGGAGGAAGAGGAAGAGGAGAATGGAGTAGGAGAGGAGACAGAAGATGGAGAGGAAGAGGAGGAAGATTCAGAGGATGAAGATGCATGTATGCTCGTGAGTGATTTAAATACAGAAGAAGTGGGTGAGTTAAATACAGTATAAGTAAATCACCAAGCAGCTTATTTAGTGAATGACTAATATATATTACCGCAACAAAACCACCACACCAATTACTTATTTCCCATTTTCAAATTTGTTGTGGTTAATAAAAATTTATATTCTATTCATTGCATATATGAATTCTAATAGGCGAATGTTGTCAAAAAAATAGAAAAATAACAAACAAATACACACAAAGCTAAAAGTTTCTAAGGCTACTTAAGTTTCTATTTGCCTTTTGGCATCTTGTCATGATTTAATACTTTCAGTAGTCTTCATCAAATTTATTCTGCTCCATTTCTGTGTCTTCAACAGATTGTTCTGTCACATGATGACGATGGCATTTAGCCCTGTACTGCCAAGAGCATGTCATTTTGTAACATCTGCACACCTTTGTCTTAGAGAGGCAGTTCTTGCTAAGCTTTAGAAGACTAGCTGTAGTAGCATCTTCCAAACCAGAATCTACTACTTCTTGTTCATCTGCAACATGTTGGCCATTTGATTGTTCTTCTTCCCACTCCACATAAGGCTTCTGCTCCAGCAGAGAGGAATCTATTGGTGGAAGCATTGCCATTTTGTCTTCATCTATAATAATTGTATTGAAAGGCATAATATATTAACCTAAAGTAATAAAAAAAACTATATTATTTTGAAACCTCACCAGCATTGCTTGCTGGAAAGTAGGCTATGACAGCTACTGTAAAAAGGAGCAAATATTTAAATCCTGTCATTCTAAAGAAATATATATTTCTAAAGGGATTGCTTTAAGTTATGTTCTCAGATTTGGTTAGCCTTTTTCTTAAATAGCAACAGCTTCATATTTTCAATTTCTTACACTCTGTTCCATACATATGTTTACATGAATGAGCTACAACAAGTGGAAGCAAACTCAATTGACAGAACTGCTGTTATGTAATGTAAGAGGTATTGCTTTTCCTATAAGTACATTGATTAATAAAAGTGGTAGTGATTTTTAAGCAATATTTACTGAGATAACATTTATACTTGTAACAAAACTGAATCTAGTGTAAAGTTTAATTGCTAGCCCTTAGACTTTTGGTCTACATGAATATATCCTTGTTTCAGGTTTGAAGAAGGGGAAGGCAGCAACAGGAGTGACTTCTAGAATATTCTTAGTTGACCATTGTATATTTGGGTTTGTGGAGCTTTGCTCTAGTTTGCTTAATAGTAATTGACAACCATACACTGACACACATAGCATTGGATCAAAAACTAAAGTGAGCGTGAATAAGAGATATATCCACATGAAAGTGTGACAGTAAAATACATGCGAAATAAGTGTGCCGCAGTCAAGTGCGGCAGTCAAGAGTCCGTAACTGAGCATGAGGATTATGTATTTTCTTCTTATTTTTTACTTATGGTGGGAATAAATTTTGAAGGTTGGCCTCCTCCAAAGTTAGTCAGTTTTTGATTTTTTTGTATCTCATACTTAATTGTCACCTACTTCTTTACTTTATTTGCCTCATATAACTTCCTTGAAAGGGCTAGTTAAGGTGAAGAATCAAAGTTATAAGCTTGTGAGTGAGAACAGGATAGTTTCAGTCATTCTCGGCTGAATTAACTATAGGATAGTTTATATTGCAATTACAAGAATATATAGACTCACTTGGTGGCAGTATTACCTGGATCTGGGACTCACTCTGGTGGCAGCATTACCTGGATCTGGGACTCACTCTGGTGGCAGCATTACCTGGATCTGGGACTCACTCTGGTGGCAGCATTACCTGGATCTGGGACGACACTTGGCATCTAACTACTTACCTGGCAGGAGTTATACATATTTACCTAAGATATTTCCTCACATTTTACTGCAGCAAATGTTTTAGTCACTGCTTCCCATCTTCTAACAGCACAATGATAAGGGGCCCATAAAACCCATAAAGAGAAAGAGTTGTAAGATGCAATATTATCCTCTATAACAAATTCTACTGTACACAGTATAACTGGTGACCAGGGGTGAGGAGGGGGAAAAGGTGGAGGAGGCACTAGGAGCACGTGCCCACCCTCCCACTCCCCTCCCCCCACCTCACCCCGAATAATTTGAACCTCTACTGTGTACTGTGTTTTTAGTCTGAATTACTGGGTGTGCTAAACATGCCTTTAGGAGAAGACAGAACAATTAGGCATTTTGGACATTTTGGCATGCCTGTGATAGGAGTTCCTTAACTTATTTAAATAAACATATAGTACAATACAAATATCTTTGCATGAGGACACAATCTTGGCCCTCATCATATTGTGCCCACATAAGATCTATGTAAGTGAGTCATAGTGGCTTTCTTCAAACTTATTTTTTCCACTCTGGCATCATGTTCTTGATACACGTGTGATCAATCCATGACATTGTCTCATCATAATGACTGAAATAGTTACATGTTCAAATGATTGCAAACAATGTAAGGAAAGACAGATTATTGCTTGCTACCTAGAGTAGTGATTTAATGTTAAAGAACATTTCCTATGTCTCTAACTGTATGATATTACACCTTTTATTCTACATTTCCTTATGATAATTGCTCCAAATTGAATTTGGAGCTCACACACATTCTAAGCAAGAGAAAGGTTTGATTCTTACTATTCCATACATATAAGCAGGATTGAGTGAGAGTATTCAGAGAGTGTGTAGAGAGTTTGACATCAAAACAGCATTTAAGTCGGGTAAGACACTAAGATCATATCTTACTAAAGTCAAATATACTATACCCATTAGCTGCCACCAAGTCATCCACAGTGTACAGTATACTCTACAGCCAGTAAGAATCGTGAGTTAAAGATCAAGGAAGCTCTACACATACAGATGACACCTGACAACAACAAATTTAACAGAGACATAGCAGGTTTAGAGCTTCCAGGATGCTGGCTGTCCATGCTGTGTGCATATCACCCTCCAGGATATAATAAACAGCAAGCCTACCCTCCAGAAATCTTGCTGTTTACTTTGTGTTATTATATCACCAGGGAGAGTTCGACCTCAGTTGACCCCTGAAGAGGACTTCGGCAAGAAGTCGAAAGTCAGGTTAAATTGGCTGTTAGAATGAGAAAATTTGCTATTATTATTATTATTATTATTAATAATCATTATTATTATTATTATTATTATTATTATTATTATTATTATTATTATTATTATTACTATTATTATTATTATTATTATCATTATTATTACTATCATCATCATCATTCTTGTTGTTGTCTTTGTTGTTGTTGTTGCTATATTATTATTGTTACTACTACTACTACTACTACTAGCTAATGCTGTTTTGCTATTAGTAGCTAGTGTTTGTGCCAGCTATGCAAAAAATAAATAAATAAATAAAAGTTATAATAAGAGACCAGACCACACGGTAGGTGAAGGGTCTAGGCGAGACTAAGTTAGTTTATGAGCACTGAGAGTTCTTCACACAGCTAGTAATGACGTCTGAAGAAATTGACAGACTGACGCTTATTATTAATGCTGCCGAAATAGTGAAGAAATCACCAACCTACAGCGACACTGTCACCATTCTACGTGTTCCTTGGAAACTGAAGCTTGTGTCTAAAGAGATCGGCAACCGTGAAGACAAAGCGTCGAAAGGAATGATTGGATTATTTATTCAGTGTAAGCCTGAAACTTCTGAATGGTCAGCATTAGCAAAAGTTACCATACAAGTCAAAAACAATGACAGTGCTAAAGACTTGGTTAGATTTTTTTATTATAATTTTTCCAAGTCTTCAAATGACTGGGGTTACAGTTGTTTCATGACATTGAGTTCAGTGCTGGATCCTGAAGAAGGATTTGTACAGGAAGGAAAATTAACTGTAGAAACCCTAATTGAAGCTCAAGATATTGAGAATGAGAGCGATAACAGAATTCCGGCTGTTACTGTTGGTGGTTTTAATTCTTTTCTGGTGTGCCCAAAGTGTGACAAGGACTTTGAAGTTGAAGGAGAAGTAATGCCGATGAGCTTGAGTTGTGGGCACACTTTTTGTTTAAAGTGCCTCAAGGAAGAATTGGCCAAGTCTGTTGACAGCAAGGGCTTAACTTGCTCAAAATGTCAACATCTTCACACAAGAAGTGGAATCAAAACTGAACTCTGGTACCCTAACCAGTCCATGATACACATCATTACTAACGTCATGTCCAAGTCGGAGTTTTACTGCCGAGAGCATCAGTTGGACAAAGACTACTACTGCTTTGATGACAAAGCTCTAGTGTGTATTGCTTGTGCCTATCACCAGACCAGACATGCTACCCATTCCTGCAAGCAGGTAGATGAAGCCATGAAATACCTTTGTAAGATAGCTAAGAGCAAGGAGTTATCAGTGTCCAGTTGCGTAACGGATGTGGACCGACGGCTTCAATTAAAAAAGGATGAAGTAGAGATGCTGAAAACACAGGAGACAAATGTCTGCAAGATTGTCGAAGACTCTTGCGATCAGCTCCTCTTGTCTATAGATAAGCAGAAGGAATTTTTATGTAATGATTTCACAGTGCAAATACTGGATCTCTATGGCTCTATGCAGGAATGTGCTATGTAAGAATTGTTAGTTTGATATAGGTACGGTTATATCAAGTTGTACTTTGTAGGATGACACTGACTTATGTGAGAATATAGTATAGGCTCGCTAATTTTAATTACAATGAAGTTAAAAGTTTTAGGTGATCCAATTTAATATAGAACATAAAAATTGCCTTTTCATTTATAAATCACTAAATAAAATAATTTATTTGTAACAATTGTAATTTTTAAAAGGAACAGTTGAATAGATCAGGCCATTAAGTTACCTAGAAGGAGTTCTGAGTTTAAATATTTTATTTGTGGCAGCAAACTGGAAGAGAAACAGTCAAAGGCGAAGGAGATCCTCACAAAGTATTCTTTGTGGCAGAGTCTTCCAGCAAAAGAAGCAATGGAACAGTTTGGTGAAATGAAGTTGGCCTTATCCAGCATAACCAAGTTGTGTGACAGCCAAGATCTGCCTCAAAAACCGGACTCCTTTCCCAAGCTGTCCTTCAAAGTTCCCTCTCCTTCTGAAGTTTTCAACTTATCTAAGCTGAATATAGCTGTGAGTAAAATGAATTCCTCTGATGATTCACAGGGAAGTGACAGTGACACTCAGGAACCTCTTACAAAAAAACTGAAGTTGGGAGTACTATAGCTAGCATCACTATAGCTATGTTTAAACTTTTCCTTGTTCTCTTAATCAGTGCATTCATGATGGACTTGTGACGTTGTAAAGATGCCAGTTTTATGTATTTTACTTTCACTGGGAGTAGGAGACCTCTACTTTGGATACATACATGTACCACAGAATAAATTCTGAGGGGGGCAGGGTCCGGGCCAAGGTTAATAAAATAAACCCTTTACCATTTGATAATGACGCACTGCACGTCGTTGATGATCACTTACCATTTTCAAGGAACTGCGAACTCCGTGAAGTGAATATCTCCACGTGGAATTCTTTTCTAAAGCTTAAGCTTAGTCGTAAGGTTGCCGGCTGACATTACAAATGGTATTCTTCACTTGCAATGCTTGTGGTTCGTCTCTGAAGAAGAATCAAGTGGAGAAACACTACAGAAATGAATGTAGAAACTGTTCTGTTCTATCCTGCATGGATTGTGGTAAAGATTTTTATGGCGACGAGTACGCCAGTCATACCAAGTGCGTGTCGGAGGCAGAGAAGTATCAAGGAGCAATGTTCAAAGGAAATGCTAATAAAGGAGACAAGAAGCAGCAAGAATGGCTAGAGGTAAATGGCTCAATTTATTTGTCAGAGCCCACTGTGGTTTAATTCTAACCATGCATCAGCTGGTTGGTGTCGTTTTGTAGCACTCATGCTGTTCTTTTCTGAATCAGGAATAGTTCTTTACAGCTTACTACTTGTGAGTAACACGTAACCTAACCCTTTACCTACAGCTGCTGGGAAAGGGTCTGGTGGCATTAGTACATAGTACCAGTTCAAAAGGAATGTAATTAGTCCTTCACTGATGCTCCGCAGTTAAACCCTTATGTAAATATAAAAATACCATACACGAACAACTCAATTCCTAGCTAAATGCTTGTACAACATGTCTCTTGCACTGTGAGAGAAGGTATGATATAAGGTGTGCCATAACTGCCTTATGGCACTTATTGGCACGCTATAAGGTTCAATATACTAGCTTATTCTCCTAGTTTATAACTCATTATTACTGTCCCAAAATCTTTTTTTTTTTTTGTCAATATCAAAGAGCAAACCTTTCATACATATCCACCATTTTACAAGTACTCATCCTGCAGCCCTTTCGTGAATCCTAGTGTTTTGTAGCAAGTTCCATTGCCCCATTCCTCGAGTATGCGGAAGTCTTGGGACCACGAAAATAAGCTGATTGAGTGGCTGCAGTAACCCTAAATTATTGACGACCACGATCGGAACTGCAACTTCCCTTCTGAGATCTAGAGGGTATTGAACTGGTACTATATACTAATGCCACCAGACCCTTTCCCAGCGTAGCGGTAGGTAAAGGGTCTGGCTATGCGAGACTAAGTAAGCACATCACTGTTTAATTATTACTTTAGGAGGCTTGCTTTTATTAGCTCTCTCTCTCTCTTAGTTCTGGACAACTAAATATTTAGAAGTATGGCAGGGTTACCTCTGAACGTGAACTGTTTTAGTATAATAGTCCAATGTATACAAACAATTGATTACACTCATTATAGTCCATTTCACTTTCACTCTTGTATTTCACTCGCCTTCAGCTATTGAAAATATTTACACATGCTCATGATATATCACCTCATATATTATGCTGACTCGTGCAATAAGTATAGTAGTATATATTTTATATTTATGTACTTGCAATATTTAACCCTCAGTGTGCATGCACGATAGATTAAGAAAACTCAAAACTGTCAGCTCCATGTACTTACTACCTTTTGTGTGTAATGTCCACTATCATAACGTCATAGTCACAGTAGCAAATAATTGCTTGCTGCCCTCTATAGTTTCGCTTTATACTGAGAATTTACTGTGTGCTGTAATTGGAGTTTCATATTGAAACTACTGTTGAGTGTTTCTTGCATGTTGACCTCTAATGAAGACAGAAAAATTTACACCTATTTTTTTCATTGCACAAGCCCGATTTTAGGTATACACTAAATAAATTTTTCTTTTGATCTGAGAAATGGACTTTGTAATAGCCAATTAAGTATTTAGGAACACAGAGGGTTCGCACCTCTGGTGCTTCATTTAGAAAGTGTGGTGTCCATAGTTTAGATTGAGTAAATCTTTAGTGTGACCTGTTCCATTGCTTCTGATCTATCACAAACAGTCAGTTGTGACTATATAAGGAAGGTATGGAATGACTTCGGTCAACACAAAGAAAACTGTTAGACTTAGAACTGGTAAAGGGTTATTGGAAGTCAATTATTTATATAATAATACCTGTGATTGACTACAACGTACGATTCATGAGCTAGAACGTGCAGACGCACTATACTCGTAAACCAGCACTGAATTACCTTACTAGCTAAACCAAGAGTGCGAGGCAAACTGATTAGCAACCAGACCTGGTACAACAATAGACAGGACTAGCAGAGAACCAGGTGAGCAGTGGTAGGGAAGGAAAGGGTCAGGCTACGTTAGACTACTGGCTAGGTGAATTCATCAGGAACATGTACAACAACATTAAATGGAAAGAAGACGAGGGGCAGGGAAACAGGAGAGCAAAAAGTAAATAGAGAGAGAAGAAAGGGACCAGGAGAGCAGAGGGTGTCTGGCTTCATTTAGAAAGAGAAAGAGGGAAATTGCTAGAAAGGTTGAGGATGAGGAGGGAAAAATAAAAGAAGGAAGAGATGGAGGTAAGAAATGGGAAAAAAAAAATAGAGAGGAACAGGGAAAGCCAAAGAAGGAGAACAATAATCCCAACACAACACACACAGGTTGATCCTATGAAGGTACTAAACTGCTGTCATAATGGAAAATTTATTTCTTAAGCCCTATTCACTGAGGCTAGGAAGTTCGAAAAGTGCCTTCTCCTTCGCTACATTAAAAAGTTCTAACTGCACAGGTCAGTAAATATAATGACATGATTGTTCAAGATGTCAGCTGCATTGCTCTGTATTAATGGTGTTTCACCAGAATGTCCAGTATCTCCTTCCTGTCAGGAGCTAATAATTTTTCCTGCAAAGTAAAAGTACAGCAAATTAACATAAAAGGTGAAAGGGAAACATTCATTTTTACGAAAACCGTTCAACTTGTTACAGAAGAGTTTCCCTGCAGGAGGAATCATAGGTGAAGTAGAAATACAAATGCCATGATGGGTGTGGCACTTCAAAACTTCTTTTGACTTGGAAATCGTGTTGTAAATTTTCACTCACAAATTGTTCCTTTTTTACAGAATGTTATTTGATTTGATTTTTATTTATTTTATTTTATCCCCTGTGTGTCTTCCCAGAGAGCACATTCTGCAATACAGAGTGCAAAGGTCAGCTCCAGGATATCCATGTTGCTTGAGAAGATGCTGGACTATCCCAACATCCCGAGAAAGAAGGCCAAATTTGAGGTATTTAAATGTTGTTGTTTATTGAATAAGTTTATTATATTATTATAATGCCATTTTGTGTGTGTGTGTGTGTGTCCTTTGAAAATCTTAATTATTAGTTTTTGTGCATTGGAAATAATTATCAGTAACAGTCTTTAAAAATAAAATAATAGCAGGAGGAATTGATGCAGAAAAGTTTTGGCTGGCTGGGGGGGGGGTGGGCTAAGCGCTAGAGATAGGGGCTATTTTATTTATTTATTTATTTTTGTTATTATTTTATTTTATTTTTACACATGTAACAATTGAATTAACCAAAAAGGACAAATGATCTCAAGAATCCTATTTAATGTTGTTGTTTTTAAACATGTTAAGAGTGTGGGCAATTCAAGTTTAGCCCTAGCCCTGCCTTCACCCACCGATACCCATAGGACTATTACTGGACAGCTAAATCATAGCATTATAACTGTGATAATAACCATTTGTTTTAATTACATCAAATTATACACCTGAAGATTGAGAGCTTTATTTGTTGGGGAGGGAGGTGGGGAAGGGAGAGAGAAAGCATTTTCTTGGGGAGACTAGGTGATTCCTCCCCCCCCCCCCCCTCGCCCTTTTTTATCAAACATTTAGAATAATAAAGAGATAAAAATGAAAGTTCATTACAGGATAAGTGATTAAATTGGTTGTTAATACAGAAACTCTAGCATAAGAAAACTGCATGCTTTGATATACATGACCATAGTGTTATTTATCTTGTTTTAGAATTTCATTCGCAACAGTTTGAACGTACGAGATCAAAATACATTGAACCAATTATGGGATATTTTCAGTCAAGACAGTCGACCAACGGCCGATGGAACAAGTGGTGTGGCAATAGCTACTGACAGCAAACCATCCCTGGCAACAGATACATTAACAGAAGGGAAAGAAGACTGCAAAACTGATAAGGAAAATGTGAAAGTGTCGGCAAGCTGTTTTAGTAATAATGAGAAGGATGAAGAAGATGCTGAGGAAGGGATTAAGAAGGAAAAGAAGAAGAAGAAGAAAAAGAAACAATGTGTTGAAGAAGATGCTGGTGAGAGTAAAGGTAGCATGATGTTGGTGAATGGATTTAGCAGCTTCACAGAGACAAAAGTAAAGAAGCACAAGATTAAAGCTAATGAAGCAGAAAGTGAGGAGGACAGGAATGTTGAAGATAACAGTAGCAGTGCAGCACTGGAAGATTCTACAAGGTCCAAGAAAAAAAAGAAGAAACGCTCAAAAATTGCTAAATGTGGAGCAAGTGGTGATGAGGAGACCTGGGGGTTAGTCAATGGGCTATTGAGTAAGGAAAAAGTTGGTCCTTCTCCTGATAGTGAAGGCAGCATGGCTGATGGTTGGGCCTCTCAGGCTAAACAGAAGCGGAAAAAGAAGAAAGGGTTATTAGAGAGTGAAGAAGTTGAACATGAGATGTGTGGTAGTAAGCAGCTGGAGGAAGAGATTGGAAGCAGAATTGAGGATAAAGGAGGGTCAGCGGGGGGAAAGAAGAAGACGAAGAGAAAACATTTGTTGGCATTGGGTGACAACAATAGTGAGCTTAGTGAGCCCAAAAAGAAGAAATTAAAGAAGGGTTTTGAAGTCAGTGATCAGACTGAGATTGTGGAGGAGGTGAAGAAAAGCAAACGACAAAAAGTTATCGTAGATGATGAACTGACTCTAGAAAGAGAACACGATTTACCAAAAAAGAAAAAGAAATCAAAGATACGTAGTTAGTTTTTCCATGTCATTTTTATGATTATTTTGTTATTTATAATGGTGTACAAATGAGATATTTCTAGTTTCTCTTGAGTAATGTTAGAAAGTCGTCCGTTTGGTACGTAGTCGACAATTAACCAGCCCCGCCGAGCGGTTGCGTAGGCGTGGTGAAGTAGCAGCTGTTGCTAGCTAGCTCTAAACTTCTTAACATGGAAGACAGAGCGCCTGTCTCGGGTTCTGGTCCCTCTACCAACAAATACTACTGTCATTGGACGAGCTGTTCTAAAAGGGTAAGGTGGGAAACTGCATTATTCGGGAGTAATACTAAGTTTTATTCCAAAGGATGTCGCGTTCACTTCCGAGGAACTCTGCCGTCATGTTGATGCGGACCACGTTATGGCCTCGGAAGAAGACCTCTACCTATGTCAATGGGAAGGCTGCAAGATGTTTAACCAACCTTGCCTGTCCTACGGTTGGCTTGAAAGACACGTTAGGACACACACCAAAGTAAGACAACCATCTTATTATCACAATGAGAGGAAGAATGTGTGTTAGTTTAGCTGGTAAGGTGTCATTTGTTGCTTTGAACATCACGGGTGACGCATACCTGTGATTCATATTTCTTAATTCCCGCATTAAATCTTGCACGTGTTGGTACATCATTACTAATATTCCGGAATATCTTTAGCATTCTTGTGGCCCCAAATTTTTTTTTACATTAATTATACCAGTGAATCAATAAAACTAATGCCCAGTAGTACATGCATCCTGTTGCTGTTGGTATTATGTTTGCCGTACCTTAATGATTTATATTTGCTGATTGTAGCTTGTACTTCTGGCTGTCCCTGTGTTAATAAGGCAAATTTCTACCAGGAATTGTAGATACTGTCACCAGGTCAGAGCCAATCAGGCCAGAATAAGAATCACTTTTATTTCTCTTCACTCCAAGACTGGGCCCAGCAATCAGCCTTGGTATGTCAGGGCCGGAGTAAGCTCTGGTTTAGCGGTCAGGCCAGGAAAAGGTGTGGTCATCGGTGTGGCCAGTACACACAGGGATATGTAACAAATTGTGCCACGTTTAACTAAACATGTGCTTTCATCAAATGACAATGAATTACACACTGCAAGTAACCAAATTGACAGATAATCTTCCTGTGTATCATATTGTTTGCAATGAGCGTTTACACAAATCTCTTTTTGTCTCTGACTATGTAAAGTCATCTAAATAAGACTGATCAGTCCATAGCAGCCTGACCATGTACTCCTGGGGGGCCCAGTGTTTAATTCAGCAAAGCGAGCGAAGCTGACTCTCTAATGAGTCCGCGATATATATATATTATTCATTTGATACAGGAGAATATCACGAGTCTGTTGGCTTAGTATTTACGCGAGTGCCGCAGGCACGAGCGTAAATACCGCCAATCAGACGAGTGATATTCTCGGGTATCCAATGGATAATAAATTTATTAGGTACTGCTCATGTGCGAATACCTTGGTAACAAGAAATTTACCTAGGGGGACGTAATAACCCAACGTAATAACTATGAACACAGGTGATATGGAAAAATATTGCCCTAAGCCACATCCTGTTTACTTTAATGCATTTTCTATGTGGCAACAGTTATCAGGCTCTGTTCAGTACCTAATAAATATATATATATATTTAGGTCTAGGAATTGTTTTTGTTCTTGCGTGGGCGTACGTGTGCACATTTTCTCCTACACGCTTGCGCGGGCCGGGTAACCTTCTTAGCAACATTTTGTTTTGTTTACCCGCCGTACAAAGTAGCAATGCCCAGTGAAACAAATTCTGCAAAAGAGAGACAAAACGTTAGAAAAGCTCGCTTGGTCAAGAGCTTTGAGGGCGTTAGAAACTCTCCAGAAGAAAAAATTAGTAAGGAGAGAAATAAGAAATGAAAAAGACAGGGCAAGGAGGAGGAGAGCTAAAACGAAACAGAAACCGGTAGCAAAGTAAAGAATCTTTCTTTTTGTAAAGCCATTAAATGTTCCTAATTTATTTATTAGACTATTCCTGAGGATTACGGTACCAGGAGCCTTCATCATAGAAAAAAGCTACCACTATTGTTTTCTCACTTTGACAGTATTTTGTAGCCACACCAAGCATGCATGGAATTACAGGGAACATGCATCACTCGCTTCGCTATTTTGTGCTATTAGAGCCCATCACTACTTAATTAGGGTTTTAATTAAAGACCTGAGGTGTGAACTACTAAAGTGAATGCTGACAGACAGATGTGTGTGGTGGACTTACCAGCCACTAAGTGTATATTGCAGACAACCAGTCAACACACCCACACAGGTGTGAACATGACACATAATCTGGTTGATTTTGACAGTAAATGGATCAATGATGGCTGAAAAGGTGTTAATGGAATAATTTGGTAAAGGAACAAGAGATTAACAATCAAGTAATAAAAAAATAATAATAATAAAAGCATTAGTTTTAATTATGTGTTATTTTAGAGATCTCTACCAGTTGTACACAACTTCACTTAAGATTAGTTGAGTACATGCAAAAGTAAGCATCGGAAACAAGAATAGAATGATCAACTAAGGCTAAGAAATAAGAATATGCTTGTCTGTCAGTAACGACAACGGTGATGTGTGTTTGTGATGATGTCGGTGGTGTGTGTATTCATATGAGTACGTGAGTCAAGAAGAGTCAGTGAGAAAAAGTGGAACAATGTAACCAAACCAAAATAACAAATACCTCACGCTACTGCATTTCTAGTTTGCAAAAGTTAGTGCAGCAAGTGCCACTTACATTGGAGGAACGTATAATAGTTGCAGGCGAGTGGATCGATCCACTCGCCTGCAACTATATAGTCGATCGACTGATAAGGGGAAGCCTCTCAACATGTTTATCCAACCATTTGTCATCATAATGTATTTCCTGTGGCCTTGACCACCACCTAGTGTTTGTGCATGTGTGAGTTGTTGTTGTCATGGTTATTGTCCCTTTTACAGGAGAAACCCAACAAGTGCTTCATGAATGGTTGTAATAAAGCCTTCAATTCCACTGAGGCCCTTCAGAAGCATATCAACAAGCATTTTAGAGAGACCAAACCTTCGACCAAGAAGAAGCAGTCAGCCGGTAAGGTGAAGAAAGCTGCATCCTCGTCTGGTGTGAAGTCGGTGATTCCGCTGGTACGGTTAAAACCATCGTCTTCTAGGGAAGGGGAGGAGGAGGAGGAGGAGGAGGCGGGGCTAAGTGAAGCTAGAGCAACCAGTCCAGTTGAGTCTGAGAGTAGCAAAGCCTCCATTCCTGCAGCTCAGGCTAAAGGTAAGTAAACACAAGCAATGTTGTAGCTGTTTGGCTGTGGTAATTTTTTCCATTTATATAAGTATTTAATAACTATCAAGTACCCCACCACACAGTAGCACTAGATGTGATAACTTTTAAAATTAGCATACGGCTTTTTTATTATTTCTAATTGTCCTCTTCTACTTGATTTACTTACATCAGTTTCTCTCTCCTCTTTCTTCCTGAGTCATCTCAGCTCCTCTACCATTCCTCTGTTCAGCTCTTTTCTTTTTCAAGAATCATGGATTCCCTTATACCTTTGTCTATCTCTCCTGCTTCTCAGGCTCTCTTCCTTCTATTCATGGTTGTGTATTTTGACTTTGTGAATCTATTACCTTCTCAGTTCATTACTCACATATTTCTATTGCTTTTAGCTACGAATTAGTCATCCTTTCTAATAACTTTCGTTTCCTTAATTGCCTTTACCAGAATGTGATGCTGTTGCTCCTTCAGCTCCAGGCAACACTTTACCAACAGCTTAGCTCATGAATTATTCATAGATACACTCACTGTCGGTCGTTGTTGTTACTGACACACAAGCATATTATTATAAATAGATTTTATTTATTTTTATTTATGTATTAATAATATTAATTTTTGAGAGGAATGTACTTTATATAGTTTAACGGAATGTATGGTTGCTTTAAATACATTTAGTACTATTAAATAATATGTTGCCTTCACCCCTGAATTATCATTAAGCGAATTCAGTTAAAATAGGTAAAGGGTTACAGATGCAATTCCAGGTGTGATACAGCATTACCTGACCACTGCTTCCAGACTTAGCTCCACCCTTAAAGGCTGGGTCTTAATTATTTGGCAAGGTCTACGAACGCAACTGGAGTTGAAGAATTACTAGTTGTATGCAGCCCTGAGTCAATATTGAAACAAAAAGGGCGTGTTTTTTTATGTTTACACTGTCCAGGAATCTATAGTTTGACGACACTTTCACAGCTTTGAGATATTAGATGCATTCCCTCTCTCTTTTTTTTTTTTTTTTTTTTTTTTTTTTTTTTTAAGACTTAAAAATATTTGGTTGCCACTGGGAATCGATTATAAAGCTTTGAGATATGCTGCTGACAGGAAAATCGATATAGATAGGCAAACTGACTGACAGACAACTGGAATGAAGTGAATACTGTAACCCTCACACATGCACTCTGCAGTTTACATCTTTGCATTTACAATTGCCTCTAATGAAAGTGTGTGTGTGTGTGTGTGTGTGGCAGTTATGGCCGTTCCTCCTCCAGTCCTGCAAGGACAGAGACAGGAATCATTCAAAGTTAAAATTCTTCGCAGAAGTCTGTGTCCATATTCACCATATGCCAAAACATCCACTTTAGCTGTTAATGGTGAGTTTAATTAAATGTCTGGTGTATATTATATTTATATCATTGTTGCTGTGGTAACAGCCATGGATTAAAAATGTTATTAACCCTCAGCGCGCATGTGCGAGAGGGTTATAGTAGTCTGTTTGTCACTCTGTCAACAGCGGATCTCAAAGATGACATACTTTTATGCCTTGAGAGATGATTTAAGTCCCTTTAATTTGCCATAATAAAAAATCTAGTTGTTGTTTTTTTGTTGTTGTTTTTTTTTACTTGTGTGAAGCTTTTTTTTTTTTGCAAACGGTTACTCCATCCCTGTATAAAGAACTGACACGGAGAATTATTATTGAAGAATAAAGTCTTGACTTGTGAACCTCGCTGGATATCATCGCTCAATCACCACTGTTTTTGTTTGAAAGCAGCAGAATTGTTGCAAGATAACCTTCTTCCTTGGGATCGTGAGAGTTATCAGCAACAATTCCTCGAACCCATCCATGGTTGAACTATTACATATTACGCATTTATCATGCGAAAGATAATTATTGCAGAGATCAAATAAGTGGATTATCAGTATAGTTAAAGATAGTAAAATATACAATGCAAGGTCATATACACACATACACTAAATGACAGTTTCACTTTGTGGTGTCCAGTGCACTGTGAATTTATACCACACTTAGTTTTCATTTTCATATACTAGCAGCTTTCACTTCTCTATCAAATGTTTTATCTGGTTCTGTGTGATATGAATTCTGTGCCCACATCTTCTAGTGGAGCTCTAACAGTAGATCCTTCTATTTGAAACTCTGTAAGATTCCCATTCCATATGACTATATTGGCACGTTCCAATTCCAGGTGTACTCTATATGAATACTGGCATGTTCCATTCCACTGGGACGCTGTCCATAAACGGAAAGCGTAACACAGCTAATTTGATGTGTAGGGAATCTTTAACTCAACCTGCATGACTACCTGCCACACCCTTCCCACCTTATATACCACTCCCACTACCCAACACATACCACGACTGTGACATTGCACTCACTCACCTACGTATCGTTCCCTTACGTTTGGCGGACTCTGCTCACATGATGCCAGCACCTGACGTCAGGCTTGGGGTAGAGATGTGGCGAACCGCGCCCGACGAGGTGGGTTTTTTATTACTCGCTGTTGACCCTTTACCGCATACATGGTAGGGAGGAGAGTCGCCAGCATCCACCATAGATGTGACCGCCTGTTGTCTCTCCCCAAGGAACTGAAGACTTTCTGACCGAGACTTGTGTGCATATTTTTATAATGGGAATAACACATGCTCATAACAAAGCTGACTCACAACAGCAGAAAGAATCGTGCCTGCAATTACACACCATCCATAACACTGAACTCAGTCCATGTTGGGTTGGATACCAGCAATGCCGACAGACTGGTAAGCTGTTCACTCAACATCTTCACATACCGTAGGTAGGCCGTGCTCCACCATCTTCCCAGTGTCTGAATCATCGTATCTTCAACTCTGGCCATCGCCGCAATAGTTGCTGCCCCGATCCTGAAGCTGTGACTCACATACAGATCGCATGCTAGACCCAATGCCTGCAGTATTTCTCAAAGCTGATCCACAAACCAAGCCTTTGTCACCGCTCTGTGTTGTGGGAGGTTTTGGAAGAAGAGCTCAGTCCCCAGCCCTCGCACGACGAAGAAGTTGACAATGGCAGTAACCAGGCAGTCCCAGGACAATATTGGCTCCCTCACGGGACTGGTCACATTTGCGACCACCTCAGGTGAACTCTCACCATATTCCGGGTCCTGCGTTAAAGATTTTCGGAGCCATTGCAGACCGAACGGGAGGCAGGCATCCACATACAGCTCACCACGCCAGCCACTCTGTGCTCTGCAGAACCAGGTCTTGAGGATGAACTGGTGTGGTGCAAGTGCCCCACCCATTCCTCCACGTGCTGACCGTGTGTCCTGGCACGGGGCGACAGAAGTTGAGGGTGAGGAGGTCAGCAGTGTATGTGGTACACAGTGATTCCCTCTAAGTGCTTTAGTGTTTACTCTGGTGATCCCTACACCTATAGTTTGGGGGGGGGAAGTATATATACTTTATAAAAGCACAGCTGGCATAATATTGCGACCTAGAGCTGCCTACAGGAGATGGCCTCAGGATTTCCCCCAGAGTGAGCTATAGTATGTCCAAGTTGAGTTGGCGCGGTAAAAACCGTTAATAACTTTTGAACGAAGTAGCTTCCGGGGTTTGTACCATTCGAAAGCTCATGCCGAAGCGGTCCAGAAAATTCCCCTTAAAAACTTCAGAGCCAGCGGGAAAGTGCAGTTCTAAAACTCAATAGAAAAATCTATGGGAATAAATAAAACCACACGTTTCCCGCGCTACACGCGGCGGGATTTAGTCACGCGCTCAAACAGGGCCAACCACGTGTGCAGTACCTCAGAGACAATTTGTAACAAAAAGCAGTCGTAGTTTAGTGACTTCATTTCTACCCTTCTTCTTGACATTCTGGTTCATTTTAGGCTCAGGACTTTGTTGCTATTCAAGGCTACTTAACAAGAGCAAGCTGCAATGTGAGGTACGTTTGTAACCGGGTTTTTTGTTCACCCAGATTTTCTTACCAGTTTAAGTAGGGCCTATTTATTTAGAAACTCAGCCAATTTACTGTTTGCAGACCAAGATAATAAGTTAACCGATTAATCGCGGAAGACGCAAATACGCATCAATTGAGAAAAATCAATAACCGCGGAGGATGCGAAAATGCGTCTTTGCGTCCATTTCGCCCTACAGCTTTGTGGAGTCAAGGAAGCCACCAATCACAATTGCAGACAATTCTATATTGTTGTAAGTATATTTTAGGCTTATAAAATACATAGACTGCCATAAGAAAATGTTGAGTAAATTTTTGTCATAACAATAAGACTTCTTTCTGATAAAGTATAAATTGAAAATATATTTCATAATAAAGGTACACAGAATCATTTTTTAGAAACCAATATTACTTTAGCTATAACTGCTCATGATAAGACAAGTAGAAAGCTATCTTGGCTAGTGGAACACTGCCACTTCAGCATCCTAGTGATGAAGACAATATTCTTGACCTGGCACAGCATGGCAGTGACAAGGATGGCAGTAACTCTGGTGGTAGTGACGAGGAGTTTGATGACAGCAAGAATGACTTCAGTACTGATGGGTGTAGTGACTGCAGTAGTTACTAGATGGTCAAGGACTCTGACGAGAGAACGGAATTGATGATTCTGAAAAGTAGCGATTTCTACAGGAATTTTAACCACATTCTTTATAGCAATAAGTAAAAAATAAATATTGTTATACAACAGGTGAGACTGCATGGAGCCCTCTGACATATACTTCTATTTTGCTATGACCAGTTGCACTTGATAGTAAGATCACCAACTATTCTGTCAACAATGCAGCCTACCAGCACATCAAAAGTAAATACACCTTGGAGTACCAAACTGAATACACTCAAATATTCTATCATTTTTGTGATGTACCTGTTTTCATACACAAAAGCCATAAAAAGCTTCTCTGTTCACAAATTTTATAACAGATTGCTCAGTCAAAATAAACCACACCCTAAATAAATATCAACAAATTCTTCCTGAATGTAAGACAGATGTGTGCAAAAACACTTTCTCTTACCTCTATGATCGAGTAGCAAACTGCTTCAGCCATGAAACCATACTTCCAACCTTACTAGTGTGCTTACTAAGAGCCTCAGTGTGATGCCATAAAAGTTTTTGCCAAACGGCGAGTACTTTGCTATTTTTAAGTCAGGAACAGCTCCTTAGCGTCGAATTTATGCTTTCCCAATAACCTAGAGCGTACTCTAGCGTTCGATAATACTGTCCCTGAGGCAATCTTCTTCTTTCTCTCGCTTAGTGTCACCCTCCCACCAAGCAATCAATCCTCTGTGTTTTGCGTGCGCCCGTGACCGCATTACGTAAGGCGCAATTAAAATTTGTATTCGCGTGTAATCGGTTAAACAATTCATCATGGACTCTATGTGCTACTATTTATGCTTTAGCTATCCATTACTCCTCATATCTATATAGGTACAGTTCTCTATATGGGGATGCTATTGACCACCCTCCAAATTCAACTGCTGCTTGTATCTACCACAATTTCGACATGTCATCTTAAAATCATATAATATATATTATATACAGTGCTTCCAGCTTAAAGAGTGGATTTTTTAGCTTTTTGGTTAAGGGTGCTGGCACATAGCAACGCTCGCGTGCGGCTTTGGATCTGTCTTTCTGCATCATATTTGGCTTTTGCTAGTTTATGCCAGTCTGAAGCAGCATGGGTTTTCATTTTATCCAATGCTTTCTTCCAATTCGATACTGGGCGAGAAATCCAGGCTCCTTGTGTGTGTTTCAGTACACTTTCATCCTCCTTGTAAATGTGTGTGCAATATTGACAAAGCATCCCATCTGTCGTAGAGTTGTACTGAATCCATGGATATTTTTCTAGCCAGTGGTACTGAAATTTAAGTTTTCGCTCTTTTGAGACTGCACAACGTTTCCCACAAGCTTCATTAGCTTCTGTGGCCTCCAAACATGATGTAATTCCTTGAGAAGTAGATGGCATGGTTGTATTATTTTTCAGGAATGTCACTATGCTCAAGCTGGGTATCTTCAGGCTCATTGTACTCTTGAGAGGGTACTGGTACACTCGAAGTAGTGGTACTTTCAACCCTTGGTACTTCTTTGACTCTTTTGGCCATGGAATCTTCAGAACAAGGTAGTGGACGCTTCTTCAGAAATTTTCTGAGGTCCATGATTAGTTGAAGTGACCTGACTAAACTATGTGAAAGCTTTATTCCAATGGCTGTGCAGAGGTAGTCAGCAATCTGCAGCAGCTGCTTTTTTTTTTTGCTTTTTTTTTTTTATTGGGGTTGCTAATGGGGTTAATTGATAGCTGTACTTTCTAGGGCAAAAAAAAAAGTGAAAAGTTTACTCAGAGTATTTCTGCTTAGTTGTGAGATTAGGGAATCTATTATTTTAGATAGCAAAAAGTATTACTTAAAATTATTAGAAACCCTGGAGTGTGCTGCATATATGCTGCCACTGTTTTGCTCATATTTTGATCACATTCTGCACTAGGGTTGGGCGGTATCGCGGTATTTAGTCACGGTACGATAAAAGAAATTATACCGAGTAACGCGGGAAATACCGCGATAAATTGCGCATGCGCAACGCACAGAGTTCCAGCTGTATTTTACCATTTTTTAGTGATGGCGTCTGGACAGCAACTTACCGAGAAATGCGGTACAAAATCGGCTGTTTGGAAGTATTTCGGTTTAATCACGGATGATAGTGGCGGAGGCAGCCAACAGGACAATTTTGTTTGTCGAATTTGCGGCGTGCAAGTTAGGGCTGCTACTGGGAACACTTCGAACTTGCTATCGCACCTAAAGAACAAACACCCCAAGGTTCACAGTAAAGTCAGGCTCCTAATGAAGAGAGAAGGTGAGAAACGGTCTGGAACGACTGACATCAACCAGCCAACACTTTCTTCTGTGCTATACGCAGTCCAGCCGTATGAAAGAGGCGGGAGACGATGGCTGGAGCTGACGGATTCTTGAATATCAACTTATAACTAAAATACTTGCTGAAAAAAAACTTTTTCTATCATTATTTTGACAATGACAATTCTCTCATTTATACACTTTAATTTAGATTTTTTAAAATAGTTGTTAGTTACTCATACCGCAATTAATTTTATAATATCGTACCGTGATGAGAATAACCCAATATCGCCCAACCCTATTCTGCACATGTGCAGAATGTGTGCTGCACAGTAAAAATTGAGCATGTGCGCACTATATGGGTACACTGCACGCATTGGAAACTGAGCACAATGTGTGCAAGCTGCTGATGTGCTGCACACATGCAAATCCAAGGTGTAATCTTGCATACATGCTGCACTGAAGCAATACAGCATGAAATTTGTTCACATGCTGCATATATGAGTTCATATTTTAATGATAATGCACTGCACACATGCAATATTGCTTTTACTTGTATGCAGCATGCAGACTATTTGCTATGTAATCAGAAAATTGATAATCTTCATAAAGTTACAGTAGTACAAGGGAAAAAATGAGACAGTTTTTGTAAGTCTAGTGATCTTTAAGTCATCTTCGAGACCCACAACAGGCACGGTTGACTACAATGTTGAATTCTTCATTTGAAAATTTGATGTCTTTGTATATATTTCTTAAAAAACCTGCAAAAAAAAATAATAAGTGAGTCATAAAAGAATACAAATAAATTATTCCAAGAATTTACCTTTTATAATACCAAGTTCTTCTTGGTCAAGGGCGTCGTGTGAGGCACCCCACAGCACATTTATGTTGTAATTCCCTATCGGTATATATCATAAGCAGAAGTGTACGACCACTTCTGGTAACGGTGTTTTTTGGAGGAGGGCCAGTCTTTCTCTTCTTTTTCACTGGAGCAGTATCATCACCCATGCTGTCTTCTTTTATAATACTATCTTCTTCTGCCTGCAAGTCTTTCTTCTTCACTGTAAAGATGAATAAGTGAATGGCAAACCATATGCAGACCAATTAGATTGCAAGAATGTTAGGGCTATTGCTAATGATAATAGAAGGGGGAAAAAGGACTAATTGCCACAACAACATGCTTACCTATTTGAAGAATAATAGCCTCATAAATTTTCTTTATTATCTTAAAAATTATTATATTTTGAGAAAAGTGCTGTTCTCCATTTTCCATTCTCTAAACAGGCAGTTTTACTATTGTAAACATTATTGGGATGAAGAAAAGGTATGTGTATGTTAAATGACTGTAGTGAGGGTCTATACAGTAGTTTCAAAAAATCCACTCTTTCTGTATATCATTATATCATTATATTAATTATGTCAATTTTTTTGTATAATTAAAAAAAAGTTGAAATGAATGATTCAGTATGGAGGACAAAGTAATACTGGAATGTGTGTGGCCATAGCTAAAGGTGTAAATGATGTACTGGATTCTTCACATTACTGTTGAGTACTTCAGAAGTTCGTCATACCAAGAAAGTAAGAATATAGTTTAAATACACGCTTAAGCACACAACAGACTTACTGGAGGAGGCTTTCAGCTGCAGTCCTGCGCTTCTTTTCCTCTAAGATTTGTACTACATTAGTAGCTCCGGACCACCCTCCGCAACCTTCAGCCAGTTTTAGCGCACAACTAGAAGCTCGTATAAACGATAAACTACGGGTGATTAGTTATAACTGAGCATATATTGAATACAACCGCAGTAGAAACTGCCCATAGCTTCTTTTTCATTTCAACAAGTAAACTTACGCACCTTAGACCTGCCCCGTTTTTACTGTGGGCGTCGGCGTTTTCGCTACTTGTCATGTGTCCTTAATTTGTTTCCGGTTTCGCCTAGTGCATTCCTCTTTTGCCACGTTTGTGGTCGCGCCAACTCAATGTGGACATACTATAGCGTGGCATGTAATTAACGCCTAAGTACTTAACAGTGGCGTGTTAATTAACACCTAATTAATTGTGTTGTGTTAATTATCACCTAAGTAATTAACTTTCTTTTAACCAAAAACTTGGTTTTCCATGTGGCATGCACGATGCCATTTGCTCAGTAGCAGCTGGATTTTGTTGTTGGTGGTGATGATGTTACTGCATCTTCATGGATCTGAGGCACTATTTCAAAAGAAGTGGTGAGAGTAGTGGAAGTGAGGCTGCAGGAATGAAACTGAAGGTAGAGCAGCAGAAAGCAGTGCTAGCTAAAGGAGGTGGGTTGACAGTGTTGACCATTGAACTGAAAGAAGTAGCCAAACATGCTGTTGGTTGTAATCCTAAGTGGAAAGATGAGTGTGTATGGCTAGTGCCGGAGAGAGATGAAGCTGGAGTAGTTGCAGGAGAGTGTTGTAGCTTTTGTTAGAGACATAATTGTAAGAATAAATGTAATCTGCTTTCTTATTTTGACATCTTGAATCCTTTAAAACTCCGTAAGACAGCCGAGGAAGCTGCAGAAAGCCACTATTGGGGGGCAAGTGTGCAAAATTCAGGACATCATTATGGCATTGGTAATCCTTCTGTCATTAATTCAGATGAGCGTCTTCTGAGTGGCTAGACATCTACTTAATCCTTAATTGCTCAACTTTACATGCAAAAGATGTCCTCTGCCTGCTTGCCAAGAAAGAAACAACCACTTCATCTATATACCCCAACTTCAGCATATTGTCTCAAGTGTTTCTAAACCTTACAATATCTACATCTGATTGAGAATGTGTTGTTATTTTTCAATGAAAAGGATCAAAACCAGTCTTCACAAGCTGATGACCAATGGCACTTTCAATCATTGTATGCGTGTCTCAATAGAAGCACGCCTCTAACTGAATCATTGTATGCGTGTCTCAATAGAAGCACGCCTCTACCTGAATTTGATTTTGAAAGAAGTATAACTTCATTGGTCTCAACTAAAAAAATGAAGAATCACTGTATAAAAACATTACACTTCACTTTCTTTCTGCTTTTAATTACACTTACAGCTATAAATTACTTTGTTCAATATGGGCGGGGCTTGGGGTGTGTTCTCTAAAAGAGGGTGTGGTCTAAGGTGTGACTTATTATGCCGCTTTTTTTGTTGTTGTTGTGTTGTTTTTTGTTGTTGTTTTTTCTGGGGGACACCCTGTGCCTACAGGAGATGGCTGGATGCAGACCGCCACATAGCCTGCATGCACATGTAAATCCACATGCCGCCATTCGCAGCCGACCCTCATTGTAACGCCAACATATTTCTGCAGAGCGGCGCTGTATTCGTGGTGCTGAGGCTCCAGACCCTGCCGACGGTGGCCATGGTGACATCGCCAAGGAACCACGTGACCCACTGTAGATTGGGGTTCTGTGGGCAGTATGAGCTCACATGCTGTCCTCGAGCCAGTATGAACCACGTGGAATGGACCGTGCTCTGCTGGTAAATGCCTCACTATACAGGCACTGGTCTGGCACTGACCAGTTGAAGTCCCGCCTCATGAGGGCCTCTGTCTTAAACTGGTGGTCGTACCACCACCCAGTGACCAGTCTCGTAATTCCTCTCGACCCGACAATTGTGGCCTGGTAGGCAAATGATTCATTGTCTCTGTCCCATGGGACAATAGAAAAAATCCCATGGGATGTCATATCTAAACTCTGAAATTTATTTAATTTGTAACTTCACTAGGGAACCCATCCTTTATGCTAGAAGAAGCTATGACTCCTGATTCTGCTGGTGGTGCATCATTGCATGCCGCTCTACTTTCATGCGTTGTCATATATGCTCACTCGAGATGCTCTGACTAATCTCTCCTTTTGCTTATTAATGAAATGTATTATCATACCACATTACCTCCCTCTCTCTACAATTAAAATTTGGTAAAATTATTCCTAATGAAAGTTGTACAGCATTTCATGGGATCATTTGTCTGGTCATATGCCTCATTTGTAACTGTGACCCCTTTACCAGACCTTAGTGAGTGGTAATTACATTGTAAATATACTTTCCTTTCTATCCAAATATCATCAATTAACCTTGCAATTGTCTATTTGTACACTCAAGAAAACTTTAATAGTGGTCATGCTTCAGATCTAGTGTTATTTTGGTTTTCATAATTGAAGTATTAATTCAGCGAAGCGAGCGGAGCTGACTCTCTAATGAGTCCGCGATATATATATATATTTATTTTTGTAAAAAAAATTTGTTAGTTTTTGTTAGGTCTAGGAATTGTTTTTGTTCTTGCGTGGGCGTATGTGTGCACATTTCTCCTACGCGCTTGCGCTGGCCGGGTAACCTTCTTAGCAACATTTTGTTTTGTTTACCCGCTGTACAAAGTAGCGATGCCCAGTGAAACAAATTCTGCGAAAGAGAGACAAAACGTTAGAAACGCTCTGTCAAGAGCTTGAGGGCGTTAGAAACTCCAGAAGAAAAATTAGTAAGGAGAGAGATAAGAAATGAAAAAGACAGGGCAAGGAGGAGGAGAGCAAACGAAACAGAAACACGTAGCAAAGTAAAGAATCTTTCTTTTTGAAAAGCCATTAAATGTTCCTAATATATTTATTAGACTGTTCCTGAGGATTACGGTACCAGGAGCCTTCATCATAGAAAAAAGCTACCACTATTGTTTTCTCAGTATTTTGTAGCCACACCAAGCATGCATGGAATAGCTGCAATTACAGGGAACATACATCGCTCGCTTTGCTATTTTGTGCTATTGGAGCACATCACTAGTAGTTTGAATGGTAGTGAAGACCTCTCTCCTACCATGTTAGGTTCATCAGCACAAAGTATCGCATAGTCAGGATTTAGGGCTGACATGTGTATGTACCTATCTCTGAGGTGGCCTAACTGTCAACCAGCAACTTCATTTCATCCAAGTCTTCATGAATGCTGACATCCCTCTTGATATTGCTTAATTTGCCCGAGCCAGTAGCCATCTCTCTCTGCAGCACGTGCCTGAAATAGAAATACACTCCATTCCCTCTCCAGATGCCTCATTACAGGCACGCTTCTTTACCTGACACCAGTTAGACACTCAGTTAATCAATTCTTACCTCAGAAGTGCGCCAATTTGGCAACCATTACCAATTGCAGCAGCACAAGCCGGCTATTACTAGCTCCAGAGAGTTGCAGAGAAGCCTGTTGAGGATTGCAAGTGAAAGAGGACTGTGCTTAAGCTGGAAAAAAAAAAGCCTGAAACTTATTGGAAAAAGTTTGATTCAACATATAGTGGGAGAAAACTGTCTTTTCCTGAGTAATGGGCATTTCTGAGATTTGGGCACCCTCAGGTCTGAAGGTGCCAGGATAAGAGGAGGTTGAGTGTGTGATATAAATGATATGTTTGAGGAAACACTGATGTCTTGTCAGGAAGATGTGTTACCAGCTTATCAGCAAAATATATTTTAAGATGTTCGAAGTTTTGTGAGGTGCAGGAATTGGCTAGTCTGAATGATTAATGAATTGTAAGAATACAATAACATCCACACTGTGTTAACTGTGCACTGTATATGAGTTTATTTTTGTATGTGTCATGTGATTGTATGTATATTTTTGTGTGTATGTGTGTGTGATTGTATGTATATATTTGTATTTTTGTGTGTATATATCTAGGTGCCCATGTGCACTGTGATGTGGTGAATCACTCGACAATGGCTGGTATTCGGGGAATGGTGCACAGTCTAGCCAGACACCAGGCCCTTTGCCATGGCAACGATGATGTCGCACCTCAACTGGCACTCTCCTTCACACCTCAGGTAAGTCACTCTGCAGTAGAATGTCTGTTATCTGAGCACTTCAATATCGAACACCCTAAATCTAATAGTAGCACGTACTGACATGAAGAATTGCTTGACCACACCCCTTTGTTAGTGTTTTTACACTAGCAAGTACCCTACCAAACTTTTGCAAGTTTGGAGTGCAGAGTCATGTGGTATTTGTCTATTGCTATCATCTCCTAGCTCTGCTGCATACATAGTTTAGTTGCATCAGTTTCCCTCTCCTGCTCTCTTCCTTCCTGAGCCATCTCAGCTTTTCTTCTTCTTGAATGGTGGATTCCCTTCTCCTCCTTTGTCTGTTTCTCAGTATCTCTGTCCTTTTAATCGCCTTAGTTTCCTTAATTGCCTTTCTACTCCATATAATGGTGCTTTACCCATTCAGTTAATAACACTACTTTCCAATGGTATGGTAAAGGGTCTGCCTGCGCGAGACTAGGTTGGCTCTATGAATCCTTTTTGTTATGAGTATGTATTATTCTAGTAATTTGTCTGTTAGCACCTCCCCCATCCAGCTTTATTTACAATGCACTTGATCATACTTTATTAACCCCTTTGATTATCAGAATTATGCCAAGGATATATTTCTATATATAGGATGGAGCTGTTCCTGTACTAGTCTTTTTCAGCATCCTTCAGTTCTTACTTACCAAAAATAAAGATGAAGGATAGTTGCTTAAATGCTATACATTTTTAACTACATACTGTTGGTATGGTAGCAAACAGAAGTTTGTGCAAAATTTTATTATACGTGTGATTTACCCCCTCATGGGAAGTGAAGATTGGGAGTACTGTCCCGCCCACAATCTTATCATGGCAATATTCTGTAGGTGTTAAAGCTAAGCTAATGCTCACTACACGCTTTTGGGGGTTACAAGTTATGAGGCAATAGCACGGTGAATTCTCTGACAGGCAGGGATGCAAGAAGTTGTGTTGCACTCATGTACCACTGTATGTGTTCACACTGGTAATGAATTTGAAAATATACAATATAAACAGTTTACTTGTTTGTTTTATTGCTACTTTAAATTGATTCTTAACGTTTGTTTACCAATGAGCGAATAAAGCAAACCTCGCATGTTTCAATGTGCTGTTTTTCATATGCTTCTGTATAGCGTATGAGGTTTACTATGTCAATTTTCTTTACATCAAATGGTCGGAATTGTGATGTTGTTAATTCCTTTCTACTTTCTCCTTTCTTTAGGTCCTAAAACCTATATCTTTTTTTTTTTTTTTTTTTTTTTTTTTTTTTCCTGTGGTCATCAGTATTCAGCATGCTCACAAATGTATACATTCATTATTGCTCTTAGGCTTTTACTGAAGTACGTAAGTGTGTTAATATTCATTACCAACAAGTACTATGTGGGTCACAAGTCCAGACTATGGAGTAGAATAGCAATTCAATCAATTTATGAAGAACTGTAGAATACCAACTTGTCTTGCCAGTCAAGTATATATTTCAATTGTGACTCAAGTTATTATTTGGTTGGCCAACTCATTCACCATCATCGTGCACTCTACCACTTGAGGGAGGGGCGTGGTCTTGTTGGGATGTAGATCATGTGATATTGTATTGGCCCAGGTCCTTGGGGAGAGACTGTGTGATGAAGATGAGGAGAAGGAAGTACTAGTGAGATGGCAACCACGATTGTAAGTACATAATTATCAGTTGTCATACTGGGGAAAGGGGAGGGGAGGGGGAGATATCTTCTCCGCAGAAGTTCTCTCCCCAGCAATGGCCCCAAGATTTAGAATACATCAGTTGTATCCAATGACCATGCTACAATTCTCTAAGAAATAAATATTTATTTTAAAATGTTTAACTATTGTAGTAACTGTGATAATTATTATAATGTTTTGGCTCCATGGATGCTTCATCAGTGACTTTAAAAAGTGAGAAAATAGAACATAAGAGGCGTCGACCATGTGACTGTATAGTTTTAGCTCATGGCATTTGGGAAGGGGAAAAAAAAGGTAAATATGACGATTACAAAATTGAAATAAAGCGCCAAAAGGTGCAAACCCCAATCGTTGCTATGAAGTAGTGAGCTAGCTTGTGCAAAGACTCCAAGAATATTTTACTTGGTGTACTGTGTAGCTCCTGCAAGTCGGTATGTAGCGCTTGCTATTATAGCTTGTGCAATGAAATAGTAGAAGACATAAATGCGGTCTTCATAAGGAAAGCCAAACATGCAAGAGACACTCACCTACCAGGTAGTTTTAACGGGGAACTCCAATTCCAGTACTTAGGTAAACTACCGAGAACATGGAGCAAAACTACCGCAGGCAGCAAGAAATTATTACTCACAAGAGAACGGCGTGACAATAGGAGGCGTTACCAACAGTAGCTTACTATTGTATGGGGGAAATATTAACTTGCTTATTTTGATGCCTGTTTGAATCTTCAGTAATTCGCCGTCTTCGAGATCCGCTATTTGTTGTGTGACAGAATTACTGGCTGACAGACGAGCCGAGTACTGTAACCCTCTCACGCATGCGCACTGAGGGTTAATAAATTACCGAACAAACAGGATATAGAAAGAATTTTAAGAGTGTGAGCAAGAACTTAATCCTTTATGTTGCTCCTAACCAGAGTTGCACTCAGAAGGCCTACACCGCTCTCTGACAGATATTGGGATGGGCCACGCCTCCATGAGTTCTGCCCATGGTACCGACATGGCCCAACTAATAACTCCTACTACAGATATGTCTTTGACCGTACCTTGGAACATCACACGGTGAAATAGAGACCAACGCTACACCCTCCAACAGAGGTTTATAAAAAAGAGCCTGCAGAAGTGGCTATGCCCCCATATTGAATCAGCACATGCAACATGAGGCATCCAGGTATGACAATCCAGACGGTTCCCAGACCTCTCAAAAAGTGTCTCTGACAAGCAGAACCTGGAAATGCCGGATGTGACACCCTCCCTTCCACCTCCATAAGTAGCTCCACCTACCACTTCCTGATCGGTCTCTATAACCACGCCTGAAGAAATTTTACAAGTCCAACAAGAAGTGAAAACACGTTTCACAACATGTTGAGACTACTCCCACAAGCCTTCTAACCACTCCCTCTTTCTCCCAAAGCAAATGGAAGTTAGACCAGAGACAGAATCTACACTGGAAGTGAGAACTCACACATGACTGCCTAACTATATCAGCCCTAATGTTTCCCTTATCGTACAGTATATTATGTCAAAATAGGGTGCCAAGTTTCTCATCTTAAAATGAACGCAGTGAGGTCTAGCTGTTGTAATCATACTATAGTCATTGCTTTTTTTCTTTCTTTCTTTTTTTTTTTTTTTTTTTTTTAAGCAAGTCATCATCCCAATATGGCTTATACATAGTACTAACTAAAACAGGAAATTCTTCACTATAGACCCTATAATATAATGATCAAGAAGATGCTTAGCAAGGAAGGTGTTATAATTAGTGCAAATTTTTGGCTAATGATTGTGTGATAAGTAGCACAGAAATAAGATTCTGGATAAACCTGTACATCTAGCTAGTAATATTAGCGTCTAAGATAGTAGTACAGTAGAACCTCAGAGTTATGTACCCCTTGGGAAATGAGGTGTACGTAACTCTGAAATGTACGTAACTCTGAACATAACATAATTTAACCTTGTACTAAAATATTTAAACGACTAAAATACTATGCAGACAGTATTTCAGCTTTATCCATGACTAAAGGACCATTTAATGATATACCCTTGAGTTTTTTTCTGAGTAAACCAGACTACACAGCACTATACAATCTTTATCATTATCTCTGCTGACAATGCACTTCTTCTTCAGGCTGCTAGGGTCAGCTGATTCTGCTGAAAACATTCTGTATTCTTCCTGTCCCTCTATACAATGTCTGAAATTGTGGACTTTCCTAAGCCAAACTCCTAAGCAACTCCAGCTAAAAATATTTCTTGGTCTATTATTCTTCCAAATATTAAGGTTCTTCTGATAATAACTCTTTTTCCATTTTGCTGAAATTCCACAAAAAGGGGGGGGGGGGAACGACCCTGTACCCATCGTGATCTCCCTTTGCCGTTCGGTTAACCGGTTAGTTCTTGTCTGATGTTCGGATCTCTGAAGTTCTATTGTAATAGCCTCTTCGACTATTGATCTTATCATCGTTGCTTATTTTTTATCTTATTTTAACCATACCAGGATCTGTTGGGGAGGTCCTGGATGGGAGAGAAAAAGCAAAATAAATTGTATTAGAGAAGATGACCAGACCACTACTAGTCAGTTGCACGTGCTTCTAAAGAACCAGAGCCATCCTCTTTCTATCGCTACTATCCTGCAATTTTAAAAGTTACTGGTTGCTATGGATAGTAACCTTGTGCATGCTACTTGTATGGCAACCACAAAGATATGATGGACAGGTGATTTATGAGAGGACCAGCTCTTGGAAACCACATGCTGGCCTATGGCAGGCCCGGAGGACAAATGTATAACTGAATATGGAAGTGACAGGTTAGATCCTGGCTAAGCTGTACAAGAATTAGTTCAAAAGTGGTCTCCGTGGCTGCAATCATCCACCTCAGTCTGGAAGAGCCAGTCCAAACTGAAACATCGTAATCTTATTTTTTGTCATTTATTTGTTAATCAAATATCAGTCGTTATTTTGGCGTCTATTGTATGTGTCATCTTAATGATGATAGCCATAAGTATAATGTGGTATTATTAAATTGTGATTCTCTGACTGTTTTAAATTTTTATCAGTATTTCTATAATTGACTTGTACTAATTTCTATTACTGTTATGTGGGTGTGGTTTATTATTGTTATTATAGACTGCCAGACGAGTGGATTGCTGTCAGCAAGCTATGCCAGGCCAAGCACATTCCTTTCTCACAACTCACAAACTCTCAGCAACTACATCTTTATAGCTACTTCACCTTCAAGAAGATGCAGACCAGACGAAGCAAGAGGAAGCCATGAAGCAGCAGAAAAGAGTGACGTGTTGGATATGGGATTTGCAAGTAAATACTTGTTGGTGTATTTTTGGAATACTCTACATTACAATCTGGAATCAAGTCTTCAAGTACTTGCATTGTGTTGGTATATTCTTCTCTTTAAATCTCAATCATTTCTTCTCTTTTTTCAGTATATTATGTTGTATTGCTTTTATGAACTTGAATCACAATAAGTTTGTTTACATTGTAGGGTTGGATTTAATCAGCAGAGGTTGTTGGAGTTTGGTTGTTGTTGTTTTTGTTTTTGTTGTTGTTGTTTTTATTTGTTTTTTGTTGTTGTTGTTTTTTGTTTTTTTTTGTTTTTTTGTTTGTTTGTTTTTACATATTTTTTCCTAGTCTTACTATTACGTGGAAAAGCAGTAAATCAGAAAACAATGGAGCCGAAATACTTAATAAGCTCAATTATTACAAATTCCTGTTGAGGGTTATGGTAAAAAATATGGTTAAATATGGTTGCATGTAGCAATTGCGTCCATTTAGTGCATTTTTTTGTTTCGTTTGGTTGTTGTTGTTTTTTTTGTTTTTTGTTTTTTTGTTATTTTCGGTTATTTTGTTTTCATTACGGCCATTCTCTCAGACTTGTGATGCAAACTCTTCAAGTTACAACAAATTGGGTATGCACTTCATTTCAGTGAGATTTGTTTGGGCTCATTCCATGTGTGATTTATCTTCAGAATAAGAGTCTGTTGATGCATACATACACATCTAATAGTTTTTACAAGTTTCATGTGGTATTATTAAAGTACTCCAATGACTTACAGCATGGCTGTTGTTTGTCATTGTTTTTATGGCAATATTGAAAATTCCTATGGTTAGCTTGACAGTGTATTGGCTACACATTGCTTTGTAAATAGAATATACATCAGCATGCTCATTCTACAAGGTAGTAAGCAATCTGTCTGTAGTTATGCACATCAACAACAGACTAATATGAAAATGTTGTGGTTTAAAATTAGAGTCCAAATGGTGGTATTGTGTGTGTGTATTACCAATAAATATATTTATTGATGAACAGAATTTGTATTCTTTTATAACCAATTGAGTATACACACACACACACACACACACACACATCAGTTACACAAAACAAAGCAAAAAATAAATTGTAACAAAAATAGAACAAAAAATTCTCTAAGCAAATAGTTTATGCTGAAGCAACATTATATTTGATCCAATTGTACTCAAGATATTATACAACCTCCAGATATTCTTGACCTTCCTGTGGGACAGCTTGCATTTGCTCACTGGAACTGCCAGTTCGCTAACACAGATCTTCAGTGACTGTTGTAGATCAGAGAAATCGGGCCTTTCATGTGGCGTGTCCCAGCATTGGCTGATTACATCATATCTAATATTTTATTATTAATTTGATTAATATTCATAGACACTTATTTCGTGCACTGCTGTAGAAAGATGGTGTCAGTTCAATTGCTATTCTGAAAGTTACTGACTAATTAGAAAATGCATTACATAATGAGATGTAGGAATGTATTGTGTACTGCCCATTAATTCTGCAAAACTGACCAATACCACTACTGATTACATCATGCTTTCAAGCAATATTTCAATAGAGTAATACTAGAGGTGTTTGAACTGCTAAACCTCCAAACAGAGGGGGGGTGGTTGTTGGGGGGGGGGGGGGGGGGGGGGGGTGTGATTTTATGCCAAAGTGATAGAATAGTAATACCATAGATGCAGGTCATTTAGCGTCCCTGCCTATAACTCCAACAGGTAAGGTAAAGGGTAATAAACTAAAAACTCTGGAGCTGCAATGAAGTGGTTAAAGGCAGGAAGAAAATGGGTGCTTAACAAAGAGTGGGTACTCAACAACTTGCATCTACGGTAGTAGCACTAGTATAGTAGTAATTACACAAAATCTGATTATATAATTGTTTTTTATGTTTCGTACATTATCAATTAATTGGACACACAGATAGTGTGAAAAAGTTGAGCACAAATGTGTTACACATGTATGTTATGTAGTCAAGTACACTGTGGCTAAGAGATCCTCCCACCCTCCCCGCAAGAATGCTCGCTTACACTGCATTAGGACATAGACTAGGTTGCCTGAGTCAGCCACCCTTTTCCAGATATTCCATCATGTCGGGGTTGGGAATGGTAGGATAAGGAGTTCTTCCCAGACTAAATATCTCCCAGCAAGTCACACCGTAAGACCACTGTAATAAGAACCATAAACTACAGCATCAATAAATTCAAATTGTCAAAAAATTCACATTGTTGATAATTATCAACAATGTGAATTTTTTTTATATTCCTATGGCAGTGACTATTGTGAACAAGACAGTGATGTTTGGATCATAATTATTTTAAGCTGTTAATTCTATCTAACATGAGTGCTTCTTTATTTTTTTATGTATATGTCTTTGTTTTTGTTGTCCACGTTTGTTTTCAATCCCATAAGTATGGGGTTATTGTGAAATAGTGGTAGAATTTGTTATTGCCATAAAACTTGAATCAGGACTTATTTTTCTACTTGGTATTATAAAAATAAAAAATAAAATAAATAAATAAATTAATTAATTAATAATAAATAAAAAATAAAAAATAAATAAAAAAAAAGCTATTGACCACTATGATTACCAACAATGATGACACATAATGAAGACTGTGATAATCAATCTCTAGTGTTTACCTGCACTAATATTGGGGCCTAAATTTCTATCTGTGTATTATAATGAACTGCTAAATAGGTACACAGGGTGAAAAAAAAGTCCATTTACAAAAATAACAAAATCCATAAACTGTCTTGGTAATTAGAGTTAACAAAAAAAATTACAAGGCTGTAGAGGTTAACAAACTAGTTATCAACACATTATACACTAATTTATGATTGTGTTTTGGTTGTCAATTGGACAGTTTTCAAACAATGGTATTGAAAGTTAATTAATGTAATGGTGTGAATGACTTCAGGCAACTTTGGGGAAAGTGATTTTAGTTGTCAACAGCCTGATAGCTATGTGTTCCTATCTTGCACGGTGCACAGTATTAAAAGTAGCAACAATTACTGCTACACTTCTCAATAATAGTTAAAATGAAATCATGAATAAGGCTCAATTTTGTTTATGATTTGAATAGATTGACTCATTTCAACTCAACTCACCACGTCTGTTTTTTCGTTACTGATTCTGTCATGGAGACTCTCAGGAGCCATCCACTTGACAGGCACTCTGCCTTGTTGACTCTGTCTGTAGTAGTCTGTCTCATAGATGTCTCTAGTCAGACCAAAGTCAGCCACTCGAACACTCAAACTGCCATCAACCCTGGTATGACCATGAAAGGTATGTCACATAATTCTACATTCAAATTTGAACTACACAGCTTACTATAGTCGCACTCACATGCAATTCCTCGCTGCAAGATCTCTGTGTACTAGCTTCTTGGCTGATATATATTCCATTCCGTCAGCCACTTCCGAACACAACCGCATCAAAGTGTCTAGTTCTAAGCCCTAGGGTAAGGAATGGTCACAGAGTTAAACAACTATGTCACACTTTCAAATCTCAGAACTGATCGTACCTTAATGTACTGGTTATCTGTGAAGTCTTGATTCTCTCTCCTGTTCTTCAAGTAAGTCCTGAGGTCTCCATTTTCCATGAATGGCAGGAGTAGGTGAGGAGAGTTGCTGGGATCCAGACAGATGCCGATGAGTCCCAGAACATGAGGATGGTCAAACCCACACATGACCACACTCTCCTCCAAGAAACCCTTCAACTCCGAATAAGATGCTGAAGAATCTGAAGATACAGTTTATATTAAAGGAGAGTTATCCTCATCACTGTTTGCAATAATATGACGTGACGTTTGGTTACACTTATGACCTTATACAGTTGAACTTTTGAATCGACACTTTGAGACCTACAGGGCTTTCAACTCACAATTCAACGGTCTGCTTTAAGAGGAGATATGCAATAGATTTCTTATTGTAGGGCTCATGCAAAATCTCCACATTATAGAGGGAATTTAATTTAGTGATTTCACAATCAGAGATTCAACTGTATTTAGTTAGTGTCTCACATAATTGGACAATATTGGCAACATTTCTTTCTTTTTTTTCTGTGGTGATAGATGTCAATGATGATTGCCAACAACAATAGCTAATAAATTCTTGCAGATTGCACAAATAATGAATGAATGGATAAACTGAATAGGAATAATTGCGTACTTAAATAAGAGAAATGATTCAGTCATTCTTGGCTGAAATAATTATAATTTTTTCTCTTTCTAACAGCCAATATTGTTAATTAAATTATAATTAACAATATTGGCTGTTAGAAAGACAAAATTTTGCTATTTGCTATTAAATAAGAGTAATATAGGTGTGAATAAAGATGCAGGAAACAACTGTACACTTACTTTTTATTGTTTTAACAGCAACTTCAATTTCAATAATCTCTTTCTCATGATATTGTAGAGCTCCTTTAAAAACTGTTCCAAATGCTCCTATGGATTAATACTAGCGAATAAAATAAATGAATGTGTAATACTAGAAAACTAATAATACCTTGTCCAATTTCTTTTGTCAGAGACAATGATTGAAAGGGGATCAATGCATCACTTAGAGTAGAACTTCTTGCTATATCTTCATAGATCAGTTGAAACAAAGCTCCTTTGTTACTTGAACATTTAACATCATTGAATTGGTAGATACTACCTTCTACATCAGGATGTTTCCTGGATAAAAAATATCTTAGTCACATATATCTTCAAAATCAAATCATTAGGAAACTTACCTCATCTTTAGCCCTTTCTTACGTTTGCATTTGTATGCGAAGAAAACTGAACCGGCTACTAGTGAGATGATCACTATCATCACTACGGTTACTGACACAGAAGCTGCAACAATTGCTACAGAACTGTTAATAGCAGTCGTAATTAAGAGAGAAGTGTTGATTATGTACAACTCTGTAGGTTGAGGCAAAGAACTCACGAATACTCCATCTAACAAACACAAACAGAGTTTGTAGTAGCTAAAGCGAGATATTGACTGAAGGCATTATATTGCTGCCATTATGATTAGTAAAGGTAGCAGTAATGGAAATGGTAGTAGCAATGGAAATGGTATTATTATTAGTCAATGGGTGTGCATTTGTGTGCCTCATTAGTCCTCATTTAATATACAGATTTAATACAATATTTGAGAATAGATAGAAGTATTCCATATATAGAGCAATATTATATAACTTAGTATCATATATATATATTAATTATTGTGTCTTTAATAATGAAATAGTATGATTTTTAGAACTTGAATACGCTATAAATGTAATCAAAATTTTCGGTCCGTGGATTTTCCTCAGTGCTATCAGATACAAATTGAAACAGTGGCTAATGGCCTCAGGTTGTTAGCAAACATAATGTTCCCACTAATAACATTGACAAAGGACTCAAAGTTCACCCCTCCTGGGGAAAGTGTTTATTAAGTGTACATTTACATAGACTTTAGCAACAACAGTAAACACTATTATTGATGAAACAACTCCCAATAATTGCCATTGATGAAATAAATTTAAAGCTACTGACAGCATCAAATTATACCAAATTAGTAATATCTTACAAATATTAACAAAATTAAGTTTTAATGTGCTATTGCTTTTTTATGGCTTGATAGAATAATACTAGCTAGTAATGCTCACGCTCTACCAGAAAAGGAAACTAGCTATAATAATAAAAATAGATATCACTGATTCAGTCATTCTCGGCTGAAATAATTACAATAATAGAAAAAAAATTTCTCTTTTTCACAGCCAATATATTGTTAATTATAACTTAACCCATTTGCTGTTAAAAAGAGAAAAAAATTGCTATTATAGATATCACTTTACTTTACAAGCACATGGTTAATTTCTTACCTGTAATATTGTTACATTCCATTGTCTCCACTTCATTCCAGTCTCCAAACTGCTGCACTAACAATAGAGTATTGTTGCATTGGGGCTCAAACAGGAACCCTTTAACTCCACTGACACTGAACAGGTATTCTAACTCAGAAGTGCAAGGGTTTCTTTCAAGCACCCATCTCTGGCATTCATCTTGACAGATTCCTACCGGGCTATCCTCCATCTCTCCGCAGGAAGGGTACACATAATTGCAGACATAGGATGTTATGACTTGGCTGCAGAATTCCTTAGTTTCACCACTCCTTAAAGCTATCTCTAACAATTGCAAGTTATTCACAATAAGCTGATAATCTGGCATGTATAGGAACAGAGTTGGCTTCAGAAGGTATGGCTGACAACTTGGGTACACAACTGTGTCATCATCAATGATTGAAGTTGTGTTTACACACCTGATAGATAAAACAATCATTTTAATATTATTGAACACTAATCTCTCTTCATAACTTACTCTGCACTGAAAGTGGTCTGATCAGATAAGCCAAAGAGAATTGCCAGACTTATTAACAGACATACATTAAATGTTAAATTCATACTTTCCGTAGACTAGCTACCTGACAGAAAAATTATACACCAATCTTAAGATTTACTTCTGTTTTCTTCAACCTCAATAAACAATTTAAAGCCCCCAAAATTTCATATTTGCACATGCTAATTTGTTTGGATAAATTATTTCCCAAAAGTCAATTCTACTCATAATTGTTGTCTGCTGTGAATTGATAACATCCTTTACATCAACATTTTTCGAAACTGGTGGTCAAGTTTTGTCAATTATGTTGAAAATTCAAATTAGACGATAGAGAACAGGTGGATTTACACCCCCTTATGATCAACATACACACATACATGCCTTCTGCATAATGAAGAGTCACATGACAGACATGATGTAGCTACATAAAAACTATCTTCACTCAGTGACGTTCTAGGGCCTCACAATCATATGCACATTAAACTATCTGCTATTTAGTAGAATTTATTCTACTTATTGTGACTATTGACTACAAGATATCAACTAGATAAAGTTGTCTAAACATAGGTTCTTATCACTATCCATTCCACTATAATTAAAAATATGCAGCAGGATACAAGGCTAAGCTTTTCAGCCTCTGTTTATGTACCATACATCTCAGACCATTCCTAAGAAAGTAGCTACTAGCTATGTATTATTGGCTAAATTATTATAAAAATGTAACTTGCAATGTGCTTTCATCATCATAAATTATAAAGGAGGTTCACAAAGGGATGAAAAGGTAATGACCATTTACTTCATATTACTGTGCTAGGATTAGTTACTGCTTTAGTCTCTGATTTTCTACTTTCACAGCTCTGTGCTGATCCCTTGCTTTGAGTTGCAGTTGTTTCGGAGGCACTAGGAGCAACCAACTGCAAGTAACCATCATTATGGATACTCTCATTATTTCTTTGTGAGTTCATGGATGTCAGGTGAACATATCTCTCCTGGTTGATTTCAGACTTACTGGGAGCTTTCTGGATTTCTTCCAATTGGAGAAGATTGCAGAGAGCTGAGAATTGTGGCCTATCATTGGAGTCTGGGTGCCAGCAAGATGTCATCACTTCATACCTAGAACAGGGGAATGTATTTTTATGATTTTTTTACATAGCATGTAGATACAATGTAAAATAAAACATCATCACATTTCACTATGCCTAAATATTATATGTATTTTGTAGACAATTTTCAAGTTTCTTATAACATTCATGCTCAGGATGGGGCGACATTCTTTGCAAAATCTAAAATGACACACCTTATTCTACACCTTCTTTAGTACTGAATTACTACATTCCCTGTAAGATAGATGCAAAATATAAATTCTTTTGTAGCATCTAAGTTCCTCTTTTGATATTTTTGAATTCTTGAAAAATTAACAAAGACTCAGATTGATTTACTCCAAAATACACTAAATAGTCCAGTCTTTTTAAGGGGAATAAAGGGTCAACCCGAAACAAATTGCAAGAAAAGGTTTCACACAAGATTTTAGTACACTAAGTTGTTCTAAACAACTATTGAAAGAATTCTAGAAGTCCTAAGGAATTCCTTGATGGGAAACACCTAAATGATACAAAACCGTTCATGCATTAAATATTACAATTCATTGTAATTGATACAGTTTTTATGATGAAAATACTTATGCAATGAAGCACCAAAGGTGTGAACCCTCAGCGCTATTAAACACTACCTAGCCATTACAATATAATCTCCTTCCAAAATAACAAGCAATCTGTTAGCTATTTTTAATGAGGCATCAAAATAGCTCGACCAATGAAAATGGTACATGGAAGCGCTGTCTTCATAAGAGAAGAAGCTAAACTAGCCAGAAACACTCACCTGTATACATTTTCAACGCGAAACTTCACTTCTTTCAACTCCGTTAACTTCCCTGGAGTAACGCTTAGGAGCTTGAGCATAAAGCTAAGTACACCGCTGGCTGCAGAAATTATTTGCTCACGTGATTATGATGTGACACTAGGGGGCAGCTGGTACCTACGCAGAGTTGAAAACTTCGCATTTTCTCAACAAATAGCCCGAAATTAAAAATAAAAGTACCACAATAAAAGGTCTTAAATCTTCGTCCTGAGTAAGTTCATACCTAAATCAACTGTTAATTGTCAGTAATCTCCAAAATCAGAGCGTGACAGACAGACAGACAGACAGACAAACAGACAGGACGACTACTATAACCCTCTCACGCATGCGAGCTGAGGGTTAATTACTGATGCAAATTATTATAAATAGTTTTGATGATAAAAATATTGAATCAAATGTTTTTTGCCTAGCTACTGTATCAATTTATTGAGGTTCATCGTCAAGTATTTCGGTTGAGTTGATACACCCTAGCCCTAGCCCTAGCCCTAGCCCTAGCCCTAGCCCTACACAAGCAACAGAGAACATGAGTTATGACTATTTGATTACCAAAATGCTCTTTAAGCTTGGATTGCATATACACTCTGCTATAAGCCTCATAGCCAGAATCAGCTATAACAGTTTCCATATTGCTAATAGGTCACTCACTGTAATCTGTTCATCATCATTTTCTTCTAAATCTATAGCCACTTCCAATGTTTTTGTTCTTTCTAGTTCTTGTGGTCTACCTAGCTTTAATGTTTTGGAGCCCAGCTTGTCATTACTGTGAGCAATAGGAATTTGCTTCTTTGTACTAAAGTTAGCATCACTATTCTTCTGATCAACAGCATCTGCTGCATGCAGATCATGAACATCACCAACCCATGCCATAACACTATGTGCCCATGAATCTTTTCTTTCTTGACACAAGTCAAGAAATATATCCTTCAACTCAATAGTTCTGACAGGCAATGCATCACAGCTTTTCCTTTTATTTTCCAACATGGCTGATTGACCACAAAAAAAAGGTAATTTGATTTCAAGCAAAATTGGTCACCATCTGATCGAAGTGTTGGTTGTTCAAATAGAATAATCTAGCTCACAGGAAAGTCAAGTATCATCTAGCTTATACTATTAACCAATCCTTTATGCTGCTCCAAACCAGAGTTGTACTAAGAAAGCCAACACCACTCTCTGACAGATATTGGGTTGGGCCACACCTCCATGAATAAGCTGCCGTAGATACTATCTTATAGTCCAGTCAATATAGCATTGGACCCACCACAAATTGCAACACAAGGTTTCTTTTCAGTTTTGTGAACAAAAAGGTTTATTTTATGATATGTGACCGGTTTTGGGAAAATCGGCCTAAACGCGGCATCTAAAGTTTTCTAATTTATTCTACCAGTAGGCTGCATGGGGCCTTGGTATGCCGTCCTCCTAATTTGGAAGCTGTAGCACAAGCCGTCTTCGCCCTACGCACTACAACACTTCAGTATTTTTGCTAAACTTATTATTGCTGATTTCGAAAAAACGCCGGGTAAAGGCGTTGCTAAGGTCAGTGGGCGTGCCTTGTGTCTGTATACTATTGCTGCGTGTCTCCGGGACACTATGGAATAAATCGGTTACAGGCAGATTGAAAGAAGTCTAAACGGCTTAATGCAGGGCTCCTTAAGAAACTATGATGGCGAGAATTGCGTGAGTACGTGAATTATGTAGAATAGTAAGTGAATTAGTTAGCTACAGTTTTTCCCCCGCTGTTAGTGAAAAGCCCGCCAATAATTTCTTAGCAACTCTCCGTACACGAGTCCAACCGGCTAGTGTTTCTAGCCTCCTAGTGTGAGTTCTAGAGCACGCCAGAGCTTACAACTGCGTCATATGCTAGAGCTAACTGGTGTCTATCCATTTCTGCCATAAAAATTTTTAAAAAAAAAATCGACCCATAAGGCTTTACCCGGGGATACTGAAAAAAATTGTTTGCCGCGTTTAGGCCGATTTTCCCAAAACCGGTCACATTATACTAAAAGTCTAGAAAAATATATGCAGGCGAAACCCCTTTTTCACACATATGCTTAATAATTAAATAATTAAATATAGTAAATTCTCTCTTATCTGGGCATCTTAGAGCTATGGGGTGCTCATATCTCAGAAATGACCATAACTTGGAATTAATCTACAATCATATATATCTTACTATTTATGATATTTTCTGCTAGCTGTTCAGGGTGACATTTATTATTTTGACTTTTATGAACCATTAATTGTAAAACAAATGGCCTTAAAGGTTTTAGGGCCATTTGTTTGGTAATAATAGCGATAGACAATAAAAATTATTTTGATGCCAATATGACTACAATAATTGTTAATTTCAGGGTGTTCCCCTAATTGGATTCCTTAGGATTTTTAGTATGTTAATAAGCACATTATTTAAAATGGAAAACTGATGAGAAATCTTTTCATACAATTAGTTTCGGGTCCAACCTTAAAATGACTGGACTGAATGTACTATTATAATTCATTGAGTCTCTCTGAAGCCTTTGTTCACTGACTTGGCTCCTCATAGCTACACAGCCAACATATATAATGTAACAGGACCGTATTTGGGTTTTATAAAAGAACCCAAAAGGTATAAATAATAATATTTGATGTTCCATATAGACTACAATTTTTAACCAAGCATTTCACCACAATGCATCCCAATAAAATATAAGAACAACACCTTGGTATAACTTTGGTTGAAATTATATTTAATGATTATGCATTTACTTACTCAGTCCCTTTTCTCATAGCTACTAATCTAAATAAATCACAATCATGCCAGCAGTTGCCCCCTAACCCCCCTAATTATCCACCTTATGAGGTAGCATTTTAAACATAACAGCTCTTACATTGGATTTGAACACAGCAGGGTTTTTTGAAGGCGATGTCCCCTTTCCAAAAACAGTAACATTTCAGTATTGCCAACAGTTGGGTAAGGAGTTCTTCCAAGACTAAATATCTCCCAGCAAGTCACACCATAAGACCACTGTAAACAAATCAAAGACAATCCCCACATAATTAATATAGATTAAGAAAATTGCATATATAGCGGAGTTTAGGCTTAAATTTATGTTCTGCATAGAAGTCCTACCACTTTTTATTGAATTTACTCACCACGTCCGTTTTTTCGTTACTGATTCTGTCATGGAGACTCTCTGGAGCCATCCACTTGACAGGCACTCTGCCTTGTTGACTCTGTCTGTAGTAGTCTGTCTCATAGATGTCTCTAGTCAGACCAAAGTCAGCCACTCGAACACTCAAACTGCCATCAACCCTAGAAAAGAAAATGCTATGTACTGGAAACTATAATTACCGTATTTATAGCTACTGCAAGTCCAATAATAACAGAAAACTAATAAATGTGTAAATGACAATATATTATATAACAGCAACAATAACAACAACAAACAACAGCAATAATATTAATCAACTTATCAGTCCTACAAGTTGTCCGGTATTCCTATTCATATTATAATATATATTTCATAATCTCAAATGAGTTGGTAAAGAACCATCATTTTCAGTCACTTTCAGTCACTTTCAGTCACTTTGGGTCACTAAAATTGAGGTGATGTCGATGACAATAAGAAAGTGACATCATTGAGAAAAGGGCAGTTTGATATGATAATTTTGGTAAACTGTTCAAAATCTACACTCATGGTAAAAAAAATGGAAGGTTTGCACCTATGGTGCTTCAACTGTTAATATTGTAAATTCTTAGGCTAGCTGATTAATATTTGTGCCACTAAAATACTACAGAATGGCATAATAGAGAGTGAATACTATTTGGTATTGCCTATGAAAATATTCTTTATTTTTTAAGTCAGTCCTTCATGGCTGACTAAAAAACATTTACAGCAGCATTACTTTATCAGTGAAGATAGGCCAATTTTTCTACAATACATATCACAATATACTGTGATAGCAGAATATTAGCTAAAGACTTTGCATTAACTTCTTTCAATTACTAATATAACAATATAGATTAATCGCTAATTTTAATATTTTAATGATTGTCATGCAAAATTGAGTAGTGGAGATGATCGTGAGGTATTCCTTACATGCAGTTTCTTGCAGCCAAGTCCCGATGGACCAGTTTTTTAGCAGACAGGTACTCCATGCCTTGAGCTATCTCCTGACACATCTTTAGTAAAGTGTTATATCCAAGTCCCTATTATATAAAGTAATATATATATATATGTGACAGGCTCTGGGAAAACCAGGCATTTCTGGCAAACCAAAAAAAATGAATTTTTTATGTTAATAAAAAGCTACAATTAATCTCAACTTAGTGCTAAAATACTGGAGGGTAAAACCTTTGACTCGCACAGAAACTGGCAGTTGAACTGGGCTGTATTCAGCAAAGCAATTGAACTAGAAATCGTGAAAACATAAATTGAATATCCACTTCCGGTATAATTAACGTTTCCGTATACTTAACGGCGTACTCCGCATACGCAATTAAATTGTGCAGCCGCTTTTTAACGGCAACTAACGAAGTTTTGCGTAGAGTTCTTTTTAGCTTTCAGAGCGTCTCGGAGCCTGTCTTGTTGGAATCCTTGGCTACTCTACTTGATGTAGTAGTAAACTTTCAGCCAGAGGTAAGCTGTAGATTGCATGCAATAGTCTCAAAGCTATGCCGTTTTTTTTAGCTGCTTGTTTGAAACTCCACCCATTCCCCGTTTATTGTACCTCGAGAACGAGAGAGAATAAAAAGTACTTGTCTTTCCACAGCACGCTTGAGGTTTTTTAAGTTGTTTTGACATTTGAAATTTGGCATAGACTTAGAGTAAGGGTCACTAAGACTAATTCTGCAAAAAACAAAAATAGGTGAAAGAAAGAATTTTTCCGATGACTTAGTTCCGGAGCCTATATCTCAATTTCAATTTTTGCCCAAAATTCCTGGTTTTCCCAGAGCCTGTCACATATATAATATATATATATATTCTATGCTAGATATTTTCACAATGTTATTTTTAGGTATATGACCCTGAGAGTTATCACATGGTGTTATCTCAAGGCAGCACATTGGCAAGATCATTACCCTAGTAGTTATAGAAACTGCCTGGCTTACCAGTTTTCTGGGTTTTACAGCTACCTTCCTCTAGTGAAGCCTACCCAGCCACAGGGGCATCGTTGAAAGTCTGACCAGTCCGACTTGGGCCGGATCAGCAGAAACTTGAGGAACGCTCGCATGGTCATCTTACGGTAGACTTACAGTTGATGTAATTTTTGTCGCTGCAGTATCAGATGAGCTCTGGTTGGCTTTGCTATTAAGAACTAAAGACTGTGTTCTGTGATCAAAGTGCTTTGAAGTTCTAGCTATTAAGCTTAAATGGGCTCTTGAAGTGGTCCTGTGTTTGTGAGTGAGCTAGTTAGCAAGCTTGATTGTTATGAGATATGATAGAGTTTAATACTTTTGATTCTTGTTTCCACTGTTCCTGCAGAAATTAACACAATGTTTAACATAATTCAATGATCAGGGGGGCACCTAGAGAGTTTTAAAGTTAACTTTACACAAGGAGTACCAACCCTATTATAAACTACTTCAGTGAAGACATATAGCATGGAATAAACCAATTATTACATTAGTCTAGACAAATCCACTCTCAGGCTTTATTTTCACTCACCTCTGGCTCATGGAATTAAGTTAGCCTGCTCTGAAATTTCACTAGCAGGCTAACTTATTTTCGGAAATTAAAGCCTGAGAGTGAAGTGTCTTGCCATACCACCCTGACAAGTGCAATAAGTAGTTTATTCCATGCTAGATGTCTTTTCACTGAAGTAGTTTGTACTATAGTATGTCCAAGTTGAGTTGGCACAGCTGCAAGTGCGGTAAACGAGGAATGCTCTTGGTAAAAAACCGGAAGCAATTTAGTGATGTGAACTAATTGCAATTGACACACGAGTAAATCAATGTTCACGTGAAAGGGGCGGGTACTCAGGTGCACATTATTAATGCAATAACTTTTGCTAGAGTTTAGTCAAGGCCGTCTTGCAGTTCTAAATAGTTATTTCCTGGCGCTGTTCTGTTCACAGGTGTGCACCTAGAGAGAAGAACCTGAAGGAGTGAAATTACCAGCCACAGAAGACTAAGGCAGCCCAATATTGTAAGATTTTTGGGAGTATTGAAACATCCACGTGTCTACCTGTGAGAATTCTGCTGAAGTCCACAAAGATGACACTATTGTCCTTGTTTGAAATCTGTACTATTGTTTGATCTTAATTTTTATTGTCAATTATTTCATTTGTATTATTTCACTGATCACAATAATTATAATACCATAGCCTAGTCATTTTTCAATACAAAAAAGTGTGGTATTATTTTGAAATACCACAGCAGTGGATAACTGAAATATTGATCTGATTGGTCACTGCATCTATTCGCGACCTTGCTGCACTGTTGCGGCAAAATTCCAGGAAAACGCTATTTAGCAACGGTAAGAATAGTATAAAATAACAGAACCGGGATGAAAAATTTCTTTGACGGAAATATAATAGCTACAAGATTATGGTTTTCTTAGCTGCAGAAATGAACTGTTATCTTTGGCTTTAGTATTAACATATGATAGCACAGAAAACTGTGGTATTCGGATAAATTGCACTCGTGCGGCGAGAAATTTTCTCGCTCTACTCATGCTATTAATCCCGAATACCACAGTTTTTCGTGCTAAAATACCACAACCATTCATATTTACAGAACAAATAGTACAGAAAAAAGAATGATAATGAAAAGCTTCTTTAGTAGCTAACCTTGAAGTGAAGGTGGAGTCACTCAGATTGCCACAATAAATCTCGAAAGAAAAAAATTAGTGGAAGGGTAAGAAATCTGCATAAAAAAGATTTAACAATCACACAATTGGGATATGCTTGATTTTCAATATCTTATTACTGACACTACAGCTATATTACACTCTGGTAGCTAAATGTTGGCATTAATTCTATTTATAGCTCGGCATCATAGTTGTTAAACAGATATAAAAATTAAATCCACCTGCATATGGAACCTTAAATCTACCTGCATATTAGACTTCCTGCAACAACTAAAGACCCTTTGGTACTCATAGCGTACACTAGTAATGGAATACAAGGCTAGAAAGTACTCACCGGAGAAGGGACAAGTTTGTTGTTTACAAGCTCATTAAAAACTTTACAAGTAATCAATTGCACCGAACCGCATGACAAAATTTGGGCGCGTGTAGTGTGGAAAAGCTCTGTTTTTTTCTATTCCCATAGACTTTTGTATTAAGTTTTGGAATAGCACTTTCCCTCCAATTTTGGAGTTTACTGAGGGAATAAATTTAACACATTTAGGGAGTGCTTTCCAATGGTATAAACCCTGATGTGTAGCTACCTCAGTTCTAAAGTTATTCAAGATTTTCTTGCTGGCCAACTCAACTAGGACTATAGGGTTGGTAAGTCTTTGTGTAAAGTTGGCTGTAAAACTCTCCAGGGGCTCCCCACACGCCCAGCTGATATTTTAGCAGCTGCTTTTATCCAGTTGGGTAGGCTTCACTAGAGGAAGGTAGCTGTAAAAACCCAGAAAATTGGTATAGGCAGTTGCTTTAAGACTTGCATGCAATACTGCTCATGAAATATTTCAGCCATATCACACTCTGACTCATGTAATAAGAACTAATATTTATATATCAAATAATGTGTAATCTTTCTTACTTTTGGGTAGTTTTTAATAAAAGATGAATTTGATGTTCTTTTACTCAACAGGTATTTTTTTAAGTCTCCATTTTCCATGAATGGCAGGAGTAGGTGAGGAGAGTTGCTGGGATCCAGACAGATGCCGATGAGTCCCAGGACGTGAGGATGGTCAAACCCACACATGATCACACTCTCCTCCAAGAAACCCTTCAATTCCATATAAGATGCTGAAGAATCTAGATACAATGATGAGATTATAGCTACATGTGACGTCAATTAAAAGTTTTTTGAGAAATTCTGGACAATATATAGGGCCACTATGTGAGAGAAATATCCCCTTACCTTACTTGTAATACGTCATCAAATCTATTGGACCACCACCTAACTCAGATTAATTTTTTATCATTATTTTATGCAGACAAATAGCTGAGTTATTATATTTAGCATCCAAAGACAATATATGAATGTGGATGAAAGATATCATTTCTATAAAGACATCAAAGGAAATTTACAAGGCTTATTACTTGCACTCCAGCTTTGCTCTCTCTATTGGCAAATCCAGTCAGTCCCATGTTTAATATTTATATGAATTTAAGACCATATATTATGAGGTCCTACAGAGCTGCTAATTTTAATAGTATATTCATACTAAAAATGTATTCTCAAATGGTTGGATTCACAAGACCAAGTGCAATAGTAGGATATGTTTTCTCATTGTAACCCCAACACCATCTTTTTGACATATACAAATATAATTACATATTGTATGTATGAGTATAATACTATTATTTATTCACATTATATTATATTATTATTATATGTAAAATTTAAGGCCTTGCTCATTTTGCTCTATGGTTAACTAAAACAAGGATTGTTTTTACTGTTCTATTTCATTAGTGATTTTTATAATTTTAATTTCACATTCTTACTCTTTATAGTCTTCACTGCCACTTCTACTGGCAGTTTCTTTGATTCAGGTGTAACTGTTCCTTTGTAGATATTCCCAAATGCACCTATAACAGCAGACATAGTATGAATAAAGCATTAATTCTCTAAATTTGAAGCCATTACTTTTTCAAAATGGAACAGCATTGCTAGCTATGTCACTTCTACTTACCATGGCCAATTTTTTCCAACATTTGCACAGAGTGAAAAGGAATGATGACAGTGTTTAACTTGGGATTGTTCAAAACATCTTCTGGATAAATCTTGAATAGCTGTTCTTCTGGGTTCTGGAGAGGATACTCACTCCTACTATTTTGTCTGTTAGTGAGATATTTTGAGAATAAATATCAAAATTAACTGCTAGATACTAAAGTAAGTCATAAAATACAACCAAGTGTTAATTTTTTTAATTTGATAGTTCTCTCTTCATATGTGACCGTCTACAGGAAAACCGGGCACAACGCGGCGTGCGTAATATCGGGAAAAGATCGATCGATTTCTTAAAAATGTATTGTTTCAAGCCGACGGAAGGGAACGGTTAGGTCCATTATAGTGGGAACGACTTAAGCTACGACGATAAAACTTGGAGAGCTCAATATCTGGACGCCGACAACTTCGTAAGTGCAAAAATATTTTTTCGAAGGGTGCTGCGTTGTGCCTGGTTTTCCTATAGACGGTCACATATGGTCTTTATTTCTACCAATTATTATTATTTTAACCTCTAATATTGCTGTATTGTATTCAATTACAAGTCACTTTGAATGGGAAAGACATCTCTAAATAGTTACAATAATGTGTCATGCAAATGATATCACACTATTTTGCTGTTTGTTCCATTTCGATAACAAGTGTCTTTGTATTTGGACATGAGTTTGTACTTTAGCTAAGTGGTAGAGCTGACACTGCATGAAAAAAGTCCATTGACAACCATAACAAAATCCGTAAACTGCGCTAATAATTAGAGTTGACAAAAAGTTGACAAAAACTGTAAGGTTACCACGCTAGTTATCAACTGATTATACACTAATTTACGATTTTGTTATGGTTATCAATGGACACTTTTTATGCAGTGTGAAGACTTAAATATACACAATCCTTCATCAAAACGTGTGTTTTTTTCTATTTAGACTAAGCAGGGACAGAGCTAGCAGGGTTCGTTCAAGTTTGGTGGGTTCCTCTTTTTTCTCCATAGAAAAGGCTAGACCTAATAATAGTCAGCTTTTCCAATCACATGTTGCTGTAAAAGACAGTTTGAACCTTAAGAATAGTCTTAGATAGCTCTCAAATCATTACAGTGGAACTAGCAGCCTCGCTATTGAGTCATTCGAAGCAAACAAATTTATGATCGTAACTTGTTTATGTAGTTTAGTGCCATGTGTGCATGACAATTAATGCAATAATATTAAGTCTAAGCGTGAACATGCTCATCAATAGACACAGCGCCCAACCAAAAGAGCCCTCCTTTTTGAGCAGTATAATAACTTCATTAGGTGTCTCAGTTATGAAAGGCAATGTTTGGATATATCTTTTTAGAGGTTTCATGACTTACATTCCAAATTGCATGTCAATAGAAGACTTAAATACAATTGCAGTAATTTCAAGCAGTACAAGCAGATAATGAATGGCCAGCAGTTTCCAAGTAGGAATTTTTTTATGCAATGTTGGGATAGGTTGAACTTTACTACAAAATTCTGAAGAAAACTTTGTATATATGTGTGAATTTTAAGACTATGTAAAAATGGCAAATCATCACTCTACTATAACTTAGAAATTATGTTATGCCTGATCATATTATTATCAGAAGTAATTAGCAAATGTAACTTACCTTCAATTTTTAATGCATAAAATTCAATGATATAACTAAATTGGGATCATTTGTACTCACTGAATGACTGAACTGCTCACCGAGATAGTAATAATGCATTCATAGTTGATCTTTTCTTTTGGATAATTCTGAGAAGCACTCCAATTAGAATCCCAGAGCTGATCAAAATCACGGCTGCCACTATTGACAGTGAAAGGATTACTACCAGGCTAGGTCTTGACTGCTCCATTCTTTTAATTGGCTGAGGAGGTGTTGTAGCATTAATTAATTCTAAGTATTAAGAATAGAAAAAGAAGGAGTTTTGCTTTTACGGAAACCATTGCACTGTACTCTATTTTTTCATAAAACAAAATTTCTGTCATTAAAAGCTACTAAAATATGAAGAAAAAAAGCAACAACTATAAGCTGGAATGTAAAATAATATCACTATTAAGCATTTATTAAATTCTCAAAAACATTTTTTAGCTTACCTTGTATTCTTAAGCACTCAGTTGATCTTGATAAGTTCATTCCTGACTTCTCCAGTAGATACAATGTATCATTACACCTCTTAGGAATGGTGATTCCTGTTTTGGAGGAGAGTCCAACAAGGAAGTTAAACTCATCGGAACAGAAACTGTCTTCCAGCAGAAAGTGCCTACAGTCTTCCTTGCATATTTCTACAACACTGCCCGTTTCCCTATCGCACGGAATGAAGATGTAATTGCAGATGTAAGTCCAAGCTGCTTGGTGGCAATACATCTCTACATCTGCTGCTTTAAACGCACGAGAGAGAATGTTTAAGTCCTCATTGATGGAGATGTAATTGAGAGGAAGAATGAGGGTGTATTGGGAGTTCAGAACAGAAGAACATTCAGGACTGACAATGCTGGAGTTGATGGCATTTTCCGTTAAGACACAGCTGAATAAAAAGTATATTTCTGAGATGAATATAGAGACATAGTATTAGTATAACTTAGAGCACATGATAGCTAGTGGAACTTATACGAAAACATAACTATCAAGAAGTGTGAAAATATAGCTAGTAACCTCATTGTAGCATGATCTTATATCTGCAGTTTAGTGTACGTTGTACAAGCCACTAACCCAGTTTTGTTTGTTGGTTCTTGAGAAGATCCCTGGTGGAGCAGCAGAAGAACCAGTTCTAAACAGATATCTACCGCCCAGTTAGAAAGGTAGTATTTACGAGCCAACCTTCTACGGGAAGTCATCGGAAAACACAGACCTACTAGCGACTCAGAAAGTAAAATACAAAATCGATTTGCTTATTGTGGTAAATTCAATCCGGGGCGCTTAAATAATATCCGCGGGAACAATTCGACTAGGACCGCTGGGGGTCTAACTAAAACACGGACCGGCTAAACTAGCGAAAAACTCGCGCACGGCGAGCGCACAGGCCCGGCGAGCGTTCATGCCCAGACTCCATGTAAACTAGTCTCTCCATTATCTAACTTATCGATAACAATATTGGTACTACCCTGCTTCTTATTCGGTGGCAATGAGTGAAAGAAAAAGATTTGTTACTTGGCAAAGGTAAGAAAACATAGCTCAGACAGCACTTATAGATGGGAATTATTTTGATTCAGTGATGCTTCCAAAACTACACTTTAATAAGCTTGGTGTAATTATATAACCTTATTTAGATTAGTTGACAGTCCACAACCTCAGCAGGATTCTCTTGAATTAAAGTCAGCATAGCATTGTTGTGTGCATATTTCATTACTGTATTAATAATTATTCTTGTTGCCATTGCCATAATATTAACCTAAGGCCTAACTGTGAATGACTGTCCTCTTCTGTCTTTGTAGCTCTTTGACTTCCCCCCCCCCCCCCCCCCCCCCCCCCAGGCATTATTTCAAAGTCTTTTCTCCTAATTTTGTTGCACCTGCACTAATATTTGCATTTTAAAGTAGCCTTCGGGCGTGGACACGCATTGACCTCTTTGCCATATTATATATATATAATATACGAAAATCTCAATTGAGACTCATTAGTGAGAGTCTCACTTCACTCGCCCAATTGCTACATAAGTATAATATTGTTAGGGTTAAGTTTAGTTAACAATATTATTGGCTGTAAAAAAACACACATATATTTGCATTATTTTATAATATTATTATCTTCATTATTATCTTTGTTATTGTTATTATAATAATAATTACTGTTATTATTATTATAATATTATTATTATTATATTATTATTATTATATTATTATTATTATATTATTATTATTATGAATTCCAGCTAATTAAAGAATATGCATCCCTCCTTTATTTTGAAGCGTAGTCACATATGTTAGTGAATTCTAGCGAATTAAAGCGTACGCAACAGTTTCCCCTCCTTTATTTTGAAGCGTAGACACATGTGTTAGTGAATTCTAGCTAATTAAAGAGTACACAACAGTTTTCACCTCCTTTATTTTGAAGTGTAGACACATGTGTTAGTGAATTCTAGCTAATTAAAGAGTACACAACAGTGAATCGTAGACACATGTGTTAGTAAATTCTAGCTAATTAAATGAAAACGGCCCTTTCTTGCAGCCACAATGTAGAGCTCCCTACATTTGGTAAGAAAAGTGGTCCAGCACACAGTTAAAAATGGGGTGTTTGGATAACTTAGTTTTGGTGCTAAATAGGAGGCGCTGCCTGGACACCCCAGTTTAAAGCCTAATATTGTCTCCATAGTTAGTCGCAACTAAATGATATTTGAAAGGAAGAAACTAATGGATATAAGCTATTATTAAGCTCACTTGGTAAAGTATGCATTGGTGTAGAAGTTATAAGGGCTCAAAGTGGGGTGTCCAGACAGCGCATCCATCCAGGCAAACACCTCACGAGGTGTTATTTAAGCACCCCATTTTAACAGTGCATATTTCCCAGCCTCTCTAAACCTTCTCATTCTGATCCCATTCACTGAGAGATGGAGCTCATACTAATCATTCGCAAGTTCACACCTGTATTTATCATGTTGTGTCTGATGGTGCTGACAGTCTGATTTTCCTGACATCTTACCCAACTATTGTGCAACAGTAGCTTTACAATCATGAGAACAGGTTGGGGGTTTCTGATATGAGGACAGGTTGTGGGGCTTCTAATAGTGTGTAACTGTGCACAACTAGCTCCAAAAGAGACACTGGTACAGAATTCGTTTGATGAGCAGTATCATTAGTATTGTATGTGACAGGTAAATTTCTTATAAGCACTTTCCACTTCTTATGGTTTTCTATTTACTTTCTGCACATGCTGTAGTAAGGTTTTGTCTGCATGAATCATGCCACTTGTCAGTGCTGCTTTAATTCCATTACCATCATCTAGACATGATAAACCCCTTGTTTTCAACAAGAAACCAATCTTACTGAATTCTATCTGAAGGTCAGACATTGTTTTGTAGCCTGCTCCCATAGTGTTACATCTAGACAAAGCTGCATAAGCACTTACTCCAATCTGAAGTGGATAGCCATAGCTGCCCTATTTTACAGGTTTCTAGAGTTAACCAACCAATTAGCTATAGTCATATTATTATTATTACTAGTGGTGTGCTTGAGCACAAATGGCGAGCGAGCCTTAAACTACACTATTGTTAAATGATTTATTTTAACTACTGACACTCAAGCTACTAAAATAAAGTAGAGTTTTTAAATTACGTATATATGGTAAAGGGGATTCAATGCCATAGTAACCGCTCCCCGCAACTGTTTGAATTGAAAAAGATGCAACAAAATCAAGTCACGTTATTTAAACTTTTTCTTGTGTAGTATTTGTAATGCACAAATTTTCACACAACTGAACATACCTACACAAGACTTACCTTCGTGGTTAGTCTAGTGGACAATGAATTTTTAAGTAATAAATACTGCTGCACCCCAAAATAATTCAAAGTGGTAAACAATTCAATTTCTAGGGTGATCGGGTAATGATCAGTAAACCAGAGGATTCTGTTTAGTGAAGTTTGGGATGGGGTCGAACATGGAGTGAACTAAAAAATACGTGAGGGTCAAAGTACAAAATGACATACATACGTCCACACACATTATATATATATAAACAAACAAATATCCCCGATTTTCAATTGTGTTACCACTGAGAGTGTCTCGCTCGCTCCGCTCGCTCACTAATTAATTATTATTATTATTATTATTATTATTATTATTATTATTATTATTATCATTAATACTATTATTGATACTACTATTGATGCTATTATTATTATTATTATTATATTATATTATTTGCCACCAAAGACAGATACAGATATTTATTTATACCTGTGATAGCTGAAATTTGGACTAATGATGGCCTATTAGGAGAAGAGCTCGATAAGCCTTTGCTGCATACACTACCAACTTGTGGAGTCCAATCTTTAAACCACTGCAACCAAATGGTCTAGTGATTTTTCACCAAAACGTTCATTGTATTACATTACATGTGTAAGGCTGGTTCTGTTGTTAATAAATGGCTCCCTGACCTAAATCTCTGTAATTAAACCTCAATTGATGGCTTTAGCTTTATGAAACCTACATGCTTACCTTTGTCTCTCTTCTTGTGACCTTTCCGTACGCAGCTGCTATTTATACCATGTGGCAAGATCATATGAGCATTAATATGTAAAATTTAGCACCTTTCCACCACCTTCAGGCACATCTGCTAAAATCACTGATTTAACTGTGTGCTAAATTTCATGCTTTAAATCATCAAAAAGACACAATTCTAGTAAAATTCTGCACATATCAGCTGGAGTAATTGAGCTATTCTGGAAAGCTCTTTTTGCGGGGCTACTTTTCTTAATGAAGAAGGAGCTTGAGGTCAAAGGTAAGATACAATCATACATAAAGAATTCAACACATTTCATAAAAACAGTTAATAATGTATGCTTGAGATCTGATGAAATGATGGTGAGTTTTGATGTGTCTTCCCTGTTCACCAATGTTCCAATAGACGAGGCAGTATCTGTGATCAGAGATAAGCTCCAGAATGATGAAAGTCTAGATGAGAGAACATGTCTATCTCCTGAGTGCATCACAGAATTATTAGAAATCTGCCTTAGGTCAACTTACTTTAGGTACAACAGGAACTGTTATGAACAAGTAGATGGAGCAGCCATGGGTTCTCCTGTTTCCGCACTTGTGGCCAACTTGTACAAGGAATTCTTTGAGGAAGAAGCTTTAAACTCAGCTCCAGTTAAACCTGTATTATGGAAGAGATATGTAGATGACACCTTTTGCATAGTTAAGAAAGGAAGTGAAAAACATTTGTTGGACCATTTATACTCTGTAAGACCTTCTATAAAATTTACCATGGAATCAGAGGAAGATAGTAAGCTACCTTTTTTGGATTTCTTATTAAAGAGAGAGAGTGATGGTATGCTTACATCCACTGTAAAACCTACACAAACCAATAGATTTCTTCACTTTAAGTCTCATCATCCTAATCATGTAAAGAGAGGAGTAGTGAGAGGCTCGTATCAGAGAGCTAGGAGGGTAACTAATATGAGTGATAACTTGAAGGAAGAAGAGAAACACCTACACAAAGTACTTCAAAGTAATGGTTATGACAACAACACAACCATTAGGGCAGGCTCTAAAGAGTTACCTTCTAAAGATCACACAAATACTGAGCAAGAGAAAGGTTTGTTTCTTACTATTAGTACGTCCATAGCAGGATTGAGTGAGAGCATTCAGAGAGTGTGTAGAGAGTTTGACATCGAAACAGTATTTAAGTCGGGTAAGACACTAAGATCACATCTTACTAAAGTCAAAGATACTATACCTATTACTATACAGAGTCATCCATAGTGTGCAGTATACCCTGTAGCTGTGGTAAAGTATACATTAGGTGAAACAACTAGAAGGCTTGAGCAGAGATTAAAAGAACATCAGGATGCTTGTAAGAGAGGTGATGAGAAGGTTTCAGCCATTGCTGAACATGCTTGGTATTAGGTATTTTTTCTTGTCCCAAATATAAAGAAGTCACTTTGTGGTATGTACTTTTAATATTTGTTGTAATTAGTACATGGAAGGGAAAGTGGAAAAAGTAGAAATTGGAAAGCTAACAAAAAAAGAAAGAAAAAAAAAAGGAAAAAAAAAAGTAGAAAAGAAGTAGCAGAGAATGGTTTCGATCCATCGACCTCTGGGTTATGGGCCCAGCACGCTCCCACTGCGCCACTCTGCTAGTTGGAGTGTTAAAAGTGGAGTTGTGGACATGGATTGGACACAGTGTGTAATCTGTCAGCAAGTAACCAGTGAGCCACTTAGATGCCCCTTGAAAGCTGGAAAACCTGGACACAAATCAGAAGCCTATTCATCATTCCTGCAAAATGTCACTCAATTTACGGAACTTGACCAACTCCCAGTACCTCTAAATTTTGGGAAGACGTTGATTCATGACAAATCAAGCCAAGTGGCACAAGTCTTGCCACTTGAAGTTTTGTGTTGACACTCTGCAGAGGGCAAGAAAGAGGAGAGAAATGACACTTCTACTGTCATTACATCAAAAACGAAACATCTCCGACACCGCGAGCCATTCAACAAGAAATGCTGTATATTTTGTAAGGAGCACAATGGTCGCCTTCACGAATTCAGGACACTTGATGCAGATGAAAATGTAAAGTGAATGGCCACTGATCTACAAGACACAGCATTACTATCAACAATAGGCTGTGGTGACCTTGTTGCACTCGATGCTAAGTATCATTTAGCTTGCTTTGCTGGACTCCAAGATAGGCATCTCTCCTTCATCAGGAAACAGCAAGACTCTCATTCTACTAGTACAGAAGAGATGAGGACTCAAGCAAGAGCCTTTGCTGAGCTTATTGCTTACGTGGAAAATGCTGTAGACTCTGGTACGTTCTGCTTCAAGTTTTCATTGTTGCGTCAGTTGTATGAAAGTCGTTTTCTCATTCTTGGCATTGATAAAGAAATCGCTTCAAAAAACAAGTTTTGAAGTATTTTACCAATGCTCAAGAACAGAGCGATGGAAAGAACAAGGTACTTGTTTTTTAAAAGGGAATTCAAGAAATGCTCAAGCAGACTATGAATTGTGACTATGAAGGGGATGCATTGATTTTGATGAAAGTTGCTAGAATTATTCGTGTGGATATATTAAAATCAAAGGGATTCAACTTCAATGGCTCATTCCCTTCTAATTGCCAGGAAGAATCACTGCCTATTAGTCTCAAGTCGCTAGTGTCAATGTTGCTGAGAGGAGCTGACTTAATAAACCAGGACTCTCCAGACTCACAGGCAAGTCTCTCCATTTCACAGGCTATTTTATTCAACTGCAAAAATCTCAAGAAAAAAGACTTGGTAGCAAAAGTTCGCCATTCCATAGTACATGAACCACCACTACCCCTTTACATTGGTTTAAATGTTCACACACAGACCAAGTCCAAGAAACTGATCACACAGCTGTATGAGTTGGGCCTCAGTATCATCTATGATAGGATTCTGCAACTCGAGAATCAGTTGGCTACTGCTGTCTGTCAGGATATGGAGAAGAAGGGTGTTGTGTGTCCAGCCCAGCTACGTAAGGGACTTATTACTCTGGGACAACCTTGATCACAATCTATAAAGTACCACAGCCAAAAGTGTATACCATGGCACGGGCATGAGTCTCTTCCAGTCCCCCACAAGGTCAAAGCAAGGGCATGCTCATAATGCAATAAATCTGCAACCTCAACAAACAAAGAATTTCCACTTGCCTGACAACTGTCCAAGCTGTTGCACTTAAAAAGGAGAAAGTTTTTGCTCCCAAATTACTCTGTGAGATTAAAGTTGTAGAGGGCCACCTTCAAGGAGCAAAAGTGAGAGAGAGGAGCTGGCTGGAGCATGCAATTAAACTGGTGGAAAAGGAGGAGCTAGACAAGGATGATACCTTGGCCTGGTCTGCCTACCATGCATCGCAACAGAATGTCTCTGATGAAGTGCAACCTGCTCTCACACAGCTTTTGCCATTATTCCATGAGAAAGCTGCAACAGTAGCCATGATCAAGCATGGAATGGATGTAATACGAGAAGCCACACAATTTCTGAAGTGAGTGCTCTCGCATAGGCCAAACTGCAGCAAGAAGCTTTCCTCTGCACTGAGGGACCACATGATGAGAACACCAAAGAGGCTTGGCAACAAGCAATGATCAGCAAGAATCCTACATTCCAGTACTGGGATACCATTCTCAAAATGGAAATTCTGGGTCTAATATTTGTCCGAGCTTTAATGAGATGAGTAATCCCTTCCTGGGTGACACCCCAGAGCTTGTACTTGATACACAGAATGTCGTCAATGAGTCAGTAGTGAGCACAGTGCGTACTGTAGAAGAAATTGGCAGAGATCAATACAACATGTACCACAAATCAGTGATCGTAGAGTGCACACGCTCAATACATGATCCGATAAAAAAAAACTCCTTATTTTTGTTTAGGAGCCCAACACCCAAGACCAAGAGTAAGCAGGCGGGACAGATCTCAATGCTGAAAAGTGATGTGGAACTCTTTTCACGCTTGTACATTGCTATGCAGCACAGGAAGGGTGATATCCGGTTTTGTTTGATGTTAAAACACTGAATGTACATTTCCTGTCTACAACTGGCATCACCACTTTCAATGATTATGCAAGTAGTGTCTTCATCCCCCATGTTATGAACAATTTGCAGTGGCAGAAACACCACTTCAAAAGTGGGGGGGCAGAAAATAACTGGGGCATAATAAAGAAATTGCTTAGGAAATCAAAACTGCGTTTTGAGGATGCAAAAAAAATATGAGCCTGGATCGTGACAAAAATAAAGAACAAAAAAGTTTATAAAAATGACAATGAATCAGGAGTACCAGCTGAAAATATACGAATTATAGTGTGCTTGACCAGAAACTCAGCAAACTTGTTTGTTTCTTTGCCATTACTAGCTAGTTCTCTCCCTTCAAAGAGCAGCTGCATTGATTAATTAACCACAGCGGTACTAGCTACTTAGTGGATATGAAAGGTGATAACAAAGGTGAGATAGTCAGTTACATAAGAGTATGGCCTCAACTTTTGAAAAATGTTTAGGGATAGGGGTGGCTATCACTCTCCTAATATAAAATAGGGCCTCTGCTCTTTGTAGTGTAAAAGTGGGGGGGCTGTGCCCTCCCTAATGAAAGAGTGGGGGGGCGATTGCCCCCCCTGCCCCCCCAGTATCTCTGCCACTGATTTGGATTCCTCTAAGCTAGTTGATGTAGTATGGGATACCTACATTGTTGGTTGGTGCCTTGAGAGTGATCACTGCATTGCCTGATGTAATAAATATCTCTTAGCCATCTGGGAAGTCAGTCAATGCCATCTTGTTGGAGAGGAAGTTAAAAAACTCCTGCTTATTGGTAGAATCACGCAAGAAGTCAGGCCAGTTGCTTGGAACTTTGTTTCGACCATTCACCTTTCTTCTTGTCCCCTTACCCCTCCTCTCTCTTACTGATTCCTTCATGCTGTCACAGCATGCAGCTCTGTGACCATGAAGAAGGGGACACCAGAATACTCTTGCACTTGCAAGATGCTCTTGCCACTGGCTCTACCACCTGCTTGGTGTGCACGGGGGATATTGATGTTGTTGTGATCATCATTGGCAGGTTCCACTCAAACATCCAGCTGCAGACATTTGGATTGCCTTTGGTACTGGCAAGAACTTCTCCTATATGCACATCAATGCCATTTGCCAAGCTTTGGCAAAAGAAAAGTTCATGTCACTTCCTATTTTTCACTGCTTTACAGGTTGTGATACAACTTCAGCATTTTTTGGAAAGGGGAAGAAGTCAGCATGGGAGACCTAGATGAATGCATATCCTGAGGTGACTGAAACTTTCATGTACATGTCAACACACCCACACATGTCATTGACCAAGGAATCTCAGCATTTCCAAAATCTTGAACGTTTCACAGTTATTCTGTATGACAGAGCCAGCAGTCTGGAGTCTGTTGATGAAGCACGGAAGGAGTTGTTCTGTCAAAAGAATAGGACCATGGAGAGCATTCCACCAACTCAGGATGCCTTGCTGCAGCACTCCAAGCGTGTAGTCTACCAGGCAGGAATTTGGACAACAAGTGAATTGGCTCAGCAGCATACACCAACCCCTGAAGGACATGGTTGGACATTTGACAGCCAGTCATGGTGTCCCATATGGAGTACATTACCACTGTCGTCAAAGGCCTGCAGTGAACTAGTGAAGTGCAGTTGCAAGAACGTCAAAGGCTGTGGTGCAAGGTGTTCTTGCAAGAAGGAAAAATGGAAATGTACTGAACTATGCAGCTGTAAATGTGAAAAATAGTTATTTTGATGAACTACTAATTATATATAGGCAATGATAAATCATCTCCCCCACACTTTTAATATTTGCTATGGTCAAACAAAAAATTAAATTTTCGCTATCATTTGATTACCTTTATCTTTAATATTTTGGCTCCCACCAAGTGTTAGGATATGATTGGGCAGTGGTACCTACCCTAAAATTACTTCATACATCTCAGTTAATAGCTGTGCAAAATTTGGTGCTTTTATCCGCTATGTCCCTATTTTTTTCTTAAGCCACCTGACTACACCCCATTAAATGGGAAGAGGTAAGAGTTGTAAACAGAGCCAGTAAGAATCGTGAATTGAAGATCAAGGAAGCTCTACACATCCTGACAACAACAAGTTTAATAGATACATAGGTTTAGAGCTTCCAGGATGCTGGCTGTCCATGCTGCGTGCAAATCACCCTCCAGGATATAATAAACAGTAAGCGTGCCCTCCAGAAATCTTGCTGTTTACTTTGTGTTATTATATCACCACTGAGAGTTCGACCTCAGTTGATCCCTGAAGAGGACTCCGGCAAGAAGTGAAACGTCAGGTTAAGTTATAATTAAAATATTGGCTGTTGAAAAGAGAAAAAATTCCTAATAATAATAATGATGATAATGATGATGATAATAATAATACTAATAAATACTAAAATAAATACAATAACATTAATACTAATAATAATTATTATTGTTTCTATTATTATGTGGGGCCATAAGAGGATGAACGATTTATCATATCACTCATTACACAATCACACCCGTAACTTACCTAACTGCTCTAGAACATTCTCTTAGGTAGTGTGCTCTCACGTAATGAGCACAGTCAGTGCCTAGTTTCTTTTTATGTTACACTTGTGGGAGGATGACTATATAATATTTAGTTATCACATCCATAGCTTCAGTCAGTATTCAGTTGTAGTTACCTCCACACCTCTTATAATATTAATTAATTGCTGCTTTACAGTATCGGCCTATCATATAGATCAACTCTGGTGGCAGTTCTACCAGTTATGCATTTCTGAGGGCAGTCCAAGTAGCTACCATAAGGCTTACATCCTCAAAGGTTCCCCACAATTATTATTATCTTCATTACTAATAATCATTTTTATTGTTGTTGTTATTTTTATTATTTTTATTGTTATTATTTTTTCGTTATTATTATTAGTAGTGGTATCAATGGTAACAACAAGATGTATGCCCCCCCCCCCCCCCCCCCCCCCCTCTCCCGCCCACTAGCCGTACAGGACCAGTGTTAGGGTCTGGCTTGCAAGACTTAGGGACATTATTAGTCCGTTGTCTTCACGACTTGGAAGTACTTGGCCTTCCCCTAACTCGTAGTTGAAACCCGATTACATTTAGTATTTTCTGTCCTATATAATCCAGCAACACTAACTGTATTATGGTAGATTAACAATATCAGAGTAAGTCATTCCAATAAAGCTAGCCATTTTTTCCCCTTTCCAATTGAATCAAAAGTAGCATTGGTAGTTACATGATCTTTCCCAATAGTCTATTTAGCTACTTTCTTAGGAAAGTATTACATATATTAATATATAACAAATTTTTATTATGATTATAAAAATAATATATTCTGTTGCTCTGCCAATCATGTCTAATTAATAATTACATAGTTATGTGCCATCATTATGGACTTGATTGGACATTGTATCAGTAGATAAATCCACATAAGCTCCAGAGAATTTTTTGTACAATTGAACTTTACCACTTGCATTACTTGTTGCATTTTGTGACTCTCTCTGAGGTGAACTAGCGCTCTGGTCCAGAATTGATTCTTTTGGTGGTTCCTCTTTAATCTCTGGCTCTTTCTTTTGAGCCAGTTTATTTTGTTCTTCAATATCTTGAAGCAGAGAGAGAATCCGAGTAAAACTTGGTCTACTCTTAGGCATCCAGCGCCAACAGTTATTCATAACACTGAATCTAAAGCATAATCAGAAATTAATTCACTATAATCTACACAACTGAGTATATATTCCTATTTCTAGGCTTTGATTATAATATATGCTGTTATTAATTAAGTGTGACTCTCCAAAGAAAGTTTATAAGAACTCCTTTCCCTCCTCCTTACAATCAGTTACTGGAATATGCAAAAAAAAGGTGAAACTCACAATGAATCAGGACACAACTTTGGCTGTTTCAGTATTTTCCCTTGATCAAGGTGATCCACAATGTCTGCATTACAGACTCCAGGATAAGGATTTCTTCCAAGACTGAATACTTCCCAGCATGTAACTCCATAAGACCACTGCATGTATACACAGATATAGCTATTATTAACCAGCATGTAATGGAAAAAAAATTTTCTCAATTAATAATCTCCCAATCGTATAATTTGTAACTTGAAAAGAGTTTACATAGTGAAGTACACTTGGATGTTCTTCCAGTGCAGCCACTTAGACTGATTGTAATTTATCAATAGCAATAAATTGCTCAGTTTTCACCACTTTTTGAAAATAATTAATCTTAGTATTGCCGTCAGATGGTGTAAACAATTTGATAAAGACATCAATTGAGATGAGAGAATGACATACCAGATCTGATTATTTTGAGAACTTTTAAATCTTTGTTATAGACGAGCAAGCGAAGCGAGCGAGACACTATTAGGGATAACTAAATTGAAAATCGGGGATATTTGTTTATGTTTGGACATACATGTACTGTCATTTTTGTACTTTGACTCTGTCATTTTTTGCGTTAGTTCGGTGATCAACTCCATCCCAAATTTCACTAAACAAAATCTTCTGGTTCATCGATCATTGCCCGTATCATGACAGAAATTGAATTGTTTACCGTTTTGAATTCTTTTGTGGTTGCAGTCAAAGCTTAAAAACTTACTGCAGATTCACTACTATTCTAGTTAGTGGCAGTGGTAAGTCAATACGCTATTGGTAATAGTTGTAAGCCCTACGCAAAGGTATTTACTTGAAAATTCATTGGCCATTAGTCTAACCACGAAGGTAAGCCATACCTAGGTATGTTCAGTTAAGTGTGAAAGTATTGTGCGTTACAACTACAACTTATCTAATGAATATCACAAACAAAACATTTAAATAACGAGACTTGCTTTTTGTTGCTTTTTCAATTCAAACAGTTGCGGGGGTCGTTACTATGGCATTGAACTCCCTTTATCGTGTATGCATAATTTAAAAACTCGACTTTTTTTTAGTAGCTTGAGTGTTAGAAGTTAAAATAAATATTTTAACAATAGTGCAGTTTTAGGCTGGCTCGCCATTTGTGCTCAAGCACATCACTAGTAATAGATGCAGTTAACCCTCTCACTGGTCGATAAAATTAGTGATTTCCAATTTTCTTGATTAATAATGTCTAAAAATTAATATAAAATCAGGAGTTTAAAGAAGTACCAAGCAATCATACATCACAGGGAAAATACATGTATTACTCAATATTTGTGGTCAATTTTGGCTGCCTAGCAAGAAATCACGAAGTCATTATGGTAACCACAACATAACTGCATCACAACAATATGACATGTATGCATTCCCGCGTACTATTAACAATTACTTTAATTGTGCAAGATTAGATTTTTTTTTTACTGTAATTATAGACAGATGCTGTTGTCCACTGGCACCTGATGTATGAATGCAGGCTCAGCAAGAACAAAACAGTGTAGCTAGAATAAAAGAATGTTTCGTTAACAATTCCAGTCCTTCTCCTCACACTCACACTCCTCCCTCTAGCAATACCGTTTACTGATACTCCTCAGTTCCATTTTAGCATCTTGTCTACCTCCCTTATTTCCAACATAATCAGTATCATCATCATCTGAATATTTTGAGCTTACAGAAGAAAATATAGCATCCTTTGAAAGGAAAGAAGAAGGTCAAAGTAATTCAGAGAGCAAAGGCAGCTCACTCAAATTATCACTCATTGGTGGGAGTTGGTAAAAGAAGGGTTTATAGCTATGACTGTATTAGTGCCATATTTTTTTGGAAAGCTATTACACAAAACAAAACTTATCACAAACTTATCACCATTTACCGGGAACACTATTATTCACTTCAAAAAAATGTATAACAGCTGATTGTCTTACTTGGAATATCGACTTTAATCTCCTCTCAGACATAACTGCTGGTATTTTCACTACCTACAGTGCTCTAGTAGTTCTCAAGTTAAAAATTTGTAGTTTCCTCAACTAGCAACAAAAAGACAGCATTACCGAGCAAGTTTAACTATTTAGTTTCAATTGTAGTATGTCCACGGTAGCCATATATCTCCTGTACCCCTTCCATCTCACTTTCGCTCCCGGAAAAGTTGTCACAGAATAGATCCATCACTTCGGTAGCAGAAACATTTCTCACCATTTTTTTAACCAAAGCTAAGCGTTTTAGCCTTCTTAATTAGCTTCTTAATTAGCAATAAGCACCTTTTCATTCTTTATGCTAATTATAGTGCAATGCCGATTATCCGAATTATTGGGGAATGCGGTGTTTGTAGCATCAAGCTGTAATCAAGTTAATAGTAAAACAGTGAAAAGAATGCTATATTTATGAAGGACCCAAAAGTGCTATCAATTATCAATTATGTAGAAGCAAAAGTTGTCAACTTTCCCTGCTTTTCTTGATGTTAGTGATGGTGGACTTATGAAGCTTCAAATTCTTTGAAAGAAAGTATAATGTAGTTTATCCCATATTCATCCAGCTTGCCAATTTCAAGCTCAATCTTGATACAAATTACATTTCTCTTTGTTCTAATAATCCTTTTAGCACCTCTAGCCATTGCCTTTTGAATGGAAATCAGAAGGTATCCGTTTCGGAAACAAAAGAGTGACTCAAACAGCTGCCATTATGTGCATGGTCATTTTTCTCGTTTGCTTAATTGATGTTTCAAAATGATTGACATTGACATTCTATTGTGTGCACAAAATAATGTTTTTTAAACAGATCCTTTTTTGCTAAATTATTAGACATTATCATAAAAATAATTGGCAATTTGATTTGCCTTATCATGGGTGCCTTAGATAATAAGCTGACAAACATAATAAAGAACATGAGATAAGAAAAAAAAACAATACAAAAGTTGATACAATTAGACAAAAGTATTGTAAACTACCAATACCTTTCCTAACTAGCTATTATTGGCGAGCGAGCGAGACACTTACAGGGGTAGAAAATCGGGGATGTTTGTTTATTTATTTGTATATATGTTTGGACGTACGTATGTCATTTTGTACTTTGACCCTCGCGTTTTTGTGTTAGTTATGTGGTCGACCCCGTCCCAAATCCTCTGGTTTATCGGTCAGTACCCGTATCACCCTAGAGATTGAATTGTTTACCGTTTTGAATTCTTTTGCGGGTGCAGTTAAAACTTGAAAACTTAAGGGACTTCCATTTCTATTTGAGTTAGTGGCGGTGGTAAGTCAATGCGCTCTTTGTCATTGTTATAAGCCGTGCGCAACAGTATTTTTCTTGAAAATACATTGTCCACTATACTACCGCGAAGGTAAGTCTGTGTAGGTGCATGTCCAGTTGTGTCAAAGCATTGTGTGTTACAACCACTACTTAGCTAAAGAATATCACAAAGAAAACTTTTAAATAACGTGTATTGTTTTGTTGTTGTTTTTTTCCTTCAATTCAAGCAGTTGCAGAGAGTTGAACTATGACACTGAAATCCCTTTACCGTGTATGCGAAATTTAAAAACTGGACCTTATTTTCAGTAGCTTCAGTGTTACAAGTCAAAATCATTCGTATAAAAATAGTATAGTCTTTAGGCTCGCTCACCATTTGTGCTCAAGCACATCACTAGTAGTTACTTGATTTTTTTTTATAATATAGCTACCTTACTAGTGAAAAGCATAGATAACAAGAAGGAACATCAGTTTACCTTCTCTTCTTAGTATGTTTCATTCTTCTTTTATTCCAACAAACAAACATTACCATGGCTAGAAATCCTACTAGCAAAACGAACACTGAAACTGTAATGGGAGCCACCACTTTCACCAAGGATGCAGACAAAGTACTGGAGCTTGCAGTGGAAGTAGTAGTAAAAATGCCATTTAATATATCTGTCAAAGGAAAAAAGCAAAATATCTTCTTTTTATAAAAGATATGTCTTATGTATTGCTTTCATAAACTTATAAGTCTTATGGTCATCACCATTATAGGCAATGTATTTTTTATTCACCTGAAATGCTCACACAATTTGTAGATCCATTTGATAAAATTTCAGGATATAGGGTCCTGTTGCATTGCTTCATTACAGAAAACTCAGATCTCAAATTGAAGAAAATTTCTATTTCTGATGTGCAGGAGTTCTTGTTGAGAATGTACTTGACACAATCACTCATGCACACGCCCACTGGAATGACGGCATCTTCCCCACATGGAGGGAAGATGTAGTTGCAGGCATAGGCGCGTACCAGCTGATCACAGAAAAACGTGCTAAGTTGCATTTGACACTACATCGTTGTACTCAGTGTACTCTTGTGGTGGCAAGTATAGGAATATCTTGGAGCCTTGGTGATAAGGAGTGCAAGCTGACGGGAAAAGGGAGATATTGATAGCTTCTTGCTTGTTGATACAGCTTGAAAAACAACAACAACAACAACAACAACAACTGACATGTATTAGAATACTTGTGTCAAAGTACAAAGTCTGCCCTGTTAGATTTTACTAAGGCTTTTACTTACCTTGGTACTGTGTAGTTGGGCAAAGTGGTCCCCGAAACACAGCCTACCAAAACTTTAAGAAATATAATAGCACTCACAAGGGAAATCTGATTAAAACTTATTAAACTTACTCCAAATTATAGACACAGTGGTCACACAAGCCCAATCGCCTGTTTTAACCATCCTAGAAAACGGTAAAAGCAGCTAAGGCGAACTCGATGAACTCAGCCCCACCCCTTCTTATGGGATGGGCCCGAATCTATCTAATTACATTCATGAGCACACTGCGCGCCTTTTGTTCCTGGGCTAACAATTGCGGGTGAATTTTCAGGTCTAAACACGAGCTTTAGCGTGTGCAACCTACCTAGTCTAAATGAGTTATAAAGCGTGCGCAATTAAATTAACTATGGTTCTGACAACATTGTTTTAAGTAAAGGACCTCTGTACTACAAGAGCTCAGTGCTGTAGCTACATAATATATATAATACTAAATTATGCTAAGGTTGTTGATAATTATTAGACCTAGAAACATTTACAAGTAAAAATTTTCAAACATGCAGGCTTGTGACTTTTATATTAGCCTTCCCCCCCCCCCCCCC
>WLWD01001354.1_pt1 | contig 115702 bp, 113 predicted proteins | sample 6712731 | NCBI WGS metagenome assembly WLWD01 (sample SAMN12718690, study PRJNA576275) | sponge metagenome | isolation source: marine sponge | host: Mycale hentscheli | place: New Zealand: South Island, Marlborough, Capsize Point | collected 2014-11-01 | reverse complement strand
GTGAGGCTGTCAGCTGTGAGGCTGTCAGCAGTGAGGCTGTCAGCAGTGAGGCTGTCAGCAGAGAGGCTGTCAGCAGAGAGGCTGTCAGCTGTGAGGCTGTCAGCAGTGAGGCTGTCAGCAGTGAGGCTGTCAGCAGTGAGGCTGTCAGCAGTGAGGCTGTCAGCAGTGAGGCTGTCAGCAGTGAGGCTGTCAGCAGTGAGGCTGTCAACTGTGAGGCTGTCAACTGTGAGGCTGTCAACACTAATAGGGTTACCAACCCTAATACCAACTACTTCAGTGAAGATATCTACTTACTTTACTTTCACTGGCCTCTGGCTCTGATGAAAATAAATTAGCCTGCTGAAATATTTCTTCACCATATCATACTCTGACTCTTGTAGTAAGTACTATTTATATTTATATATATATATATATATATATATATAATATGGGATTTTTAGGAAGGTAGGGGGAGGGGAGAAAACCTTCGACAAAATGACCAAATTTTGTGTCATTCTTTTGTCTGTTAATGAAGGACAAACTATTATCTTAGTGGGCTATAAATATTTCTGAAGAACAGCATATGATTATTAAATCAAAGTCACTGGAGAAAGTATGAGGGCTTCAAGAGGTCCCAGAAACTAAAGTTATGCTTCCTTCACTGAAGATGTTTCTATGTACTCAAACTAAGTGATAACTATTGTGCTTTCAACTCCGGTTGGTACAGGTACGGAAAAAATATTTTAATACCTGAATCCTAAAATGGTTGACAGAAGAAATTTAGCATGGCTGATGAGAGTTGCCATTTCATTGTTGCTTCATCTGTCACTCATTCTTGTTATATTGTTTGAAATTGGTAACTCTTGGGAGTAGGGGGATTTTTGTTGGGACTATCTCCACTCTATAAGACCTGATGATCCTTTAGTGAAATGACAATGATCCAAACTAAACTCAAAAGTCAACTAGCAGATAGGAACTTGAAAGCAGTGGAGGACCATCACTAGGATATGCTTTCTGTGAAGAAATGCTTGTCACTAGGATATGCTTTCTGTGAAGAAATGCTTGTTTTTTAAAAGATAAATAGATGCATTGTTTTTTTTAAGTATTCAGTTCTTTGCACTTCTTTTTTCCTATGTACACAGCCAGTATTATCAAAGTGTCTGTTACAACTGAAAGAAATACTTGAAGCTTGAATGAGAGTATACTATACTGAAGTTGGAGGGAGGAAGGGGGAGAAAGAAAAATTGAATTCAGCTAGAGGGAATGTAAAATTTAGTTCAGAAAGCACAAGTTTAGCTAGGTGGGTGGGGATATCCCCCTTTTCCCCCTCTCTATAATGTATTTTCTGGTTGTGACCATTAGATAACTCACAATATCTCACAGTGTTATCTGAGGCTCCTGTATTGCACAAGCTCATTCCCCTCACAAATATCTCTAGTAGTTATAGCACCAGGACATAGCTTACCAGCTGCCTGGGTTTATACAGCTGTGACATGGCTAGATGCTTTATTTTTACTCACCTCTGAAAAAAAATTATCTGTGAAATATCTCGCCTTGACACGCTTGACTCATGTAATAAGGATTGTTATATTGCAAGTTGTTTTATTAATGATGTTATGCATAGGAATTCTTAAAGGACTTGCTGAATCAGCAATTCGGACACCTTCATCCTGTCTCCTCATATCAAAGAAGAAATTTCTCTTTGTCCATCTTACAACTCATGGCCACAACCTTCACTTCCCCGGCTCAGCCCACACCCAATCTGCATGTCAGTGCCACGCCCATCAGTGAATTACAGGAGAGAATTCCTGCTGTGTTCGTTTTCTCTGAGGCAGTTACGGAGCCCCAGGCTGTATGTTTGCTAGAGGGACTCCAGGATCCTTATGATGCTAACAGGAAGATCTGTCTAGACATGCTTTATAGCCTTCCCATTAGCAAGATCCAACTAAATGTAAGAACAAGGGGACACGACTGCGTATTGAATTCAAGACACGCACACTATAATATGCCTGTGATATTATTTGTGTGTGTGTGCGTGCGTGTTCAATTGTTCTTGTGTCATGTCCTGGTGACTACATATCAAAAATGTCATGTGGACTTCCTTGCAATATAGTATAAATTCTTCCATTTTTTTGCTTAGTATTATTATTACTACTACTACTACTACTACTACTACTACTACTACTACTGATGATGATGAAATTAAGTTTGAATGCTAGTAGCTTATATTTCTTTTTTATTTGTGCTATTCTTTAGCAACACATAACACTTGTACACACACTTGATCACTGGGTAATACCAGCATAAGATATGCATTGTATTCTCTTTGCGGCTTGACTATTGGACAATGGATTTTCAAGGGGTAAGCAATCAAATTTCCGGGGATGACAGGGGTAAGGATCGATAAATCAAAGGATTCTGCTAGCTGCCTTTCCCAAGTACACTCTGTGTATTGTAGCAGAAGTCTAGTGGATAAAGCATCGTATGTACTGTATTCTATTAGTGCGTCACTATTAGATATTAGATTTTCAAGAAAGAACCAATCCGTTAAGCAAGGTGTATAGCTATGACAAACAGCGCATTATCCAAGGCAACTTACCACCGCCACTTATAGAATAGAACAAGGAACTCTGCTAAGTTTGTAAAACCTAACAAGGAACTCTGCTAAGTTTGTAAAACCTAACAAGGAACTCTGCTAAGTTTGTAAAACCTAACAAGGAACTCTGCTAAGTTTGTAAAACCTAACAAGGAACTCTTCAAGTTTGTATCAAAAACTACCAAGAACTCTGGCTAAGTTTGTCACCTAACAGGAACTCTTGCTAATTTTGTAAAACCCTAACAAGGAACGCTGCTAATGTGTGTAAAACCTAGCACAAGTGATCTCTGCTAAGTTTGTAATAACCTAACAAGGAACTGCTGCTAAGTTTGTAAAACCTTAACAAGGAACCTCTGCTAGTTTGTAAACCTTAACAAGGAACGCTGCTAAGCTGTTGTATCAAAACCTAACAAGGAACTCTGCTAAGTTTGTAAAACCTAACAAGGAACTCTGCTAAGTTTGTAAAACCTAACAAGGAACTCTGCTAAGTTTGTAAAACCTAACAAGGAACTCTGCTAAGTTTGTAAAACCTAACAAGGAACTCTGCTAAGTTTGTAAAACCTAACTGCGGATGTCTGTCCCCTTCTGTCTCTGCAGTGCTTTGCTTTTTTTTTTTTTCGGGATTATTTCAAAGTCTTTTCTTAATAAATGTCTTGTGCCCACGCTAACGTTTACATTTAAAAGTAGCCTCCAGGGTGGACACACACTGACCTCTTTGAACTTTGCCATATATATATATATACCAAAATCTCAATTGAGGTTCGTTAGTGAGAGTCTCGCTTCACTCACCCAATTATTATTATTTTTCTAATTATTTTATTATTTTGTTGTTGTTATTCTTGTTATTATATTATATTATTATATTGTGTAGTAGTAATAGTAGTAGTAGTAGTAACAATACCACCCAAACTGGTAGCCCATATATGGTGCACTCACTCATTCAGTACCATTTATCTTAGCATACAGACTACTCTACTTCCTTGCTATGTTCTATCTCTAGTGAGGTACGTGGCAGATATTGTGTTCTTTATGTTGTCATAGGAACCCAGTATTAGGGAGGAGATGGTGAGGCACTACTTGTCGCTGGTAAGTGAGCCCAAGTCTGTGAGCTGCTCATCTGCGGCATGTTTGCTGAAGCTATTTCTGTACCATTGCAACTCAGCCTTCAACCAGCAAATGCAGCTGGTTCTACACAGCATGTGCACTGAGGGTGAGTTATGACATTAGCTTGGTATTGCTCAGGATGAAATTTCAGGAAAGTCAAATCAACATTTTTAAATTCAGGGGAAGTTGTCATTTCAATTAGCATTTGGAGGCAAACATCTTGATTAAGATCATAATTATTTTCACGGCAGGGGGACAAGACATTAATGGTAGCAACATGCTCCCCTCAACAATCCTTTTATAAAAATCCCTGGTATTAAAAAATCGAAGCTAGTTTAGGATTTGAAAAGGATGTGTACAAAGTTGGCAGTTCCCAATAATTCAGTGTGTAATATCAGCACATTTGATATATGTAACTCGTCTTCCTGCATGTAAGCTTCTATCAATGGACATTTTTGCTGCTTTGCTCTAAGTCTGATGTTGATACACTTCGAGATGTGTGTGTGAGAAGCTGATTTATAGCAACAGTTATTCAATTTGTTACACATAAACGCTTTCAACCGCAACGTCAGCAACATGAAGTACCATGGTTTATATAGCGACTTATTTCACCGTATGGTGGCGTAACTGAACTATATAAGTATTTGGATATTGTGTTTGTAGAGTGACACATATGCAATACTGACCATCTGTGACATAGTATGACATTCGTGTATTTTTTAAGTACTTGGCAGCTATTTGAGATAAATAAACGATCACCTTTTCAAGCTAAAATAAATAAATAAATAAATAAAGATGACAGACACTCACAGTTTCATGTTTGGTCAGTAACTCATAAAGAATACACGACCTTTTATTATATACATGCGTGCAGAAATTTCAGGCCTAGATGTTTATTGGTTCTGGTTCAAAAGAATCATCTTGCTTTGTATGAGCAGCCTCTGTTAAGGAAAGTGAAAAGACTAGAATGCCCTTCATTATGTCATGGTTACTGTTTTTCTTTCTAAAATATGAGTAAGTTGATGTTTGTGACAGTTAATGGAACGCGGTGTACATAGTGGCTCAATTTAAAATTGCACTTCAGAAGAGTGTTTTGTTGTGTAGAAGAGTAGCTTTGCTGCATTCTTAAACTCATTTCTAAACCCTCTTCCTTTCCTTCTCTCTCCCTATCTCTCTCAGAACTTCCCTTTATTTGCCATAACTGTCCTAAATGTAGTAGCCATTTCTGGACTCCCTCACCACATTATGCTATGAATAGTATTTATCCTCGGTGTGTGTGTGTGCGTGCGTATGTGTATAACTGTCTCAGATTGCTGTAAGATGCAAGCAGAATCTCGTGGTCAGCACCATACTGTCACGACCATTCAGCTTCTTTGCCATTTACTTGACTTGCATGCCTCTCAGGCGAAAAAGGATTTAGTGAATGCTTCAATGAATGCCCCTATATACGGGCTGCTTCAGAGCATCCAGTCAGCTATAGAGCATGGTTCATCACAGCCGGATAGCCGAGATTTCAAGCTCGATATGGCTCGTGTTGCTCACGGGATGGTTGAACGATGCAAGGAACTCTCAGTGATAGTCTCACCAGTAGTGTGTAGTAGTAGTCCAGAGGGATTCTTTCCTGATTCCAAGACCTCATGCACTGGAAATTCTTGCCCCATTGAGGGAGATGCCTGTATGGGTAATGCCCAGTCCCTGCTCTTGTGCTGCTGGCATACTATGAAGGAAATCTCTCTGCTTCTCGGGCTCTTAATGGAAAACTTCAGTGAACCACTTGACAATGTTCCACCAGTCCTCACCAAGGATCAGGTAGCTTAGTGCAAAACTTGACTCATAAAATATAACGTACAATTTGAATCTGTAACTTACAGAGTTCTTGCCTCACTCCTTATTTTTGTGGTGAACCCAGTTGCTATTATTGTTGTTGTTGTTGTTGTTTATTTGCTTAAAGGTGGATGTTGTTGCTGCCATCTTTATGCATCAGCTTACTGAAGCACGGCATCGAGGAGCTTTTGAGATGGCCTACAATGGTTTCTCTAAGCTATGTAGTGCTCTATGGGGGAGCTCCGACCCAACTAAGACTGGGATGCCGCGAGCGTGGATGCAGGAGCTCTTAGACTCACTCCAGTCATCTTCTGTTGCTAAGCTGTTAACAGTGACTAGGAGAAGTGCTGGGCTTCCTTTCTTTGTGCAGGTGAAGGTTCATGGAGAGATGTATTAACATGTGTTTCATAATAACCTATTCCTACATTCTGGTTCAGTACTAACTTTTTTTGGGCGAAACATAGGGAGAGAAATGGTATGAGCTAACATTTGCATCCTTATCTCATGCATTTGTTTGTTGTTTTTGGTAGGGTATTTTGTGTGCAGAAACTTCCTTGTCTGGTCGACCTTGTTTAAAAATGGCGATGGAAATTCTTTTAAAAGTTGCTAGGAATGCAATTTTTAACAAAACAGAAGATGCACCTGAATATTCTCTCAAAGACAAGGGTGAACGGTCAATGGTTGCTACTCAACCTGCTGCCGTTCATGCTCTAAACATATTGAGGACATTGTTCAGAGACTCCAAGCTAGGAGAGCACGTGGAGTCCTTCATAACAGAGGCAGTGAAGATAGCCATAGCAGGGTTTGGAGCTGCTCTGTGGCCGGTGAGTTCAGAACAGAGCCAGTCTTCTTGTTTAAATACAATTAAAGAGGCGAGTGATATATATTACTTGGCTGGTTTTAAAAAGATTTTACTTGTATATGTAATAGTACTAATGATGTTAGAGAGAGGGCTGTGGTGATAGAAGCGAGACTATAGCCATGTGTGATACAGTGTAACTTTTTTTAAAGGTCAGAAACTCTTCTAATTTACTCTTTACTTCATTAATCCTTCGCATCTTTGGAGCCAAGAGAGTGTTAGATGAACATTCCATGGGGAACAAGATGACAGCCAGGGAATTCTTTGCCAGGTTTCCTGATCTGTATGACTATTTGATCAAGCAGCTGCACTGGGCCACAGAGACATTAGAAGCAGACAGAAAGAGAGGGTGAGTGAGAGAACTAGTTCAGGTTGGGGAGGGGAGAGGGGGCATATGATGGTGTCTTTATTCAAAATCACCAAAGGTATGAACTTTCAGTGCTACTCTACATTAGCTAGCTATTACAAAATGATTTTCTGGACAAGAAGATTTAGTTTGGTATACTTAATCAGGTATAAATAGGTCAGTATTGTAGCTTGTGCAATGAAAATGGTAGATGCAAATTCTGTTTCAGGAACGCTAGACATATTCAATTTAACGTGCAATGAACACTCACTTGTAGTTCTAATGCGTAACTCCACTTGGTCACGTGATTACAACATGACACAGGGGCGTTACCTAAGTGTAAAGGTTGTACCTTTCGCACATGCGCTGAGGGCTAATTACATGAACTCAGAGTATAATTATATTTATCACATCTTACACTCTGTCTTACTTGTACAATTGGCATTTTATTTCTCAAAGATGGATTTGAATGTGATGATGATAGAAACTAATGCTAGGACGATTATAGACAAGATAGTAATCACGAGAGAAACGTCCTCAATGAAGTAATTTTGATTTATACTCGCAACATTAATTCCATTGGTTGCGGCAAGGATACTCGCAAACAGAAGTATGAAGAAGGTAAATGGATTATTCGTGGCTTTCTTGTAGGGGTCCATGAGAAGTGCAACTATTGCTGTAATTGCCAGCAATCCTATACTAGTGGATATGAAGGTGGACTGTAAGAATATGCCGTAACTCATGGTCAGTGCTATCTGCAGCAAGAAGGGAACTGCTGAGAACCATCTGCAATCTCTGGTGGCCTTTACAGTTCCATTATTGTAGCAACCCTGGAAAGAGTCGGTGAAAGTGTAGATGAAAATCTGACATCGTACAGGTAGTATTTGGAGGCACCTTTGACAGGACTTGAAGGAATATAGCAGTAGTATCATGGTAGGAAGAAGAACAAATATTAAGAGCATTACTATAGCTAAGATGGCATATGGTAGATGCTCCTTACTGAAGTACACTATGGTGGCATCAAAGTAGAGTCGTCTTTCACTGCTGGTATGAGAGCCATTGAGTCTGTACACAGTGACAGGGACCAGCAAATCAGCACATGCTGTCAGAAACTTGCCAAAGGACATGAACATACACGTAGCAAAGGCATCAACTGTAGACCTTTTATTCTTGAGGCGGTTTTTGAGAAGTTGTCCAATTTTATGGAGTAATTGTGGCCTTAAAGGGCATGATAAAATCTTTCTTAGATAAGGTGTGTTGAGGAGCTTATAAGTGAGAATCATGAGGAGGAGTGGGTAGACTGCAATGACAAGATTCAGGGCAAGGACAGACAAACTGCTGATTTGGAAACATATTGAAGACTTGGTCAAGCGTATAAAATCTAAGTTCCAGATTCCAAACCAAATTCCAGCTATTTCAATCACCCATTTCACAAATTGTTTTTTCTCTGTATAAGATGGATAAAGTCGGGCAATTTGAGGTGAAAGTCCTAATTGAGTGCATAGGGCGAAACCTTGCAATTTTGACGCAGGTATGTTGATTTTAAGTAAAACAGTGTAAGTGGGAGATAAGCCAGCAAGACGTACCGCCACCAGTTAGACTGGTTGGCTGAGCACTCTATGCAATGCAAGTCATAGGAATAGGCTTGTAGGTAGAGGCCATCTTGACACTTCCCACAGAGAGTTCCATTTCTATGATATTTTCCACAGATGACACTGTTCCACTTGTATTTGCTTGTGGGGATACGATGGTACACTCCTTCTAATATTTTTGTAGGTGGGAAGCAGTTGACCTTACATAAGCCTAGTTCTATCATGTCCAAGCTCTCGTTGTAGGTGATACAGTAGCAAGGAAGTATGCCAGTTACATTTCCATCAAGATCACAATATAATGCTCGAGCAATGGGTCTAGATTTGCATGGGCGCATGCTACTCCCATCGTACTTGCAGGAGGAGTCAGTGACATTTGTAATGTTAGCTCCTTTACCTATGGACTCACGAGGAAATTGTTGACAGTTTTTCTGGAGTGGAATTGTCTGTTGAGGTAAGTCAATTGATAAGCTGACTGCAGTTTCTTGTATTTCCAGCAGTAATATTAAAACACAAATATATGAACTTTCCATTTTTCTAGAATTTCTGATGCGGTTTTGTTGTGACATGTGGTTTTATATGTAGGCCCTCACAAAATACTTTCACTTTCTTTCAGGAAACCATCTCCAAAGAATATGATATATCTTGAATGGCTCAAGAATTGTCCTGTCGTTGCCACCCATTAAAATCACAAATACCAGCTCTGTTAGAGAGTTAAACCAGTAAGGGTGATATTTGCTGCACCTCAGTGAATACCCGAAGCTCTTTCACAAGTTTTACCTTCCTGTGGTCATAAGTTGCAGAGGTTTGTCACATATGCTGGTCACGTATTCTCAGCCAGCGCTTTTAATCCTCTGTTGGGTTTCTTAGGCTCAGATACAGAATGAATATCGCTGTCCAGAGGAGCTTTAGTAGAATGAGTGTATCAATGCCATCTGATGCTACATTGACTTTTTCCTTCACTTGCTAGTGGAAGAGCACAAGCACAAGATCACAAGCACCAGCATCTCCAGTAGAACTGTGGACAGTCTGGCCACTACATTCGAAGTAATATCAAGTGAAAAATAATTGAGCCTTGTTTTCTTAATTATAAAGAAGAATCTCTTTGTTTTTATGGATTCCAGTTCCAAGAGCATGAGCTAATGACACATTCATTTCATTATTAGTGCCCTTGTAGAAAGAGTTCCAAGTCTCCGTGTGCACAATCAAACTCATTTAACACCTCACAAGTTGTTTGTTTATTTATTTATTTTGTCCTCTTTTAGGTTAGTGCAGGGATAACTAGTCCAGCAGGGGTGACTAGTCCAGCAGGGGTAACTAGTCCAGCAGGGGTAACTAGTCCAGCAGGGGTGACTAGTCCAGCAGGGGTGACTAGTCCAGCAGGGGTGACTAGTCCAGCAGGGGTGACTAGCCCAGCAGGGGTGACTAGCCCAGCAGGGGTGACTAGCCCAGCAGGGGTGACTAGCCCAGCAGGGGTGACTAGTCCAGCAGGGGTGACTAGCCCAGCAGGGGTGACTAGCCCAGCAGGGGTGACTAGCCCAGCAGGGGTGACTAGCCCAGCAGGGGTGACTAGCCCAGCAGGGGTGACTAGCCCAGCAGGGGTGACTAGCCCAGCAGGGGTAACTAGTCCAGCAGGGGTAACTAGTGACTAGTCCAGCAGGGGTGACTAGTCCAGCAGGGGTGACTAGTCCTGCAGGGGTAACTAGTCCAGCAGGGGTAACTAGTCCAGCAGGGGTGACTAGTCCAGCAGGGGTAACTAGTCCAGCAGGGGTAACTAGTCCAGCAGGGGTGACTAGTCCAGCAGGGGTAACTAGTCCAGCAGGGGTGACTAGTCCAGCAGGGGTAACTAGTCCAGCAGGGGTGACTAGTCCAGCAGGGGTGACTAGTCCAGCAGGGGTGACTAGTCCAGCAGGGGTGACTAGTCCAGCAGGGGTGACTAGTCCAGCAGGAGTAACTAGTCCAGCAGGGGTGACTAGTCCAGCAGGGGTGACTAGTCCAGCAGGGGTGACTAGTCCAGCAGGGGTGACTAGTCCAGCAGGGGTAACTAGTCCAGCAGGGATAACTAGCCCAGCAGGGGTGACTAGTCCAGCAGGGGTGACTAGTCCAGCAGGGGTAACTAGTCCAGCAGGGATAACTAGCCCAGCAGGGGTGACTAGTCCAGCAGGGGTGACTAGTCCAGCAGGGGTGACTAGCCCAGCAGGGGTGACTAGTCCAGCAGGGGTGACTAGTCCAGCAGGGGTAACTAGTCCAGCAGGGGTGACTAGTCCTGCAGGGGTAACTAGTCCAGCAGGGGTGACTAGTCCAGCAGGGGTAACTAGTCCAGCAGGGATAACTAGTCCAGCAGGGGTGACTAGTCCAGCAGGGGTAACTAGTCCAGCAGGGATAACTAGTCCAGCAGGGGTGACTAGTCCAGCAGGGGTGACTAGTCCAGCAGGGGTGACTAGTCCAGCAGGGGTGACTAGCCCAGCAGGGGTAACTAGTCCAGCAGGGGTAACTAGTGACTAGTCCAGCAGGGGTGACTAGTCCAGCAGGGGTGACTAGTCCTGCAGGGGTAACTAGTCCAGCAGGGGTAACTAGTCCAGCAGGGGTGACTAGTCCAGCAGGGGTAACTAGTCCAGCAGGGGTAACTAGTCCAGCAGGGGTGACTAGTCCAGCAGGGGTAACTAGTCCAGCAGGGGTGACTAGTCCAGCAGGGGTGACTAGTCCAGCAGGGGTGACTAGTCCAGCAGGGGTGACTAGTCCAGCAGGGGTAACTAGTCCAGCAGGGGTGACTAGTCCAGCAGGGGTGACTAGTCCAGCAGGGGTGACTAGTCCAGCAGGGGTGACTAGTCCAGCAGGGGTAACTAGTAGTCCAGCAGGGGTGACTAGTCCAGCAGGGGTGACTAGTCCTAGTCCAGGGGTAACTAGCCCAGCAGGGGTGACTAGTCCAGCAGGGGTGACTAGTCCAGCAGGGGTGACTAGTCCAGCAGGGGTGACTAGTCCAGCAGGGGTGACTAGTCCAGCAGGGGTGACTAGCCCAGCAGGGGTGACTAGTCCAGCAGGGGTAACTAGCCCAGCAGGGGTAACTAGTCCAGCATGGCCTTCAACTCAAATTTGCCTCACACTTATTCACGTTAAACTTGATTTATTCTGTACAAGTGTTAAAAAGCCATTATATATATATATATATAATTATACTATATTGTTTGTTGGTGTAGATATATAGAAAGTGTGTTTTATTTCTAGCTCTTTGCAACCATCTCTGCTGCCATTGCTGCTCTTGTTGTCAAGGTTGTATCCTTCCCCATTGGACGACGCCAATTCTCCCACATCTCTCACTCCATTCATACCATTGCTCATCAGGTACGCTGAAGAGTCACATTTACTGTCATTCTTGCTTCCAATGGTTGTCTCTTTTAATTCTTTCTTTGCCAGATGCACGTGCTGTTCCGTGTGGAAGACTAGAGTGTTAGTTTCACGAGCGGCTTCTCTGATGCTCACTGAGCACAACTGCTGGACTGTACTGAGCAGCTTGTATGATCTTATGGATATGGAGGACCAGAACAGGATGCATGGACTCCTTCTGATTGTCAGTAGGTCCCTCCAAGACAGAGGAAAACTACTGGCACAGACTGCCAATGACAAACAATCTGTTTTGTGTTGCCTCCTTCAACTACACCTTACCAACATCCATATTGGAACTGAGTGAGTTTTAGAGATTCTGAAATGATATTTAATGTCTTTTAATGTTTCTGTGTCTATAGATTCAACTGCTGTCCAGTCACTCGAGCGCTGTACCTGGACATCGTATTAGATTTGTTAACTTTTGAAGAGATAACTTGCCACCTTCAAACTAACTCAGCACTTCTATCTCCTTTGACTACATTAGTTATTTCATCAGCTAATGTTTCTGACATTTTATGCAAAGATGTCCCAGTTATGTCTGAGGAAGTTTGCTTGAGGAGAATGGAGTTGCTTCTGCAGATAAATATTAGTTTTGTGGACACCTTTAAACCAGAGAAAGCTGATACCATTTTTCAAGACATGGCAAGGAGTTCAGAAAATGAAGAAATTCAGACTTTAGCTTTAAAGTGTTTGAAGTCATTACATGAGCACTTCAGCTCATTGCCTTCTGATCCTCTAGTTACAGAGCTACAAGAACTGGCATTGAAGCTGTGCTGTAGGCCAAGCCTTCTAATAGAAGTATGACAAGCTTGAAATTAGCTTCACTGTTATTGTTGTTGTTAGAATTATTTATTTTTTGTGTTGTTTAAGGTATTTGGACAGCTGAACAATCATTTAGAAGAATTAAAAGCTGACAATTTGAAATTGGTAAAATAAATAGTGAATTACTCAGTGGCCCTTACAAATCTACTTCTAATTTTCTACTTGACGTCTTATATGTGTGTTGTTTTAGTTGTTGTTGTTGTTGTTGTCTTCAGCTAGCAACTAAAGCTTTTTCCATCTTTAGGCAACAGAAATGCAGGTAAGCAACATGAGCAGATTCTTAATTACATTCTATGTCACATGTTGTAATGTTTAGGACTGATTTAAGGGAAGTTCTCATTAAGTTTATTTCTAGTTCACTCCGTCTTCTTAACAACTATGACATCTACTTGGTGCAGGTAATTTAAAAGTTATTACTACAAGAAATAGTCAGAATTAAAAAAATTAATAAATTAGCTGTTGCTATTTGGTTGTTCATTAATATTAGTCGGTCTCAGCTGAATGATTAATAATTATGTAGTATTGATCTGTACTTGCAGCCAAAGCATACTTTAACCCAACATTTTGACTTAATGCTCTGTGAAGATTAGGTTGGATGTTTGTAGTGAGTTTATTATCTGGAGAAAAAAATTTGCTAGCATGCACATTCAGAGTCAGCATCTTGGAAGCACCAGACTAGTGTATATGTTAAACTTGCAGTCTTTGACTTGCTAGTTTTTGTGGCTGAATCAAAATATTGGGTTAAGTTTTTATTAATTTATTTTGTCTGTTCAATAAAATGACTTGAAATATTTAATTTTTTTCATTGTACATCTAATTTTAATGTAGTATTTAGAAACCCTCCTCAAGTCTTACAAAGATTTGATAGTTCCTACTTGCCCTGATATGCTACGCACAGCCATTGCCTCCAGTCTTCTGGAGTTATGGCAACCAGTGGTGGCAAAATATGGAGACAGAAAGGTGCCTTTGTTGAGACAATTCTGTTATCTTGTGATACAATTGCTTCAAGATCCTGAGCCAGATGTGCGTGCTAAGATGGCCAACTCAGTAGCTAAGCTGCTGCAAGGTGTGTTGTGTGTGTGTGTGTGTGTGTGAATAATTCAAACGCTGTTTTGATTGTACTATTGGCTACCTGAGAATTGTATGACTATTATATTATATTATATTTTATTAGGTACTGAACAGAGCCTGATAACTGTTGCCACATAGAAAATGCATTAAAGTAAACAGGATGTGGCTTAGGGCAATATTTTTCCATATCACCTGTGTTCATAGTTATTACGTTGGGTTATTACGTCCCCCTAGGTAAATTTCTTGTTACCAAGGTATTCGCCATGAGCAGTACCTAATAAATTTATTATCCATTGGATACCCGAGAATATCACTCGTCTGATTGGCGGTATTTACGCTCGTGCCTGCGGCACTCGCGTAAATACTAAGCCAACAGACTCGTGATATTCTCCTGTATCAAATGAATAATATATATATATTATATTATATTATATTATGTGGTTTAATAGTACGGCGTGTAAATTGCCCATTCACGGGTAAGTGTGCATGCGTGCAACTCTACTCTTGGAAACAGATAGTTCGAGTAGTTTCTAGTTGGAGATAACACCATTCTTTAGTGCAGAAGTTCTACTCAATTAGACAGATTTTTTTTAACAGATTAGGAGGAGTCATAAGTTGAAAACAGATTTCCAGAGGAAGCTAATCCTGAAATACAGAGATAGTGAGTGAATGCTACATTGTAGCTAGAGTGATAGCACAGACCTGTAGCTAGAGTGACAGCCAGACCTGTAGCTAGAGTGACAGCACAGACCTGTAGCTAGAGTGACAGCCAGATCTGTAGCTAGAGTGACAGCACAGACCTGTAGCTAGAGTGGTGACAGCACAGACCTGTAGCTAGAGTGACAGCACAGACCTGTAGCTAGAGTGGTGACAGCACAGACCTGTAGCTAGAGTGACAGCACAGACCTGTAGCTAGAGTGACAGCACAGACCTGTAGCTAGAGTGACAGCACAGACCTGTAGCTAGAGTGACAGCACAGACCTGTAGCTAGAGTGACAGCACAGACCTGTAGCTAGAGTGACAGCACAGACCTGTAGCTAGAGTGACACACAGACCTGTAGCTAGAGTGACACACAGACCTAGAGTGACAGCACAGACCTGTAGCTAGAGTGACAGCACAGACCTGTAGCTAGAGTGACAGCACAGACCTGTAGCTAGAGTGACAGCACAGACCTGTAGCTAGAGTGACAGCACAGACCTGTAGCTAGAGTGACAGCACAGACCTGTAGCTAGAGTGACAGCACAGACCTGTAGCTAGAGTGACAAGCACAGACCTGTAGCTAGAGTGACACACAGACCTGTAGCTAGAGTGACACACAGACCTGTAGATAGAGTGACAGCACAGACCTGTAGCTAGGTGACAGCACAGACCTGTAGCTAGAGTGACAGCACAGACCTGTAGCTAGAGTGACAGCACAGACCTGTAGCTAGAGTGACAGCACAGACCTGTAGCTAGAGTGACACACAGACCTGTAGCTAGAGTGACAGCCAGATCTGTAGCTAGAGTGACAGCACAGACCTGTAGTTAGAGTGGTGACAGCACAGACCTGTAGCTGGAGTGACAGCACAGACCTGTAGCTGGAGTGACAGTACAGACCTGTAGCTGGAGTGACAGCACAGACCTGTAGCTAGAGTGACAGCACAGACCTGTAGTTAGAGTGGTGACAGCACAGACCTGTAGCTGGAGTGACAGCACAGACCTGTAGCTGGAGTGACAGCACAGACCTGTAGCTGGAGTGACAGTACAGACCTGTAGCTGGAGTGACAGCACAGACCTGTAGCTAGAGTGACAGCACAGACCTGTAGCTAGAGTGGTGACAGCACAGACCTGTAGCTAGAGTGATAGCACAGACCTGTGCTATTAGGAGGGACCAATAGCACTTGTAAAGCAATTGAAGTAGCACGAGGTGAAGCTGAGTGATATTTAAATCAATCCCAAACAGTTACTTATGGTATTACTCATACAAATCTAGTGGAAGGCAGAGGAAGCTTCTCTTCCAAACCTCCCCAGCTTTCCCTTAATATTTGCAACTGATCCCAAAATTACAGCATTTGTGCATATTAGTTTCATGCAAATGACTCCGTTTGCTTCCTTGCTCGCTATTGCTCAAACTTTTTCTGTCCATTGAACATCCCGAGTCTATGCAATTTAAAAAAAACTTTTTTTTCCCTCTGCCATGCCAACTCCATTGATATCAGTAGCTAGCTACATATACGTCACAGGTAATTGATGTGATTGGTCAAAAGGAGCCATAATTTAGACGTGCACATTTCTATTTAGTCATGTTGCTTTGATTAGAAACTAACACTAGATTATTTCACTTAACTATAACAACAACAAAAAACAGACTTATAATGTTTGTAAGATTAAGCAAGTTAAAACAAAGCTGAGTGAACTGTCTTTACACAGTTGAAAACTTTGCTTCAATAACTGGTTGTTAACCCAACAGGTTCCAAATGCTGCCAGTTTGATTCTCTCAACCCGTCCTCAGCGCTGAAGTTTTTCATCACATCACTGCCACAGTTACTGTCTGATAATTCTAAGCAGGAGACGTTTCTTCTACTGTGCTCTTTTCTTGAGCCAGCGCCATTGTTAGCTGAGACCAGAAATGATGGAAATCCCCTGTTTAATGAAGACCCAATCAACGACTACGAGGAGGAGCTTATACTCCTGACCCTCATTACCAACACTTTAGAAGAACAATTTATCAGAAATAAAGACTTTGTGGTGAACTCTTCCCATAAGAAATGTTTACAGGAGACTATCAGTTCAGAGATAAAGATGGAGGAATTTATGGAGCCTTGGAGTCAAAGAACAAGTAGACATTTACAAAATACCAGAAATCATCAAGTTCAATATCTGATAGAATTATTGTCTTAAGTATTTTTTATAGCTAATTACATGTATTATTATTATTATTATTATTAAAACAACATTCTTCTCAGACATGGTGCTAGCTTGTAAATAGGTTGTTGTTGTTGTTGAGGTTTTGGTGACTATAAATATAAATGGTTTAGTGGCAATATCATGCACACCAGATCAAACGAGAGTTCTCACCTTCCAGTATGTCTGAAATGTGAACAGACTCTCATGATCTCTTCATTTTGATACACAGGTTGCAATTTTAGTACTAATTGTTAATTCTTAAGTAGGTGTGGTCATAGTACTTGTTAATTTTTTTATGGTTACATAGTTAACATGAACTCCACAACCACAGTCGCTCCTATTTATCAGAATTAAAAAAATTTACAATGGTGGAATTGATAATGAACTTTCTTTTCCAATTTTAAATTTCAGTTTGGTCAAACATGTTCTTTTGTCTGCGTAACTCAGTGAGAACTTGAGCTGGAGTGCTAGTATTGGGCATTCCAAGAGCATCTCTCAATACACGACTCTCAGTGAACAAGAAAGGGTTGTACTGGACTTCCTCTGATAAAATGGATGGGATCTACACACACACACACACGCACACACACACACTAACAATAGCTACCCATCAACAACACTGTATTCCGTACTGTGGAAAGGTTTCGGTCTCTTTGCTGCTTCACCCATTTCATTTTGCTCTAACAGATTGTGTTAGAATGATCACAAGGACACGCCCACCACACTAACTTACTTGCACAGTTCCGCTAGTGGGCAGCAGGTGAACGGTGAAGTTGAGGTTCCTGAGTGTATACTCGTGCCCTAAACGAAACCCAGAAAATACCAGCTGACGACTTTAACTCCTAATTAGTATATTAATCCCTCAAACTTGTCCTCACTCACCTGGAAATATCAGGGTGTTAGGAGGGAGTGACTTCACTTTTCTGAATGAATCATACATCTTCTCAGCAGATTCTTCAAACATTTGACCTGCACAGTGCAAAGTTGCTAGACTAGAAAACAAACAACAACAACAACAAATTACTAACCAGAGCCACAAATGAAGATATGGTCACCACTGAACAAACATGGTGGCTCATTGTTCAGTTTGTAAACCATGTGACCTACGAAGATATTCAGTACTGCATGTTCACACATGTGATGCAACACACACCATCCAGGTGAAAACAGCTACTACCTTTAGTGTGTCCTGGAGTCCACATGGCAGTGAAAGACATTCTTCCAAACTAAGCAAAAAAAAAACCAAAAAAAAACCCATAAGTGACGAAGCACTGATATCTAACTTCCCCACTAACCCTTATTGTGTCTCCATCTTTCACTTCACTAAGCAACAGGTGTGTAGCACATTGGAAAACAGTCATAATTTGCATTGAAAACAAAAATTGGATCACAATTTCTTTATATTTTATATATTTTTCTAACTAAAGGCTCACCTATTAGCTCCTGGGACTTGTTCGTAGCTGCTACCATATATCTCCAGCTCTGGAAACCGTGTCTTCAGGATATAATTTCCTCCGGAGTGATCCCTTCAAAATAATTAACAAATGTATTAGCAGTATGCCAAAGGTCCAGTGAGTTGGCCGATGTATTATTCATAAACAAACACCGTGTATCCAGAAAGACGAAGACAAAAAAGAGAACCACAACAACAAACAGGAACACATTTAGGTCGGTTGAAAAAGTTAGTTTTTTAATTTCACTTTGAATACACTACCAATACATTTGTATGAGTAATAGCACAGGTAACCCGTGCTATCACTCGCTAATAGTAGGCCAGCTTTTTAAAAAGTCATTTGCAGTTGTAACTATACTATATTGTACACTCACTATCTCCTCAATATTGTTAATTAACTTAACCAAACGTTGACCCCTGAAGAGGATTTTGGCAAGAAGTCGAAACATCGGGTTAAGTTTTAATTAACAATATTGGCTGTTAGAACGAGAAAATTTGCTATTATTATAATTATTCCAGCCAAGAATAACTGAATCAATAAAAGTATGGTATGGAAATACCACACACAGCAGTGAAAAACTGTAATAATGATCTGATTGGTCACGGCAATACAGTATATCTGCAACCTCACCACATTTCATCCACTAGGCAATATTGCGACGAAATACCTGAGCGTGCTACATTAGCAACACTACAATAGCAACAGTAATGGCAGAATCAGAGTGGGGCGAAAAATACTGCAACTTATCAGACAACGCCTTGTGAGCATGCTCAGTCTGTATATTATATGAAACAAAGAAATCTATGAAAAAATGCTGTACCCAATCTACATAAATACAAGTGCTGCACTACACAATCTACATAAATACAAGTGCTGCACTACACAATCTACATAAATACAAGTGCTACACTACACAATCTACATAAATACAAGTGCTACACTACACAATCTACATAAATACAAGTGCTACACTCACAATCTACATAAATACAAGTGCTGCACTACACAATCTACATAAATACAAGTGCTGGACTACACAATCTGCATAAATACAAGTGCTGCACTACACAATCTACATAAATACAAGTGCTGCACTACACAATCTACATAAATACAAGTGCTGCACTACACAATCTACATAAATACAAGTGCTGCACTACACAATCTACATAAATACAAGTGCTACACTACACAATCTACATAAATACAAGTGCTGCACTACACAATCTACATAAATACAAGTGCTGCACTACACAATCTGCATAAATACAAGTGCTGCACTACACAATCTACATAAATACAAGTGCTGCACTACACAATCTACATAAATACAAGTGCTGCACTACACAATCTGCATAAATACAAGTGCTGCACTACACAATCTACATAAATACAAGTGCTGCATTACACAATCTACATAAATACAAGTGCTGCACTACACAATCTGCATAAATACAAGTGCTGCACTACACAATCTACATAAATACAAGTGCTGCACTACACAATCTACATAAATACAAGTGCTGCACTACACAATCTACATAAATACAAGTGCTGCACTACACAATCTACATAAATACAAGTGCTGCACTACACAATCTGCATGAAAAAGTTAGTTTTTTAATTTCACTTTGAATACACTACCAATACATTTGTATGAGTAACAATCTGCATGCAATATCATTTAATTAACAATTGTGAATGTAAGTCATTTTAGCAGATGTATTAAAACAAAAAACAAAGATTAAAAACAAAACAAACAACAACAACAACACTACTCCAGGACAAACAAACAAACAAACAAACAACAACAACACTACTCCAGGGCACATAAATGAAACATACCAGTGCTTGTGTGTGGTCAGGACACCTTTCAAGGTGACATGATTGTCCAGTACCGCTTTCTAGATCACAACGTCAGAGGAGTGAACACACACACACACACACATACACACAATAGTTACTCACCATTACCACTCCAGGGTCACAGGGGTCAACGGCCACGGCAACATCTGTGACAGTGTCTATGACGAGGTATGCATAATTGTCGGCCAATACTGCCAGGGGCACTATTTTGATCACTGAAAAGAAATGACAAAATTATTGACAACATAAAAAAGACATGACAAAAAAAGTTATTGTAATCAAAGAATGGGAAGGTCTAGCTAATAAATGTTCTGTGGAGTTGCAATTTCTCTGCAACATAAAACTAGACACAAACTAGACAAGTTCACTGAACAAACTCATCTCATCTTGCTACCAACTTTGAACAGGCAATTCATCTTCTTTGTAATCACCTCTGCTCCCCCTTCATCCCACCCTCCCTCCCTTCACCCAAAATCCACCCATCCCATAATTTAATCCTGGTGATTTAGCAGCTGCTTGCACAATAGAGAGAGGTCCTACATTTGTTCTACTGCACTGGACACACTCAAACTATCATGACCACTGGTTTTCATGCTTGGGACTATCAATGGATTAGTATAAACTGGGTGGATGATGAGTGTAGGAATGGAATATGTGTATGTGTGTGTGGGAGAGGGGTGGGAGAGGGGGGGGGGGGGGGGGGGGGGGGGGGAGGGAAGTTGTCTGGCAGGGTCTGGCTATGACCCTTTACCTACCATATTGCAGGGTAAGGGTCTGGTCAAATGCAATACAGTGACTTGTTCAGGTTCCCCAAGTTAAGTGGGGGAAACCGCACTTAGCAGTTGTGGATGATATGCTGAGTCAGCAGAACAAGTGGCCCTATTGCATTTGACCAGACCTTTCCCCATGAAGCGGTAGGTAAAGGGTCTGGCTAAGCCAGACTGGGGGGAAGGGGGGGGAACAATTTTTTTTTCTAAACTATGTAGCATTTCAAATACGTTTATACCAGGTAAAGATGTTGATCCAACGATGGAATGCGGAGACGATTTCTTCTTGTTTACCTGGCGCAAATGCAGGCTATAACCTATCCGACTGTTATACAGGGCGTACCTGCAATGAAGTGGAAGCTCGACATTTAGGTAGAAACTTTGACTAGCGACTACTTCCTCACCCCAAGGGGAAAAGATTTTTTATCCACCATCTCCTCGTCCTTTTGAAAAATATCCTGAGCGATACATAGCTTAAATAAAGGAGAGCAGGTGGGACTATCAGGTATAGGAGGTTCATTGTATCAATAACGGTAAAGTGTAGTCAACAATTTAACCTCTGTTTGAAAACAAAATTGTACGCGCATGTTTATTGCGTTAAAAAAAATGAAGTGAAAACTACAGGATAAAAATGAGAATAAATAATTTTGATGAAGTTCACCAATCTTCAAATGGATCATCCTGTTCAGATGGCCCTGCTCCACCAGAACTGCATGATAGAAAGATGACAATGTTATTTTCAAATTAGCGAAGCACATGCCCATGTTTACCTGCTAGTCTGAGTTGTTATTTCTTCATGTTCGTCAGCTTCCACCTGAGACTGCATTCAATAAACAGCATATAAATAGGTTTCTACACATGGATGTGTAAAATACCTTAACATTGCCAGTCAAAGATGATTTCTTCTTCTCTTCCACCAACTTCATGTACTTCAGCATGACAGGATCAATAGCATCATCTTCTTCAGCTTTTAATGGCTGTTTGAAGTGTGTGTCTCCCGTGGATGAAAGCTTCTTGGAATTGTTTCTGGAGTCCTCAGTTAGGGAGATGGACTCTTCAATTTCAGACTCGCTATCATCACTGTTCTCATCCAGCCTCTCATCCGTGCAGTTGGTTTCAGTAATGGCTGCTGGACTACTACTGCTTGTTGTGCTCACCTTCAATTCTGGCTGCGGTGTCTTCCAGAAGCTATCAAGAAAGCCAACTTGAAGAGGCCCACTGGTGGGTGTGGTTTCGATAGCCTGTGCAGTGGGTGAAATGTTGGTGTGTGTTGTTGTAGAAGTGACGGAATGAGGTAAAGGAGGATGATATGTGGGCAGGACCAAGCCCACTGGTGGGACTGACTCTGCAGAGTGTGAATCAGATGACAGTAGTACTGAATGTATGGTTGTCGAGGGAGGAACTGGCTTGCCAAGCTCTGTAGCTGGTGTGGTAGGGGCTGGCTCACTGGATTTTACCCCAATAGTGGGAGGGGATAGGTTGCTCAATTCTGCCTGGGGAGGGGCTGGCTTGCTGGATTCTATCCCAGTAGTGGGAGGGGCTTGTTTGCTGAATTCTGCTCCCATTATAGGAGAGGCTGGCTTGTTGTATTCTGCTCCAATAGCAGGAGAAGTTTGTTTGCTGAATTTTGCAGTTGTTGTGGGAGGAGCTGGCTTGGTGCTGTCTACTTCAGAACTTTTCCACCAGCTCTGCAAGGAACCAGAGCTGCTAGTTGTCACCATGACAACAGCTGTAGCAGGAGGCTCCATGGCAGAGAAAAGGTCAGTAGCTGCAGTTGTTGCAGTGACTGTTACGCCCACTCCAGAGGTAGGCGTGGTACTAGCCTCAGTTGAGATGGTGACAACTGCACTTGGCAAGCCTTGAAGAAGATTTTCATTCCCTTTGATTGAAGTACTGACATCTCTCAGCAATCTCTCACTCCTTGTGCTTTGGGTGCTGTGATCATGGCTGAATGACTGAGGAGAAGTGGGAAGGGCCATCACGGGAAGTGTCACAACTTTGGGCGACATGACGATATCTGGTGATGACGAAGGAACCACAGCTGTAATAGATGCAGCAGTGTTAGTTTTGGTAGTAGTTGTTACTGCCTGGACAGAGTAATTTGTTGGTAAATAACTCTCTGAAGCCATAGCGTAGGTGGGTCTTGAGCAATTGGAGACCAGAGGTTCCGGCAAGGTATAATGGGTGTGGTCTTGGAGCCGTTGAATATGGCCATCTTTCAGCTGCTGTTGATAAGGGAGCTGAATTGGGGCAGGTGGGGGAGTGTGGACGTGGCGGTCAGTTGCAAGCAGTGATGACTTCAACCTGTTCACGACAGGGATGTCTTCAGTCATTAGAGAATGGCAAGCAGTAGAGTGGAGAGGTGGGTGGTCAATGAATGTGGAAGAGTCCGTCTTCAAGTAGTCCATGGGTGTTGTCCTTCCATGAGCCAGAGATTTCGGAGAAGATTGGAACAGCTCTCTGTTGGGTCCATGAGGGGCATGTTGTGTGGCTCTGCTGCTCCCTCTGCTCTGCTGGTACTCTTGATATGTTTTCTCCAGCTCTTCTGCTTCCTTCTCTATGCGACGCATGGCCGCCTTTGATTCCACCAGGAAAGGAAGCTGAGAGTCAAAGAAGTTGATGGTCTTGGCAGATGGAGTGGGCGTGTAGCTGACGTCTTGAACACTGGAGATGTCTGGAGAGGAGGCATATTCCAGGGGAAGCACAGGCTTGGGAGGATGACGACGGAGAGAAGACCTGTTGGCACGAGGAGTTCTGTGTGATGATTTGTTGATGCTGAATAATACACACCAAAAATATAAAATCAGCTTCTTGGATAAATATTTGAGGGCTAGGTCTTCTAACTATCACAAATAATGCTAAGGCAACCATGAGCAATTGCACACGTAATAAGGCTTTTCACAAGTCTATAATACAGGGAGGTTGGGGGGGGAGGGTATTGGCTGAAAGGTTCTCCCCCTCAAGATTCAAGAAAATGATTATTTTCCCCACAATAAAATATTACAGTATGAATTCCAGACTATCTATAAAACAATACACTCGTCATCAGTAACAATGGTGCCCGTATTTATGAATAACTCAAAAGCTAAAATGAGTAGGTAAAAGATCATCCCTTCACTTGCTAAATTGACTTCCAACAGTAAAGCATTCTATATAATAGTTATGCACTGGCTTCAAGGGAACTACTGTTTGTAGGGTCCTGGTTGTAGCATTCCATGTGCAGCAAGAGTGCTACTTAGGGCTTGAGGGTCTCTAACACGGTAGACAATGGCTGTGCAGTATCCAACTAGTTAGATGTAGTGTCCTTCAGGAGGGCCTATGGAATTTAAAAACCCTTCCATGAAACTACACCAACTATGTTCTAAACAATGGAGGTAACTTGGTGAGCATTCTAGATCTACAATCATGGTATAGACGACTATAACTTTATAAACTTTTCTAAAGGAGAGTTGAACGTTCAAGTAAATATAAAAAGGGGAGGGTGAAAAGGCTGACTGACGTAACGAAGAAGTGGAAGAGAATACACAAGAAATACCTTATGCTAATTAGTACATCAAATAACCTCTCCAGTGAGTGGGACTACTTGCTAGTACATATATACACAATAAGATTAGACCGAGCAAATCAGCTGCATTTAGAATTTGTAATGGAAGTTCTCTGGCTATGTCTTATTATTGGTATCCAAGCAATCCAATTGTGTAGCGTGAACAGATTAACTCTGCATAATACCAAATTCAAAGAAATCTTGCCAGAACTCAATGATGAGTGACTCTGGATTAAACCCCACCTACATAAGCCGACTTCACTTTACCTGGTGTCCCTTCTCTTTCTTTCTCGGAGTCCACTAAGATTCTCTACAGCTCTGCTGGTACCAGATTTGTGCTCAAGTATAAAGTGCAAGTCCTCCACTTCACGTTGAGTTGACTTTAACTGAAGCAGCTGCTCATCCAGCCGACTCTGCAATCGGCCATTGTGCTCCACTTGAGTCTGCAGCTTCTTATACAATTGCTTCTTGTCATACTCCAGCACTAGTACTTGCCTCTTGTGAACTTCTTGAAGCTGTGCCAGTTCTTTATGAACAGTGGCCATGTCAGGTAGAGTCTGGGACATTTGTGACTGAAGGCGTTCAATGGTGTGCTGATGCTTCCTATTGGATGACTCTAGTTCACAGACCGTAGTCTTAGAGTCCGCTAGCTGCTGCCTCAGGAGACTAGACTCTGACTTCACCTGCAAGTAATCCACACACTAGACAAAACACAACAATTACCTAAACTGAAGTGAATTACATATAATATATAGTGTATATGTATTACATATACATATCATTATATGTATACATATATACATACATATCATATTTCTAGCTTTTCAAGCCATCAAGTTGTTAATTTTTTAATTTTTTTTATAAACAATTAAATATAATAATAATTAAATAAATAATAACATCAATAATAATTAAATATTATTTCAAACAATTACATCTATTTTTGAGACCGTCTTGATATAATGCATTTTTATTATTATAATGATTGGAAATGAGTGCTAATAACTGGTCATGTAAAGTGACTAAAATATAAGAAAAAATTACAAGTAACGAAGGGTAAACAAAAAGATAACAACCAAACAAATAAGTAGATAAATAAATAATAACATCAATACTTTTTTAAATAATAATAATAATAATAATATTAATAAATAAATAAATAATTAAATAAATAATAACAATAATAATAATAATAATAATAATAATAATAATTCATCACTTCACAATTTCTTTCTCAGCCTTCTTTTACTCATTGATGTTTTTTCTCTCTTTCACAGGCTTTTTTTAAACAATACAGAATTAAAAATATTTGGTCGCCACCGGGAATCGAGCCCAGGACCACTTGTATAATGCACAAGCGCTCTGCCACTGAGCCATGACAACCAGCCAGCAAACAAACACTCCAATTCTGTATTTATACCTTAATACTCGTTGAATTTTTTTACTCCTCTAATTTATCTAATGAGTAAAAGAAGGCTGAGAAAGAAATTGTGAAGTGATAAATTAGAGGAGTAAAAAAAATTCAACGAGTATTAAGAATCTTTGGGGGGGAGGGGGGGGGAAAGAGAATTTTCGTTGGTTTGTTGAGGGTGAGACTGTAGCATAGCAGTACCCCTTAACAGTATAAATACAAAATTGGAGTGCTAGGTGGTTGTCGTAGCTCAGTGGCGGAGCGCTTGTGTGTTATACAAGCGGTCCTAGTTCGATTTCCGGTGGCGACCAAATCTTTTTAATTCTGTATTGTCTAAAAAAAAAAGCCTGTGAAAGAGAGAGACTACATCTAATGAATAATAATAATAGCAAATTTTCTCATTTTTTACAGCCAATAATATTATTAATTAAAACTTAACCCGACGTTTCGACTTCTCTTCAGTTGCTATTATTATAATTTCAGCCAAGAATGACTGAATCATTGAAAATAATAATAATAATAATAATAATAATAATAATAATAATAATAATAATAAATAGTCAAACAAATTTATTAATTTATTTACTTATTGTTTATTCCACCTCATACCTGACTCAGTTTGAGCTCTGCCTCATTGCTGGCTTTCTGTAGAGAAGCATTCTTGAGCGTGCAGTCTTGTAGTCGTTTCCTTAGACTGTCAGTTCTGCTCAACTCCTCCGCCAGCCGCCCCTGGACCCCACCCATTGTTCTCTTCTCTTCACTAAGAGTTTCCTCAAGTTTCCTGATTTTATCCTTGCAAAGAGACAGTTCTAACACCAAGTCCTGATGGTGAGCATCTCTTGGACTTGGTTGTTGACTCTGAGCCAAAGATCCAAGTCTGATTAGGAACAACAAAGACGACAACAAAGACTAATTATTTATTCCACCCTAGATATCTTCAATGTTATCTTTAGGTAAGTGACCCATCAGAAACTCACTTTATTCCACCCTAGATATCTTCAATGTTTTCTTTAGGTAAGTGACTCTTATCACATAGTGTTTATCTCATGGCTGTATTGCACAAGCCCATTACCAGAGTAGTTTAGCAACCGGGCCTAGCCTGGCCTGGCCTACCGGTCAGTTTCAGGGGTTTTACAGGGGTGTGACTAAAACACGGACCGGACCGGACTAAATACGCAAAAAACTCGCGCACCACGAGCGCGCATGCCCGGACTCTATGTAAAATTTGTCTAGAACTATAGTATGTACTTTCTTGTTTCTCGTTCAGTGGCAATGAGTTGAAGAGAAAGATTTGTTACTTAGCAAAGATAAGGAAAACATGGCCCAGACAGCACTCATGTAGTGTTGTCAGCATCAACATAACATTTTGTAAACATTGCCTTTATTTACTAGCATTACATTGTTGTTTTGCACATTATCATATAATTATAATTGTTCTTGTTGTTACCATTGCCATAATTAGTCAGGTAGCTTAGTGTAGCTTTTTGACATTATTGTTACGAAGCGGACAAAAGCACCAAATTTTTTTTCATGATACTTTACCACATACTGATTGATTTTAGCCTAGGAGCCCAAGATGATTATCACCTAGAACAAAATGGCCGCCATTTAAAAAACCGAAACTATTAAACCTTCACACTTTACCAAATGCAGCTGCTTAAAAATCTCTTTTTAAAATAATGAAACCCTTATTCTTATATTTGTCCGTGCCCACAGAGAGAGTAACTTTCCTTTGTATGTGGAAGTTTTAGAGAAACTTGTACCATTATTTTTTGCCCTGGACCATATAAACTACTCGAGGTGGCTACCTGTTCACATCAGAGACATGAGAACATTACCAGAGTACATCAAGGATGAGTTTGAAAAAATATGTCATTGGGTTGTTTCAAAGACTAACAACAGATTTTCTACAATACCAGTAGATCAAGCTCACGAGCAAGAAAATTTCTATGTGAAAGGCTCTGGTGGTTGCATAGGTCTTACTGAAAATTCGGTTGTCTTTAGGCGCTGGATGCTAACAGGGCCAGAACTGGTCAGGTCAGACTGAAGCAACAATTTGAGGATGAGCATTTTCCTGATAATGGTGACTCAGAACACTTCCAGAATTTTCAACATCACGAAGAAGGATTTGCAGCACAGAAGAAATTTCATGTGCAGGTTAGTAACCTCTACAAAACCATACAGAGAATGGGCAACCCTTTTCTAGATGATTTTCCAGAGCTGATCACTCTTGATAGTCGTGATTGTGCACATCAATCTGTGATGGTTGCTCTATACTCCTTGGAAGATACTGGCACCAAACAGTACAAAGAGTACTATACTAATGTACTTGAAGATTGCTCCTGCTCAATCCATACCCCAATCAAGAAAAATTCTCTTCCTATCTTGAAGCGACCGCTACCTAAAGCAACATCAAAGCAGAACAAAAAGGTGAAGCTTCTTGAACGCAAGGTGGCTCTTTTTGGACAGTTGTATATATCGATGCAAAGCCGTGATGGTGACCTAAAAGAGTTTTTTGCTCATGAGATGCAGTCTTTCCCACCATCTCTGTCAGATCTAGGTAACCTCAACTTACCAAGTGCCAAATCTGAATTGCTGCAATGTATTCAGCAACCTGGAGAGAATGAGCCACCTACCATGTTTGACTGCATAGTACTGGATGGTCCTGTCACTGTCCATAGCTTACCAACCTCTGGAGTTGGCTGCTTCAATTGTTTATACCTCACTTAGTGAAACAGCTAGAAAATACAACACGGTTGGATCTTGTGTGGGATACATATCTTTCAGATAGTTCAAAAGAATCTACTAGGAACAAAAGAGGAAAAGGTGTACGAAGAAAAGTATCTGGCTCAACTAAACTCCCTGGAAACTGGATTGATTTCCTTCGTGACTCAAAGAACAAAGAGGAACTGTTTTCTTTTCTTTCAACCAAGGTTGCTGAGTATGATTTTCCACCTAGTAAGAGTGTATTCACATCAGGAAAGTCAGTTCTGTGCAAAGGCTCTAGTTACCAGATGGCAGACTGCAACCATGAGGAAGCTGACACAATTGTTGTTGTGCACATTTCACATGCACTGCAAAATGGTATGAAGTCCATAAAAGTACGCAGTGTAGACACAGATGTTGTCACAATCCTTGCTGGTGCTTTTCATGAACTTACTGAGATTCAACCTCAAGCAGACATCTGGGTTTCCTTCGGGATGGGAAGGAACTACTGCTATTACTATATAAACTCCATCTGTTCAGTCCTCGGAGAGCCAAGATCCCGAGGTCTACCAGTATTTCATGCACTGACCGGCTGTGACACTACGTCATCCTTCAAGGGGAAAGGGCAAAAAAACTGCATGGCAAGCCTGGCAGGCCTACAGAGATGTCACGGATACATTCCAATACCTTGCCTGTCATACTTTTGAACACCTAAGCATACACTGCGTTCATTTTCAAAGAATTGAGAGATTTACTGTTATAATGTATGACAAAACCAGCCCCTTGACCTCAGTCAATGACGCAAGGGAAGAACTGTTGTGCCGAAAGTCTAGATCTGTAGACAGAATACCACCCACACAGGATGCTCTACTTCAGCATACTCAGAGGGCATTGTACCAAGCTGGAATTTGGACTACCTGTATGCAAACTCAGCAAATAATTCCATCACCACAGGAATTTTCATGGACCAAGGATTCTGCATCAGGACTGTGGATCCCAATGTGGATTACAATCCCAGAAGTTTCCAGAGCATGTAGCGAACTTGTAAAATGCTCCTGCAAAGGAGACTGTACCAGATGCAAGTGTGTCAGATCCAATCTTCAATGCTCACCACTTTGCAAATGCAGGTGTAATGACTCTGTTAGTACCTAAATGATCATCATAGTCACTTATCACCACTATCTAATCATTTTGACATTTAATAGCATCAAACTTCCTCAGTTTGTAAAATTACTTGACATGACTAATAATTAATGGCAGCCATTTTGTTCTTGGGCGTGAACGCTAAAATTTTGAGGTGGGCTCCTAGCCTATTATTACTTAACAGGTTATAGGATATCTTCATGCAAAATTCCATGCTTTTGTCCGCTCTGTAACGATAATTTCACTAAGCCACCTGACTAAATAATATTACTACTATTAATAATAACAACAAAAATAAAAAATAATAAAATAAAAATAATAACAATAATGAGTAATAAAGATAACTAGTGATGTGCTTGAGCACAAATGGCGAGCGAGCAGACTATACTGTTTTTGACTTCTAACACTGAAGCTACTGAAAATAAGGTCCAGTTTTTAAATTTCGCATACACGGTAAAGGGATTTCAGTGCCATACTCTCTGCAACTGCTTGAATTGAAGGGGAAAAACAACAACAAAACAATACACGTTATTTAAAAGTTTTCTTTGTGATATTCTTTAGCTAAGTAGTGGTTGTAACACACAATGCTTTTTACACAACTGGACATGCACCTACACAGACTTACCTTCGCGGTAGTCTAGTGGACAATGTATTTTCAAGTAAATACTGAGGCGCACGGCTTATAACCATGACAAAGAGCGCATTGACTTACCACCACCACTAACTCGAATAGAAATGGAAGTCCCTTAAATTTTCAAGTTTTAACTGCACCCACAAAATAATTCAAAACTGTAAACAATTCAATTTCTAGGGTGATACGGGTACTGATCGCTAAACCATAGGATTCTGTTTAGTGCAATTTGGGACGGGATCGACCACATAACTAACACAAAAACGCGAGGGTCAAAGTACAAAATGACATACATACAAATAAACAAACATCCCCGATTTTTTCATTTTTACCCCTGTAAGTGTCTCGCCCGCTACGCTCGCTCGCCAATAATAATAATAATAATAATTGTGGGGACTCTTTGAGGATGTAGGCCTTATGGTAGCTACTTGGACTGCCCTCAGAAATGTATAACAGGTAGAACTGCCACCAGACGATCTATATTATAGATAGCTATGATACTGCACCCTCAGCAGTAACTAAATCAAATACTCCTCCAAGGCTCAGGTGTGTATAAAGGAGTAATTAATTAATAGCATAAGAGGTGTGGAGGTAACTTCAACCAAAGATTTATTGAAGATATGATGGGATAGTTAAATATTATATGGCCGTCCATTCACAAGTGTAACATAAAAAGAAACTAGGCACTGACTGTGCTCATTAGGTGAGAGCACACTAGCTAAGAGAATGTTTTAGAACAGTTAGATAAGTTACAGGTGTGATTATACAATGTGTGATATGATTATATCTCTTTATTCTTCATCCTCCTGTGGGAAGCCCCACAATTATACTAACAATAATTATTATTATCATGTACTGAACTCAGGTACTCTCATAGAGATTAATACAAATCAAACCACCCCAATATTTCCCCATATTACGTCCCCTTTGGCATTCTAAAAGTGCTATTGCATCCCCTTGGGGTTAATTATTGTGTGTCTTTAGATGCTGTGGACTTTGTGTCTGTGTTGCTATAGGGAAGCCAATATTGATTGTACAACCAGTGAGTGTTGGTCCAGCAAACAAGGACCGAGTCAAGTCTTGATTTGCAGTACCACTTGATGCAGTACTAGAAATTGAAGGCTCAGGCTACCTGTATGAGCTCAAGACATACATGGCTGGAGAAAGCCCCATTTTAGTGGTCATGCCAAGAAGAGGTGTGGTCATGGTTGTGGCCAGTACACAGAGAAATGTAACGAAATATGCCACTTTTAACTGGACATGTGCTTTAATCAAATGACAATGAATTACACTGCAAGTAACAATAAAACACATAATCTTTCTTATGTGATCATTGTTTGCAATGAAAGTGTTTATAAACATGCCTCCAAAGTCTGTTTGTTTTTTTCTCTATGAATATGTAATGTCATCCCAAAAAAGTGGTCATTGTCGACTTCTTGCTGAAGGACCCCTGAAGAGGACTTTGGCAAGAAGTCGAAAGAAACATCGGGTTAAGTTTTAATTAACAATAGTAGCAAGAAAAATTTGCTATTATCATCATTATTGTGATTATTATTGAATTCTAGCTTGCACAACCGTTTGCCACCTTATTTTGAAGTGTAGATATAATATGTTAATGAATTTTATAGCTAATTAAAGAGTGTACAAAGTTTCCCCTCGTATAATTTGTGGTGATGGATGCATCTGAAGTGGCCCAAAACCATATAACTCAAAACTGAGCGGTTGCTTCACAATGGCACCATTCTTAGCTATTTTGTTTTCTTAAATTTTACTTCCTGTTGTGGGCGGGGACTCGTGATGACGCAGAAAGAGGTTTCCTGTCCAGGCTTTTAGGCTTGAACTATGAATTCTGACAGTACCAAGAGTGATCCTGGCAGCCACAGCAGCAATGGAGTAATTCGTAATTCCAGCAGCCATAGCTGTTGAGTTGGAGTATAAATCACCCTTTTACATCTGGAAGAACTTGTGATCATGAACATTTAGCTATGTATGTGACCAGTATATTTGTAGGAGATAGCTAGTGAAAATGCACTAAATAGACTTATGAGATATTTTGATCTATTAGTTAATCCTTTGTAGATTGCTTAATTAAAGTATATAGCAACTCTCTAATACTGGTGATCCCCACCCCCACCCCCAAGGAAGAATTTCTGTATCAAATCCTACAATCATTATGCATTCCAGCATTCCAACTGGACACTCATAGTGGATGATAATCTCAAGAAAGAAATTAAGTGTATGATTTGCTTCATAATCATGTATATAGCTACCTTCAAAAACATTGTGTAAAATGTATTTTTTCAGAAGACTTGCTGTAACTCAAAATTATTATCTGTATAGGAGCTTATACAACTAAATAAGTCATTATATTTAAAAGTGTGCTCATAATTTAATAGTCTATTCCAACCCACAGTAATAACTGTGGTGTGTTCACTTGCACGATGAGTTTTAAATCATTGGTTATTATAAACCAGGCTATTTTCTAATCACTAATAATGCAATGCTATTTTGTAATTTTTAAATTAAATTAATTATTTTTAGTGTGCCAGGCATCAAAGAATAGGAATCCCTTTTTTTTTTCTAAACGGGTAACATTGCATTGCTCCTATACCCTTAGTTCTGCGTTTAATCTATTGTTACTTGCAGGATGATCTTCTGTCAATTCAATATTGGATATGCTAAAATTCACTAAGAGATACTTCAAAATACAGGAGGAAAAACTGTTGCGCACTCTTTAATTAGCTAGAATTCTCTAACACATGTGTCTACACTTCAAAATAAAGGATGGAAACTGTTGCGCACTCTTTAATTAGCTATAATTCACTAACACATGTGTCTACACTTCAAAATAAAGGATGGACTCTGTTGCGCACTCTTTAATTAGCTATAATTCACTAACACATGTGTCTACACTTCAAAATACAGGAGTGGAAACTGTTGCGCACTCTTTAATTAGCTATAATTCACTAACACATGTGTCTACACTTCAAAATAAAGGATGGAAACTGTTGTGTACTCTGTAATTAGCTAGAATTCACTAACACATGTGTCTACACTTCAAAATAAAAGGGGGAAACTGTTGCGTACTCTTTAATTAGCTAGAATTCACTAACACGTGTGTCTACACTTCAAAATAAAGGAGGGATGCGTATGCTTTAATTAGCTGGAATTCATAATAATAATGATAATAATAGTTGTAATAATATTATAATAATAACAAAGGTAATAATGAAGATAATAAAATTATAATAAAATTAGTTATAATAATAATTACCACAATAATAATAACAAGATAGTTATAGTAGTCACTGGGCGAGCGAAGCGAGACTCTCACTAACGAGTCACAATTGAGATTTTGGTATAATATATATATGGCAAAGTTCAAAGAGGTCAATGTGTGTCCACGCCCAGAGGCTACTTTAAAAATGTAAATAGTAGCGGGCGCAAGAAATTTAGGAGAAAAGACTTTGAAATAATGCCAGGAAAAATAAAGGCAAAGAGCTACAAAGACAGAAGAGGACAGACATTCACAGTGAGGTCTTACAAACTTAGCGGAGTTCATTTACATTCTATTAGTGGCAGTGGTAAGTTACCTCTGCTATGCGCTGTTTGTCACAGCTCAATCGCCATTTGTGCTGAAGCGCATCACTAGTTATATTGTTTCATTACTAATAGTGTAATTGTTGTGTTGTTATCATTGTTATTATTGTGGCAATGGCAACAAGAATGATTATAATTTAATGTAATAAAGTAATGGAATACTATTACAATGCATACAACAATGCTATGTTGACATTAATTCTTTAAGAGAATCCTGTTGAGGTTGTGTACTGTCAACTATTTTGAATAAGGTTATATAATTACACCAAAGCTTATTAAAGTGTAGTTATGGAAGCATCACTGACAACAAAATAATTCCCATCTATAAGTACTGTCTGAGCTATGTTTTTCTTACCCTTGCCAAATAATATTTATCTTCCACTCATTGCCACCGAAAAAGAAGCAGGGTAGTATCAATATCATTGTTATCAATAAGTTGGATGTGGAGAGACTAGTTTACATGGACATGTGCCGGTGTCCAGGGTCCTGTCAGTCTGTGTTTTAGTCAGACCCTTTTTACAGCTACCAGTTACTTGGAGCCTACCCAGCCAGGTTAGAGCAGCTGCTAAATCGGCTGGGGGTGTGGGGAGCCCCAAGTGAGTTTTATGGGCCAATTTTACACCAAGAGTTACCAACAAACTACTTCAGTTAAGATCTAGAGTGGAATAAACCACTTATTACAGTCTGGCAGAGTGGTATGGCTAGATATTTCACTCTCAGGCTTTATTTTCACTCTTGTGAAAATAAATTAGCCTGCTCTTGAAATATTTCGCCATATCACACTCCAACTCATGTAATAAGTACTATATTATATACACACACATTATTTATTATAATAACTAGTGGTGTGCTTCAGCACAAATGGCGAGCGAGCCTTAAACTACACTATTTTTAAATGATTGATTTTAACAACTAACACTCAAGCTACTATAATAAAGTCGAGTTTTTTAATTACGTATGCGGTAAAGGGGTTTCAATGCCATAGTAACCGCTCCCGCAACTGTTTGAATTGAAAAAGAAGCAACAAAATCAAATCACGTTATTTAAAGTTTTCTTTGTGATATTCTTAATAGTAGTTGTAACACACAATACTTTCACACAACTGAACATACCTACGCAAGACTTACCTTCGTGATTCGTCTAGTGGACAATGAATTATTTCTAGTAAATGCTGTTGAGTAGGGCTTATAACTGTGACAAATAGCGTATTAACTTACCACCGCCACTAACTCGAATAGAAATGGAGCTCCCATAAGTTTTTGAGTTTTAACTGCACCCGCAAAACAATTCAAAGTGGTAAACAATTCAATTTCTAAGGTGATATGGGTAATGGTCGCTAAACCGGAGGATTCTGTTTAGTGAAGTTTGGGACGGGGTCGAACGCGGAGCGAACACAAAAATACGGAGGGTCAAAGTACAAAATGACATACGTATGTCCAAACATATAAATAAATAAACAAACATCCCTGATTTTCAATTGTGTTACCCCTGTAAGTGTTTCGCTCGCTACGCTCGCTCACCAATGATATATATATAAACGAACTATTTTATAATCACTTTGTTTAACATGAGACACGAATTCTTACTTGACTGTCTTTGACTTGACTAGAAAGTCAAACTGAACATTCATTTGCTGTAAGCTCTTCTCCATCTGTTCACTCATAGCTTTGATCCTCTCTCGTTCCAGTTCAATGGATTTCTTGTCTAGTTCAGCTTGCCTCTTTAGCTCTGCCTCCTTTACCTTCAGCGAATCCAGTTCATTTAGAAGAACTTGCCGCTGTGAAAAAATGCTTGCTTCAAGATCCTGCACAAGAAATAAGAAATATAACCACATATTACATGTATATATTATTTTTAATTTTTTTTTTTTAAATGTCTTTATAATATATTCTTCTATGATACAGATTCACTATGTTTGTCTTGGTCTTAGGGTGTGAGTAGTCATGGTAACTCACCTTTTCTTTCCTCCTATACATTTCCATACTGTTCTTCTCTGATTTTTTGACACTTGCCATCTTCATACTGTAAACATGCTGCAGCTCTTCTCTGTCCTTGGCCAACTCAGCACGGTACTTTTCCTTCTCTTCTTGCCTCATCTTTGTCAGTTCCCTAATCTGAAACAGCTCCAGCTCAGTCTGAAGCTGCTTCTTGTAGTGAGACTCCAGCTCCTTCTGCACTGCTTCTAGTCTCTGCTCCAGAGATGCCCGGTACCTTCCACTCTCCTCCTCAGATTTCTGAGCATACTTGTCTTCAAGTTGTTTTAATTTGCCTGCTACTCAGATATATATAGTGTACAATTTATAATTAAGAAATAATTGACAGGTTGTTATGGTCTATTTATACGGAAAATTAAGCTAAAATAAATGAATAAAACAAAAAAATAGAATTCAGTGTCCCAACACTGAACTATATTGGAAGGCAAGTCAAAAATTATAATACAACACCACATTTAACATTTATTAGTTGAGAAGTGATATCTCCATCACTTGGGGTTTCTCCATCCTGTTGCTGTTGTAGTTTAGTTACATTAAGCTGTAAGTCCTTGAACATTTTACTGAAGCAAATACATACTCTAGATTGTATTTCAACTCTTAGAAGCTTTTAAATGTGATCTGCGAATGGTTTTATTTAAATCATTCATATTTTGACATTGATACCACTAACATCTTGAGTCCACCAGACATGTGCTGGCAATTACATCAGCATACCTATGGAGGATTTGAAGACAGCTTTATTTTCCTCCAATTCTTCCCCGTGCACTTGTGTGGATGCCTCACAGGTCACACCTCCTTTACCAGGTCCTCCCACACACTCCATTACCATCACTAACAAACTCTCCAAGAAACTTCCTGCAAAATTCGCTTTTTTGGTTGCAATGCATTCAGTGGCCTCAAGCTAACTTACCATGCTGCTGAATTAAGGTCTGCATCCCATTGCAGGCATGAGAAGATGGTGATATTCTCAGGAAGTTCATCATGTCTTCTTCTGACACCATCTTTGTACATTAAATCAAGCACAGAGTGTCTCTATATAATGATGTTAGTAATATAGTACAATTTACCTCCGCTAGGTTCAATCCTGATTCTGGCAAGAAGGTGGACAGGCTATACTCGTAGCTTTCTCTCTGCAGATACTGAGCTACAATGCTGTCTGCAACCTGTAACCTCAAACATTTCCTCCCACCTGATTTGGGTGGTGGAGAACCTTGTGCAGGCATGCCCATCAAAACATGCAGTTCCCTGGCCAATTTGTGCCTCAACTGAGACTATAACAGATCAGTCATGTACTAATTAAGTCCAAGAAAGTAGAACAAAGTTACCTTTAATGAGTCTAAAACCCCTTTCCCTTGAAGAGACTGATATATTCTAGCTTTAAATTCTTCACTAGAAAGTTCCGACTGAAGAGACATCTCGGCTGGGTGAGAATGGCGTAATAAAATGATTGGTTCAGTGTAATTCTTACAGATAAACAAACCGCTGTTTTCCCGCCAACAGTGGTGAAGAATATTCTAAATAAAGCGCAGTTGTAAAGGTCGTCGACCAAGGGACAGCTGAACACATTCTGCTATTGCGATTTTTCTTTCTTTTAACTGTTATTCACACAGCAGTAAGTTTGTACTTTGTTATTTCTGTAGTACACTGTAACTTTTCATGTTGTAGAGATGATTACAGACATTCAATTAGCCGTTTTCGCGAATGTCCTAGGAGTAACCTTGTTTCTGTTAGTGGTACTTTTTCATTACGTGACAGCAAACAACCCAAAAAACAAAGAGTAAGTACCAGGGCATTAAAATATGCTAAAATAATGAAAAATGTAATTTTTCTTTTGTTTTCAGGTCATGATATTGGTATTTACTAACTGGAATATTCCACTTTCATTCTTATGACACGAATTGCATGATATGTAAATATTGACACTTGTAAAACTGATGAATAACCAACAACAACATAAAGGGAAAAAAATGAAGTTATTCTGGTGTTGACACTGGAGTATCATTTGTATCAGTTCTCTGCTTGAGAATGTTAGTGATGTAGAATTCCCCAGCCTTGTAAGATGACCGCACCAGTGGACCACTGGCTGTGTACAGGAAGCCAAGCTCTGCTCCTACACCTTCCCAAAATTGAAACTTTTCAGGAGGGACATACTCTTTCACCTGTACAACAGCAATAAAAGAACCATTAAGGTCTTTATTACACATACACAAGAAATAGGCACATGTCTGTGGCGATCTTGTGTGGTGTGAATGTGTTCTTGTTCAATGGACAACTTGTAAACTTGGCTTCTTTTTAGCCTATATGTTCCCTGCACTCTACTGTCTGTACAGCCTCTTTTATCTGGGCACTTGAACTAACCTAGCCTGTAACTTCTTATGCATTCAAGTCCTGCCAGTTCTAGCCACTAAAAGTCAGAGAAACTAATCCTCCCCTCTCCACCCCCTTTTTTTATTTTATTATTATTATTAATTTAAACACTACGTCCAGATAACAGGGGTTTACTGTACTTTTGACAAAAGTGAAGTACCATACCTTCAAATGCCACCTTGTTGGCTGCATGTACTGTCCTAGAGTGACACAGTCTACCCCAGAATTCCGAAGATCTGCACAAATATGCCAACATTATTAAGCTATGAAACTAGTGTACTGACATGTCTTGCCTTTCATTGCCTGCATCACTTGCATGTCAGTCTCTCCACAGCCAAGCATGATAGAGCTCTTGGTAATCATATTGGGAATGGACTTCTTTGCTTGTTCCAGCACAGACAGACTTTGCTTGTAATTGGCCCTAGGATCTCTAACTAACCTGAAATCACACATATGGGCAGGAGACACTAAACTAACTGTAAAATTTTATCTATCTCTAAATATTATAACAGTGGTGCCAATATTTTAAAAAATTAATTAATTAAAGAAGTCAAACTACATCCATTATAATCATGTTGTTTTTTTTTTTTGTTTTTTTTGTTTTTTTTTGTTTTTTGCAATATCAAAGGTTGTTTTGCAAAATTAAACCTTTAGTACACAGCTTGTTAGTGCATCTACTCAGATAATTCCAAAGTTAACATAAAAAACTTCCAAACAACAACACATCAACACACCATTGCAACTGCTCGACAGTTTCTATGTTATGAGCATAAACATCAAGTCCAGACTTGGCAACTATATCCACAAACTCCATTTTTCCAGAGAAATCAGGAGTCAGACATTCCACGTACAGAGATGGAGACCTGCAACCAAACCAGAATGACAAGTAATTTAAATCAGCCATCCTTTTAACCAGCTCATTCATAACTTTGGGATTGATAACTTCATAGACTTCACTGCTATAGAAAAATGTGTTCGTTTAAGAGAGAAAAAGAACTCTAACTAGTTCACTCACTTCTTCTTAACTTCCCGTACTGTTTCTGCAAAATGATTAGCACCACCATCGGGCAAATCTACAATCATAAAAAGATATGTTGCAATAATGCCATACCAACTTTACTTCCTAACAACTCTTACCATCTCGATCTACAGAAGTGATGACGATATAATCTACACCCCACGCACTGATTGCTTCGGCAGTATTGATAGGCTCCAGTGGATCAGGAGGAGGTGGGGCACGAGATGTTTTTACAGAGCAAAAACGACATCCTCTAGTGCACTGATCTCCCAGAATCATAATGGTGGCTGTGGCTGTTCTGTTCTCTCCTCCACCCCAGCACTCTCCAATGTTAGGACACTTGGCCTCCTCACATACCTGCACACACACACACACACACACACACACACACACACACACACACACACACACACACACACACACCTTGTGATGGACGAAAATACTATGAATGGAGTGCTGTGCAATAAACAACATAACCGTTGTTTATTGTTCATTATGTTACTGGTTTCTTTCTCACTTTCTCATTTTGGTGATAACTGTTATTAGTTATTGGCGAGCGAGCGTAGCGAGTGAGACACTTCTTACAGGGGTAACACAATTGAAAATCGGGGATGTTTGTTTATTTATTTATATATATGTTTGGATGTATGTATGTCATTTTGTACTTTGACCCTCCGTATTTTTGTCTCCGCGTTCAACCCCGTCCCAAACTTCACTAAACAGAATCCTCCGGTTTAGCCCATTACCCGTATCACCTTAGAAACTGAATTGTTTACCGCTTTGAATTGTTTTGCGGGTGCAGTTAAAACGCAAAAACTTATGGGAGCTCCATTTCTATTCGAGTTAGTCACAGTTATAAGCCCTACTCAACAGCATTAACTTGTAAATTCATTGTCCACTAGACGAACCACGAAGGTAAGTCTTGCGTAGGTATGTTCAGTTGTGTGAAAGTATTGTGCGTTACAACTACTATTAAGAATGTCACAAAGAAAACTTTAAATAACGTGACTTGATTTTGTTGCTTCTTTTTCAATTCAAACAGTTCAGGAGCGGTTACTATGGCATTGAATCCCCTTTACCGCATACGTAATTTAAAAACTCGACTTTAATGTAGTAGCTTGAGTGTTAGTTGTTAAAATCAATCATTTAACAATAGTGTAGTTTAAGGCTCGCTCGCCATTTGTGCTCAAGCACACCACTAGTTAAGAAAACATTGTTAGTGTGCAAGGCATGCGATAAATCCATCTTATCTTTCGCATCTGACAGGGAAACTGCACAAACACGGCATTCTTGCACCATTTATAAAATAACAATTCTTTTTATCAATGCTTGCACTACTCATAAGATAAAACGCTAGAAGGGAGGATACTATCAGTATCCTCCCTTCTGGCATTTAGTATCCCTGTGCACTCACTTGAACAACACTATGCTGGATAGAATGCCTACTTCACAATACAAAAAAAGGGTTAGCTGTGGTCTAAATAATAGATGATAACAAAATGAGGGATCTACTGTCCACAGAACCTTGAGGGCCACGGGCTGTACTGTCCCGAGCCTAGCGAGGGCGATACTAGTGGCCCGAGGGGTTCGACGGGCGGTAGTTCCCGAGATTTTGTTGTCTATCTGTTTTAGAATGTAGCAACTATAGCCTTAGTTACCAAATAATTTTTCCCTTCTTTGTGACACTCTACGACAAAAACTGTCATTACGGATAGGTATCCAGTAATTGCAGCAATTCTAAGGATCCATAACGCATAGAATATTTTCATGTGTTGTGTGCTCGACTCCAGTGAACCGGCGATAGTGATGGAATTGGAGTCAGGAGAACCAATATCACTACGTTTTCAGTGAACTTAGTCAAAAGAACATTCCAGCCCACCCATCTACACCACGTATTTTTCGCATTTCAGCTCAATTTATGAGATAAAATTTACAAAACGACTTTGTTTCTCCAATATCTTCTTTCAACCAGCTACTCTTCCACTTTCTTCAACTCAGTCATCTCTCCTTTATTTAGCTCCTCACAGTCAGCTCCTCTCCAGTCTTCCTCACCATCAACTTTCAAGTCAAGCCCCTCACAGTCAGTACTCCCGCTTTGCTCTTTACAGTCAATCTCCAGTCTAGTTTTTGAATCAAAGTTTTGGTCAACCTTTACACGATGATGAAATTTTGGAAAATGTATATAGGCCATGCAAAAAGTTCGTATTTATCTGACATTAAATAATAGTTAGGCGCTGCTTCAGAGGGAACTACTGTATTTAGGGTTCCTGAAGGCCCTTGATTGTAGCATCCCGAGCGCAGCAGTAGTTAACGACTGCGTGCAGTGCCTAACTAATTTAGAACCTAGCAACAGTTCCTAACAACACAATTGGAGGGACTCTACATATAGAAGCCCTGCCCTGAAGGCGGGGGCACTACATATAGAATCCCTCCCTGAAGGACCTAAGAGTCCCTCTGTCACATTACAAAAACTACACCAGTTATGTTCTAACTATTATCTAGCTCATCAATTTTACACGTAAGAATTGACTGTCCTGTACAATTACACAATACACGTGGAAACTGTTACCATACACAAAGTTTGCAACACCAATAACTGCTTTCATAGTCTCTCACAAGTAGGAATCAAAAATAACTAATATCTATCTGTCTGTCAGTCTGTCTGCCATCCATCCATCTCTCTGTGTATATTTCAGAAGAATTTGTTAATTTCAGATAAAGATGCAGTCAGTCACTACAGAGTACTAAGAACCAGTATTAATTTCTTTGCAATCTCAAAAGCAAGCAATGATCTTTGACTTTTTACCTTAGAAAAACTAATAGTCTGGCTACAACATAACCATTACTTACTGTGTTCAAGTTTAGCTTCCTCAGATCTCTATGTAATCTTGTGTAGTTCTTGCCTTTAGGAATATCAGTCTTGAGCCATTTTGGTAATCTCAACCTGTAATGCCACAAGATCACCAGCAATTGTCATTGCGGATAGCTACAAACATCAGCTGTCGTCTTACCTCTGACCTTTCTTCCTAATCAAATTTTCTGGTGTAGCAGGAGTTTGACCAGATACAAACTCAAAAAGCCCAGGTCCATTGGCTAGCTTGTCTTGCTGTTCCTTTGTTAAAGAGCTCTTGTGCCTGTTCAATACAAGAGCTGAGGAGGGCAATACACGCCAGGCCTAAGCACAGTACACGTATTACTATCCAGAGTTGACTGTAAACTTAACACTTACCTTAAACTCGGTACTCAACAAAGGAGCTTTAGTACCTATCATCCTACCAGATAGCTCTTACTCTTAGTCGACTTGGCTAGACACGGCTCGGATGCTGACGTAAGTTGTTGGTGTGCACTATTAAAGTTTTATGTGCTCTATCTGGAGTGTAAACAAACAATGAACGAGGGCATTGATGTAGACAAATTGGAAAAAGAATTGGTTTCTGCCTTAGAGGCGGATAAGAAATATAGCAGAGAAAATGATGCTAAATTTAGGGCTGTCCATCAAAAAGTAGGAACTTACGATGAGTTTAGGTAAATGAAAAATCTTAGCTATTACAGCTGAGAGATGTCAGCACTTTATTTATTTCAGGGACATTGTAAAAGCCTCTCATTTAGCGCCCTTAGATAAAGATGATATTACTGGAAGAAAGGGAAGGAAACAGCCCTGGAATCCTGTAGCTTCAACCACTGGTCCTGCTGTTGACAGCAGAGATATTGACAGTACAGTTGCTACCTCATCCACACCAAATAATATTCAGACATTTATGAGGGAATGGAGAAAAAGAAAGTCATCCAAATATGACCAATATCAGTATGTACTTTAAAACTTCCTAAATAAAATTCAGACACTAAAACCTTGCTAGGTGTGTATTTGTGTTTATTTTATTATCTTTTGGGGGGGGGGGGGGGGGGGGGGGGGGGGGTATTACTTAGGAGACCGTACCTAATCCTTCATGAGCAGTAGTGGATAAGTCCCTAAGTGGTAGTGAAATTTCCATTCTATAAGGCAAACACTTAACATATAGTATGTCAAGTATTTCTATCCCAGTCATGCAAGATTGACAGCTGTGCCAACTTATTAGGCATGAACTGATGAGATAATGCAGTGTGTTATAGTAATCCACCTACTCACATTGATCTGCCATTTCCTTGTATGTACAATTACTATTCTTTTACCTCGGTCTGTACCACTGCCATGTCATTTTATTTTATTTAATGTATTTTTGTAGTAGATCAATAGTTTTGACTTGTGGTACAAATGAAAATTTTGAGTACAAAAATTTACTCGTCTTTATTGTGTGTGTGTGTGTGTGAGAATTTGATAATTCCAACATCTAAATTGATTAAGTAGTTTCAGCACTCCTTATAGTATGCTTATTCTTTTATTTCTAATAGATTTCTTATGCAGTTTGAAAGTAACCAGATCTATGAAATTTTTAAAGTTGAAGTAAGGTATATAGAGAAGCTGTGTAGTTAACTGATGGCTAGTTTGTTGTGCTTGATTTTCAGTATGGGATTGCTTGGTGAGATGCTGGAAGCAATGAATGCTGGTTTTGAAGTGGAAAATGTCACCAATATTGTAGAATTATTAGAAATATGGTCCAGAAGTTCTAGATTCTCTCTCTCTTTGTCATTTTTGAGCACAAGAGAGAAGGTCCTGGTAAGAGCACACACTGTTAAGATATACAATATAGTTGTTTGGATATAGATTAACATGTGTGTCTTGAAAGAACATTTCTATATAATATTTATTATGTATAGTTCACAATTTCTTTCTCTTCCTACTTTTACTTATTAGATGTATTCTCTCTCTTTCACAGGCTTTTTTTTTTTTAACGATACAGAATTAAAAATATTTGGTTACCACCGGGAATCAAGCCCAGGCAGAGCACTTGTGCATTTGCAAACGGTCCTGGGTTCGATTCCCGGTGGCGACCAAATATTTTTAATTTTTTGTTTTGTTTTTATTTAAATGTATCTATCTATACACATAATATACATCTCCGTGATGTTATTTGTATGTTATTTATTATTGTTCTTAGGTGAGAGAACTGTTTATGAAAATCAAGAATAAGCTGGGTCATGATGTGGCAAAAACAGCTGATGAGGCTGCTCATCAAACTTCCTTTGTTGATTTGTGTTGCCTGTATGATGTTACTCTGTGATTAAGTTGGAGAAATGACTAGAAGGAGGATGGAGATAGGGGCTATAGGGCTGTGTTATAGTGTGGGATGGCAAAATGCAGACTTTCATCTGTTGCCTGCACGTTGTTGTGTAGCCCATAGGTGCCAACTTTCCAGAATCTATTTCAGGGACAAAAACCACACCCTGGCCACACCCAAATAACACACCCACAATGACATAATTTTTAATGACATCATCTATGCAAAAGTTTAAAATTACAATAGCTGTTCTTCTTCTTCCACAGCTATAAGTAAATAACCAAGGGCGTACTACTTCACTATGAGCAGATAATGTACAGCAGATGGAAAACGCAAACTAATGAGGCTTTCTTCTGAATAGACAGGATTAAAATCAGTCGATTTTACCTACTGTGTCCCAAGAAATATTCTGATATTCACAGGATTCAGCAGTACAGCACTGTTAACTTGTAGCTAAAGCTACTAGACTTTCTTGTTAAATAAAATTAATCAATTGTTTCATTTACTTGTATATGAAAATTGATGAAATGATAAAATTGTGATCCGAGTTGAAGGTGGAGTGCTGCCTGAGTTGGTCCTAATCCTTACAATAAACGGCATCTATAGTAGTGAAGAAAAGGAATTGGCATAAACATGGCTTTGACAAGCACACAATTTAACAGCAAACAGCTTAAGTGTGGCTGTATTACAAGTTGCTAGCTAAATGATAGCTATAATCACTGTGATATTTGCTATACGGCAGTTGATATTGAACAGGTAGACAAATAATCTTACCTACATCCTATCAGGTGGTCCTGTACCCTCTGTGACAACAGGGCACTCTGTCTATCCTGTTTCCACACTCGCAACCTAAGCTAATCGCGACACTAAGCTAGAAACGCAGCAATCTGAGAAGAAGCCATTGTTTACAAAATTCTTAATGGAGACTGCCGCATAATCAATTGAGCCATCATACCGCGTAACTAAAAGCGGTCGCGTTTTGAGCGGGAAACCTGTGGTTTTTCTATTCCCATAGACTTTGTATTGAGTTTTGGATTATTACTATCTCTCCAGTTTTGGAATATACTGAGGTAATATTTTTAACCGCTTCGGCGCAAACTTTCCAATGGTGCTAACCCTGGATGCGTAGCTGCTTCCATTCTAAAATTATTCAAGTTTTTCTTGCGGCCAACTCAACCTGCAGGCTTCCGGGACATACCATAGAGCTATTTTGCACTTTCCGGGACTCCGTGACAGAGTGATAAATCCGGGACTGTCCCGGATGATCCGGGACAGTTGGCACCTATGGTAGCCAGACTGAACAAACAACTGACAAAAAGAGCATGACGGTGCAAGTTAGAAGGCGCAAATTGCGTCAGCCTTCAGAATAATTTGCGGTAACTACTCGCCGGGTGGTCGCGGTTCGTCTTCAATAACGTAACTGTTACGTTATAATTGTCGTAAATAAATAGATGCCCTTTGACCGCAATTTGTACTAGGCATGCGCGGTGCGGCTTGAGGTCCCTGCACCCAGCCATATAAAAATAGCCTGAGCAGCTCAGTTTCTTAAATTGTACATAGCGTATACCTTGAGGATAAAGAATACTTATCTGTACTCATAGCAATGGAGGAAAAGAAGGTGGAACTTCAAATAGTCGAGGTGGATGAAATTCCAGCGAAGTAAGAATGCAGCTATATAGCTAGCTACATAGCTAACTACATAAGGTCTTCATGGTCGTGATAATAATAAGATACCTATCTCAATCGTTCATTTTGTTTTCTCTGTAATTTTTTAGAGTCAAAGTAAAGGAGAAGCCTAAAAGGAAGTTTGTTAATGTGGTAAGTCAATAGTAGTAACACAAATTTAATGCTGCATTAAAATGAATATGTGTAACTGTATTTTTAATCATTTACAGTTTAGGTTTGCCACATGTTTGGACACTGTGATGATTTTCCTCGGACTTCTTTGTGCCATTATCCATGGAGCTGCTCTTCCAATGCTCTTCTTTGTCTTTGGTGATCTCATCAACAACTTCTCATTCTATTCCATCTCTGCCAGTGTCATAAACTTGGTGGAGAACTACACGGATGTGAGTTGTGACTCCACATTCAATGTGACCATAGGAAACAACTTTTTCTCCGACGCCACTATCACCAGTGTCGTCAGTGAAGCTTTCAACTATACCAACTTTGAGTGCACTTCTGTGGACAACTTTACCGCTGGGATAAACATGCTGGTGTACATCATAGTAGGGCTTGCTGTGGCTGTGTTCATCATAGCATTCACACAAGTGGCCACACTCCAATGGGCAGCTGAGAGGCAAGTGTATAGCATCAGACTCGGGTATTACAAGAGCGTGATTAGGCAAAACATTGCCTGGTTTGATGAGAACCCTGCAGGAGAGTTGGCCAATCGCTTATCAGAGTAAGTATTTTCACATTCATTTGTTATTGTTGTTGTTTTCTTTTATTGTTATTGCTCTATGTATATTAGTTATTTAATATTAATTAGATGTAATGATAATGTGAATGTTAGTTTATGACTTTATGTGTAAAATTAATACTAGAGAACCATTAATGTAATTATCGTTCTTAATATGATATTCATTCAGTTTATAATCTGTTCTTTTTTTTAATAGTGACATTAATAAAATTTATGCTGGAATTGGAGATAAGCTCGGTCTGTTTGTTCAATGGATGGCAACCTTTGTGGCTGGTTTTTCAGTGGCATTTTATTCCGACTATCGACTTACTCTGTTCCTGGTTGCCTTCACTCCACTAATCATCATCAGTGGTTCTATTCTGTCAAAGATTACTATTACATTCACAAACAGAGAGCTAAAGGAGTATGGCTCTGCTGGAGCAGTAGCTGAAGAGGTCATTTCCTCAATAAGGACAGTGATGGCGTTTGGTGGCGAAAAGAGAGAGTCTGAAAGGTACGATAGTATAGATTAATGAGAGAAGGAGTAGATAAAGTGAGTGTGAGATATAAACTTTTTTTCTTCTTGGCAATACTCTACTTGACAGAGTAGTCCACTAAAATAAACAGCCAGTGATTATTATTAGATTACTCTCTGACATGCGGTAAACTAGGAATCTCTAAGATAATTCTTTGACCTGCCTTTCTCCAATTTTTTGTTGTGGGTTCCTACAGGTACATAGAAAAACTCAATGAAGCTCGCAAACTAGGTATCAGGAAAGGATTCTCTGTTGGAACTGCAATTGGCTTTGTGATATTCTTCCTCTTCTTCCTGTACAGTTTAGCCTTCTGGTTTGGTGCTTATCTTATTCAAGACCATAATGCAAGTAGTGGTCAAATCATCACTGCGTTCTTCACTGTAATTGTAGGAGCCTTTTCATTTGGAAAGGCATTTCCATTCGTTGAGGATCTTTTGACAGCCATGGGAGCAGCAGTAACTATTTATGAGACTATTGACAGAACTCCCACAATTGATTCTACCTCAGAAGAAGGCATGAAACCAGACCATTTGAAACCTAGCATTACGCTCAAGAATGTAGAGTTTTGCTATCCTTCCAGATCTGATGTCCAGGTGAGTGGTTGATTTAAAAGTGAAACTAACAAATTTTATAATTACTTGTTTTTTATTTCTGTTTAGGTGCTTAAAAATGTATCTTTAGATGTAAAAGAAGGGCAGACGGTAGCTCTAGTAGGCCAATCAGGATGTGGCAAGAGTACTATAATTCAGCTTGTGCAGAGATTTTATGATATCACTACGGGTGAAGTAAGTGACAATAGCATTTAATTGTCTGTGATTTAATGCATGAAATTAATTCTACCTATTAATTCTAGGTGTTAGTGGGTGGTACTAATGTGAAGGATCTAAATGTGAAGTGGCTGCGCAGGCATATCGGGGTTGTCTCTCAAGAACCAGTTCTCTTTGATACCACCATTGCTGAGAACATCAGGCTAGGGAGGGAGGATGCCACTTCTGAAGAAATCCAAGAAGCAGCCAAGAAAGCAAATGCTCATGACTTTATCACATCCCTACCTCAAGGTTACAGCACACATGTGGGAGAAGGAGGAACTCAGATGAGTGGCGGTCAGAAGCAGCGTATTGCCATTGCCAGAGCTATAGTTAGGGACCCTAAAATCCTTCTGCTGGATGAAGCTACATCAGCCCTGGATACAAGAAGTGAGAAGGTAGTACAGGAAGCTCTGGACAAGGCTAGAGAGGGCCGCACCACTATTGTTATAGCTCACAGACTCTCCACAATACAGAATGCGGATGTCATTATTGTGGTAGACAAAGGCTCCATAGCTGAAATGGGCACACACTCGCAACTTGTGCAACAGCAAGGACTCTATCACAACTTAGTGCAGGATCAGGTATGTAATTGTAGATTGGTGGACTTGCATGTTATATAATAGAAATAAAAGTGATATAAATCGTTGTGCTTGCCAAAAAAAATGACACAAGCCTTTTATAATTTGTTGCAGTTCTTTGTTGTTGTTTTTTTTTTTTTTTTTTTTTTTTTTGGGAGTGAAAAAGTCCATCCTAAATTGTTGTTGTTTCGTGTGAATTTACCATCAATAAATCCCTTCATATTCTTGCAGTCTTTTGGCACTGACGAACTATACATCCAGAGCAAGTCTTTAAACCGTCTTTTGTCACAGCAGTCTGTTACCAAGGATCTGGAATTAAAGAAACAGGTTAGCATCCAGAACCAACAGTCTATACAAGATAAGGACATCAAGAAGGAACTTGAAAAGAAACAAGAAGTGTGGGACAAAGACCTGCAGGATGTTCCTCTGAAGCGCATTATTGTCCTAAATGCCAAAGAATGGTGGATGATACTTTTGGGTACAATTGGAGCTGCCATCGGAGGATCCATTCTGCCTTTGTTTGCTATCTTCTTTGGAGAGATTCTTGATGCTTTTGCTCAACCTCCAGATCAAGTTTTAGGAGCTGTACATCTGTGGGCAGGTCTGTTCTTTGCCTTGGCTGTGATCAGTGGTGTGGGAGCTCTAGTCAGAGTAAGTTCATTTTATAAGTTTAGGTTTCTGTGGTTAAAATATTATTGCTGTATGCTATTCTTTTATTGTAGACTGTATGTTTCACTGTTGCTGGTGAGAACTTGACCAAACGGCTTCGCTCGCGTCTCTTCCGTGCTTTCCTTCGCCAAGAAATTGGTTGGTATGACCAGGAAAGAAATTCCACTGGTGCACTCACTACCAGGCTGGCTCATGATGCCGCTCAAGTGCAAGGAGTACGAGAAGTTAAAATACAAAATAATTACTTGTAGTTATTTAATGCTATAATGCAAATTTGCATTAAACACTAACTTACCTAATTAGTTGATATATTTGTTGATAATACTGTGGTTATTAATTTTTATAAAAAAAATTATTTTTACCAGTTCCTTATTCTGTTTTACAGGCTGTAGGCAGTCGCATTGGTGTTCTAGTAGAATCTTGCTTTGGGCTTCTTCTAGCCATTGGTATTGCTCTAGCCTTCTCATGGCTACTAACTTTAGTTATTCTGGGATTGGTGCCATTTCTGCTGTTCTCTGGATCCCTACAGTTAAAGGTCTTCACCAACCACTCTACCAAACTCAAGAAAAACCTGGAAACTGCAGGGAAACTAGCAGTGGACTCCATTGAGAATATTCGCACGGTAGCCTCTCTCAATATCGAAAATTCTTTTGTTGCCAAATATGCTGACGAAGTCAATGTCATTTACAAAGCATCAGCTGTTCTTCAGCCTGTTGTGTATGGTCTTACCTATGGATTCACTCAGGGCTTTGTGTTCCTTATGTATGCTGTGGTGTTCAGATTTGGAGCCTTCCTTGTGATTCAAGACTCCAGTTCCATTCTACATGTGGAATTTCAAAATGTCTTTCGAGTATTTATGGCAATCACTTTTGGAGCATTATCTGCAGGCCAAGCATCTTCCTTTGCACCTGACTATGCGAAGGCCAAGGTTTCTGCTAAACGAATTTTTAACATCCTTGATCGTGTCCCTTCTATTGACAATGCCTCAGAGGAAGGAGAGAAGTTGGTGAGTGATATTTCTAGTTACTATGTACAATTTATATTTAGTGGGATGTAATATCATTGGCACATCAATTTACCTCGTTCATTTTTTATTTGTTAAAATTTTTAGGATAACATGACTGGTGCAGTGTCAATAGACTCGGTTACATTCAGCTATCCTACTCGCTCTGAAGTTCAGGTTCTTCAAGGTCTTTCTCTGGACTTAAAGCCAGGACAAACTCTTGCCCTGGTAGGCCCCAGTGGCTGTGGAAAGAGCACTATTGTGTCACTGTTAGAAAGGTTTTACGATCCTGTTAGTGGCTCAGTCACAATAGATGGAGTGGACTGCAGGGATGCACAGCTAGGATGGTTGAGGTCCCAGTTAGGACTTGTGTCACAGGAACCAATCCTTTTTGATACCACCATAGCAGATAATATACGCTATGGAGCTCTGTTTAAGGATGTATCTGAAGATGAAATTATTAGTGCAGCCAAGCAAGCCAACATTCACAACTTCATAGAAACTCTTCCGATGGTAAGACATATATTCATTCATTTGTTAAAATTTTGACTTTTTATGCTTGTGATACAGGGCTACAATACCAATGTGGGTGCTAAGGGGACTCAGCTAAGTGGCGGTCAGAAGCAGCGTATTGCCATTGCCAGAGCTCTGGTGAGAGATCCCAAGATCCTTCTACTGGACGAGGCCACATCTGCCCTGGACACAGAGAGTGAGAAGGTGGTTCAAGAGGCTCTGGACAAGGCCAGGGAGGGACGCACCACTATTGTCATAGCTCATAGACTCTCTACCATCTACAACTCTGATGTCATTGCTGTGATTGAAAATGGAAAAGTTTTTGAGAAAGGAACCCATTTGGAGCTGTTGGCTAACAAGGGTCTATACTACAAATTAAACCACTTCCAAGTTGTAGATGAAAATTCTTAAATGTAGAACTTTTCTTTTATATCGGTAAATTCATTTTTGTCAAGGTAATACCAAGTAGTCAATAGCTAATTTATCTTCCATGTGTGCACAATGCAATTCATGACAACCTGAACTTATAACTTTATTTATTACAATATAGCTAGCTACACTCCCATCACAAACTTTCATATACTCTGAATTAAAAATTTTTTTTTATAAAGTACAGAATTTGATTGGTGCAGACTATGAATCAAGAGACATCAAGATGGGGAAAACCAGTTTAAACATTATTTGCATGCTTTTTGGAATATACATAGCAGGAATTACAATTGTTTAAATATTTTTCACATGTGGAGTTAGGAAAATTTTATAAACTTATAACATGTTACTAATCAAATGAAATGCTTTGCAAACTGAAAGCTTGTAACCACTGCTATTATCTGCTATTATTCCAGATGTTCATACTGATGCTATTATATGGGACAATAAAATTAGTATTACAATGTGGAAGAAAGAGCTTTGTGGACTATTGTGCCGTGCATTTCTAAACAAGGGTATTCAAAGCAAAATTATGTTAAGCCTGTCTGTCATCTTTGTGAAATTGAAAAAAAGAAATACAAAACAAAAAACAACAACAACCCAACAACTACCTAGAGTAGTACTAGAAGTTTTCTTTTTCAGTTCATTAATCTTTGCATCCAAAGTGGCTGGAGTAAGTTGTAGTGTAATTGCTGGATTTGCCTGTGAAAGGTATTCCTACAATTGGTTCAGAATGGTTGTATTGGGTTTTGCCATATCTTGTGTTGCAACAATTGAGTGCTTCAGAATACTGATATTCTTGATGTGAGGAAGAAACTTTGTAGTCTAGAACTTCCATTTCTTTAGGCAAAGGAAATTTAGTCACTCTTTGTCCTGGGTTAGCTGCAACAGAAGCAGGATGGGGAATTCAATTAAAAATATACATCACATTCAACTTACATTTGGCAAAGTCATTTTGGTATGTAGAGCTATAGTGGAGTTGATCTACTTTATTGCTATCTGGATGTGCTTGCTGTAAACTGATCTCCAGCATATCTGGTTTTGGTTTCTTAATTCGCCTCATTTTTGCAATGACCAGCTCCTCCTAGTAATATATATATATCTTAGCATATTGAGCTATCGTTACTGTATACATGTGATCAATAAAGTAACGATGGGGAGTAACTGTTTTCAAAAGCTAGTGAATTATGATTACTTTGATGGAAACCTGTATAGTCATCTTATGAAATAATATAATAGTAATAATAGTAATCATAATAATAAATACATCTTTGTGGTTATCATCATTCATCATTATCTCTTTGGTTATGATTATTATCATAGGCATTTACTGAACAATTTGAAATGCATACCCAAGGAAGTAAACTTGTCATCAAAATCCTTGGGGATTTGAGCTTGGAACTATACCTGCATTAAAAAAAAAATTCATAATTCGGCATAGCCTAGTATGAATCTGCACTTACTGCTTTCCACAATTTATCTTCTTATTATGTTCCATTTGCAACCACAGCACCAGAATCGCGTAACCTGGGTACTTAGAAAATTGGTAAATATCGTCGATTATGGTGAAATCAGTCCTCGCGAACGAACATCAAACAAAGCCAATTAATGGTGTGTGTGTGTGTGTGACGTCAAGCCAAAGTCCATTAATTTGATTTTGCGGTGTGAAAGTAGGGCGGCGGATATTAATTCGTCTCTCCGGCTGCTCTTTGAATTTGCCAGTTGGGTGAGGCCTAGCTTCTCCACCATGGCTGATAGCCCGGAGAAGAAAGATAAAGCTTCTTCGGTTTCTTTGTTAAGTTTAGTACGTACTTCTTAATATTCTAGCAGCTATTGTAATATTATCTATTGTTGCTGTTTAATGGTTAGTATTATCAATCCCTTTTTTCAATCGTTTAGTTTCGCTATGCCAAATGCTCTGACGTTCTGATGATGCTCATTGGAACATTGGCTGCCTTCTTACATGGATCAGCCTTTCCAGTAGCCATGGTAATATTTGGAGATATTACTGATGCTTTTATTGACCATGCCAGAACTATCACTCTCTACCCACTAATCCAATGCTCTGCTGAGGGCACTGTCTCCAATCTGACTATGATATCTTCAGCTCCAACTAACTGCTCTGATCTGTATGCACTTTCAACTCAGAATCTCACTTGCTTGAGCTATGAGAATGTTCTGGAGTCTTTGGTGGGACAAATGGTCAGGTGCTTGCCCAACGACTCCTTCATCAGTGTCATGAACAATTTGGTGTACATATTCCTGGGAATTGCAGTCTTAGCATTCTTGTTTGGAGTAATTCAAATGTGGTGTTTTAAAGTACCGTCAGAACGTCAAATTCACAAGCTAAGGCTCACGCTGTATGGCAGCATTGTGAGGAAGGATATGGGATGGTTTGACGTTAGCGATAGTGGGACTATATCGAGTCACCTTACCAGGTAAGTCACTGCTCTTGGAAAATATCTCACTATGCTTCATATTACTTAGTTCCATCGTTAAGCATGAATATATATAACTATGAATATTGGCAATATGAAATTTTGGAGTAAGATAGAAAGAATGCAATTACGAATGTTTTGTCTTGTTTTATTTTTTTATATTTTTTATACTGGGCAGTAACAAATGCATTAGTTAAGGCATACTACCATTGTTTTGTGTTGCAGTGATGTTGAGTGTGTTGTGTGTTTGATTATGTTGTCTTTTGCAGTGGTATTGATACAGTCCATGAAGCTATTGGAGACAATCTTGGGATACTGGTGCAGTGGCTGTCTACATTTGTGGCGGCCATTATAGTCAGTCTTGTCATCCAGTACCAGTTGGCCCTTCTCCTTCTAGTGATAGTTCCTTTCATGGGAATTGCGGGATACTCTTTCACCAAGGTATAGTTCACCAAGACATAGATATAGTTAGCAATTATGAAGATAGCATTTGTAAAACGTCACAAGTTGCCGGCTAAGGCCAGGAGTTCTTAATTTTAAGATTTTTAATTAATCGTGATATTTTCAGCATTAATATTCCTTCTAGTCATGTACTCAGATTACAGTCGTTTTAATTTTATTGCCAATGGCTTCAAAGAAGAAATAGAGGGAAAAAATCTGCAGTTGGTTAGCTAAGGGAAGGACATACTGTTCAACTGTTTGTGTGTTATTTAAAACTTGATCTTATCTGCCTTCATTTATTAGCAGTGCACTTGGTCTAAGTAATGATATGTTAGCCATAATAAGGCAGGACTAGTGGAGGACTTTTTGTGTGACTCCTGAGGTGTTTCAAGTAAGCTCCATTGAGAGATTGTTATTCAGACAAGGAACAGAACTGGTGGCCATAGCCAGACAAGGTGGCACTGATATATGTGTGTTCTATGTACGTGTGATTTCACTTAGCTAACCGCCACTAACTGTGCACTACCCTATTACTAAGAAGGAAAAAAATTAGAATGGGTAGCTGGTTTAAATAGCGCTTCATGGGCAGAGGTATGCTTAAAAGAATGCTTTACCCATTAGCTAAAGTCAACATCCATAAGACTTTGGCAGACAATTTTTTGGACAGAAACCCAAAGAGTTGAACATTCAATATTCTGGCTTACTGAAATCTGAAGTATGTACAATTGTAAAACACGTGTTTTAATTCTGTCAGAGAAACAGAGTCTACAGAATTCAGACATCAACTTACACATCATAACTTACACAGCATAACTTACACAGCATAACTTACACATCATAACTTACACAGCATAACTTACACAGCATAACTTACACAGCATAACTTACACAGCATAACTTACACAGCATAACTTACACAGCATAACTTGCACAGCATAACTTACACAGCATAACTTGCACAGCATAACTTACACAGCATAACTTACACAGCATAACTTACACAGCATAACTTACACAGCATAACTTGCACAGCATAACTTGCACAGCATAACTTACACAGCATAACTTACACAGCATAACTTACACAGCATAACTTACACAGCATAACTTGCACAGCATAACTTACACAGCATAACTTACACAGCATAACTTACACAGCATAACTTGCACAGCATCATAACTTACACAGCATAACTTAACTCATAACTTGCACAGCATAACTTACACAGCATAACTTACACAGCATAACTTACACAGCATAACTTACACAGCATAACTTACACAGCATAACTTGCACAGCATAACTTACACATCATAACTTGCACAGCATAACTTACACAGCATAACTTACACAGCATAACTTACACAGCATAACTTGCACAGCATAACTTACACAGCATAACTTACACAGCATAACTTACACAGCATAACTTGCACAGCATAACTTACACAGCATAACTTACACAGCATAACTTGCACAGCATAACTTGCACAGCATAACTTACACAGCATAACTTACACAGCATAACTTGCACAGCATAACTTGCACAGCATAACTTACACAGCATAACTTACACAGCATAACTTACACATCATAACTTACACAGCATAACTTACACATCATAACTTGCACAGCATAACTTACACAGCATAACTTACACAGCATAACTTGCACAGCATAACTTGCACAGCATAACTTACACATCATAACTTACACAGCATAACTTACACAGCATAACTTACACAGCATAACTTACACAGCATAACTTACACAGCATAACTTACACAGCATAACTTACACATCATAACTTACACAGCATAACTTGCACAGCATAACTTACACAGCATAACTTACACATCATAACTTACACAGCATAACTTGCACAGCATAACTTACACAGCATAACTTACACAGCATAACTTACACATCATAACTTGCACAGCATAACTTACACAGCATAACTTACACAGCATAACTTACACAGCATAACTTACACAGCATAACTTACACAGCATAACTTACACAGCATAACTTACACAGCATAACTTACACAGCATAACTTACACAGCATAACTTACACAGCATAACTTACACAGCATAACTATTACAGCATAACTATTACAGCAGTTTATGGTATTTGTAAACTGATTTCATAGTTCGAAAAAATGACTTCCTCAAAGTTCACTGACTAAAATCTTTGTAATACTTCCTTTTGCACTTTGCCTGTCCACCCACTCACTTACCAGCACACACACTGTATTTCCCACCGAGGTTGCCTACTATCCAGAAACCAGACCAGACAGTGTGTGTAAATAATCCAGCTGTATTGCATAGATTGGGCTCTTTGTATCACACTGACTACCCTGTATTTCCATGATGTCCATTAACAACAGAACTACAACTGTGACACTAGACACTAAACAATGGCAGTTTGCTGGCCTTACAATGAAATTATAATATCTTGTCAGACTACACACAGTAGCCGCAATTTGTCAATAATTTCAGAATGGCACAGACCATGCAATGGTTGCATGCTATTCTGAATTATATGAAGAAGTGATGCCTCACACATCAATGGTGTGTTTGCTTATTTGCTGTGTGAGTACTGCCTTGCCATGAGCGTCATTATGAATTGGTTTGTAATAAAACTTGCAAAATACTGATTCTGAATTCCAATCTGCCCGCCTGTAGTATGTCATTGGTAGTGATGCCACTTTGTGCAACTGCACGTGTGGAGTGTGCTTTGAATATGGAAGTGTCAATTCCTGCTAATTCTAGTACCATTTTGAGCCATCTAGCTATTGTGGCTGATGACACTGGATTGTGAGGTTTGAAAAATGAACAGTTGAGATTTGTCAGATCCTTCCCCAAGAGTTTTCGTCATAGTCAGGTAAGCGTTCAAGGTTCAAACTGGGCAGAGAAACTGATTTTCCTCGTACTTAGGGAAGAAAATGTCATGGCCAATTGGCTGCCTTTGTTTGCTTAGGTGGTTTAGAGGGTTTGAAGCTATTTCCTTCTGGGTTCGAGCGTATTACCTGAGTATCAAGACTATGAAGGTCTTCAGACCTGGAGGGTCTAGTTAGAGCCAGTAGCATGGCTGTCTTGAGTGTAAGTTTTTCAGTGATAGCGCTTGGTTGTCGCCTAGCTCTTCCAGATATCTGAGGACAATGCTGATGCCCCAAGTGGCTGTGTATCTAGGCTGTGGTGGCCTGGAGTTTGCAATTCCAGCCATCAGGCGGGTAATAACTGGGTCTTGTCCAATGCTCACACCCTCAACTCTGTCGTGAGCAGAAGCAATAGCCGATCTGTATGAGTTTATGGACCTGTATTGATAACCTTGGTCATACAGGTCTGCAAGGAAGTTAGCTACTTCACTCACAGGTCCCGAAGCTGGATCTGTGTCCCGTTCTGCACATCAGCAAATCCATTTTTGGAACATGGAATCATAAGATTGATGATTTTATCCTCCATGATGCGAGCAAGAGCGCCAAAGCTCCTGTTGAAAGGTTTGCTGAGCAATATTTCTGTTTGAGATAGGCCACACTGCTAGGCGGGGCACTATGTCTGGGAGAGATCCTTCTACTGTTTCCAGCATTAGGTTCTCCTACGGTGGTATCAACCAAGGATAATCTACAACAGGTCTAGTAGAATGGGGTACCACGCTTGAGTGGGCCAGACTGGAGCCACCAGAAGAATCTTCTGGGCACGCTCCCTCTGAACATTGGCAAGATCTCTGCCTATCAAGCCCTACAGGGGGTTGGCAAACACCTTCAACCCTGTCCAGTCTTGCATCATTGCATCTGTTGCCAGTGCTTGTGGATCTGGTCTCCAATTGAAACAGTCCGCCAACTGTGTGGTCAGGCGGGATGCGAACAGGTCTACTGACACCGGGCCCAGCTTGCGCTGGATCCTTTGAAAGACTGAGGGGTTCAGCATCCAATCTGACCTGTCTCTCATCACCCTGGACTCCAGGTCTGCTCTGACATTGTCCACACCTGGGAGGTGCTGGGCTTTTACTGAGATGTTTCTCTCTAAGCACCACATCCACAAGCTTTTTGTGGCCTCTGTTGCCCGGGGCGACACTGTCCCTCCCAGGTGGTTGATGTATGACATTGGCATGGTCTTTCAGGAATGTCGTTATAGCAAGATGAGCTGCCATGATCTCCAGGCAGTTTATGTGGTATTGTTTCTCTTCCTTCGACCATGAACCACCTGTTTTGATCTCCCCGTGGGCTGCTCCCCAGCCTTTCAGGGATGCATCCGATTCGATCACAAAGTCGGGTTGATCTACTACTATGCTCTTCCCATTCCACCTCTCTCTCAGTGGGTTATCCACCATTCCAGTTCCTTGCTGGAGTGCTGGGATAGGTGGCAAGGGGCCTCGTAGCACTGGTCCCCTTTCTCCAGACCCCTGGCTAGGTCTCTCTGCAGGGATCTGAAGAACAACGGAGCTGGGGGGATCGCCTGTGTCATTGCAGACATTTCCCCTATGATCCTGGATACCGTCCTGAACTGGGGGATCGCCTGCCATTGCAGACATTTCCCCTATGATCCTGGATACCGTCCTGAGCTGGGGGGATCGCCTGCCATTGCAGACATTTCCCCTATGATCCTGGATACCGTCCTGAGCTGGGGGATCGCCTGCCATTGCAGACATTTCCCCTATGATCCTGGATACCGTCCTGAGCTGGGGGGATCGCCTGTGCCATTGCAGACATTTCCCCTATGATCCTGGATACTGTCCTGAGCTGGGGGATCGCCTGCCATTGCAGACATTTCCCCTATGATCCTGGATACCGTCCTGAGCTGGGGGGATCGCCTGCCATTGCAGACATTTCCCCTATGATCCTGGATACCGTCCTGAGCTGGGGGGATCGCCTGATGATCCTGGATACCGTCCTGGCAGTAACCTTTCCTTTCTTTAGCAGACTCAGTGCTTCTTGTCGGATCTTTTTCAACTTCTCCCCCGGCACGGCACTTGTAGTGTCATATTGACTGTGTTTGCAACCATGCCCAGAAACTCTAGGTCCTGAGTGGGGCACAGTTCCGATTTGTCTGGGTGGACTATGAACCCGAGGTTCTCCAACAGGTAAGTGGTCGCTGCGGTGTGCTCCAACGCTTGGCTCTCTGATCGCGACATTATCAGAATGTCATCCATGTATTGAATCATCCTGACCCCGTGGTCTCTGAGCGCCCCGCCCCCTACCACAGGTCTGAGGGTCTTGGTAAAGGCCCAGGGTGCACTCGACAGACCACATGCCAGGCATGTGAACTGGTATATTTTGTTCTCTATTGAAAACCTCAGGAGTTTTTGGTGTTTTAGAGCCACTGGGGTGTTAAAATATGCATCCTTTAGATCTATTTGTGTCAACCAGTCTCTGGGGTTTAGAGTGTCTCGGAGAGCATGCATATCCTCCATCTTGAAATGGTGTGTGGCAGCATAGGGGTGTGGTCTTTTTTATTGTACTGGATATCTGGAGAATTCTATCTCCAGATCCTGAGCTGTGTTTAGGACCCATGCATACTGTGTGATTGCTTGCCAGTTGTCTAGGAAGTGAACCGTTCTTCCCACTGGCATAGAGTGAGTGGTTTGAATGCTTAATGTTATTTCCCCTTACCCCTAGAGCAATTAATTGCCCCTTCACTGTTCCCTCTGATACCACTGGTGTCTTTTTGCACCCAGGTTTTGACTTGATAATTTTTTTGCATTGAATTTGTGGCACTATGTGCAGGCTGTGGAGTCTCTGTCCTGTCCTCCATTTTGTCTCTGGATGGTTTCTTGGGGGATGGTCCCTCTGGGCCTGAAGGTGTTGTCCAGGAATGGTACTCTGCTTCCCTGGTAGGGTTGGCCGCCTCCTCTCTGGGCATTGAAGCAGCGGTCGCCTCGAAAAAACCATTTGGGAGCACCACTCTGAGCGTTCTAGCTCCTTTTTAGGAGCTGTACACTCTCTGCCCTCCTTCATCTTTGTCTCAAATTGAGGGCCAAAGAGATTGGGGGAGGCCTCAGTGACCAACTCCTCGTTGTCTGCTAGGTCAGGCACATCCGGGTTGCAGTTAATGTTCTCTTTCTCCTAGTCTTGGAGACATGGCCCACTGCGTTGCCTAGCAGCCTCACAGTATCCTCCACAGCCTCCCTTGGACGGCAGGGAGGGTCATCAGCACCTGGTTCGGTCGCTGCGAGAAGCTCATGGAGCGAGGCAGATACGTCCAACACCAGGGCCTGGATCTTTGTAGGTCCCCGTCCACCTGCTTCACTTCCGAGCTCCCCGCGAATCGAGACTCCGCTGTCTTGATTAGGGAATCGACTCTAGGGCATCGGGTAAAGGGTCATCCGGATTCGGGTGCCCTGGTACGGATCTCCCTCTGTTCCGCATTTGACAGCGTGTCGTAAACGCCTTCTTGGCCAGCTTCCTCGACTCCTAAGAGAGCGGTTCGGATCTCGCTTTCTTAGGAGGATGGTGAGTGTCAATCTTGCTCATTTCGTCCTCACTCATCTGGTCCACCCATGAGCTGGGCTGCCGTTCCGAGCGACTCTGTCTGCCCAGGACCTATCATCCTTGGGTGGCGTATGCTGGTCAACCCCTGTCTCTAGAGGGCAGTGTTGGGCTCCGCTTTCCTGTCGGCTCTGGACATTAAGCAGCTCTCTGTCCATCCTCTGGTGGACCTCAGCCATCCCGGAGCGAAGTCTCTCATCAACACTGGTTGATTTGTGAGACTGTATCCTCCAGCTGTTTCTCCATTGCCTGGAGAAGCATTTTAAGAGATACCCCGGAGCTCTGCGGAGTTACCGTTCATAGAAGAAGTCAACTCGTCTAACAACATGGCTTTCACAATATCAGCTAGAAAAAAGGCCGACTTAGGCAATGCACGGTGGGCTTAAATACTAGCGGAAGGGAACACCCACTTCCGGCAGCCACGTGGCAATAAAAGTCACGTGAGTGCCTCTGTATACTCTACAAAATAGCTAGGAAACTTAGCTAGGAAACTAGGCCAAACACCATTGATGTGTGAGACAGAGCTTCTGATAGCTAGGAAACTAGGCCAAACACCATTGATGTGTGAGACAGAGCTTCTGAAGTATAATTTGAGATATGCTATCAACTCTTACTACCATGAAGAAGTTGTTTTTTTTTTGTTGTTGTTGTTGTTTTTTTGCAAAATACTGAGCCAGTAGTTGAGCCACTCCCTCCAATTAAAAAAGTTGGAGTCTGTGAGCTTTGCCCAGTGATTGTTACATAGTGTGTACTGTGTATAATTTGTATTGGGAAAGGAGAAACCTATTTTGTATAGCATCAGAGATAGTAGAATTGATGCGTGTGCTTTGTGTGTGCATAGCTTGGGGGTTTTTTCTCAAAATTGGAACAAAAATACTTTGCCCGTGCTGGTGGTGTGGCGGAGGAAGCTCTATCTGCAATTACTACCGTACAAGTCTATGGAGGGGAAGGCAGAGAACAGAAAAGGTATGCAAAAGAAAATACAATTCTCTTTATTCTCTCTCCTTCCCTCCCCCCCCCCCCCCCCCCCCTCCCTCCCTTTGTGGCTAATCAGTGGTGGACTGTTTCACCACACCACGTATGTATATGTATACACATTGCTGACAGATATAACAGTATGTTTATTACTTTTGTCACACTCTGACTACAACCACTTCAGATTCGACGATAATCTCAAGCGAACACGTGTTTTTGGGCTGTATAAAGGCATGGCTGTCGGCACTAGCGTGGGCATGGTCTACTTCCTCATATTCTTAATTTACAGTGTTTCGTTCTGGTAAGGTATTGCTGCTGGTAGTCTAGTTGCATTGTTCAAGTGTTCCTGCATTAGGTTTGGGGCGTATCTAGTGTCCAGAGATCAGGCTGAGCTTGGTGATGTTATTACTGTGTTTTTCTCCATTTTGCTTGGAGCATTTTATCTGGGTCAGGCTGGGCCGAACGTGCAGAAGTTAGCGGAGGCCCAGGCAGCGGCTGCTGAAATCTATGACATCATCGACCAGGTAAGCTGAAGTTAGTAGGTTATTGTTTATTTTTGCATAGGCAATTGTTTGCTGTTTTAATTGTGGGGCTCATGGTCAGTCTGCCGTCGTGGAGGGGGCGGGGGTTAGGTCAATTCACTGACTTGTGATAAAAATGCTGTTGTTGTTGTTTTTTATGTTAAGGAAACCAAGGTGGACCCTCTATCAGATGAAGGCCTCATTCCTGATAACTTTGACCCCACAGTGAACTTCAACAATGTAGCTTTTTCCTTTCCATCTCGCCCAGAGGTTCAGGTGAGTGCGTGGGTAAAGGGTGAATGTGTGGTGGGTGAAAGGTGAGTAGGAGGAGTAGACTAATTGGATGCGTGAGATTGTGAGTGATTCAAGTCACATGACTATTGCTAAGTAGGTGCTGGACGGACTCAATCTCACAATTTTGCCAGGACAGAAGGTGGCATTAGTAGGAACTAGTGGCTCGGGCAAATCTACAGTGATCAAGCTCATTCAGAGACTGTATGACGTTGACTCGGGAGAGGTGAGTAAAAAATCATATTTTAGTGTCAGCACATGCATGTATCAAGGATATCAGTTGTGATGTCTGTTCTCTATCAGGTGTTAGTGGGCGGTACTAATGTGAAGGATCTAAACGTGAAGTGGCTGCTCAGACATATTGGAGTTGTCTCTCAAGAACCAGTTCTCTTTGATACCACCATTGCTGAGAACATTGCCTTGGGGAAAGAAAGCGCTACTATGGAAGATATCCAGGCAGCTGCTAAGAAGGCTAATGCCCACGATTTTATTTCGTCACTGCCAGACGGCTATGGCACTAATGTCGGTGAAGGTGGGGCGCAAATAAGTGGCGGCCAGAAGCAGCGTATTGCCATTGCCAGAGCTCTGGTGAGAGATCCCAAGATCCTTCTACTGGACGAGGCCACATCTGCCCTGGACACAACAAGTGAAAGATTAGTTCAGGAGGCTCTGGACCAGGCCAGTGCCAGCAGAACAACCATCACTATTGCCCACAGGCTGAGTACCATTCGAGATGCTACCGTTATCTTGTGCATGCACGCTGGCCAAGTGGTACAAAAAGGGACTCATGACGAGCTAATGGCTGTCGAGGGCAAGTATTTTGACCTCGTGAATGCTCAGGAAGTTCAAGCTCCCACCACTCATGCTGCCAAAGTTACCACCGCCTCTGCCAGGGTCAGAAGTCGACACTCTGTTATTTCTGTGAGGAAGAAGGACTACCTTGGGGGTTTGTCAGTGGTAAGGCACGGGTCAGTCTTAGGTGGACGGCAGAGAGCTACGAGTCGGAGAAGATCAGTTGATGATTACTTGAGTCTGAGAAGATCAGTTGATGATTACTTGAGTGAATCTCCTCGATCACGGACTCAAAGTCAGAGGAAGAAGAAAGTGTTAGTGGCTCCCAGTACAGCAGCAAAAGACTTGAACGAATCCACGGTAGAGATTCAGTTGGATGGAAATGAAATGATAGCTGCACCAGTCAATGGAGCAGTAGAGGAAACAGACAGGACAGAGGAGGAGGAGGAGGAGGATGTTCCATCTATTTCACTCTTCAAACTCCTGTCACTCAACTCCAAGATGTTTCCTGTGATCTTGCTGGGATGTTTGGGTGCAATTGTGAACGGCTTCATCTACCCTTCTTTTTCTATAATATTTGGAGAAGTTATTCAAATTTTTGGCAGGGAGCCTGATCAAATTCTTCCAGGAATCCACCCCTATGCAGCTGCATTTATTGGTCTGGGGATAGTTTCTGCCATCTGCATTTTTATTAAGGTAAGACATACATATTTCTCCTATTGAAAGATTTCATGCGTTCGTTTTCCCCACAGTTTGTGTGTTTTAATATCTCTGGATTCAGTTTGTCTACGATAGTGCGGAGTTTGCTCTTCAAGTCTCTGCTGGGTCAAGACAAGGCTTGGCATGACAGACCAAAGCACACTACAAGTGCCCTTACCACAATGCTGGCTACTGACACTCTGCTAGTGCAAGGGGTAATTCATTTACAGAGCATATCAGTGATATGACATTCTTCAGTGCAAGCATGCTAGAGGTTCGGTAACACTATCTTCCTCATTCCACCTCAAGTCTGTCTGGTAGAGTAACACAAAATCGTAACAATCTGGCTTCTGTCTTATTTATAGTAGGCATTGTGATTGCATCAAGGCATAGATAGGCTGTCACAAATCATGGATGTCTGTCTGTTCAACAACCGATGCTGCATGCAAACTATGGCACTCAGAACAGCAAAGTACAGTCTGAGGCACAGTCAAGTCATTAGGTACAAAGTATAGCCTGAGGCACAGTCAAGTCATTGGCACAAAGTACAGTCTGAGGCACAGTCAAGTCATTAGGTACAAAGTACAGCCTGAGGCACAGTCAAGTCATTGGCACAAAGTACAGTCTGAGGCACAGTCAAGTCATTAGGTACAAAGTACAGCCTGAGGCACAGTCAAGTCATTAGGCACAAAGTTCTGTCTGAGGCACAGTCAAGTCATTAGGTACAAAGTACAGCCTGAGGCACAGTCAAGTCATTGGCACAAAGTACAGTCTGAGGCACAGTCAAGTCATTAGGTACAAAGTACAGCCTGAGGCACAGTCAAGTCATTGGCACAAAGTACAGTCTGAGGCACAGTCAAGTCATTAGGTACAAAGTACAGTCTGAGGCACAGTCAAGTCATTAGGTACAAAGTACAGCCTGAGGCACAGTCAAGTCATTAGGTACAAAGTACAGCCTGAGGCACAGTCAAGTCATTAGGTACAAAGTACAGCCTGAGGCACAGTCAAGTCATTGGCACAAAGTACAGTCTGAAACACAGTCAAGTCATTAGGTACAAAGTACAGCCTGAGGCACAGTCAAGTCATTAGGTACAAAGTACAGCCTGAGGCACAGTCAAGTCATTGGCACAAAGTACAGTCTGAAACACAGTCAAGTCATTGGCACAAAGTACAGTCTGAGGCACAGTCAAGTCATTAGGTACAAAGTACAGCCTGAGGCACAGTCAAGTCATTGGCACAAAGTACAGTCTGAGGCACAGTCAAGTCATTAGGTACAAAGTACAGCCTGAGGCACAGTCAAGTCATTAGGTACAAAGTACAGCCTGAGGCACAGTCAAGTCATTGGCACAAAGTACAGTCTGAGACACAGTCAAGTCATTGGCACAAAGTACAGTCTGAGGCACAGTCAAGTCATTAGGTACAAAGTACAGCCTGAGGCACAGTCAAGTCATTGGCACAAAGTACAGTCTGAGGCACAGTCAAGTCATTAGGTACAAAGTACAGCCTGAGGCACAGTCAAGTCATTAGGCACAAAGTTCTGTTGTTTTTGTTATGGCATTCATTTTTCTTGTCTCTGTTTCTGGTGTTTAGATAGCTGGTATACGGATCGGATCTCTATTGGAAGTTGTGGTGTCGTTGCTCGCAGCTCTGGGTGTGGCATTTGGCTACTCTTGGCTCACTGCACTGGTCATATTGGGCTTTATGCCCGTTGTCGTCTTTGCCTCCGTCTTCCACTACTCGGTCTCCAATAGCAACCTAGGCAGTTCACAGGAGGCACGTGCTGAGTCTGCTCAAGTAAGATGTTTGAGGTTTACTGCATTCAGGAAAGTTGGACTGGGACTAATATTGTAGTCAGCTTGTTATAGCACATGATACAGCAGCAGAGGGATGAACAGTTGTCACTGCTTCCCGTGTGTGTGTGTGTGTGTGTGTGTGTGTATGTGTGTGTGTGTATGTGTGTGTAGGTTGCTTTGGAGAGTGTCCACTCCATTCAGACCGTGCATTCGTTGGGCTTGGAGCAACTCTATTATGATCGATTCAAATCTATTTCAGACGGCCCTCACCGGTAAGTTACATAGCATGCCTGCCATCTGACATGCACTAACTGAGTCTGGACAGAGCAGGAAGCTATAGTTGTCTGTTTCATAGAAGATTTTGTTTTGTCATCAACTTTTGAGTCTTGTCTGTGATCACATGACATCATTGCCCCCAGCTCCAATTCAAACCCTTGAAGTCCCTAAATTTCAGGATTTGAAGCTATTGAAAAAGCTTAAGAGCTACTGCTACAAGGTTGTGACTTGCCTCCTTAGCCTTGTGTGTCTATTGGTGGCAATTTTTGCAACATGAGAATGCTTCATTATCACGGTCTGTGCCTCCTTCATGTGATAATTTGGTGGGTGGGCGTGTAATGTATGCATAATGTTTGTGTTGCAAATGTTGGATCTAGTTGTCTTTACTTCATTATCTACATGTTCACAAAATATTGATGAACGAGATCAACTATTAGATGAACTGGAAAAAAACAACTTAGAAATACTGAACTCGTACAAAAATAATTGATTGATCCAGCCTCAGTTTGAGATCATTGTAATATGTAATAGCATAGCACAAGGTTTGGTGAAAATTATAATTAAAAAGCTATTCAGAAAAGCCTAGGTTATGTGTTATAAGTTGAGGGACAGCCACATTGAGCAGCTAATCATTTTTAGTTGGCAGACATTTTTTAACTGTTGCTGTCGAGATACTTTAAATGGCTAACCTTTACCAAAAATCTCTCCCATTCTCTTATATACCAGGACGGCATTACGGCTCGCCATTGTCTTCAGTCTGACGTACGCCTTCTCTCAAGTAATCGTGTTCTTTGCCTACATCATCACGTTCAGGTTCGGAGCCTTCCAAGTGACTCTCAGTGATGACCATGTCGCCAGCGCCATGTTTCAGGACGTGTATCGCGCCTTCTCTGCCATCATATTCGTGTCCATTGGTATCGGTACGATTGGAGCCTTCATCCCAGACGCCTCCAAGGCGAATGAAGCAGTGGATAAAGTGTTCAAGGTGGTCAACAGAGTGGTGGTGATTAACCCAGAATCCAACACTGGACACAAGCCGACCAGCTGCTCCGGAGGTGTGCAGTTCAATGCTGTGACTTTCTCTTACCCTACCCGAAAGAAAGTGAAAATCTTGGATCAGTTGAATTTGAGCATAGACGGGAACTGCACTGTTGGTTTGGTTGGGGCTAGTGGCAGTGGAAAGAGCACCATTATGACACTGATTCAGCGCTTCTATGATCCCAGCCATGGGTCCATACGTCTGGATGGAAGCAACATCAGAGACCTAGACCTCAAGTGGCTCAGGTCCCAGTTAGGACTTGTGTCACAGGAACCAGTCCTGTTTGATACCACCATAGCAGATAATATACGCTATGGGGCTCTATTTAGGGAAGTGTCTGAAGATGAAATCGTAACTGCTGCCAAGAAAGCCAACATTCACAACTTCATAGAAGCTCTTCCAATGGTAAGATAGACATTTATTAACTCCAAGTCTGATTCCTGAACATCTATTCTTGTTATATACAGGGCTACAATACCAATGTGGGTGCTAAGGGGACCCAGATGAGCGGCGGTCAGAAGCAACGTATTGCCATTGCCAGAGCTCTGGTGAGAGATCCCAAGATCCTTCTACTGGACGAGGCCACATCTGCCCTGGACACAGAGAGTGAGAAGGTGGTCCAAGAGGCTCTGGACAAGGCCAGGGAGGGACGCACCACCATCATCATAGCTCATAGACTCACTACCGTACAGACAGCTGACAAGATAGTTGTCCTGGAAGGTGGTAAAGTCGTGGAGGAGGGCCCTCATTCTGATCTAGTCAAGAACGAGGATGGTGTGTACTACAGAATGGTGTACCAGCAGAACAAGGCATGGAAGAGAACTTCTCGGATGTCTCACATGAGGAGACCCACCGTACAAAGTTCACCTGGCCGTAGTTCCACCGTTCTGAGTTCACCTGTGCAAAGTTCAGAGACAGAAATGACAGTTTCAGAAAATTAGATTGAACACATTAGAGCAAGCTAAGCCAACCAATTTATAGATATACCCAATTTTATTTTTATCAATATTGTTCGTTTCTTTTTTTTTTTTTATAATGATCAGCAAATTTTAGTTTCATCAATATTAATTTTTTTAATCAACAAATTTTAGTTTTATAAATATTTTATTATAATGATCAACAAATTTTAGTTCAATATTGATTTGTTTTAAATGATCACACACAGCTGGCACAAACTTATTTTCCTTTTACCAGTTTTTCATATTTAGTCTTGCGTGTGTGATGAAGCTGTGGGGGAGAGAAAGACAGACAATAAACACTGACTTCCATTTCATCCATCCAAACTCTCACCTTGCGTTGTTGCTTGTAGGTTTGAATGAATTCTGAGACAGGTTGTTTGGATTCTAGGAACTCTTCAGCTAACATCTGCACAAGAAAGAGAAATTTCATAAGTGTGTGAATAGCTAATGGAAGTTTCATTTCCACTTATCACATCAAAGTGAGACTCTTTCATAAAGCAATTGTACTTCAACTAAAAAAAAAAAACTTGCAGAAAAGTTCACAGGAAGGTAAGGGGAAAAAAAACTTTCAGAGGTGCACATTTAATTACGTCATTGATAGTACCTTTGTCAACACAAACTAACATGCTGCAAACAAAACCTCTAAAGCAAACCCTGTAAAAGTAAACAATTTAAACACGGTTTCTTTGTTTTGTTCACAGAATAATAAACAAAATAAACTCTCATCAAAATGGAAAACCAATTTTTGCCCATGCCTTTTTTCCTTTGGGTTAGATATCAGGTAATAAACAGGGAATAGCTATTCAATCTTTCTGCCAGTCTCTTCTCACAGCCTAGGCTGTAGGGTTAGCTTAGCCTAGGCTGTCGGGTTAGCTTAGAGAGCCAGAGATTATAGCTGAAGAGATAATTTAGTGGCTACAATGATAACACTGGCATTATACAAGCAATACCATCAACGTCAGTGATAGTGATTCTCTTCAGTGTGAAGTAGTGATGTGTGACTACATACAGGGAAGAGAGAGTAGATTCCTACCTCTGACTTGATGTCTGTCTCATGGGCTAGTGATTTCAAGCGACTTGTTACACTTCCGAGTTGATATTTCTAGACATAGGACAAGGACACACACACACACACACACACACACACACACACACACACACACACACATTATGTATGTAATAGGTTATATGAAGAGGTAGAAGTTGGTAAGGGATTATCTAAATCACGTATTTGAAGTGGTGCAACCAACTTGTACCATGGCTCTAAGCTATAGGAAATGCTAACAACTACATTCACTTCCTAGTTGGTGGGTATGAAGTATGTTCACTGAGAATCGAGCCATTGATTGGACAGATTGAAAGAACCATGGTACAAATACTTATTTACATATATTATATTATATATAATACTTATAGCACGAGTCAGAGTACAATATGGGAAAATATTTTACGAGCACGCAAAATATTTTCACGAGCCAAAGGCGAGTGAAAAAGTGGCGTGAGAGTAAAATATCATTCCCATATTGTACGACGAGTGTGATAAGTGATTTATTGCTTCTTTGAAATTTTTCTCAACCGGTTACAATACAATTTTCATTGATTTTACTCGCTACGCGTGCGCTACAAGTAGCGTACAATATAAACCGTACAATATGGGAGAATACAGAACGCTCGCGTGATGCGGAAATATTCAAGTAAAAATATCAAAGCTGCAATAAATATATATATATATATATATATTATCAAGGTACATTCAAATAATCCAATCAGATTGCTCAATTCGTGGTGAATATATTTCATACCCACCTCTTAGGAGGTGAATAAGTGAACCGTCCAATCACAAATTAGTTTTTATGTGTTACCCATAGCCTAGAGCCATGGTACCAGTCGGTTGCACCACTCCATGTACAGTCGGTACGGGATTTACAAATACCCTCTGAAGGCCCTCAGTTGAGTGATATAGCAAGATATTTCACTCTCAGGCTTTATTTTCACTCATCTCTGGCTTGTGAAAATAAATTAGCCTGAAATATTTCGCCATATCACAATCCGACTCATGTAATAAGTACTATTTATATTACTAACCTCTACGAGCTGTCTCTGCTGATGTAAAAGCTTCTCATGGTTCTCCAAAAGAAACTCCAATTTGAGATACTGCAGGAAGTCAAAAACAATACTTAACTAATCTTTAGTCAACTTTGCCGATCTTAACCCTCTCACCGGCAGATAAAATTCAGTTATTTATTTTTTCTATATGAATAATGTTTAAAAATAAATATAAAATCAGGAGTTCAAAAAAGTACCTAGCAACCATATATCACGTGAAAGTACATGTATTGTTCAACATTTTTGGTCAAATTTGGTTGCTTAGCAACAAACCACAAAGTGATTTTGGGACCACAATGTAACTATATCATAACAAAGTGATCTGTATGCTTCCAGTGCAATATTAGCAATTGTTTGTGCATGATTAGATATTTTTTACTGTTATAATAGACAGTTATCTCAGCCAGCAATGCTGTTGCTCACTGATGACACCAGGGGAGGCGTGACTGTTTGCTGGCAATAGCTGGGCAGAAGAACATCAAGAATACAAGAATATTTTACTAACAATTCCAGTCCTCTGCACACACTCACTCCTCTCTCTAGCCACATTCTTACTCATACTCTTCCTTTTTCATCCATTCAATACTTTGTCAACCTTTCTTCATGCTTTCAGCATAATCAGTATTACCATCATCTCAATATTCAGACCTTGCAGAAGTAGAGACATCATCCTTTGAATGAATAGGAAGTCCAAAGTAATTCAGAGAGCAAAGGTGGCTAAGTCAAATCATTACTCATTGCTGGGAGTTTGTAAGAAAAGAGTTTACAGCTGTGACCAAATTAGCGCCATATTCCTGGGAAAGTTTTGGGCATAATAAAACTTACCGCCATGTTCCCGGGAAAACTATTTCTTACTTTTGTTCTCCAATATACTGCATAAATAGTGTTTTTCTTACCTGGAATATCAAGTTCCATATCCTCTTCGACATAGCTGCTGGTATGTTCGCTACCTACAGTGCTCTAGTAGCTCTCAAGTTGAAAACTAGTAGTTTCCTCAACCGGCAATGAAATGACAGCTTTAGCGGGTAAGTCCAACTCTCTATCCTCGACAGTAGTACCTCTGCGGTAGCTCGGTAGCTATATAGCTCCTGTACCCCTTCCCTCTCACGTTCGCAGTCTAAAACATCATTGCAGACAAGATCCACCGCCTCAGTTGCAGACAAATTTATCACCATTTTTCGAACTAACGTCAAGTTTCTTTTTAGCCCGACTACCTTAGTTACGTAGTAGCTATTTCGATTCTAAAAATACATGCAATAGAACAACACATTAGCCGGGCTCTGGATGCTGCAGCTAAGCTCTAGCATTTATCGTTTAGGGGGGAAATATTTTTTCCTGCATTACATCATCCTTGAGCGCCTATAGGCGCTTGTGCCGGTGAATGGGTTAATTGCACAGTTACAGTCATTATCCTGTACGTCTGATGAATAGCAGGCACTACGCGTGACACACCTTTTTACTGACATAATGATCCTATAGCAAGCTTCACTACTGGCTCCTCGAGTGTTTCTTGCTACTAATAAATACTTGTAACTGTAATGATGCACTAAACTACACAGTTCACCATAAAATCAGTATCGAGACAGAACCTAAAATGCTCAAACTTAAATCATAATACCTAGTGGTGTGCTCAATGACAGGGAGCCAGTGCTAGCTCAGCAATTTAATACTTAAAGTTACACAATACAGGTCCAATACTTCACCAGTTTAAAGCATATCAACTGACTTCACTTTACCGAGTTTAAAGCATGTCAACTGACTTCCCTTTACCCATTTAGAATATATCAACTGACTTCCTTTACCAGTTTAAAGCATGTCAATTGACTTCCCTTTACCATTTTAGAGCATATCAACTGACTTCTGCCCCACACTTTGCCAGTATGCTCAAAACAACTGACTTTTGCTCCACAAGTTGATTATTATGACATGCATGTCCGCCTAACACCAACCAACCAATCAGCTACCTTCTCCTGGAGAGCCGTCCAGCCTTCCTGCAGCTCAGGCTCATGACTGAGGTTGATTGCTGCCTGGTCCTCGTTGTCCTGGATCAAGTTATCTCTATCAACTCGCATCTTCTTGACCTGCTCACACCAAACACCACACCCCCGTAATGCAGAGACAGGATAACATTGAGTGAACCTTACCACATCCAATTCCGTGACACAATCAGTGAGAAGGACCGTACCAGCAGTGTCTGTTACGTCTGCCAGTTTCTTAAGCTCCTCGTTGCTGCACACAAACACACATACACACATTGGAGAGCCGTATATCAACACTGTATGCACACTGTTTAAATGTCACTTTTGCAGACACGGTTCTACTAAACAAACAGATGCAAGGTGTCTAGATAATCAAGAAATCATTACAAACACACACACACACACACTTCTCACACGGCCAGTCAGCCTGAGAGAACTATAATGTGTGTTGACAGTTAGGAAGTCACTGATTGTCCACTTACTTCATTTCCTTCACTTTAGGAAAATCTTTGGGAATTGGAGGACATTCATACCTGGAGGCACCGTCTCTAGGTAACTACACGCAAGGAAACAATGAGAGGTCAAGAGGTCAAGCTGGCTTTCTTTCAGTCATAAAAAAATGGCAAAGATTAGTAAAGAAAATAAATTTAACATATCTAGACACAGAACAGAACATCAAAAATATGACAATTTAGAGGCTAATAAAAAAAATGGCTTGATCAAACAATGGTGTGGGGGCTGGAGGGTAGGGCGGGGTGGGGTGAGTGCAATATACAGTATAAGGATAGAGAGTTGAGAAAGGCTTGCAGAAAGTCCTGTTTGGTTCACTTACCTGTGTGGTGGACATAGCAGTGATGTAAGGTGGGAAGACGCTGGCAGAGGAAGAGAGAGATGAGATAGAGTCATACAGAGGAGTAGTGGAATGGACACTGGTGAACATGTGAGGGCTGACTGCCATCAGCTGTGGAGGCTGCTCCTGGAGCTCCTTCAAAATTTGTTCTATTGCCCGGCCCAGTTTGGAATGAATAGTGAACTAAATCAATCAATCAATCAATCAATAAAGTGATGTGTGTGTGCGTGCACGTGTGTGTGTGTTTGTTTGTGTGTGTGTGTGTGTGTGTGTGTATGCTTCAGCAAATGAGAGAAGTGGGGGACTGTAAGCTGATTGGTCAAATGACCAGCCCCAATCCTCACAGACAACTAACTCTGAGTGCAAGACTGCTGCTCAGAACAAGCCTATCAATGGCTGACTCTAAGGCACAGTTTGTTCTACAACAACCATCACCAGCACATTAACTGCTGCCTGAACATCAGCACACACTATCTTCCACCAATCACAAGATACTAAAGCTAGAGATCATAATATTCCAACATTAAAAGCCACCACAACTCAGTCCTGTCTTCAAATAATTCAATAGAGTATGAACACTGAAACAATACTCGCAGGCAAAACCCGTGACTATCAAATGGGAAAGTCATGTACCGCGTACACCGGAGCTCCACCATCTTATCACATTGTCAACAAACACATGCAAGTTTCAGTTGCGCTATGGCCAACACAATTCACACCTCCACCACCTCGCCTGTCCAGAAACTTACATTTTTAATGAGAGGACTTGCATCCACCACCATCTACAGGAGACATATATTAGACATTGTCATAACTAATAGACTAAGTACTACACAGATAGTTAAACACATGCTAAGGTGGGATTGGAAATAGGAAGTGCAAGGCCTGCACTAACAGGATGATTGAACACAACTCTCTCTACCTGCAGGGCTATAAGACAGTTATAAACTAGTTTGCAGTAGTGTGAAGTCACGGATTCTTGCAAACTCACGTCTGAGATTAATAAACTACAAGCAAACCTCAATAAATTGCATGTCACTCAAGGAATTGTATTCTAGTGGAAAGGAATAGCGGGAAAGTGTTAAAACTCAAAGACTTTGCCTAGATGCATATGTATTAAATCTTTTTTTCTCCCAACAACTCAATTTTTCCTAGCAAATTTTATAACTGAACAAGAAGCGGTTCTCAAGAGACTCCAGACATTAGGTGAAGATGAAAAAAAAAAAAAAAAAAAAAAAAAAAAAATCACATAAAAGCTGAGGGAAGGGAAAACACAACACTGGTCATCACTGTGACATATCTGGACATTTACATCAGCATACAATAAACAGCAAGTCATCACTGTGACATATCTGGACATTTACATCAGCATACAATAAACAGCAAGTGACTGCTCCCTTTCACATTCAGTTAGAGTTAATCAAAATTAGCTAGTTTTACTGACTAAAAAAAAACAACACTACAACTGGTAATGAACAGCACTTTTTCTGAGAAAAATGTTGTCTGTAGTGTTGAATTCTGGAGCTGTCTGCATCTGGGTGGCCTGTCTTAAGAAGGACCATTGAAGTCTGACATGAAATAGAAAAGACACGAAAATGCCAAAACATCGTGAATAGATGGCGCAATTGAAGAAAAATTAGTTAAGTCTTTTCCATGTCTGGATACCTTCATGTCATAAAAAACAACGTTTTGCATGATCTAGCTCCGTAATAGTAATAAATCTGACAGCACTCATCCGAGATGAAACAGCTACTTCAGATATTCTCACTCTTGGACATTTTCTTATTGGCAGACCTTTACTTTCTCTCCCTCAAAGACCTCCAATGAAAGATAGTCCACGACTTCTCAAGCGATGGGACAAGATCAAATTTATATCTCAACAACTCTGGCTACAGAATTTGCAAGCAAGACAGAAGTGGTTAAAATCTACTCCCAATCTCAAGATAGGAGACTGTGTCATAGTCAAGGATGACACACTCAAGAAGGAAGATGTCCCATCTCTTCGTATATGGCCACTTGCTGTCATTGAGAAAATCTATACTGGCAAGGATGGCCATGTCAGAACTGTTGATCTACGCTGCAATGGTCATGTTTATAATAGGGACCTTTCAAAGCTGGTGAAGCTATTCTCTCCAACCTCTGATGAGCAATTGTCTCTTTTTCTTGTGGGGGAGGATGTTGAAGACCAAACCAAAGCTGAACACTCAACTTGACATTATTAACTACTTATCATTTCATCTTTATATCATTTCACTTCTACACTTAGCGAGCATGCTCAATTTTTCTTTGTTTGTACATGCATATTATCTCACATTCACATATCACCTTTGTTACTCGTTTTATCATTTTCACTTCTCATTGTTACTCGAACTGTTTATGTCTAAATTTATCAAGCCACAGCCGATTACAGTATATAACTAGTGTCTAGCTAGTTAGTGAGAAGTCCGGAGCAGGGAACTGTACGATAAACATTCTCTGTCCGATTACTAAGAGCGGAAGTCTAGACGACAACCGAGAGGCCAGCCTTACAACCTGACTCGTTAGAGGTTGACCGTGCGTGAGCACTTCCCTCTTCAAAACATTTTGCATGATCTAGCTCTGTAATAGTAATAAGTCTGGCAGCTGATATTCAAATTTGAGGGGAAAAAAAAAGAGAATATGTTAGTATGGACTTGAGTTAACACTAAACAGAAATCTAAAACTTCATTGTTAGTTCTCTATCACTGCTTGTACCTACCATACTTGCCACTGTGGGTGAATATAAATTGACAGGAGCAGTCCCCAGCAAATACGTAGATATGATAACAGTCATATTTCTAGTTGGTCCTTGCTAAGATGTCCGACCGTATAATTAGATCAATACCTTACACAGGGATATTTTAGGCCATTTAATTTGGGGGGCCCCATATAGTTTTGCACCCCCTGAAAATATTATGATCATCACGGTGACTTTTGCCACAAAATTGTCATCAATTTCATGGAAATGAGAAACCCCCTGAAATTTCAAAAATGTTGGTTTGACCCCTCTCAAGTTAGGTTCTAAAAATACCCTGCCTTACAGCTACTTCCAGCCACCTCCGCGCTGGATACACAACTTCAACAATCTTCCTTTAAAAACTTCCTAAGCACCATGTTTATGCTCAACAGATTATCCTTAATGCTTCAATACCTTTTTAAGAGGAAATGGTTTAAAGTCCTTTGGACTAAACATGTTGCCTGTAAACCTATTCTCTAACAATACACCTTCAATGTGCCTGATAAACGTGGTTAATCAATGGAACAACATACAAGACACCTTACGTGGCACACTATCATGCAGGGAAAATGGTACAGAAAAATCAGCCCAAAAATGTCCATTCCCAATCCTATCTAGTGTGATGTAATTCCACGCACTGACTGACACTGACTGACAGTGGGCTCTCACCTCGTGATTGACCCATGGATGGATGATGGCAGGAGATACAGTTATCTCAGGACCAACAAAAGGAAACCGTTTGGGTAGGTAGCTGGAAGGAAGGAAGCGACAATGAGAAGAGAGAGAATGGAAAAAAGGTAAGCCGAGAGAGAGAGGAAATGGAAGACAAGGGAGAGAGATGGGAAAACAAGAAATAAATCACAGCCGAGTCAAATTTGAGTGATCCTGTACATTTTTCAAACCATTGGTTTACAACTTGCCTTCACCTATTTGGTTTATGACCCATGAAAAAATGCATGGGAAGTGTGTAGTGTTAATCAAAATTACACACGTTCACTGTAGTTGGCAACAACATCTTAAACACTATGTATCATCATTGTAGCATACATCCTCTCTACTACTTGGTTTTTTAATCACTCCACACAGAAGCTTTACAATGGCTGTAAATAAAACCCGAAATATTTTGATGAACTCATCAAAATTTGTTATACACTACCACATAGCTTTCTTACATGTTTAGAGTCACAGTCATTCCATTTGTTGGCGTAGAAACAGAATAGTGCTCATCTCTGACAATTTCCACTACCCTGTAAGGGGGAAACAGTACATAAAAATACACTCAAGCTAATGCTAGCAGACAATATTTGACGTACTCGGGTAGTTGTTCACGCAGAGAATCTATCTGTTTGCGCTTCTGCTTATTGATATAATTTCCAGACTCCTGATTGCGACCAGGGAACCAGGACATTCTGTCACCCTAGTATAACAACCTTTTTTCCCGCTGAGCTGGCGTTATTAGTTTCCTTCCCCCGCCCTCTCCCCGCCCACCCACCCGGAGTTGTTGCGAGCTCGCGAGTTTCGCGGTACTAAATGCGCGCGTGCAACCGTCACTAGCGGTCAGTGTGGATGCGGCGGAGCAAACTTCTGCAGCAGGCTGCGAATGGGTAACGAGAAGATGAAGGTTATAGCAGAAGTACTGTTTGGCAAGTTTATACTACCTAGCTAAAAAAAAGGAAAAAAGAGGACTATGTATTGCTTTATGAATTGCAGCTTATTTGTGGTGGAGTGTGTTCCAGGCAATGCTAGTCTGGCGCGCCAAACCCTTTACCCAACCGCTCCGCTCGGTAGGGTCTGGTGACCCTAACGTATGCGTTTGGTGACTTTCCCCTGGATTTCAGGGGAAACATATAAATTGTGTATTGCTTATGACATAACTCGAGTGAGCAATAAAATCATCGCGAAGTTTTAACGTTGGCAGGGACATTGAGATTTTGTGGCAGAGTTTATTGCAGTTTAGCGTTTGTTCTTTCGAAGTTGGATTTTTTTGGTATGGAGGTAGAAAGCTGCTGTTGCTATTGCTGTGGAGATGATCTTTCTGGCGGAGAGCAGAAAAAAAGGAGGCGAAGGCTTGCAAATCCTAATTTCAAGGAATCACTCTCAGTATTAGTCTACCTTGCATCTGAGCTGAGAGCTTGCATTGATGTGTCTAGAATGCATGATGGATACATTTGCAGAAGCTGTGCTACAATGCTGGATAAATGTTCAAACCTCCACCAGAAGATCAGCAACAAACTCGGAGCTGCATTGCACAGGTTGCCCTCTAGTAGAGTAGCAGCTGATCAATCCCCAATTGCTAGGCCAGCACGAAGGTCACTTAGATCACAAGGAGGACTAGGATCTGCACCAATGGTAGCATCTGGAAGCACTGAGTCTCCAACTATTGTAGTAAGATAATTTAATTTTTACGTAACGATTAAATGTGTATAACTAGTAAAAAGTGACAACAACAATAAACAAACAAAACAACACTGAATTAATGCAAACATAAACTAAACAGAGTTTATATTTAAATTTTTTTCAGAAGATAGTATATCATGATCAGGTACTTTGTTATCAGATCAATTTTATATTTATGATGTGACATAAAAATTATATTGTAGGCACGTGTTCTATACAAGTCACAAACACAAAAATCGTATGCCTTTACTCCAACTAGAAGAAGAATATGTAGACCACTGATAAGGAGGAACTATAATTCCTTCGCACGGACCACCATGCAGAACAAAGGAGCGAAAAAGGCAATACTAGATGTCGTAGGCCAAATGTTACAGAAGGAAGTGATATTTCTTTGTTCAAATACTCACAAAAGTCTGTTGACTGAAGAGCCTAACAAAGATTTGGATGGTTTAGTCAAGCGCATCATCTGTGAGGTGCACGATAGGGCGCCTACTCTTTTTCTGCTGCTAGGATGGGCCATGAAGACGAGGCAACCTCACTCGAACACAAACATTCTCATCTCAACCATCACATCCATGATTTGCAAGCATCGCAAAGCATCTGTGTGCCAGTTTCAGCGACTAATTTCCTTGGTTTTATATAATGGGCATTCTTCAAAGCAGGTACTAAGCAATAATTTGTTGTGAGATATTTTTAGTGAGGCATTGAAACATGTACGTCATACACATGAATTTCATAACTCTAATGATGGCTATATATTATATTTAACTAAAATTATAGGTATATGAACGGCTTCAAAAGCTTGGTTTATGTCTTTCACAATCAAGGACAATAAAACTTGTCGACAAACTTGGAAATCAATATGACCAAAAAGTGAAAAATTGGAAAGTTGAGTCTGAAGATATGTTTGTCAATTCTTCATTATGTGTGAGTTGATTATAATCATCAAATGTAGTCAAGTAATATACATGAGTCTTTGTACGTAGGTGGAGACTGTTAAAACCATGGATCTTAGTCAATTTCCAATCCTTTCGAGAGATGACTCAGATTTTAACTTGGAAGAAGCAGATTATGACAAGATAGAGTGTAGGAGTACAGGTGTTTTTGAGGATGCATATCTGTATGAATCACCTAATATAGATACTGAGTTAATCTCATATGACAGTGATGGCAGCCATCATGATGGTGATCTGACCTGCAGTGATACCAGGCCTGAAGAGCAAGTTCATCAGGAGCAGTGGGTGGATCAGTGCCACAATGACAGTGAGGTAAATGTTATCGTTAATTAGCTAATAAGATAATAATGCAGTGTATTGACCATGAGCAGTACAATGAAGAATATTACTCGTCTGATTTGTTGCATTTACACTCATTAAGCCAACAGATTTGTCTCCAGTATCAAATAATATAAGTGGTAATAATTACCACTTCAGTTTGATATTTCTCACTCAATTAATCTTGGCAGGTAGATGATACTCAGTCTATGAATGTTGACGAGCCTGATGAGTCATGTTTGCAAGAGCCACAAGAATGGAGTGATCAGCAATCTGAAGTAAGATTTTATTATGAATGTGGTGTGTTACAATTTGTTTGTTTTTTTAACTGAATTTTTTTTCTCCAAAACACAAAAATCAAAAGAAAAAAGATTAAAAATGTAACCACTGTAATTACGTGTATGTGGAAAATTGTTACTGCACTGAATTATCATGGGGAAAGTGAAATAGGATGGCTTTACGCTAGTACTCAGCAGAGTGGGAAAACTGTGTGGCTATTGTTAGTCACAGTTTATTGTGAGAATTTTTGTGTCAGGTTAGGGGTTAGGTAATTCACCTGTACTCTGATTAATTGCACCACTATGTGTCAGTTGACTGTTAGCACACTTGCTGTTGTCATTCATTAATTCTGTCACTCTTCTGTCAACAGTGGTTCTTGCTGGGCCATTCATTAATTTATAAGGCAAACTGTCAGAATTTTTATTTTGAATATTCCTCTAGAGCAAAAAAGTTTAGTTTTGCCTGTGCAGGTTAATGGGAGTAGCTAGTCACCTGACCCTCCCACTTTAGCCCAGTTGATAGGTCTTGATAAATTATATGCTAGCATTAACATAATAGGTAACCAAGAGCAGAATAGCATAATAGATAACAAAACAACAACAACAACAACAACGAAAAGGAATGATACAACTTGCTTTATTAAACAAGCAAGTTACTGTATTATAGAATGTTTTGAAATTTTGTGTTTATGCGCATTTTTTTTTTTTTTTTTTTGCTACCAAGAACATTTCAAGGACCCTATTTTCATGCTCTTTTGCTTTTACATAAATATGAGTATTAGTACGGGTAACCATGCTGTTTATATCTAATAGCACAGGCTACCTGTGCTATCACTCACTAATAGTAGGCCAGCTTTTAAAAAAGTCATTAGCAATTGTAGCTACACTGTATCGTTCACTCACTATCTCCTTATTTCAGGATTAGCTTCCGCTGGAACTTTGTTTTCAATGTACGGCTCCTCCTAATCTGTTGAAAAACATTCTGTCTAATTTGGGCAGAGCTTCTGTGATAAAGAATGACATTGTCTCCAACTAGAAACTACTCGAACTGTATGTTTTCCAAGGTTAACGCTGCATGCGTGCATACTTACCCGTACTATTTCACTTAGCTACTGTGGTATTTCACTTAATTTTAATTAATGTACTACTTTCTTGCAGCAAAACAAATTTGTGATCAATACATACAGTCAAGTATACTTTTTTGTATTTGAAAAGCCCAACTAGTTATCTCAGAGACATGCACATATGACATAGCATGATGATTAGTGGTGGAAGCAGTCAAACATTTAAACCTCTATTATAGTGTGGCTTCTGAAGTTTGCTTCAGGCCATAGGCACACAAAGTGACAATGAGGTGTATGTGTATATACCCTCACTGAGTAGTCTACCCTCCTTGTGGCAGGTTATACAACTGAGAACTGGGTGGACTGTAACTGGAGTCATGTTTCACACACTTCCTAGCTGACTTGGTAATTAAACCATTTAACAATTATGCTTATGTTTACTAATTACTACTTCTATAGAAAGCACCATTGTGTACTTATTTGTGTATGTATGTGTGTGTGCATGTGCTTGTGTGAGTGCATGTGTGTGTACAGGTCTGTGAGTGTTTGTGTGTGTGGGTGCTTGTGTGTGTTCTTGCGTGGGTGTGCAGGTGTGTGTATGCATTGTTGTTTTTTGTGTGTGTGCTTGTGTGGGTGCAGGTGTGAGTGTGTGTGCATTTGTGTGTGTGCATGCTTGTGTGCGTGCATGTTTGTGTGTGCGCGTGCTTGTGTGTGTGATTGTGTGTGTGTGCGTGCTTGTGTGTGTGTGTTTGTGCATGTGAGTAAATGTGTGTGTTTGTATTCATGTGAGTTGTTATTATGGGTGTATATTGAGTGTGTGTAGATCTTCATCATACCTGTGTCATGTGTGTTCGTGTTGTATGTGATTTGCTATGATTTTGTAGTGTCTAAAGCTAGTGGTGCGCTCTAATAGCACAAAATAGCGAAGCGAGTGATGCATGTTCCCTGTAATTGCAGCTATTTCATGCATACTTGGTGTGGCTAGGAACATTTAATGGCTTTTCAAAAAGAAAGATTCTTTACCTTGCTACCTGTTTCCGTTTCGTTTTAGCTCTCATCCTCCTTGCCCTGTCTTTTTCATTTCTTATCTCTCTCCTTACTAATTTTTCTTCTGGAGTTTCTAACGCCCTCAAAGCTCTTGACCGAGCGTTTCTAACGTTTTTGTCTCTCTTTCGCAGAATTTGTTTCACTGGGCATCGCTACTTCGTACGGCGGGTAAACAAAACAAAATGTTGCTAAGAAGGTTACCCGGCCCGCGCAAGAGCGTAGGAGAAAATGTGCACACGTACGCCGACGCAAGAACAAAAACAATTCCTAGACCTAACAAAAAAATAACTGCGGAATGATAAATAAGTCAGCTCCGCTCGCTTCGCTGAATTAAAGTGGATATTGATTAAAAACTGAGTTATAATTGTAATTACGAAGAGTTTAGTACAGTTAATCCATTCAATTGTCTGCCAAAAGCGGTTCTCAATAGAGTTTCCTTTTGGTCATCCTATTTTTGTTTCATTTTGTATTGGTCATATCCTTTGTATTATATTCTGGTAATTTCTAGATCTATAAAATGGTATATCTAAATACAATTTTTTTAGTCAAAAGCTTTGCTGTTAAATAAAATTTTTTTTTTCATTTGCGAAACAGTATGAGCATCAGTGGGATAACTGTCTTGTATCTGTCAGTGGAATAACTGTCGTGCATCTGTTAGTGAGACCAACAATACTAATCTGGTTCCACATTTACACCATTGCATTGCAATTTAATTAAAAAGTTGGTTTAATTATTTTTGTACTTTCTGAGTAAGTGGAACTTTTCAAGGAAGAATAACAGTCAAGTAGTAAATAGGTTTGGGGGTGGGGGAGTTGAGGAAAATAATTACCTCATCTAAAATCCGAATGTGGTCACTAATGTGGGAAGATTTTTTTAATGTTTGAATTTATAGCTACTCTACCATGGTAGTGCAATTTTTGGAATCTTGGGTGAAAAAATAGATTTGCTAAGTTCATCTTTAACCATTGAATTCATTCTGAAATAAACCAAGTATTGTGCTATTAATTTAATGTATGCAATTATGTGTTTATTTAGTTAAGCGCAGGTGGAGATTCATCTCGTGATTTTCTGTCAACTACATCTGTGAACCCGTGGCATCCATCTCTCATTAACACTGACCTCGAAGGCTCATCTGATGACAGTTCAGTGAGTGAGGCAACTGAGTCTTGTAGCAGCCTTTCATTACCATGTGATGATGGCATCCAACATCTAGAGGAAGCAACACCTGAAGCATCTTTTGATTCTGCAAAAATAGTCCAGACCTTTGCTAAACAGCCTTCTTCTCTGAATTCTGGGTACAAGCTGGTTTTTGACAACATAGACAAGAATGTCAAGCCACGATACATGAGATGTGATGCCCAGACCCAGTCTCTGCATTATGTGCAGGTATATGGAGTGAAAGACAGAATTGACTATTCATCATTTACATCAGAACAGAAGACTGAGATAGAAGTATTTTCCATTCTTCCGAATTCAGAAGATTATGATGCTGTCAAGAAAAATTTTACTGTATTGATTTCCAGAATAATGCACAAGCATTTAGCATTTTTTGGTGATGACTTCAAGAAACTCATCCCACAACATATTCGTCACGAATACAGTGCTGAAATGAGTACAAAGTCTGAAGTGGTAAGTGCAATATTTATGTGAGTCAGTCAGGTAAAGTGTCTTTAAACGTGGGTTGTAGTTTATTGCTTTTTTACTCCTAATTGTATTAAAAACATGTATTTAATTTCTTAAAATTTGTAATGAGTGACTATATTTCATGGTATTTAATTGCCCCAGGTTCCACTTGGAGTACTAGATGAGAATGAGTGCTCGTATGAGGGAATGACTGCAATATTGGATTGGATACATAAGTACATACCAGCCAAATGTGTCGACATGAAAGATAAGATTCCAGGAAGTGATCTTGAGAGGGAGAAGATATTTATTCCAACTCTTGTTGGTGGAGATCTTCTATCTACTGTGAGAGCAAGGGGTGCTTTGTACATTAGAGGTGGAAGTGAATTAGAAGAAGATCGGTTGAAGGGGATCTTACCAGTTTCCGAGGATTGGCATGGAAAAGTTTGCTTCATGGAGGTAACTAGAATGAATGTGTTGTAAATTCGAAGATGTGCTGAATTCAATGCCAGAACAACCAGGTGTTACATAGTTCTAAGAAGTGACAACATTTACACGATCTGTGTGTATAGCATCTTGTAAGGACTAATACATAACTCACATAATATTCTGCTTTTAATTCTTTTTTGATTATTTATTTCATTTTTGTATTTGTGTTATGTTTGCCATTTCATCACATATAACTGTATTACATTTTGTTTGTTTTGTGTGTGTGTTTTTTTTTTTGTTTTTTTTTTTGTTTTTTAATTTGCACAGGCTATTTGGAATCTTCTGTTCAAGACAAGATCGTCTATGGAAAGAGGTACTCTGTACCAATTGCGGAACTTGATTGACCGCAGAAATGTGACGACTAAGGTCAAGTCTGACGTTAATGCTGCTGAAGACTTTCTAGAAACTGTCGTGGAGGGTTATATAGTTGCTGCTGTGATGAAATACCTAAACATGAAATCACTAGATGACTTCCCTGATGAAGATATTGTACCGCCCAACACCTGGATGGAAGACGACTCGATTCGTGCAGCAACTATAGAGAAGGTCTCCAAATATGTTGTAGACAGCTATGTAGATCTGGAAACTGTGTTCAAGGAATCGGATGAAGCTACTGAACCTGGCACTTCATATGACTATACATGTGAAGTTATTAGTCTTGGGCTTTTGTTTCTTGGATTCAAAGATGCCATCAGAGAAGGTGACGGGGACAGAGTTTTATGTGGGTGGAAATATCTTATGCTTATATGGAAGGCCACCGGACACAAAAACTACTCCATTGAAGCCTTCACTATGCTGACCCAATACCACCTACTATTGCCAAAGAATTTGGCTGCACAGCTCAAGTGGTCCCGATTTATCAACGTTCATGGGAAGCCTGGTCATAACATTAGCTGTGACCTTCATATGGAACATTTAAATCGTATTGTGAAGACCGCAATTGAGGGTTAAGGGGCAAATAAATCGAAGAAAGCAATAGTCAGGGCAGGTAGAGCTGTTGGATCTCTAACTGGCTTCATGAATTCTTTTGACAAGGAAATTGGAGTATGTAAACCCAGTGGAAAACACTCAGAGAAGTCCAGAGACAGAGACTTGGTCAAGATCGTTGACGAACTTCTGCTTCAAGATGGACAAATTTTTAATAAGGATACGACCTACCAGCACAAGTCCTTCACCAATGTAAGGAAAAATATTATTAAAAATCTGAGAGAAAAGAAAGTGAAAGAGTGGATTATAGATAGACTTCCAACTGCACTTTTAGAATTATAGTATATCACACACTCGGTGCTATTGTTACTGTTGTTGTTTTTCTGTTGTTTTATAAATTCACTCCACCAAAGTTATTGGTCAAATATCTAAATTAATTAAATTAAAATTAATAACAAATTACTGTAACTTTATGTCTTTAATTTGAAAGTATTAATCAAATTGATATTGGTATAGTTTACTCTCACAGCATAAACGGACATTGAATGAAGTGACAATTTCCACATTTACATGTTGACCTACAGACATCACAACAAATACATGCTGTAAACTCAGTAGGAAGTAAAGAGGTCTCACTAGGCGGAAAGTCACGATATAAAATAGAGCGTCTGCAAACTGACTTGTTCTGACAGTACTCTATCATTTGTTCTGAAGTGAATCGCCTGTCTAAGTCACGTGGTTGTTTGATGATAAATGATATAGCTTGTTTTCCATCCCTTCCAGCCCTGCCACTTTCTTGTACATACGTTTCCGCATCCTGTGGAAGACCCCAGTGAATAACTTGGTGAATATCTGGGCAGTTCATGCCCAAACCAAATGCCCCAGTAGCAATTAACACCCTTAATGGAGATTCGCTTGAAAATTGTTCTATAATCTTCTTCTTCACCGATGAGTGTGTACAGTGAGTGAACATGTCCACAACTCGAAACTTTACATAATCTGGTGAATCTGGCGGTTCTAGCCAATGATCTCCAAGGGTTATTTTAAAAAATTGATGTATATTTATTACATCTCTATAGCTGCGGCAAAAAATGAGTGTTCTATCCATTTTCTTGTTTTTCACTAAAGCCTCACAGATAGCCCTAAATGAAGAAGCAATACCATTAGAAGGCTTGTCGCCTACACAATATAGAATGTTATGTTTGAACGGGGGAACATACACTATATGAGGCCTCTGCATGCATAAACTATTAATAATATACTTCCGAGTGCTAAGGGTGGCTGTGGCAGTGAGTGCCATAAGATGTACTGTATCAGGCACTATGCTCCGAACTTCACTCAAATGGGAGAAATCCTTCCTGAAAGTATCACCCCTAATATGTCAAACAAAAAAAATCATTAAAGACTAAGATGATATAGATATCTTACCATTTCTTCACGCAGTGTGCCTCATCCACAATCATTCCAACCAAGTTTTCCCTAAAGATATTGGTAGATAAAGTGTGCTTCCAGGTTGTACCACTGAACAGTGCCTCTGGACTCATCAGTATCACTTGGAACTTTCCTTCTCTGATCCTTTCTTTGTCTTTGGTCATCTTCACATCACTTACATACACTGCTGAAGTTCCAAAAGAATGTATAGTAGCCACTTGATCTTCCATTAATGCAATTAATGGAGATATAACAAGGATCATTGACTTCTTTTCCACACCACGAATAATGTCAAACACACCAGGAAGCAGGATATAGCACAAGGATTTTCCAAACCCTGTTGGAAGGGAGATGAAGACATCTTTTCCTTTGGTAAATTGGAGAATACTATCCTCTTGTTCTTGTTTTAGTGTGTATCCAAACCCAGAGGCTACTTCACCAATCACAGCTTTCAATTGCACATCGGACATTTCACTATTCCACTCCACACACTCAATATAGACTTTTAACCCAGTTATGCGTAGCAAATGAACTTTACGAAAATAGTGCACGCGAATGATTTAACTCAATGGAATGTAAACAAACCGCGGCAAATGTCCAGATTAATTGCATTCCAGCATCACCAAACGCATACGTTCGGGTCACCAGACCCTTACCGAGCGGAGCGGTTGGGTAAAGGGTTTGGCGCGCGAGACTAAGGCAATGCCTGGTATTCTGTGGTTCTATCCTCTATGCCTGATGCATATCAGTGGTTTTGAAGTCCTGGGTGCACTGTGGTTGTCCCCAATGTTCATGAAGCTCACAAGTGTCAGACAGTTTGTGACCAAGCCACTTGGACTGATGTTAGTCCGCATTCTCACCATGATCGGCATTGCTTCGTACTTGTCATCGAACACTATGTTCCATCTCATTTGGATGGCAGCGGGAAACTTCTTTGCAATGTTGGCTCTAGCTGGGGCACTGTGGGACAAATCTGAGGAGGACCGGTATGGCTATTATCTCATGTTGTAGTTGTTTTTTTTTATTTGCTTGCAAATTGTGTAGCTATAAATTATGGTGTTTGATAATCTTTAATATTGAAACTTGCTAACCCTACTGTAAGGTGGTTAAACTCTTGGTACATATGTTTAGATCAGTCTTAATGTATTTTGCAATACTTTTTTATAGTGTGATGCAAATTAGAGTGAGTTTCTCAGAATATTTGAGAATGATCGGGTGTCCTAGCAATACTGTATGTTGGGTTGCAATTGTTCTGGAGTAGTCTAGTGTGGGTAACTGGTGTGGTAGATAGCTCAGCCAATGAGCAGTTTTCAATTTTAAGAGGTATGAGTCCAGGCTCGCTATGCTCACTCCATATACAGCTTTATATTATATAAATTAACGTAGCATGGAAAACAACAACAACAAACAAACAAATAGCAACTGGAAATGCATGCATGGTTATAGAGACAGAAATGTTAGAATGATGTGAAGTGTAAATTTAAAATGGATTTTTGTACATGATCAAAGCAATGTGTTACATTGTCTAAATACTGGCAAATATTTGTGTTATAGAGTAACAGGTTTTCATTTGTGCTTAGTATCTTGTGCTAATTCCAACTGCTATGTTAATTTATTGCTTTCTTTCAAGTTTATTTTGGAAAAGCGCAACATGAGGCAAAGCAAGAGTAATACTATAGCATGAGTAGAGGGAGTGGAATTATTGCCTGCACATCAAGTGCAATTACAAGTACTATCAGTGGCACTGAGCAATCAGATTAACACAATGCTTTATGCAAATCATTATGTAAATTCACATTACCACTAAATGGGGACTTTCCCTGTTGCCTTAGAAATATTGTGTATTGCATTTTTATTAGCACCATGAAGCCTGATTGTTAACTGTCAATGATGTGACTACAGTTACACTGAACACCTTGCATTTTGCCAACTGTGAAGAGGCCACTGGAATGTAAGAATGCATTTCCAAAAACAGATAAGAAAAACAAAATGATGCTGTTCAAACATCGAAACTAAAAAAAAAAATCATCTTAAGAAACTAAGAAGTTTGAAATGTATGAATTGTGGTGCATATATATTAATTAGATATCGTCATGGTTACCTGCACATGTTGGGCTACTTACTATACCTGGCTGTGCGTATCTGGGGTTCATCATTCAACTACATCTTTATGAGTGATTTCCTGAACATAGTGGGCGTGGTTGTGGGTGTGGCCTCATCGGTTCTACTCTATATGAATGACGTGAACACTCCTGCTTCTTCCTGCAAACCTCTTCAACATAAAAAGCAGAGCGAGTCAGCCCCACCCCCATCTCCAGGATTACTTGCCACCAGCCTTGCCTTTGCTTCACTGTTGTTTCTAACCAGCTTGCTGTTCAGTGAAGTGTCCATCATTACCAGATGGGCAGTAGCTCCTCACCCGTTCCCTGGACCCCAGCCTCATCCGTGGGGGTAAGCACACGTACCACAGGCACCTGTTTTTGTGTCTCTTTAGTTTCATTTTTAATTGTCTTTGTGGTTGCACTTGTTTGTTCTTTTGACAGATAAGTTTCTCTTTTTATGCCCCTTGTACATCTAGAATGGCAACCCTGCTCGCTCTCTCCGTGGGTCTGACTCTGTTTGGTCACTGCCACGTCTTAGTCACTTCCGTCCAGTGGTTTAGTGTGGGTGTGGTCTCAGCAGTAATTTTCTACTATGGACACACCTACACAGCATTTTTCGGAGGTGTTCTCTTGGCCGTCTATGCCATGTCCCTGTGGCCACTCCTCCTGAAGCGTGCTGTTCAATTCCCGCCTCACCAAGTGTTTGCTATCATGGTCTCTATTTACTTCAGCTACATTCTTCTCAGTGTGTGGGTGGTGGCATACAATTTCGTCCCTGGGGGCGTGTTCACCAGAGAACGTACAGATGTCATGCTTGGGCTGGTTGTCGCTTGTTGTGGGATGGGGACATGTGACTTGGGCTACTACCAGAGTGTCCATGGCGACAGGACGGTTGAAGCTAAACAAACTAAAACAGTGAATTACATCGGGCAAGTGTTTCGGCGGTTGTCTACCATTTTGGAGGAAGAGGCAGAGGAGTGTCGATCAAACCACCAGGTGTCTACCAAGCTTTTTAAATAGTTACGAATGTGTTAAAGTTTGAATGTGTAAAATATTTGAAATATTTGAAGCATTGAGTTATGAATGGCTTGAATATTATGAATGAATTAGATCATTGTAAGATTATATTTGTTGTAATTACAAACCAAAGCTTGTACTTTAATAAATTAATTTTCATAGTTTGCGTGAATTGAAAATGTGGAAGTGTTTACTAATTTTGTTGTTATTGAATATATTGTTTGTACACGTGAAATGTGTTGCATAACAGACCAATGGCAGTAAGGCAGCAACCGTGGGTCCAACACATCCTGCCTCCCAGAGTGCAGCAAGCTCAACTGGACAGACATCAGCACCACTCACCAAGTTTCATCAGACGTTCATGAAGGGTAGGTGGCTATGAAATACACACAGAGGAAATACAGAGTGAAGAAAGTATGTGATTATGTGTGTGTGTGTGTGTGTGTGTGTGTGTGTGTGTGTGTGATGTGTGTGCATGTTGCAGGTGTGGCCTTGATTCTCATCTTTGCTTTGCTCGGATATGTCTGGCGATATCAACCTCAGCGTCCTCCACCAGTCAAGGTGTGTGTGTGTGTGTGTGTGTGATTGGTCATTCCAGTCCCTCATTCTAGCATTCCTCAATATCGTAATTGTTCAATTATACAGGAGCGACCACGAGTGTTCAGTGCTGGTATTTGGGCCTTCCATTTTGGCTATGATAACCAGGGATGGCCCAGTATGGAGAGAGCTGCTCAGTTCATTGAAGACTCAGGTGAGCATCATTCCTTGTCCAATTCCCCTGGCAGCTGTCATAGTGATTCCCATAATTAATTGAATTCATTAGAGACTGCATGATGGAGTGATGGTGTGACTAGCATATTATCTGATGGCCTAGCTGGACTTGTGTCATGTGAATGCTCATCTTCATTGTATTCTTGTAGATGTGGATGTGATAGGATTGTTGGAGACAGATGCTGCCAGGCCATACATGGGTAGTAATGACATTGCCTCCTGGCTGGGGGAGAGGCTGCACATGTACACGGACTATGGCCCGGGCACTGATGAGCACACATGGGGGTGAGCTTACACACAGTAACACCAAATTCAGTACATAATACGAATTAAAGCTGTTTATTTCATCTACTACCGGGCCCCCTATTATCCTTGGAAATTTTCTAACAGGTTGAAACCCTATTTTTGTTGTTGTTCTTGTTGTTGTTGTTTGTGTTTGATGCAGAGCTTTGGTGCTGTCCAAGTATCCCATAGTCCAGTCCCAGCATCACTTGCTCCCTTCCCCTGAAGGTAAGATCGTTTAGCTTGGGGATAATACAGTTAAAGTTATGAAGTGCTAACATTCTTGGCAGTCCATTAGTAAAATCTGATGACTGGCAACACCCCTCATTGAGTTATATGAGTAGACATAGTTCCATTGAAGATTGATAATTTATACTGCTACGAGTTAAAATTTATGGTTGGAACATTTATTGATCCATGCAGTAAAATAATGGATTGTTACAAACTTAACAGTGAAAATTCATTTATTACAACTCTGTCACTATGACTACGCAAGTTGATGGAGCAAGAGTTTTAATGTGACTGGTTAACTCCTTGAAAATTTGGCTACTCCATTAGTTGTGGCTGCAATAACAAAATGGCTTCAAATATTATGTAACTTAAACTTTGTTTCAAATATGCTTCTCAGAAATCTTGTATATTGCTAAAAGAAAGAAGAAAGAGTGTAAATAAATTTTCATAAGTAGTATAATAACTGTCTTTAAATCTCAGACGTTTAGATTGACAAGTCAAATTTTTAAAATGTATTTATGGAATAGTAAATAATGGAATTATATGACTTTGTAAACAAACTGTACTTGTAGATACGATAACACTTCAAATTCAAACCAATGGGATGTGTATATAAGCATATGGTATATTAGTAGCACTTTTATTAGCATAATAATTTTGGCAACAATAGAGTAAAGACTTCTTTAATAAATAGAGTAAAGACTTTCTTTTCTTTTTTTAAATAAATAGAGTATAGAATAAAGACTTCTTTAATAAATAGAGTAAAGACTTCTTTAGTAAATAGAGTAAAGACTTCTTTAGTAAATAGAGTAAAGACTTCTTTAATAAATAGAGTAAAGACTTCTTTAATCAGGCCTAAACTTTTACCATTGTATATACACTGCATCGTAGTGGCCTCTAAAAGATGGCACTGCTTAACGTGCTGTTAACTTGAGCTAAGGGCTATCAAACAAAGATAAACAACTACAAAATTCATTGACTTTTTATAATTTAAAATTGTTATCATCATTGTCATCATTATTATTGTTATTATTATTATTATTATTATTATTATCTCTGTATCGAACTAAGTCAATTGATAGTAAAACTAACATTTAGTGCTTTTCTTCTTTTTTTTTCATTTTTTTTTTCATTTGTAGTGAGATTGGAACTATAAATATCCTCATCATAGCTTGCTCGCCATTAGTGCAAAAGCACACCGTTAATTAATACTGTATTGGTGACTGCAAATCTGACAAAGATAATTCACATTTCAGCCAAATATTTCACGTGGGTATGTAGTTTTATCGACTGAGACAGTGTGGTAATGTCAATGTCTATGACACAGTGCTCCATTGGTCAATATCTATGACACAGTGCTCCATTGGTCATAAAGTAGACACTGACTGCAACTAAATCACTTTTTCTGTCCCTTTAGGTGAGATTGCTGCTGCCATATATGCTACCGTCAACATCTCTGGTCATTTAGTGGACTTCTACGTGGTTCACTTTGGCAATGACGTGTGAGTTGTTATCAGAACTTCTCACTGATCTCGTTTGTTAGTTGGAAGAGGACAGATGCTGGGGCCTCAGTTGTGCGTGGGCGTGAGATTAAAATCCTGATTGATTGATTGTTGTTGTTTCTACAGCGATGACGTGGACAGGATGTTGCAGGCTGAAAGCTCCGCCCACATTGTAAGAAATGCACGGCATCCTGTAGTGATGTTAAGTTACATAACGTGCAAGTCCGGAACAAGAGACTACAACACAGTCACTCAAGTGCTCAAGGTGTGGTCAATGCTAGGAAATGTGGGTGTGGTCAATGCTAGGAAGTATGGGTGTGGTCAATGCTAGGAAGTGTGGGTGTGGTCAATGCTAGGAGATATGGGTGTGGGATGAATTGGAAAGGGTTAGCTCAAGTTCGGTACACTGCCACCAGTTCTTCTCCTTCCTGAGTAGCTAAGACTAGCTTCACCACCCAAGCCAGATAAGTAGGTTAGTACTCTAATCGAGAAACGGGAAAAGACCGTCCAGACGCACACGTGTTAGCCATTATTGCTGCACATGCGCATGCCCAGACTAAATGAGAAAATGAACAATAACGAAGTGAATGACACGTGCTATCTACCACATCAATAACTTACACTCCTGCTTCAGTTCTGCATACATACATACATACATACATACATACATACATACATACATACATACATACATACATATATACATACATACATACATATATATATATACATACATACATATATATGTACATACATACATATATGCATACATACATACATATATATATACATACATACATACATATATACATACATACATACATATATACATACATACATACATATATACATACATATATATACATACATACATACATATATACATACATGCATACATATACCTACATACATATAAATACATACACAATCATAATAACACAGTACACACATAGTCTGTTCTGTTCTTTATCTTCATTTCAGGAGGCTGTACCCACAGTGGGTGTGGTCGTGCTAGGAGATGTGGGTGTGGTCGTGCTAGGAGATGTGGGTGTGGTCAACCCTAGGAGATGTGGGTGTGGTCAATGCTAGGAGATGTGGGTGTGGTCTATGCTAGGAGATGTGGGTGTGGTCTATGCTAGGAGATGTGGGTGTGGTCGTGCTAGGAGATGTGGGTGTGGTCAACCCTAGGAGATGTGGGTGTGGTCTATGCTAGGAGATGTTGGTGTGGTCAATGCTAGGAGATGTGGGTGTGGTCTATGCTAGGAGATGTGGGTGTGGTCTATGCTAGGAGATGTGGGTGTGGTCTATGCTAGGAGATGTGGGTGTGGTCAATGCTAGGAGATGTGGGTGTGGTTATGCTAGGAGATGTGGGTGTGGTCTATGCTAGGAGATGTGGGTGTGGTCAATGCTAGGAGGTGTGGGTGTGGTCAATACTAGGGGATGTGGGTGTGGTCTATGCTAGGAGATATGGGTGTGGTCAATGCTAGGAGATGTGGGTGTGGTCAATGCTAGGAGATGTGGGTGTGGTCATGCTAGGAGATGTGGGTGTGGTCTATGCTAGGAGATGTGGGTGTGGTCAATGCTAGGAGATGTGGGTGTGGTCAATACTAGGAGATGTGGGTGTGGTCATGCTAGGAGATATGGGTGTGGTCTATGCTAGGGTGTGGTAATGCTAGGAGACATGGGTGGTAGAAAAAAAACAAAATATTTCTGTCGGAGTAGACACTTCCCTATGAGACATTTTTAGTTAAATATTGCAAATTGCTTTTAAATAAATACCATTTTACTAATCTGCTCTATCTACTTATTTATTTATTTATTTTTAGGATATAGATCCTTCAGACAAAAAAAGGTTTTGTGAATATATTTTCTACAATAATCTTACTAGGTAAGTTTGAATTTCAACATTAGAAATAATGGAACATTCAAATGTGGCATAGCAACAGATATTACAAGCATTTAGGGTAACAAATGTTGTAGTTCAATTACCTGCAAGGATCCAGGTGGGTAAGGAACCTCAGGTGTATAGGGACAAGCTGAGGTTCTCGGTATAAAGATGATGTCTTTTACTTACTTTTATTTCTAGCTTAAAAAGCTAGCTTGTTTTACGCTTGCATACGCAAGAGAGTTATAGTAGTCGTCCTGTCTGTCTGTTATGCTCTGATTTTTTAAAGATTGCTGACAATTTACTGCTGACTTAGGTATGAACTTACTCAGATTGACAATTGACCTTTTATTATGCTACTTTTTCTAATTTTGGGCTGATTTTAGTAAGCTATTTGTCAGCTCCATGTAGATTCAAGCTTTTGTAGGTAACGCCCCCCTATTGTGATGTCACAATCATGTGAGCAAACAATTTATTTTTTTTGCCCGTAGTAGTTTTTGAAAAGTTAATAAGTGCTGGAATTCAGTGTTTTATGTTGAAACTATATACCAGTGAGAGTCTCCTGCATGCTAATTCTTTTGGACAGCAATTAGCTCCATCTACCGTTTCATTGCTTGAGCCATATTAATACCAGCTGCTTAGGAATAGCCAAATACATTTTTTGTCGGTCCGAGAATTGCAATTTTGTTTTTGCTAGCTAGTGTATAGTAGTGCTGAGGGTTTGCACCTTTAGTGTTTCATTACCAAATTACCTATTCTTATTTGTCTGCCCTCCCTTTGTTTTTGTCACCTCACTCACACTCATTGACTATCAGACTAAACATTTATTCACACCTGGGCCCATAGCCTGGCCTGTAAAAGGGTCAGGTTAGGGCCCTCAGTTCAGTTGCTGTTACTATTGTTGTTCTACTTGCTACTAACATATCTTTAATTATAGTGCTTAAAACATAATTCCTTTTTGTTTAGTGGGTGACTGTAGTTGAGCACTTAGCTAGGTTGGGTTGACTTCACAGTGCGTTTTCCTGTGCCTAACCTCTCAATTATTGTTCACTCCGAGCACGTCTAATCAATTACTATAATCTCAATTTTTATTGCTCCTGTTCTATCTCAACACACTTTCATTCTTATACACATACTTACCAAAAACTCAGTTACTAAAAATAACCAGGCTTATTTTTCTTTCAATTTTTTGAAAAGTGTCTATTTGTAAACTAAGACTTACTGCTGAAGAAGCCATTGTTGAGTCCATGACACTGCATTCTCTGCTTGTTGGAAAATATACTCCATTGTAGTAATTCCAAATAATTTTAAGTTTCATTGTTGTATTTTTGTTTTTGCTTTATTTTCTCAGAATAGCATATGCTCGTATTTCTCACGGAGGCTTGAGTGACACAGAATTGCAGATAGGCAAGTTTGAGATCCCGGACTTATCTGGTCCTAGAGACTTAAATGTGATGACTACCGACCCTGCAGATGTTCCTTCATGGGTGCATTTTCCAAACAAGTGAGAAGCAGAATAGTGAAAATAAAGATGTGATAGGCATTACTTTTGAGTGAAGCATTTTAGACCCTGGGTAATTGGTAGAAAATTATGTTATTCGCATGCATTTTTATTATGTTGATATGTTTGATTTATTTTTAGCACAGATGGCACCATTCAATAAAATTAATTTTTGAGTATTATTTGCCGGTTAGTGTTAATACTATGATACTGAAAAAGGAACACTAAAATATAGATTTAAATTTTGGATCATAATGCGGAAATACAGTCATATAAAGCTACATATTGGCATGCCTAGCACAAGATACGTCACATCACTGTTAACAACATGGCTGAAGTAACTTATAGTTGTACCACATCAATACCTTAAACAACTTTATACAGCCCAATAAAAGTCACAGGAAGAGCTGTGATTAACTGCTAATTCTAATCAATTGATGAAAGGCTTTTCATCAATAGATGTGGTTTTTAATTTTTTTAGCTAATGTGAATTTGTTGGTGGTACTTTCATGTAGTTGTAAGCTTGATCCTTGATCACCACACTGCTCTGTTTAAGCACATATATTATAGTTTTAAGCTCATACATTAGAGTTTAAATTTTTTGGTGTGTCTTTAGGTTTGGCCAGCATTTCCCATCACATTTCAAAGATGAATCTCAACATCACTTTCACATGAACACACCTAAGTACTTCATATCCTATGTCAATAATATTTATTGATTTTTCACTCATCCAATTATATTTTATTCACCGAAAATTTATATTATTAGGTAAAGTACGATATTGATTTTTGGTTGGTAAAAGTCGTCAAAATGCAGGGCGGGTGTGCACTAAAAAATGCAAAATATGAACGAGCTTTCAACGAGCCTGTAATTATTTGGAATGTAGTTGGAGTTGATAAAAGCTTGTGGAGTATGGAGGAAAATAGTAAAAAAGTAGTAAATCGCAGGAGGGATCCCAGCTACCCTAAAGGAGCGGGAGATGCCTTTAGCATAGGTAAGTCTGCCAGAGAGATAAAGGAGGAGGACCGACTGCAGTCTGCCATGGAGGATGTAAATGGAGATGTCTTTGAGACTGAGAGTTACATTAGTGAATCTCTTGCCGTAGGCAGTAGAAAGACAACTATGATTGCAGAGGTGTTATTTTGTAAGTCTAATTTTCAACTCATTTTCCCTTTGAGTATGAATTTTGAAAATTCAATCATTTCAGCATATCTTTGGTGGAGTGTGTTTCAAGCCATGCCAGGAATTATATGGTTCTATCCTCTTTGTCTCATGGAGATTAGTTACTATGAAGTATTTGGCCTCATGTGGTTTTCTCCTCTTCTTATGAAGTTTAGATGTATTAGGAATTTTGTGACTGGACCTTATGGCTTGATGATGATGCGGGCGCTCACGATGATTGGTGTAGGGTCGTTCTTGGCGTCTTCTACAATACTCAGACTCGTTTTGGCGGCAGTGGGCAATTTCTTTGCTCTGTTGTGTTTGGCTGGGATGCTCTGGGATAAGACAAGAATTGACAGGTAAAGTACCCTTTGGCTGGGATGCTCTGGGATAAGACAATAATTGACAGGTAAAGTACCACTAGTATTGTCTCCGTGGAAATTATTTTTCATACCTGAGCTCTTGTGTTGTTACTAAGGTGAAGCAGATTAAGGCTAGAGATAGCTGATAGCTATACAGGGCAGTTAATTTATTGCTATTAATATGTGTCAAATTGTCAGTTTTTTGGCAAAGGTACTCCTAAAACTTGCAGGTGTGCGACATGGTGGTGTATCACCAGCCATTTGTAGACAGCTTCTGGGGTACTGCTCTGAACTGAAGAAGTTAAAGATTAATATTAAAAGCTGGCCCTTACCACAAGTGTTGTAAGGCTAGGTTTTATTCATGGAAGAAAATCCGGTGTTCTGTTTAGTTTGTCCAAAGATATTGTCAGCTAATTGGAAAGGCACAACATAAAATGAAATCGGGCCATGGCTAGGGCAGTGTGTTTGTGTGTGTGTATACCTTGATTATGGTGCAGACCAGACATCAACAGTACAAGACTTGTCTTGGTAATGCTCTAGTTAACAATGACATGTACATATGTGTGTGCACATGTTTGTGTGTGTACATGTATGTGTATATGTGTACATGTATGTATACATGTATGTATATGTGCACATGTTTGTGTATATGTGTACATGTGTGTGTACATGTATGCGTGGTTCGACTAGGCACAGCCCAGCTAACAGAGCTGGTGACAATATAGGCACAGCCCAGCTAACAGAGCTGGTGACATTTGATACATTTGTGCTCTTCTAAACATAACTTGAATTATGTCAGGAATGGATAGACTTGTGTTGTTCAAGATGTGGCTGGGAATTTAATAGGATTGTGATAGCCAATGAAAATAAGTTATGATTGAATGATGACGGAGTCAGATAATGTATTTATGGCTTCCTTATTGTTTTCCTGTCGTTCGTTCCGAACACTTCTTCATTTCACGGCTCATCAACTTCTCTTGGTTAGCAATGAGCACACGCTGACGGGACCATTGAGTAGCTAAGATTTCATGTTTGCCAACTAACTCAATGGAAGGAATGAAGCAAGAAAAATCTGCCATACATAAAATCAGTTAGTGTTTGCCTTCACCACATCACACTTCCATCTGGTCACCACAATAGCTCATAACATGCATTTTGTGGTTACAAGAGCTGGAGTTTGTGTGTGTGTGCATGTGTGCTTCCTTTGTTCTCAGTTGGTGTGATTATTGAACTATTGCTGTAATGTCATATAGTTCTAAAACCACTATACTAGTGGTGCACATTATTTTGAAATGAAACACAGCAGCTAAATTTTCCTCACAATATGAGTTCTCTTGCTCACCTTCCAGTAACTTTTGTGGGTGGAGTTAGATGATGAGCATATGGGGATGTTATTGCTAGTGGTTGTTTGATGGGTCAAGAGTATACTTTTGAGTAGTTATATTAAGGAAGGCATAGATCGTTGATTGAAGTTGTTTTCTACCTCATTAGTATTTTGTTACAGTAAGTTTAGGTTTGTTTTGAGGAAGTTTGCAGTTGTGTGCTGACATGTAAGCTAAAGTAGCATACAGAACACTTGAATTATATTGACTGTGAATACAACTGACTGCTGCTGTATGCTTCATTACGTTTAGCCTAGTGAGGATGTAGAGGTAATTGTCAAGGCTCTACCCTACCAAAAATAGACTGTTGGAATTATTCAACTTCTAATTTTAAATTTTGTTACTTTTTTAATGCAGGTATCGTCATGGTTACCTGCACATGCTAGGCTACCTATTCTATCTTGCCATGCGTATCTGGGGCGCATCCTTCAATTACATCTTTATGAGCAATTCCCTGAATATTGTTGGCATGTGTGTGGGCGTGGTTGCATCCTTGTTCCTGTACGTGAATGACATTCGTTCTCCCATCATTACATCTCAGCCTCTAGCTAATGACTCCGCTGATGAAGTAGATAGTCGGAGTGACGGGTCAGGTGACGATGCTGAGGGAGTGGCCGAGCCATCTTCTGCTGCATCAGAGTCCACTGCGTCAGAGTCCTCCAGTTCTGGTGTCATCTCTAGTGTTAGTTCTGGATCTCCGCGAGTTCCAGGTCTGGTAGCGACTGGTGTGGCATTTGGAGCTCTCGTGTTCCTGACTAGTTTTCTATTTGCAGAAGCTTCCATCATTTGCAGATGGTGTGTTGCTCCTTACCCGTTCCCTGGGCCTCAGCCTCATCCATGGGGGTAAGATTACATTGGGTAGCATGAATGTTACTCCAATGTATGTGTGTGTGCAGAGCTGCATTTAAGGGGGGGGGGGCTTTATTTAGTACTGCATTTTGACTTTGCAACAAAACGGGTGTAGTTTTTGCATTTGTTTCTAAGAACTACAAGTGTCTCTTACTCACAACAGACTCCTTATTCTCTCATTGCTCCTAAAATATAAGAAAGGTGTTTTTTGCCACTCCTAAAATATAAGAAAGGTGTTTTTTGCCCCTCCTAGATTCATTTATGCAGTCAGCCTTGCTGTGTGTGCATCTATGTCTGTAGAATGGCCACTGTCATGGCTCTAGCCATGGGGTTCGTTTTCTTCGGTAACCAAGTTGACCTCCTGACTTCATTCCCATGGCTCAGTGTGGGTGTGGTTTTCTTCATGATACTATATTATGGCGAGACGTACATGGCTTTCTTTGGAGGACTGGTACTGGCAGTCTACGTAGCCTCTCTTTGGCCACTCCTCCTCAGGCGTATTGTAACATTTCCTCCCCATCGCATATTTGCTGTCGTTGTGAGCACGTATTTCTTCTACATGGTCCTGAGTGTGTGGGTGGTGGCCTACAACTTTGTCCCTGGGGGCGTGTACACAAGGGAGCGCACTGATGCCATGGTGTTTTCCTTGATTCTCTGCTGTGGACTGGGCACGTGCAGCTTTTCGTCAGAGCGAGTAGAGAGCAGAGTCAGTGAAAAGCTTCAGGAGAAGAGAAAAAGAGAACTCACTGTGAACTTCTTTGGTCGTGTATTTCGCCGTTTGTCAACTATTGTGGAAGATTCTGAGAATGAAGCACTGGAGGAGATTGCAATGGTGCAGCAGGTATAGAGGGGGTGGGGCTAGCTGCCGCACTTGTGCAGAAGGTATAGAGGGGGTGGGGCTAGCTGCCGCACTTGTGCAGAAGGTATAGAGGTGGGAGGGGCTGGTGGATGGCAGGACTTGCACTGGTGCAGCAGGTGTGGAGAGGGGAGGGGGAGGGGCTGGTTGGTGGTGGACTAAGCAGCATTGCGATGAGGAGTTGATTAGTAGAAGATTTGGCAGGAGATTTGCATGTAGATATAATGGAGAAGGTGATGTAATGCCATTGAATCTCTTTACCATAATAGCCCTCATTTGGCTGAGCTGTGAAATCTACATTGCATATATTTCTAAAGTATTGTATGAATTCTGTTTGACTTCATTTTGCAGGCACTCTACAAGGAGCAGTTGCTGTGTGAAGGGAAAGAGATGGGAAATTTTCATAGAAAAGTCATGAAGGGTGAGTGATTCATATACAAAGCAAGATATAATTTTTTTTCTGTTTATAATTCTTAGTGTTCACAATTGTTTCCTATTATATTATACTAAACCATATTATTTTCCTCTATAGGAACCGTTATCGTTTTAACCTTTGCTTTATTGGGTTATGTTTGGCGCTATCAACCTCACTATCCTGTCCCTTTCAAGGTGAGGAAGTTTGTATGAGTAATAGCACGGGTAACCGTGCTATTTGGGATTTATAGCACGAGGCAAATCACTCGCTAATAGTAGGCCAGCTTTTTTAAAAGTCTTGCAATTGTAGCTACACTGTATCGTTCAGTCACTATCTCCTTATTTCAGAATTAGCTTCCGCTGGAACTTTCTTTTCAACGTACGACTCCTAGTCTGTTGTAAAACATTCCGTCTAATACGGGTAGAGGTTTTGTGGTAAAGAAGGACATTGTCTCCAATTAGAAACTACTGGGAACTGTACGTTTCCAAGGTTAACGCTCTACGCGTGCGCACTTACCCGTACTATTTCACTTAGCTACCGAGGTATTTCAATTAGTTTCCACTTAGTTACTGAGGTATTTCAATTAGTTACACGCTATTTCACTTTCCCCGTGTGATTTCAATTGAACAGCAATTTTTCCCATACATTTTTGAATGGGCAACTTACACGCCGTACTATTATGTTAGTAATTATATTAGAGTTAGTCGGAATTATTTTAATGTGTCAGTGTTGGCAACATCTCTAGCACAGTGCATGCATGGGAGTAGGGAATGGTTTCAAGTAAAAGATAACATGTTATAATTTTGTGTGTGTTTTGCGTATGTGGGTGCACGAGTATACGGCATTTGCTGTCATGAGAGAGTGCACTATTTATTTTATTTTAGGAGCGACCACGAGTGTTCAGTGCTGGTATTTGGGCCTTCCATTTTGGCTATGATAACCAGGGATGGCCCAGTATGGAGAGAGCTGCTCAGTTCATTGAAGACTCAGGTGTGTGTGTGTGTGTGTGTGTGTGTGTGTGTGTGTGTGTGTGTGCATACACTTTTCAAAATTTATTTCACGAGTGGACAGATATCTTTCTGGTGCAATTTCACTACAGTATATAAATTACAGCTTTGAAACCGTCTGTTGGTTTTATTATTGTATCACACGTGCTACAATTGGCACACCCCTGATTGTGTCTCACTTGCCAATTACTATCACTTCATGGATTTTCAATCCATACCCCATGTGCTATATAACGCATCTCTCTCTCTCTCTACCATTCCCCCCCTCTTTCCTCCATGTAGAAGTGGATGTGATAGGATTGTTGGAGACAGATGCTAATAGACCATACATTGGTAGTCATGACATAGCTTCCTGGCTGGGGGAGAGACTGCACATGTACACGGACTATGGCCCGGGCTCCAAGGACCACACGTGGGGGTGAGGAGTCAAGACGGACAGAATTGATGTATTTGTTTATATTGTTGTTGTTTTCCAGGACTCTGGTGTTGTCCAAATATCCCATAGTCCAATCTCAGCATCACTTGCTCCCTTCCCCTGAGGGTGAGATTAAATTAGGTGGTTTTTGCTACCACAACTTGTCATTTTGTTGGCAGTCTTATTGTATGAAAAGTCTAGATACAGTGTAAAGATAGATTTCTTAAATGTATAGGTGATAATGTATCAGTCTTAATTCATGGCAGTACAGTGAGTGTGTCATGTCAGCATTGAAGACTTGCATGAAGCTACGTACAATCAACTGAGCTGTACAGAAATATAATCATATGAAATGTTTTTTCTCTTCCACTTTCATGTGCCTCACATACGCACACACACACACACACACAACACACACACACACACACACACACAACAGGTGAGATAGCTCCTGCTATCCTAGCTACAGTCAACATATCTGGACACTTGGTGGACTTCTATGCTGTTCATTTCGGCAATGATCGGTAAGTGACTATTAGTGCTACATTGACCAACACACAGACTCCACTGTTTCATCTCATTCTCCGTGAAGATTTACTTTGGCATTATCTCTCCTGTGTGTGTGTTCTATTCTCTTCTCCATCTGGTTTTTATTTTTATTTTTTTTATTTTTATTTTTTTTAATACCCTCCTCTGTCCTCCTCATCCTGCAGGGATGACTTGGACAGAAAGCTCCAGGCCAAGACCACAGTGGAGGTCCTGCGTAACTCTACCAACCCCCTAGTGATGCTCAGTTACGTCACCAGCCGACCTAGAAGTCGGGACTACAACACCATCACTGCAGCCATCAAGGTAAACAGAGAGATTAACCAGTTCTACCAACTCTAGCTCAATGGTTGTTGGTTTGTTTGTGTGAATGTTTAGGATATAGATCCATCAGATCAAAGCAGGTTTTGTGAGTATGTTTTTTACAAGAACCTCACAAGGTGAGAGAATTATGGTACCTACATTAGTGTAATGCTGTAAAATACATTTGTTGTTATTATGTTTTTGTTGTTGTTTGATTAGGCTAGGCTATGCTCGCATCTCTCACGGTGGTCTTAGTGACACTGAAATGCAGGTAGGGAAATTCATGATCAACAATCCTCCCTCTTCATCAGACTGGCCACATCTTACCACTGACCCTAGCAAAGTGCCTGCTTGGATGCACTTCCCTATAAAGTATGTATAGGAAGATTTTTTTTAAAAAAATACTATTTTTATGTACCCAAAATTTTCCATCTTCCTCAGCATAAAAAATAGTAGCTGTGATTACATCAGTGTGCTTGTTCTGTTTCAGGTTTGGGGGTCATAGACACGGACATTTCGGCGATGAATCTCGTCACAACTACCATATGAACACTCCGAAATACTTCAAAATCCACGAGTGAGAGAAAGAGAAATGTTTTGGGCAACAAACCACTTGTATCACATTAAACACTAGATGTATTATTTTATCCTCTCATATTTATGTACCGATTTGTTTTTTTGTTGTTTTTTTTGTTCTTACCCTATGCTCTATCACTTGCTGTCACCTTATTGGTGGCTTTTTATTCTGTAGTATATTAAAATCAAATGTATCACAGCTGATGTTGCTATAAGACTAAGCAAGACTTCTTGTCATCTTTACAACAGCTATGATATAGTATTTAACCAAAAGCAAGTAATTTGGTCATGTGAAATCATTATTTAGAAATTTTGAGAGGGAAAAAGCAGGTGCTAAGTCAGTCATTTAAAAAAAATGTCCTCAGGAGGAGTAATAGAAGCAACTGGAAAGAAGCATTCAGAAAGGGAAAGAAAAGATTCATCTAGTGACACAGACTCAAGTGAAGATTTCATTAGCCCAGTCAACATTCACAGAGCAGGTTGCCAGCTGAGGTTCAGAGGAAACAACAATGCTGGAGATGCAGAGAGTATCAGTGACACCGATATGACACTGAACAGCCACACTACTGCTAATGGAGATAGCTCAGGTGGTGATGAATTCAATTTGGGCAGCAACATTGTAAACTATATTGCAGAAGTTGCTTTTGGTAAGATGAGAATAAGGCAAATGTCTTCTGCTAAGTGTAGCTATTGTCTTTGTCTATAGCTTACTTGTGGTGGAGTGTGCTTATGGCTACACCAGAAGTACTGTGGTTCAACACTGTTCACCAAATGAAACTGACTGGGTCAGAGGTTCTGAGCCTGTTGCTACTGTCTCCAGTTCTGATGAAAGTGGAATCAGTTAGGAACCTAGTGATGACTCCCTTTGGCCTGATGCTGACACGGTGTTCAACCTTGGTGGGAGTAGTTTCATTTTTAATTGGACCTCACATTGTTCGCTCAGTCTTACTGGCTTTGGGCAGCTCCTGCAGCATGCTAGCTCTTATTGGCAGCTTGTGGGGTAAAAATGCAGTGGAAAGGTAATTCAGATCATTTTATTGGTGTGAGGAAGATATACTCCAGGAGCCGAACTCATAATTTTACACTGCTGATCCACATCATAATATTATTTTTGTTATCAATTTAGGATTAGGCTATGGCTATATATTGTTTATACCCATTTAGATATCGCTGTGGCTACCTGCATATGTTGGGATATCTACTTTATCTGGCTGTACGTATTTGGGGCTCTTCCTTTAACTGTATCTTCATGAACACTTACCTGAATGCAGTTGGTGTGTGTGTGGGCATGTGTGCGTCCGTCATATTGTACATGAGTGATCCACGCTCTTCAATCACTATCTCAAATCCTCAACCATCATCTGCTAGTGTCCCCATCAAAGATTCCATTGCTACTGTTCCCCCTGAAGATCCCCAGCTACTGTCCCCTGAAGATCCATCGCTACTGTTCCCCCTGAAGATCCCTCAGCTACTGTTCCCCCTGAAAGATCCCCAAGTTCCCCCTGAAGATCCCTCAGCTACTGTTCCCCCTGAAGATCCCTCAGCTACTGTTCCCCCTGAGATCCCCCAGCTACTGTTCCCCTGAAGATCCCTAGTACTTCCCCCTGCAGATCCCCCACTACTGTTCCCCTGAGATCCCTCAGTCGGTTCCCCTGAAGATCCTCAGCTACTGTTCTCCCTGAGATCCCTCAGCTACTGTTCCCCTGAAGCTCCCCCAACTACTGTTCCCCTGAAGATCCCTCAGCTACTGTTCCCCCTGAAGATCCCCCAGCTACGTTCCCCTGAAGATCCCTCAGGTACTGTTCCCCCTGAAGATTCCACTGCTACTGTTCCCCCTGAAGATCCCCCAGCTACTGTTCCCCCTGAAGATCCCTCAGCTACTGTTCCCCCTGAAGATCCCCCAGCTACTGTTCTCCCTGAAGATCCCCCAGCTACTGTTCCCCCCAGTAATCCCACTTGTCTCACTCAAGAAGAACAGAGCAGCATCTTGCATGTGGTGGAGTCAGTGACCACAGGAGTATCATTTGGAGCTGTACTGTTCTTGACCAGCTATCTCTTCAGTGATGTCTCGGTAGTCACCAGGTGGTCTGAAATCACTCGCCCAGTCAAGGGACCATTGCCAAACCCTTGGGGGTAAGCCACACACACACACACACACACACACACACCTGCACACACATACACTTGCAAGTGCACAAGCACGCGCATGCACACACACACACACATGCACACACACACACACACCTGCACACACATACACTTGCAAGTGCGCAAGCACGCGCATGCACACACACACACATGCACACACACACACGTTTGCGTGCACATTTACATTCAACTTTTTTATCATAATACTTTCTCTTGTTCATCTTCCCCCTCTCTTACAATTCCTCCAGTATGGCTACTCTACTGGTCCTGTCCCTGGCACTTGCACATTATAGCAGACGGACTAAACATATTCAGTCTTTCTCTTGGTTAGCCTCAGCCGTAGGCTTCACCATCATCCTGTACAGTGGAGATGCATACCCAGCATTCTTCTCCTGCCTGGGTGTTGGCATATACAGCATGTCCCTGTGGCCCCTCCTCCTAAGACGCCTGCCTGCCTTTCCACCTGCTGTTGTGCTGGGTGTGGCTATGATCACTTACTTAATTCACCTCTTTTTGTGCGTATGGGGATTTGCCACTACTATTTTACCTGGAGGTCACATGATTCAGGAATATAGTCACGTGACAATGATTGCCCTCCTCCTGTGCTGCAGTGTTGGAACTTGTGAAGTGTTAACTGGAGGGAAGGAGGGAAATGAAGATGAAAGTTTACTTCAACAGGTACAACTTCTGAATGCATTAGTGACACTTTTTACTCGCTACATTTTTAGGTTTTAAAAGGACCATCACCAGACCAACGTCCTGAAGAAAAATTCCATAAATTAGTTGTCCGAGGAGGTATGTATGTATGTGTGTGTGTATGTGTGTATGTATGTATGTGTGGTGGATGTGTGGTGTAGTGGTTGTGTCCTGGACTCAGGGCCTAAGGTCCTGAGTTCAAACCCCATTTTCCATCTGGTTTTCCATCTACATCCTACCAGCCCCACCAAGCTGTGATTGGGTACCTGGCATTTGCTGGGGTGCAATTCAAAGCCTTTTCTCATGAACAGCAATGGTCCAGGTGGGACTTTGGGTGCCCACACCACTTGCTGTGAGGTCTGTTCTCCTGTGAATTCCTAGCCTGGCTCCAGGAGCTTTGCTTGCACAGCTCACAGTGCCTGCTTAGTGCACAGACTCTGCGCATGACCGCCTAGCGGCAGCAAGAGAATTTACATTTATATATATATATGTATGTATGTATGTATGTATGTATGTTTTATTAATTAGCTGTTACTCTGCCTACAATAATGCAGGTGTTATTCTCATTGCACTATTTGGTGCTGTTGGCTATATTAGTCGCAGACCAGTGGCTCATCATACTCCAGTCAAGGTATTTACATTATTGTTGGATTTGTTTATTAATACACACTGAATCCATTGAATAGATGGACATGGAAGAAAAAATGTTTGATGTTGGAATTTGGTCAGTCCAATTTGGCTATGACAATCAGGGTTGGCCCAATCTGGAAAGAGCAGCCCAATTCATCGAGAGCTCAGGTCAACCTGAACCATCAGCTCTAGCTGATAAGTCAATATATCTTGTCATAAGTAGTTTTATTAATAATAACAGAAGTCGAAACGTCTGGTTAAGTTTTAATTAACATAATATTGGCTGTTAAAACAAGAAAATTTTGCTATTATAATTAGTTCAGCCGAGAATGACTGAATCAGTTTTATTACTTTGTATGAAATACTACTTGCTGTTTCAGAAGTTGAAGTGATTGGTCTGTTAAAAACAGACGCCTCCAGACCTTTCACTGGTGGCCATGACATTGCCTCCTGGTTGGGAGAGAGACTGCACATGCACACAGACTATGGCCCAGGGTCCAGAGACAATACTTGGGGGTGAGTTAGTAATCCTTAACCTGCTTCTTTAAATAAATGTATAGCAATGTTCTGTCACTGAAGGAAGGGGGGGGGGGGAAAGGAAGGGAAATATGAGATAATGGCAATTCTTTACCAAACTTTTACAGACACTAAACATTTAAAAAAGTTAAGTGCACGGTCAGTTATATTCAGTATAGATTTTTATAATAGCGCATGAATTCCAATTGACTCAATATAGAGATTACTAATGTAGGTTAGAGATTACTAGGTAGGATACACTAGTAATAATTTTTCAGCATAGAGCATTTAACTTCAGGTACTCCAAAAGAGAACTTCAGTAAAAAGTCAGAACACATTAAGCTTGAATAAGTTATAACGCAGTCTTAATTCTCATTTCTTCAGTCAATATGACTGCTCAATCTACCCATTGTATGGACAGACGTACAAATATCTCACCTTCCTTGTTACTAACCACACACACATTGTAACATCAGATTCATTGTTGTTGTGGTCAGCTGTCATACAATTGAACATTTTTCTTTAGAATCACTCTGTTATCCAAGTACCCGATAACAACGTCTCACTTTTACGATCTTCCTTCAGCAAATGGTTGGTCTGAAACATATCACGTACTTTGATATCACCCAATTATACAACCTATTTAAATGACGGTTCTCTCTAGGTGAAGTGTCTCCTGCTGTCCAGGCCACACTCAATATCTCCGGACACCTCATAGACATCCTCATTGCTCACTTCAGTGGCTATGTGTAAAAAAAGTCTAAATAGCTAACAACTGGTACTTTAATATCAACGTCATGGTTTGGATTGATACTCTCCAATTGATTAATTAGGGATAATATGCAGCAATTTATGTCACTTGTTTTGCTGTTGTTGTTGTTGTTTCTGAGTAGTAGAGATGTAAACATCTCTTTTTTTTTATGTTGTTAAAACATCTCAGGTACGATGAAGACAGAAAGGTACAGGCTGAGATGATGGTGAAACTCTTGAAGAACTGCACTAATCCAGTCGTGTTCTTGGGCCATTTGAACAGTGAGCCTGGGTGCAGGGATTATTCTATTATTACAGAAGTTGTGAAGGTGTGATATAAAGTCAAGTATACACACTGTCCTATGATTGAGTGTTTGAATGTAGGATATTGAACCACATGACTATGAGAGATTTCAGGAGTATATTTTCTTTCGAAACCTTTCAAAGTAAGTTTGAAGAACATTCTGGCAAATCTTTACCAGTTGTGCACATGTAGATTGGCCTATGCTCGCATTTCTCATGGTGGACTGAGTGACAGTGAAATGCAGATTGGAAAGTTTCTAACGCAAAAAGAAGACAGTAATTCTGAGTGGGTGTACAATGTTCACCCGGAGGATGTTCCTGATTGGATGAGCTTTCCTGAAAAGTAAGTTTGGCGTTATATTTGTATTTTGTACCTAAGTGAGTCCACGTTTCATGTAATAACTTACAAATGTTGGGGGAAATACTATTGTGTTCTGGCAAGTAAGGAAGAGAAGCAAAATATTATCAGAGGTGCACAATTGTCAGCCAATTGTTGGTATATGCTGACGATGCACTCGTTTAACTCCTTACTCTTTCAGTAATCCCTTAGGTATAATTGAGAGACAACTGAAATAGAGTGATTTCAAGAGTAGCAAAGCAAGGGGTCTACAAATTTGAGCCAATTGTCAGTATATAATAAAGTAGCTAGTCACATGCGAGCAATCTGATTGGTCCATTATGAAAATCTATTCAAGTAAAATCATGCTCTGCAGCGTTTAGAAATCAATGCTTGTTGCTAAAAAATTAGGCCTTTCCTTTAGGTTTTAGCCCTTGTTACATTCTAAAATGGTTTGATTTGGATATCGGGTAAGTTTAGGAATCCTCAGCCTCAAGTAGCATCCTTGCTATGTTTAGACGCTACAGCTTGAGGCCTCATATTCTTAATCTAACTACATATAATATATATATATAAGGAGTCATGATGAAATGGTACATATTAGTGCCTGTGATGGAGTAATGAAATTGACAGCTGTATACATTAACAACTTCTTGCCAGCAGGCTAGCTAATGAATAGAACCCACTATCCACAAATAAACAGAAGAAAAAATGTTATCTCAATTTAGCGGCGCTCTGAAATTAAAATATTCGCTTATAAACTGGACGCTAAGTACTGTTGTCTGTTGCAGCTCTTTAGGTGAATTAAAGCCCAGTTCTGTAAGGCCTGAAAGTTTAACTTTGAAGCTTGATAGAGTGGGTATTGAGTTGCTCAGTGGACCATATTTCTCACTTCAGCAAACAAGGACTTTTTTCCTTTCAACAATAGCAAATATATGAATATTGTCGAATAAGTAATAGCATGTGTTTCTAAGAATAGCTAACAGGCTTTCAACCTTCCCTCCACACAAGACATGCCCCTAGCATTAGGAACTCCTTTGCACAGCATTTTCTCAACCCCCCCCCCCAACATTAGATCTATCTTCCTAAGAAAAACCAGTAACTGAACTTGCCAGCATTTAGGAAACTTTGTAAACTAGCTATTCCTGGAATAGGTGCTGCAGTGTGAGATATTGCAAGCAGTCTGTTACCACTACCTGTGTCGCACTGTGACATCATCATGCAAGTCCACTGCCCTGGGAGTTTTGCAAGACTGGTCCAGTGAGACATTGTCCAAGTATAAATGCCAGGTTTAAATTATTACCATTAACCATTATTAATACTAAAAGTAGGTGAGGCTTAAAGTATCAACAACAATAATAATAATAAAATTATACACAAATGTCAAATGGGTGGGTTAGCACAATCCAAAATGGCTGCAGTGTTTCTTAATTGTAATCATTCAATTTTGGTTAAAAAAAAAATGAACAAGAAAGGGTACATGTACATGATCAAATGGGTGAGGCATTAGAATAAGAATTAAAAAAATTTTTTGGTCATGCCTCTAATTGTGGGGAAGGGTGCAGTGAAATGTTCTACTGAAGTATGCTATAATATTAGTCTTCACTAAGCAAGCATATAACTTGTGCACATGCATCATGGTGTCTCATACATCAACACAATTGAGTTTCTCAAGAATGTCTTACTATGTGCACTTAGTAATCCTTTTCCCTACTGTTCTGTAGGTTTGGTGAAAGATGGGTAGGAGAATACCATGGAAATGCTAAGCATCACTTTCACATGGGAACTCCCAAATACTATTACATTTAGAATATCCTAGTCATATCGTGAACCCAGCTCAAATATTTTATTGTAAAAAAGTGATTAATCTGATTACAATTAACAAGTGCAATAATCTATAAGCAATACTTACAACACAAATGTAATAATAGTACACACAATAAATAAATTGTCCACCTGTTTGTGATTAAAGAACTGGAAGGTGAAACACGGACAATGAAACAACACAAGAAACACATTGGAGGTTAAGATGCTCACCAGTACACTTGGATACATACATAATTTTGGAATAAGTGATGCATGAATGGGAACAAATTTAAAGAGTCAGTATTGAACAATATGAACCAAAAATTGAAAGAGAAGAGTGACAAATGTTGGCAAACTGTTTTGTCACAGTATAGTTGATGATTTGTGTCCATGATGATTAAGAGGAGGCTGCCGTAGTCAATGACTTTCGCACAGGAGGCAGAGGCTGAGTAGATCTTGAGGCAGTGGCCAGTCTAGATTCCATGTTAGCATTTGTAGGAGGCAAACTATCTGACATTGAAGAAGCATGATCTTGTTGAGGAGTGGCTGCTGACTTGGCCAGAGCTTGCTAAAACACACAGGTGTGATACTTGATGCACAAGAAAATGAACATTCGTTGTACTTACTTGAGTTCGAAAATCTTCCAGAGTTTTAAATTTAGAAATTCGCTTGGTTAATTCTTGATTATAGGTGAAAACTTTCTTTCCCTGAATAAGACCATAACACAACCTAAGTAGCTTTAATTGTCATAATGGATAATTTAACTAACCTTGTAATATTTCAAAAAAGCCCAAAACTTTTCAAGCCCATACAAATACCCATTGTCGTGATCGTGCAAGGTTTCATCCTGAAAATCTTGGAACAAGTCCTCCCTGAACCTTTTCTCTAGTCCGTAGCTATAGAAACGAAAGAGGCACTCCAAGCCATACCTGTATCCTTTACCAGCATCTTCAAGAGCCAAACTTCGAAATTCATCATACATTTTTCTATACAAGCAACACACACAACTCACAGCTAAGGGCGAATTTAAATGCAGTCTTAAAAAAAATACTGTAACTGTCATACGAAAATTGATTTTGTGTGTACCATACCATAACTTAAGATACATTGTACTGGGTAAAAACAATTTCATAAGAGAAACTCACTTGTTGAAGTGAGTTCGAAGGAAGAAAGACCAGAAACGAAATAATGTGTTCATTTCTTGAGACTCTCCTATTCCCTTTGTTCGACGATCTAAAATATCGTAAATACAAAATCATTGGAAATCAATTAGTGTATGATACAAGAACTTTATACCATACAACACATTCTATTATAATGTCAGCACTATATCTATGCAATGAAGCACAGCCTGAAGGGACAAGTTGAAACCAACTCTTCCCAACAGTTGCTCCATTCAACTCTCAAGTGCAAAACTTCAGTACAACCACTTCAAGACGAAGTATGCCATGCTGAAGGGAGTCTTTTTGCCACAGTTGTAACACATGCACATGTTAGGCCGGACATGGCATGTTGACTAGACTGTGGAGACTAGGCCTTGCCCAATTATGCTAGCATAATTTTGAGAATAATAGGTATGCTCTAGCATAGCAGAATAATGCCAGAATAATAGGTACAATTTGAGAGGAAGTGGGTGGAGTCAGTGCAATGAGCTTCATCAGCAGTTTAGTGGAAAAAAAAACAGCATGGCTTCTAGTTCTTCAACCTTAACTGATGATTTTAGTGCTAGTATATACTAGCAGTGAGTCCACTCAGGACACCAATGAGGTACAAGTAATCTCACTATTGGACAAGCTTCATAGTCCTACTTCTTCTGAATTGTCAAGAAAACACTTAACCCTCCTCCAATTGGGGCAAAAAAAAGCAAAGGTAAAACTGCAGATGATCCTAAAACAATTACACCTAGTGTGCGTATGAAGCAGTATCCCCTTGACAGTCACAAATAAGAATCTTTTTTGCTCTGCTTGTAGAGAAACATTATCACTAAAGAAGAGTGTGATTAATTTGCATATCAAATCTGTGAAGCATGAAAATGTGTAATTTGCTATATTTGTACTGTGATAATCTGAAATTTTCTGACCATCGAATAATTATTATAGAAGAATAATGGGTAAGCTCATAAGAATAATAGGTAGGATTTAGGAGAATAATAGGTAAGACTAGGCAGCATAAAAGAATAGAATAATAGGCAAAAATATTAGCATAATTGGGCAAGGCCTAGTGGAGACTGATATTAATGGAAAGTTTTTAAATGTGTATTATACTATTTTATTATCATTAGAATCAAATTTGCTTCCGCCACCCCCGTATGTATTCATTTGTTTTATAGCTTAGCTATTTCACATTATATATATTTTAAATTGTTAATTAGAACAAACGAAGGACAAAAACAACAAAAAAAAACTGCTACTCTGCATGTGCAATTAAAATGTGGTATTGTCCAGCATACTAGAGACATTGTTCAACACAAGTCAAGGTCGTAATTGAACATTAACCCATGGTGTCTGTAGGTACTTGCAGTAAACTAGCCAACAAGAAAAAAGGGACAGAATCACAATGCATAGCCACCAACTAAAAAGTGCAAGCAGTACGAGGTCACTCTAAAAAGTGTCAATCTGTCGATATTAACAAAACACACTTGCACCAAGACAAGATAAACAACCACAACTTCCAAATTTCAAGCAACAAACTGACCTCTCAAACAGTTGCGTCTATATTTGAAGTACTGCTGCTGCTGGAAACCATTAGCTTTAAGGAGAGAGTGAGATGGATGGTGGAAGTTAGGGAAGGAATGTGCCATAGGAGAGGAAGACTCCAATCCACCTCCACTAGGACTATAACAATAGAAATCATCATAATACTGACTCCTAATAATAAGTTAATCAAGCTACCTACCTACCTACCTACCAACAAACACTTCTACAGTGTATGCTATGCCTCACCTGGTGGAGTAGCCCATGGTATGAGACTGTGAGGAGAGTGTGGCTGAATTAGACATCACCCAACCTACATGTCCCTCAACAGGAGGATTGGAACTGTACTTTGTCTTTTGCTTGTTTGGATGCTGACACACACACACACACGTGATAAAAATACAGTTAAAATATATAAAACAGTTACCATTGATGATGAAGACTCTTTAAGAACAGGATAAAATCTCTCCTGTCTCTCTTCCCTTCTCCTCCGCCTTCTTTGATGGCGTCTCTTAGTGCTGGGAGACGGTGAACTCTTCTCCGCTCGTCTATCCTCGCCATCCCTACCACGTGGACGACTGTCCCTGACCACACCAGACTCCGACCTCCTACCACTGCTTCCTCCTGCTACCGGAGCATCCTCTTGATCCAGAGGCCCAAACATCAACTCTCCATCTTCTTCAGGTTCATCAGACACGCGCATGGAATCAAACTCCGCCTGGCTAATAACATCCACCTTCTTATAGGAATCCTAAAATGTTGGAATATGAATAGTCACACTAACTGATACCTCACAACATATCAAACAATAACCACAATAAACTAACCTTGCGTGATCTTTCACTTGAAAGCATGTCCTATGACAAAAACATACAGTACTTCAATGCATTGTCCAATGTCAACATTTACATGATTCAATACACAAAGGAAACCCGTTTGAATATGATAAAACCATATGGCTATCAGATCTGGGACCCTTGTGCTGCAACAATGTGCCAAACAAAGTAATGTCACACACAATAGTAGCCATCCTTTAAGACCTAGCTCACATATAATAGATATTAGATTTGGACATTGTCCTTTGATAAAAGCTGGGCACAAAGGGCTTGAGGGGCATGAAGTTTCCATTACCTTAAACAGCAAACATTGTGAGTTGCTCTTTACGAGGTTTGGCAAAAGCCAATCTAAAGGAAGAAAGCTCAGCACCATGACACTGGTTTCTCGTCAGATACATTCAGAAACACGGACCAGTGGTTCGTCATCACTGCTTTCTTTCTATAACTCTGTGCCCCTTACATGCACACCTTACCTGCTCATAGAAGTACAAGCCGATATTGATGGTTTCAGCAGCATCCAGGGAGAGTCTGTTACGATGATAGCTCTGAGCAGTCCTGTCACCTCCTGGATGTTTGCGCAGGACAGCAGGAGTTTGAGTCACAATAATAATGTTTTGCACTTCCCTATCATCCAGTTCATCTTCAGAAATGTCCTCAAATCTGATGAAAACAATATGGATGATTAAAATAATGATTCAGTTGTTTCATTTTCATCATAATAAATTCTCCCTCTCAGCTACAGTGGAAGCAAATAATCTATCTCACTCTTCCATCATACCTTCGGTCAGGCACATAAACAACACTTACTCTAGCTGTGGTGCCAAAGGATCAGAGAAATTGTAAGTTTTTCCACCATAATCGTCAAACTGAAAATCCAATTCTTCTGTTTCACACTGACGTTCAGCGGGGTCCCCCGCCATTCCTGACGATGACTAATAGCAACAACAAGCAATGAACCGATAAATGTTATTAGGTTTTGGTTTCAGCTTACCTTACTCTCCCCACGTGTCCCTTTCTTCCTCCTTTGAACTTCCACCCAATTAGAATCTCCAGCTGGAGGCAGTTCGGCAGGTCTTTCATCTGTCACACCCACTGAAGTGGATGAGGTGTCTGAACTGGTCACTGTGCTGGTGGTCCCATTAGTACTGCTACTGGTGCTACTGTCCAGCACAGCACTGGGAGTGGCAACACCTCCGGGCATGCCCACAACTGATGAGCGTTCAGATTCATAGCCACTTGTCTAAAAATAATTTATTTAAAGAGAATTAAATACAATGTCCAGCCAATGAAAGACCTTTCCAAACAAACTTGTAAGCCACGGCTCAGTCCAGAACACCTGTTAAATCGTCACTGGTAAATCAGAAACACGGACCAAGGTGGATCATCATAACCTCAGGCTTACAAACATCACAACACAAAACTATCCACAACCAAGCCACACACAGCGACTACCTTACCCCGCCCACATCTGAAGCATCACTAGGAGCAATGCTTGCCGATCCACTGTTGCCTGCAACCGACATAGGTAGACTGGATGATGACTCAGAAGAGTCCCCTTCAAGTTGATCGGAAGACTTCCCTTGTACTACCCAGTGGAACCAACCAGACTTCTGGCGCAACTTCTCCTGCCTCATGTCTAACTCCACCACAGTACTGTTTTGAAGTGCCTACAGGAGTTTTAAGTAGAAAATGCATTGAAAGAACTTAATTTCACCACATTAAAAACTACTTCATACTGCTAACCTAACATACCTCTCGAATCAGTACAGTGCTTTGAGTCAAAGCTCGAACACGATTAAAACGGCCTATCACATCCAAAGATACATAG